>Ga0335073_10000828_pt1 | contig 40615 bp, 40 predicted proteins | sample Lox_Sample_22_FD_207093 | JGI IMG/M metagenome (GOLD analysis project Ga0335073, IMG submission 207093) | Soil microbial communities from Loxahatchee National Wildlife Refuge, Florida, United States - Lox_Sample_2.2 | ecosystem: Environmental > Terrestrial > Soil > Wetlands | place: USA... | reverse complement strand
TCGAGCCAAGCGGCTTCGCCCAGAAAATCTCGGTTGCTTGCAGACCCTTGTAGGCAAAGATACTGAGCACCAAGACGGCAAGGATGTTGACCCACGAATAGCTTCTTGCGCTTCGACGCCCGCGATAAAAAAAGACGCCCAGCACGATCCACAGGATCACGGTGAAGGTGTTTTCGAGAACGCCATTCCAGTCGCTGCCGCTGATCGCCGTTGGCAAGACCAGAGCGACCAGGCAGAAGCTCAAGACGAGGGCAAAGATTGCGAACCTCTGGCCGCGCGTCGGCTGCTTTATTGAATCAGAAACAGAAAATTGCAAGCCAATCGATATAACGGACAAAGTCAGCGCCGCCGCAAGAGTTGCCGCGTAAAGATGCGCCGGCCAGCCCTCCAGGGTTAACGCGCTCTTCAAAAATCCAAGCAGGACCTTCCAAAGCAAACCAAATGTGATGGTTCCGACGATTGCGAGAAAAACCCGTTGCGGCGACCGCATCCTGCGACTCGCAATCAATGTAAGGTTCAGAACGGAGAGAAGAATCACTACGAATAAAACATGGGAAATGACACTCCACACGGTGAGCTGCGCCGTTGCCAGATTGAGTCTCAGTGAGTGAGTATCGATACAAACGTGAAGTTCCGCGGCAGCGAAGTATAACAAGGCCACGCCAACCGCGACGGCCGTCCCGAGAGAATATGAAAAGCCTGAGTCGCGCAAATGACTTGTCGTCGAAGACCACATCTGCCGAATTTCAAAACCTGCTACAAGGAGCAGTGGCGCTAAAGCTGCGAGGCTCCAGCCGTACGCCGCCCAATTATTTTGCAGGCCCGGCAAAAATGGTCGTGCTGAGACATAGATACCGAAGGCGCCCAGGAATCCAGCAATAAGAAAGAAACCGCGGCTGTTTTTGTTGGGCCAATGTGCGGCTGCGATCAGCCCAGCCGCAATCCAGTAGAGCAGCGCCTGGTGATTGGCGAACCACGGCATCCATTCGTATGGTGGAGCTTTAATCACTGCTACGTAGGTATAAGGGAGAAAGGCCAGCAGACAGTAGATCGACGTGAGGAGGCAGTAAATTCCCCACAATACTGTCGCGGCGGTCACAAACCATTTACGCAAAGTGTCCTCTGAAACGGGCCTCGAAGCTATAGATGATTTTCGTGCCGATGCGCCATCCCCCGCAAGGTGTCAGCGGTGCTGACCGGTGCGTCCGAGTGACCAAAGTACTGTCTGGTTCAGCCCAGGGGTGGGGGTGCATGTTCGCCACGCCGCCGCGCAAATGCGTAGAAAACCGGCACCCCAGCGAGAATCACCAGGCAGCCCAGCGCGGAATTCCGCAAATTGTCGGTGAAGGTGTAGTAAAGCAGCATTGCGGATGCGAGGACGAACAACATTGGCACAAGGGGATATCCCCACACTCGATACGGCCGCGAGGCTTGCGGGTCGCGACGGCGAAAAACGAAAATTGTGCTTGCGGCAATCATGTAAAAAAGCCACTCCGCGAAAATCGCCAGCGAGAAAAACTGACGAAAACTGCCCCCGAACAGCAAAAGAATGATCGACAGCGCCGCCTGAACAATGATCGCCACTGACGGCGTATGGAAGCGCGGATGAACTTCAGCCAGTGCCGAAAAAAAGTAGCCGTCGCGAGCTACCGCGAACGGCACGCGTGCCCCGCTCATGATCGTGCCGTTCATGGTCACTAACATTGACAGCGCCATAGCTGCCGAAACAACGCTTGCCCCAAGCGGTCCCCAGACCAGGCCGATCGCATCCGAAGCCGGCCGGGGCGATGCGGCAATGGCACCGCTTGGCAGCACAAATTGCACCGCGGCGTTCACCAGCATGTAGAGCGCTCCAACGACGGCGACGCCGACGATCAGCGCAATCGGTATGTTTCGTTCCGGCTGACGAATTTCTTCCGAAACCATCGTCAGATCGTTCCACCCGTCGTACGCCCAAAGCGCTGCAACCAGAGCCGCCATAAATCCCGCAACGCCGCCCTGCGCTGCCGGGTAGTGTCCCCCAAAGTTCCCCCAATTACCGGAAATATAACTGAAGCCGATGAACACAATCGCCAGAATGATGCCAATTTTCAGGATCGTGAATATCAACTGAAATTCGCCGGCTTTCTTGATGCCGAGGTAATTCAAAGCAGAAATCAGAACCGCCGCGGTGATGGCCACGATCTGACCATAAGTGATTACGAGGGGCTGCTTCACAATGGGGTCGCCGAAGAACGAAAAAACGCTGAACGTCCCGAGAATTCTGACGATGCCGGTGGCTACGGTTGCGATCGATGCCGGCTTGGCGATCAGAAACCAGGTCCAGGCGTAGAGAAAACCCGCGAGTGGACCGTATGCATCTCGGACGTAGACGTATTCTCCGCCCGCTAGCGGCTTCATGGCACCTAACTCGGCATAAGTCAGCGCGCCGAAAAATGACAGAAGACCACCGACCAGCCAAACCAAGTAGACCAGCTTGGCCGAGCCCACTGCTTGCATCATTTCGGCAGGAACGAGAAAAATTCCGCTGCCGATAATGGTTCCAACCACCACCGCGCAGGCCTGACTGACGCCCAATTCACGCAACAGGTGGGGACGATTTGTGGTTTCAGTTGACTTGATCAATTCGGTTGTCCGCGAGGAGCATACTCGATGCGTAACCAATTACAAAAGTCACAATCGTACCGATGATTACATACCAAGTCCAAGGCACGCGGGTTCCCAGCCAGATATAGAGATCGGTCAGGAAGCCGAACGCCATGCCCAGCATGGCACCTCGCTGATTTGCACGCGTTGTCAACACTCCTAACAGGAAAACTCCCAGCAATGCACCGTACGCAACCGACGCGATCTGAAGCCCGACTTCGACCACTCGTCCAACCTTGTGGAGAGAAAGTACAGCCAAGCCAAACAGGACGAACGCCCATAGCAATGTCGCAGTGCGCGACAACCGCAGTTTTTGGCGCTCGTCAGTTTGCGGCCTCCTGCGAAGATAGAAATCAATGATCGATGTGGAAGACAGTGAATTCAGCGCCGCACTCAAGTTCGACATGGCGGCGGCAAGAATGGCCGCAATCAGCAAACCCGAGATTCCCTGCGGCATGCGGCTGACTATGAAAGTCGGAAAGATCCGGTCGGCGCGGCCGAAATCCGACGACGGTTGCCGGTAAAAAGCCCAGAGCATCACTCCCAGAATCAGGAACAACGAGAACTGGAAGAGGATGGCGACTCCACTCGCCAGTAGCGCGGCGATAGATTGGCGTTGGCTGCGCGCGGCCAGCAGCCTCTGCACAATTAGTTGATCGGTGCCATGGCTGGCAGTGGTCAGAAACGCCCCTCCCAGCAGCCCCGCCCAGAACGTATACGGTTTCCAGAAGTCAAATGCAAAATCGAAGGTGCGAAGCTTGCCGGCGTTTTCTGCTGCAGCCTGAACCGCACTCCAACCGCCCGGAATAAAATGCAGAATCGTAAATAGCCCGACGATTGTCCCGCCGACATAAATAATCGTCTGCACTACGTCCGTCCAGATCACCGCCGCCAGGCCGCCTTCAAAGGTATAAACAAGCGTCAGCACGGTGATAATTGCAATCGACGCAACCTCGCCCGTTCCCAATGCGATCGCAACAACAATAGAAACTGCGTACACCCGCACTCCTTCCGCCGCCGCACGGGTCAACAGAAAAAGTCCTGCTGTCAGGGACCGCAGCTTCGACCCGAAGCGGCGTTCGATCAATTGGTATGCAGTGAACAGCTCGCCGCGAAAGTAATGCGGCAAGAGCAGGTAACAGATGATGACGCGGCCGAGCAGGTATCCGAGAACCACTTGAAGAAATGTGAGATTCGTATCGTACGCCAAGCCCGGGATGCTGATGATCGTCAGCGTGCTGGTTTCCGCAGCGACGATCGACAGAGCAATGGCCCACCAGGGAATGTTGCGATCAGCCAGAAAGTAATCACGCAGCGAACGTTGTCGCTTGCGAAACCGCAGGCCAAACAGAGTAATGCCTGCGAGATAAAGCGCGATGATGCCGAGATCCAGCTTGCTCAATGCCATGGGTTAGCTTCCATTTCAGACTACCGGGCTTTGGTATTGCGGAGATCATTTCAGTGAGCCGGGTACCTATCTTGTTAGCGCTCTGAGCTGAAACCGAGTCGTGCCGGTGTGGCAACGAAACCTCGGCGTGGTAAAAGTAGGGCGTGGGTATCTTTCTTGGCATCGATGGCGGAGGGAGCAAGACAACCTGGGCGATCGGCGATGAGACATCGGTCTTGGCTACTGGCAGCGCCGGACCAAGCAATGTCGTGCGTGTCGGCGCAGCGCAAGCAAGAGAAGCCCTGACCACGGTGGTACGACAAGCTTGCGAAAACGCCCATGTCTCTCCCGCACAAATTCAAAGAACCTGCATCGGCATTGCAGGAGGTGCTCGCCCCGAGACAGCTGCCATAGTCCGGCGTCTGGCTTCCGAACTCATTTCGGGAGAGATTGAAGTTGTTGGCGATATGGTCATCGCGCTGGAATCGGCTTTTGGCGAGGAGCCGGGGGGCATCGTAATTGCCGGAACTGGATCGATCGCTTACGGCCGAAATTCGGCTGGTGAGACAGCTCGCGCTGGCGGCTGGGGGTTCGCAATTTCAGACGAAGGCTCTGGCCACTGGATCGGTCGCGCCGCTGTTGCGGCGGCTATGCGCGCCTACGACGAAGGCCGTTCCACCCGCTTGTTAGAATGCCTCACGAGCGCGTGGGAAGTGAACAATCGCGAGCAACTCGTGCTTGCAGCAAATTCGACTCCGTCCCCGGAGTTTGCAGCGCTTTTTCCTGCAGTGGTCGCCGCCGCAGAATCCGGCGATCCAACCGCGGAGGCTGTTCTAACCCATGCCGGGTCGGAGTTAGCAAGCCTTGCGAAAATTGTTCTCGTTCGGCTTTTCCTCAAAGAGCCAGCACCAGTGGCCATGTCGGGGGGCGTCTTCCGTAATTCCGCTCTCGTGCGAGAGGTTTTCTACAATGCTCTACGACGCCAGTTTCCTGAGATCGCCGTGAAGCAGGAGGTGGTCGATCCTGTCATCGGCGCGCTGGAACTGGCGCGGCGTGGAGCTGCACATTCATAGATTGACCACGCTGGCATGGGACGCGGGCACGATCTATGTCCACTCACCAACCGAGCGTCGAAGCAGAACTCGCCGCCGCTTCCGCTTCATCTCTCGCTGACGCGATTCATTCTAATCTCCCGGATGAGCTGAAAGGCACGGCCTCGGACCCCGCACTTACGGAAGATCTGGCTCTGGCATTCCTTAAGCGAAACGACCTAAGCGCGGAGACGTTCGAGCAGTTGAGCAAGAACAGCGCGGTCTGTAAGAGCCGTAAGGTGAGGCTCGCAGTAGTGTGTCATCCAAAGGCGCCACGCTATGTATCGATGATGTTGCTCCGCCAGTTGTTCACCTTCGATCTTATGCGGGTGGGGTTCACTCCGGCTGTTCCCGGCGATGTAAAACTCGCTGCAGAAGAAGTGTTGATCAAGCGAATGGAGGCGATCTCCTCTGGTGAGAAGATTTCGCTGGCACGACGGGCTACAGGGCGTATTGCGGGAGTGCTTCTCTCAGACGCGGAGCCGCGAGTTATGCGGACCGCCCTGGAAAACGGGAGGCTCACCGATACTCTCGTGATCCGCGCACTGACACGACCGAAGTCATCGGCCGAACTGGTTCACGCGGTCTGTCATCATCCCAAATGGTCGCTGCGGCGGGAGGTTCGCATCGCATTGCTACGAAATGAACATACTCCGCCGTCCCGAGCTCTAGAATTCTCGCGTTCGCTTCCGCTGCCTTTGTTGAAGGAAATTTTGCAGAACTCGCGACTGCCCCGAGACCTCAAGAGCAATGTCTTGCAGCAACGCATCGCAGTAGACAACCCGAGCAACTAGTCGGTCGTCGAACTCATCTGCCCAGCGCTCACCGCGCTGTCTTCCTCGAGCTTAGCTCCCGGTCGAAGAACCTGCACCAGCGCTTGATTCAAACGGGCGCGCATGGCGTGGCGTTCGTGAGCACGAGTGATGTAGCGGATTTGCACGTCGATGCCGGAAGGCGTGGGATGGACATTGACCGCCGGAGCCGCAGAAATAGACCTAACCCGATAGCTTTTTGCGTCACGCGCCCACTCCTCTTCGGCGTCGCGCACGCTACCCTCGGTTTCCTTGGCAACGGTTTTCTGAATGGCGTCGAGAAGAGCATAGGGATCCTGGGCCGCTGGAATAGAGTATTGCAGCTCATCCCAGAGCCATTGGCCACTGGTAGTGAAATTGAAGAAATGACCCTCGATGGCGTAGGTGTTAACGAAATTGACCTTGCGGCCAGTGGGATGGCCGGTCGTAGTCCAGTTTCCGGTTTCCAGCAGCACGGTGCGCAACAGGTTGATCTCGATCACTTCGCCTGCGACGCCGTCAATTTCGACCCAATCGCCGACCCGGATTCCGTTTTTCCCCATCAGCACGAACCAGCCAAAGAAAGCGACGATGAAATCTTTCAAAGCTACGGTAAGGCCAGCGCCGGCGAAACCTAAAATCGTGGGCATTTGCTGCGGTACGCCCAGTACGACAAACAGAATGAAGATGACTCCTACCGCCTGCACCGCGAAGCGGATCACAACGCGCAGGGTATGAACCAGCGAAAATTCGCCGCTTCTATGAGTCAAGTAGCCGTCAACGGCTCGATCCGCCAGATAAACCAGCAAAATGATCAGCAGAATCCAGAAGGCCGATTCGATCATGCCGTGGACCACGACTCGCTGATGCATTTGCACCAACCCAAGCCAACCGGCGTACGCAGTTTGCGCTTCCTGCATGTCCTGAATTCGCCTACCGAAGTCCGCGAATGTCTTCCGGTCACCCGAGAGTAGCTTTAATGACTGGATTGTTGGGCTGCCCGCTACCCCAGTTTGTGCGGGACTTCCAGCGGGCACCTGGGTCGGCGCCGACCCTGCAGCGCTGTCGGCTGCGATTTGTTGCTGTAAGCTCCCGTGCGCCTGGGTAAGGGCAACTTCGATGTCCGCTGCTCCAGAGATCGCGCTTTGGAGTTGAGTCGCCTTCGCGCGCAGTTGGCGCCAGGCTTGAATCTGTCCCCAGAGTGTATCCGCCTGATAGTTGATCAGCGTGCCGGTCGGCCCGTTCGAAGCGTGGCTCGCGTCGCTGGCGTGCTCGGTATCTTCGTGGCGCTTAAATTGCCTCTGCACCCGGCTGAGTCTGTCGATTCCGGAGCGAATGAGTTCGGTACGTGCGCCGTCGATCTCATCCTGATCGAGTTCCAATTGAGCTTGCGCCAGATCCAGTTGTTGCTGAATGGCATCCTGCTGGGGACCTTTGGTTGCGGCCAGTTTCTTCTTTAAATCATCAACCCGGTCCTGGTCCTGTTTCGCTTGCGCCTGGGCTTTACTTAGGTGGGCGTACATTGCCTGCGCCTGCGGCGTCGGTTGCGGAGGGTGATTGGTGGCGTCGCGCAACGCGTCGGAGAATGCCAAATCGACTTCGTGGTCGGTTACGCGTAATGCCTGGCTAGCGAGTCGTTGTTCGTCCCAACTGGAACTGAGCTTTGCCACACTTTGAGCCGTCTGCAAGGGCCGCTCATCTACGATCGGCTGCCGATGAGGTTGCGAGGAGGCGGCTTCCTGCACACTGGCGTTGCGAGTGAACAGGGCTGCAATCACGGCGGCGAGGACCAGGATTGCAAGTCCTATCGCCGTTAACCACTGCCGGCCTTTCAAAAACGGCTGCATGGGAATCCGAGGCGATTATACGGCTCGGCACTCGCATCCAGAATATCGAAAGGACAATCGGAAGGGTTAGGACTGCGGGGTTGGTCTTCGATGTTCCGAACTGAGCGATCTCTATGGCACCCAATCGGCGATGAAGATGTTTGTCTCGTGCGGCTCCTTGGCGTTGCGATTCGAAGCCCAAACCAACTTCTTGCCATCCAGGCTGAACATGGGAAAACCGTCGAAGCCGGGGCTGTAGGTGATTTGCTCCAGGCCGGTTCCATCGGGATTGATCGCATAGAGCTCGAAATTCCCCATGCCGCCAGTCGAGCCTTGATTCGAAGAGAAAATAATTCTCTTGCCGTCGGGAAAGAACGCCGGAGCGAAGCTGGCAGCATTCAGCTGCGTGATTTGCCGTTTCCCGCCGCCATCGGCCCTCATGAGCCAGATCTCGAGCGTTGTCGGACGAATTTGATTCTGCTTCAGCAACTCTTTATAGTCCGCAATTTCTTTCTCGGAAGTCGGATGATAGGCGCGATACACAATCCACCTTCCATCGGGCGAGAAAGCCGGGCCGCCGTCGTATCCGAGTTCGTGAGTGAGCTGCTTAATGTGCTTGCCGTTGGCGTTCATCGTGTAGATGTCGAGATCGCCATTGCGCAGGGAAGTGAAGACGATCTTCTTGCCATCCTGCGAAATTGTAGCCTCAGCGTCGTAGCCGGGAGTGTGCGTAAGTTGCTTCAGATCCGAGCCGTCGGGGTTCGCGGTGAAGACATCGTATCCCGCATAGACCGCCCAGACGTAGCCCTTGGAAAAATCGGGCCGTGGAGGACATGCCGAATCGGCAAGATGAGTGGAAGAGTACAGAATCTTGTTGCCATTCGGGTAGAAGTATCCGCAAGTGGTTCGGCCCTTGCCTGTCGAAATCATACGCACGTCCGAGCCGTCGATGTTCATGGTGAACATCTGATCGCATTTCACATCGCCATGCGAGGACTGGAAAATGAGCTTCTTGCCATCGGCAGAAAAATATGCCTCAGCGTTCTGGCCGCCGAAGGTCAGCTGGCGGACATTGCGGAGATGTGTTTCCTGGGGAGTGGCGAGGTTTCCACTATCTGCCGTCTGAGCGGTGATCGGTACACATAGTAGGAGCAAGACTGTGAATAAGAGCGTTAGTCTCATGCGCGAAGCCGCTAGTGTAGCAGGAATGGCGCATCGATTCGCAGTCACTGCGATAGGAATTTAGCGCGGGCTAGAATGGGGCTGCCGAGGAGGATCTTTATGAAATCGTTAGTCATTTCTGGTGTTGTCGTCATGCTGTTTGCGATTGCGACGATCTCTGGCGTACGTCCTGATGCAGGATCGACCACAAAGGCTGATGCAAACACCTTGCGACAGCTTGAAGCGGAATTCATGAAAGCTGCAAGCGAGCGCGGAGCAGAGGGCTACATGTCCTATTACGCCGAAGATGCCGTGGAACTGCCAAATAACACTGATGCCCTGCAGGGGAAGGAAGCGATCGCCAAGACGATGGGCTTCCTCAACGACAAGAATAATCAGCTGACATGGACGCCGCTCTTTGCTGATGTATCCGTCTCGGGCGACATGGGCTACACCTACGGAACCTGGGAGTTTCGCTCCAAGGATAAGGAAGGCAAGCCGACGGTTGAACGGGGCAAGTACACAACCATCTGGAAAAAGCGGAAGGACGGCAGTTGGAAGGTGGCGCTGGACATCGGCAACGCGTCGGGTTCAGCGTCATAGTGCCCGACCAAGCCGCTCTGCTTGCTCATTTGCGCCGGCTCCGCCACCATTCTTGGAAGGCTTGGGTGATTTCCCCCGCCTCTCGTTCGGCTTCGCTGCTGCGCTTGCGGCGGGTAGGGATGTAATATCCGATCGTTTCCCCATGCCGTGTAATCGTGATCACCTCATCCGACTCGAGGAGGTAGGCTGAGAGTTTTTCTCTGAATTCTCGAATTCCGACCTTGTGCGTCCCCATTTATACCGCTCCCGAGGGTGTGTACGCATATGTACACATGCGTACAGATTATCAAAAACAATCGGTTTCACAATCACTTTATGCGAGCGAGGCCGGGCTTTGTACCGATGATTTATCGAACTTTCGGAAGTGTTCCAGGATCGCCTCTGCCTGCACTCTCGTCACCACCGCTGACAGTGCCGCGGCATCCGCCTGCTTGACAGCTTGCAAGCTGCCGAAGTGCTCCAAGAGGCGGCGTGTTGTCCTCTCACCTACCCCCGGGATATCCAGCAATTGCGTGGCGCGGTCACGCATCTGGCGGCGCTTGCGGTGGAAGGTCACCGCGAAACGGTGGGCTTCATCGCGGATGAGTTGAACCAAGTGCAATACAGGGGAATGGTGATCGAGCACGACCGGCTCATCTTCTTGGCCGAACACATAAATGATCTCTTCGCGTTTAGCGATCGAAGCTAGAGGCTGATTGATGATTTCCAGCGAGGACAGCGCCTCGGCCGCAGCATGGAGCTGCCCGAGCCCGCCATCGATCAGGATCAGACTGGGCAGCGGCTTCTTTTCCTCTTGCATGCGTTTGTAACGACGAGTGACAACTTCTCGCATCGATGCGAAGTCATCCACTCCGTCGACGCTGCGAATAATAAATTTGCGGTACTCCGACTTCTTCATCCGACCATCTTCCCAAACCACCATGGAAGCGACCGTTTCCGCACCTTGAATGTGAGAGATGTCGAAGCACTCAATGCGCCGCGGCAATTCCGGAAGCCCCAACGCGTCCTGCAGCGCTTCCTGGATCTGACGTTGGTTGGGCTTCATCACGCGGAATCGCTGGTCGTAGGATTGTTTCGCGTTATTTCCGGCTAGATCGATCAGGGAGCGCTTATCGCCGCGCTGCGGCACGAGAATATGCACTCGAGTTGCCCGGCCGCCTTCGCCCGCCAGTTGTTCTGACAGCAAATCCTCCAACTCTTCGCGATCCTCAAAATCGACCGGCACATAAATATTTCGCGGAACATATGGCTGGCCAATATAGAGCTGTTTGAGCAGGGCAGAGAGGAACCCTCCGGGATGAAACTGGCCTTTGCTGGATCCTGCGGGTGAGCCTTCTTCAGTTTGGTCTACGGTAGGTTCCGGCAGCTCTTCCCAGAAGAACTCCCGACGATCCAGAACCCGCCCGCCGCGCATGTGGAACAAATTCACCGCCAGCATATCGCTTTCGAAGTGATAGCCAAAAACGTCAGCATCATCCCCCTCGACCGCGGCAATTCGCTGCTTTTCTTGCAGTTGCTCAACCGTCGAAATCAAATCCCGATACTTTGCTGCCCGTTCATATTCTTCGGCTTCGGCAGCTTTAGCCATGCGCTCCCGCAGCGATTTGGCCAGATCCGTTGGCCGGCCTTCCAGGAACATCTTTACGTCGTGCACTGCCTCCACATAAGCCTCAGGAGTCGTCAATCCCTCGACGCACGGTCCGAGACATCGCTTGATGTAATACTGCAAGCAAGGGCGAGGATGGAACCGCGTCAAATCCACCTTGCACGACGGCACCATAAAATGCCGATGAATAAGATCGACGATGCGATACGCAAGGTTCGCCGGGAAGTATGGTCCGTAATACGAACTGCCATCTTTCCGCAGCCGGCGCGTTACATAGACGCGAGGGAAGCGCTCCCCTAACGTCAACTTCACGTAGGGATACGTTTTGTCATCGCGCAACAGAATGTTGAAGCGTGGCTTTTTTTGCTTGATGAGGTGGTTCTCGAGCGCCAGCGCCTCTTTGTTGTTGGCAACAACGATGTAATCAACGTCGACTGCCTCCCGAACCAGCGTTCCAGTTTTCGCATCTTCAACTCGGCCGGCATGAAAGTACGAGCTGACGCGGCTACGCAGATTTTTGGCCTTGCCGACGTAAATGACCTCACCCTCGGCGTTTTTGTACAGATACACGCCAGCCGAAGTCGGTATAGTGCGGATTTTCTCTGGGAGGTCCATCTCAGACGGTTCCTTCTATTCTATCGTCCGGCGGGAACTCGATGCGGTTCGGTCCAACCGTATAAAATTTCCCCATCCCATAGCGCTTTGATCTACTCTAAAGACATGGTGCTGGGCGGCCAACTCTCAGCATCACCCTTAGCATCAATAACTTAACAGACGGATGCGAACTTCTCGCAGTTGGCAGTGGCCGTGCTTAATCAAAGACCGAGCGGGAGCATCCAGTCTCGAGCGATGATTTGTGCCCAGGTATTCGAATTCAATTTCAAAGAAGATTTCTGACGAGAAAACAGAAGGAGAACTAGCGTCTATGAATCGCACTTCCTTGACAGTGCTGCTGGCAGCGACCATGGCGGTGTCGGTCGGGTGCGCCAGCAAGAATTATGTGCGGCAGCAAACTACGCCGCTGATTAACAAGACCAACGAACTTGACGACATGACGGCCAAGAATTCGCGCGACATTAAAGACGTCGACCAACGCGCTCAGGCTGGCATTCAGCAAGTGCAAGCCAAGGCGACCGAGGTGGACCAGAAAGCCCAGGCCGCTGGCCAGCAGGCGAACCAGGCGCAGACCATGGCCGACAACGCTGTTCATCGCGTCGACTCTTTGCAAAATGCCGTGGCCAACCTCGATAACTATCACGTCGTGAACCAATCGACGGTGTTGTTTGGCTTCAACAAGGACACGTTGACCAAGGAGGGTAAAGATTCCCTGGATCAGCTTGCATCGGCAGTGCCCAACACCAAGGGCTACATCATCACCGTGGAAGGCGGCACCGATTCGACCGGCCCAGCGGATTACAACTATGCTTTGAGCCAGCGCCGAGCCGACGCGGTCATTCAGTACCTGGCCTCGTCGCACAACGTTCCGGCCTACAAGATTTATCTCATCGGACTGGGCAAGGATAAGCCAGCCGACTCGAACAACACCCGCGAAGGCCGCGCCAAGAACCGCCGCGTGGATGTGCGCCTGATGACGAACTCCACCGACAATAATGCGCCGGCGCAAGTCGGCCAAACAACGGCGCCGCCCGGACAATAGCAACGACTTTTCCCTCCACCCCGGAGGACTTCGCCAAAAGGCCATTCCAAACTTCCCCATGGAATGGCCTTATTTTTCGTTGGGTCTCGCGCGGCTGACGCTCCATCGCCAGTTTCCTCCACTCCCGACGCTGCTTTACACTAAACCTTGGCCTCCGATCTTCAATCCTGGCTCGACCGTCTGCATGGCGGCGACGCCCGTGCTTTAGCGCGAGCCATCAGCATGGTCGAAAACCGCAGCAGCGGTTCGTCCGAGCTGCTCAAAGCTGTGTTTCCCAAGACTGGTCACGCCCGCATTCTCGGCTTGACCGGGGCGCCGGGCGCAGGCAAGAGCACGTTGGTCGACCAGCTGGCAAAGCACTATCGCAAGCACCATCGAACCGTGGGAATCATTGCTGTCGATCCCACGAGCCCTTACACCGGTGGCGCGATTCTCGGCGACCGCATTCGCATGCAAGATCACTTCGCCGACCCTGGAATTTACATCCGCAGCATGGCGACGCGCGGCTCGCTCGGCGGGCTGGCGCGGGCCACGGCCGATGTGGCCACGGTGCTCGATGCTGCCGGCCGCGATCTCATCATGATCGAAACCGTGGGTGTCGGACAGGACGAGGTCGATATTGTTCGTCTGGCCGATATCACCATCGTGATTCTCGTGCCGGGCATGGGTGATGATGTGCAGAGCATCAAAGCCGGCATCATGGAGATCGCCGATATTTTCGTAATCAATAAGAGCGACCGCGAAGGGGCCGACCGGGTAGAAAAAGAAATTCGCGCCTTGCAATCCTTGGCAACGCGCAACGATCGTTGGACGCCGCCGATCGTCAAGACCGTGGCCAGCGAAGGGAAGGGAATCGCAAAATTGGCAACCGCGATTGCCGATTACGAAGCGTACCTGCAAAAGGAGAACCTGGTTTTGCAGCATAAAGCGCATAACTGGCAAGACCGACTGATAGAGATGCTTCGTGACACGCTGATGGAAAAAGCGCGGGAACATCTGGGGAACGGCAACGTTGCTCGTTATGCCGCGGAGGTCGCCGAGCATAAGCGCGATCCGTATACGTTGGTAGAAGAGATAGTCGGCAAACTAAGCCACACGAAATAATTCTTGTCATTACGAGCGGTTTTAGCCGCGAGGAATCTGCAGTTGCACTGGAAGGAGCTTAACCACGTTCACCATTGACCATCTCGGAATCGCTGTAAAGTCGCTGGCTGCGGCGAAGGGAATTTACCAGAGGCTCGGCCTGTCCGTCTCTCCCGAAGAAACTGTGGAAGCCGAGCAAGTACGTCTGGTTATGATTCCGGTGGGCGAAAGCCGCCTGGAGCTACTTGAGCCGACTTCGGAAAATTCTGCGATCGCCAAATTTATCGCCAAGCGGGGCGAAGGCTTGCATCACGTTTCGTTGCGCGTGCCCAACCTGGCAGCAGCAGTTGAACACCTGAAAAAAGATGGCGTACGCTTGATTTCCGAAGAGATCAAGGTTGGCGCCGGCGGCCACCGCTATGTTTTTGTGCATCCTTCGAGCGCCGGCGGCGTATTGCTGGAGCTGGTAGAGGCACAACACTGATTCCGCCAAATCCAAGACTTAAACTCTCTCCATGCTGCTCCTCGCCACTGACACCTCGGGAAAAAATGGAAGCATCGCATTAGCCCGATGCGATGGCGAGGCATGCGAAGTTCTCGAAATCGTCCCGCTCGTCGGCGGGACATTCTCCGCTCAGCTTGTCCCACAAGTCGCAGGGTTGCTTGCAAAACACGGATTCACCAAGAGCGATCTCGGCGGCTTTGCGGTCGCGTCCGGCCCCGGATCTTTCACCGGCCTTCGCGTCGGCTTAGCCGCCATCAAAGCTCTCGCAGAAGTTCTGGAAAAGCCGATCGCTGCCGTTTCTCTGCTCGAAGCGGTTGCACGCTCGGCGCAGTTGGAGGGAAACATACTGGCCGCTTTGGACGCCGGGCGCAACGAAGTATATCTGGGTGAGTACCAGATTCGCGGTTCTACTGGGGAGGCACGCTGCGAATGGCTCGGCAATCGGGAAGAGTGTTTCGCATCCGGCGCCCAGAAAGTTATCGTGTCTCCTTATACCTCCATTGCGGAAGAAGCTCGCGCTCGTGGCCTGGAAGTCAAGCTAGTCGAGCATCCAGGAAGCGACCTGATCGCGAAAATCGGCTGGCAAAAGATTCGATCGGGAAAGACTGTTTCGCCGCAGGAGCTGGACGCTAATTACATTCGCCGTTCTGACGCCGAGATTTTTGCCCCGAATAAATCTTAATTGTTTCGCGACCGAAGCATAGGCGTGAGCAACCGGACCGGACCAGAACGAACATTCTTGACGAGTGTGAACTCTACTTTCTGGAGCGCGTCCTTCTTTCCTGGATCCGGTTTCCGCAGCTCCAGCTTGGTCCCATCGAGCACTGGCGTTTCCAACATCTCCAGCTCCGGGAGGGAAACGTCGCTATCGCGAAGCCGCTGAATGCGTGTTACAGCCCGTCCAACAACCCGCGACAGCTCGGCAGCCTCCTGCGTCGTTCTTCCTTTTTTCAAACGCCGCTTGGTGTCTTCGGGAGCGAACCATGTGGGATTCCGTTTAGGCTCCGTCGGCGCCTCCAAACGCGAAACTTCACACAGGTGCGCGTGTACCGCAGTCTTTCGCTCGCCGGACGACCCTCTGGTGCTGCGGCTGCGAAGAAAGTAGCGGCTGAAACAAACTTCCTCCATGCGTCCGTGGACGCCGGCTTCCTCGTGCGCTTCGAGGGCCGCCGATTGGGCGTGGGTCAATCCCGGTTCCACGTGGCCCTTAGGAAAAGTCCAGCGGCCGCCGCGAGTCTGGACCAGCAGAAACTCGACCTTATCTTCATTGACCCGATAGCATACTGCGGCCACCTTTTCGCACTCACATAGTCGGCGAAGCTGCGAAATTCGAAAGAATTTCACCGGCGCTCGTGCACTGGCAAACCTCGGCACAATCGCCAAACGCGAAGAATTTCCAACGCTCATAAGCACAAGAGTGCGCGATCACGTCATTGCTTGCATAGAGCAAAGTCTGGTTCCGGTGGCGGCCGGAATCTTCTTATCAACTTGTATTCATGCCTTGGTGAAGACAATATTTGGCCAGGGCCACACTCGCCCGCAAGGAAGGCGCCTTGGAAGAGCTGCGTTGTTTGCGCTGTAATCAGGAACTTGAGGCTGGCCATAAAAGCGTTGCTGTTTACATGTTCGCGCAGACGGTGGGAATCCGCCCGCGGCAAAAATCTACGGCGCAGCGGATCTGTTTTTGTCCGCAATGCTCGGTTTCTCTGGCCATGGGACCTCCGCCGGATGGCGCTCTCAACCTGGCTGCCTGGCAGATGATTCGCGAACTCGTCGGCGCCGATCCAGCTCTCGCCGAAGCTGCATGGGAGACTCTTCGCGGAAACGTAGCGTTGTTACCTGCCACTGGAACTGAAGGCAATGGCCATCAGGTTCGCAACGCAGGATATTTTGAGTTTTGATTCTCGGCGCCAACTGCGTTCTCGTCTGAAATAGATACCTGCTTTGTTCCCGCAATGCGGTCCTCGCCGCTTTTCCGTTTGTTATCAATGGGCCCAAATGCCTTGATGGGCGCGGCAATTACCAAGGTAACGGGCTGCGACCGGCGTAACATGCACTACTTTCTCAAAACTTTTCTAATGGCCCTGTGTTTCCTGTCTGTAACGTGAGCCGCTAGCCCCAGCGCTCATTTGAAAGGAGCGATTCAATGAGACGATACGTTTTGCTTGCCAGTTTTCTTGCGCTGATTGCGCTGATTTTGACCGCCTGCGGTGGAGGTAGCAGTTCCTCCAGCAGCGATCCCGCCACCCCGGGCCAGGCACAAGTCTTCGTGACGGGTGAAGACGCGCCACTGCCCTCCGTGGTCTCGTTTTACATCACCATCAACAGCATCACGCTGAACAACAGTTCCAGCCAGGTCACGTTGCTCTCCACACCGACGACCGTGGATTTTGGCCGGTTAATGGGCTTGCGCTCTTTGCTGGGATTCAACAGTGTTGCGCCGGGTACTTATACCAGTGCAACGTTTAGTTTCTCGAATCCTGTCATTTACTACGTGAACATGGCCGCGCAGCCGGTGCCGACTGTCACTCCGATGAACGGCACGTTGACCAATTCGACTGTTACCGTGCCCTTCCCGACAGGCAAGCCGCTGACGGTTGGCAGCAACGGCATGGCTGGACTGCACATGGACTTTGATCTTCATCAGTCGCTTGCCGTCAACGGGAGTGGCCAGATCACCGGCGCCGTGAATCCGAACGTCAACATCATGGCGGTTTCGGCTTCTCAGGAATTTGGCCAGATCACCGAATTTACCGGCACCGTGGTTTCGGTGAATGCATCGAGCAACAGCTTCACCATGCAGGGACCGTGGGGGTTCCAGGAAGTCATTGATGTTAACTCGCAAACCCAATATAACGGCAGCAACTCCATCTCGAACGTGCAGAACGCCATCGTTTCGGTGGAAGGCACGGTCCAGGCGGATGGCAGCATCCTGGCTTCTGACGTTGAAGTCATCACCACTGACAAAGCCTTCATCTCGGGCCGCGTTCTCGCAGTAAATGGCTCGCAGGTCACCATGTTCGTCGGCGAAGAACTGCCGAATATGGCTCCTGCCATCCCGATCGATACGGTTTACACCGTCGACCTGAGCACCGTGACCCGGTACGACATTTGCTTCTTCAACAATTGGTTCACCACGCAGCTCTTTAACGGCTCGACGATCGTGGTTGGGCAGCGCATCTTCGTGGGCGGCACGAACTCCAACAATACGTTCACGCCGGACATGGTTTCCTTACGCCGTCAAGGCGTTTGGGGACAGTTGCTGGAGAATAGCGTGCAAATCACGGGTGGCAACGTTGGCAGCTTCCAAATGCAGAACGATGCCCTCATGAGCTATGCAACGGGCGGGCCCTTCACAGTGAACACCGGCAGCGGCACGATCTTCGAAAACATTAACGGCCTCACCGGCCTGCAGAGCGCGGGTGCGGCAAACCTTGTGGCTCGTGGCCTCGTCTTTGACGACGGCACCGGCAAGCCGGTGGTTTGGGCGCACTTCGTTGCGGTGCTGCCTTAGTTTGAAAGAAGTGGAAGCAAGACGGGCGGCCTTCGGGCCGCCCGATATGTTTGCGAGCCTATGAGGGAAAATCTGGCGGAGAGGGAGGGATTCGAACCCCCGATACCCGTCAAGGTATGTCCGCTTTCGAGGCGGATCGTTTCAACCACTCACGCACCTCTCCGCGCCAAAAAATTCGGTTTTTGCCAACGACCCGCGACCAACAATCAACGACTAACGTCGACTTCTGAAGAACGCCTGTAACAGTTCCGCACAACGTCCCGCCAGCACGCCGCCGCGAACCTCCATTCGATGGTTCAATCGAGGATGATTCAAAACCTCGATCGCCGAATGGACTGCCCCAGCCTTGGGGTCCTCAGCGCCGTAGATCAGGCGTCTCAGCCGCGCGTGCACCATCGCTCCTGCACACATGGCGCACGGCTCAATTGTAGCAAACAGTTCGCATGCTCCCAGACGATGGTTACCGACGTTTGCACCGGCTTCGCGCAGGGCGATAATCTCCGCATGAGCAGTAGGGTCGGAATCGGTGATGTTCCGGTTCCATCCGCGCCCAACGATTTTGCCGTCGCAGACCACGACCGCGCCCACGGGCACTTCGCCCGCTTCGAGAGCGCGCTGGGCTGCCCGCAGAGCTTCCGCCATCCATAGTTCGTCGGAACCGGTGTTTAAATGCGAGTCGTTGGCGGTTGGTTGCTGGTCGTTGGCTAAAGGCATCGATCCGTAACATTGTAGACCGCGCGGCCTTGCGAGAAGCTCCAATCGTGATTTGGGCCGCCCCCTCCGTCGATGGTATGCTTTACACGTGATGGGCATCCCAAGCCTTCTGCGCAAAGTCTTTCTTGTCGATTTGATGAAGGGTCTGAGTGTCACCTTCCGTTACCAGGACCCCAAAGAAATTTACACCGAGCAGTATCCGCTCCAGCGGCCGCAGGTGGCGGAGCGGTATCGCGGCGCCCCTCGGCTCAACGTCAATCCCGATACCAGCGAGACGATGTGCATCGCCTGCGATCTGTGCGCACTGGCTTGCCCGGAGCACCTGATCGTCGTCACCAGCGAACGCAACGAGAAAACCCGCCGTAAAGAACTCACCACTTTTACCTACGATCTCAGCCGCTGCATGTTCTGTGGACTGTGCGAGGATGCCTGTCCCACCGACGCGCTGGAACTCACCCAGGATTTCGAACTCGCCAATTACACTCGCGAAGGTGCCATCTGGAATCGCGAAATGTTGGAAAAAGGCCCGCAGCCCACGCAGTACAAGAAGTAAGCTCCGTCCAAATCTCGAGATTGAGAACCGGGGAAAATGGGCATCCTAGACTTATTTCGCAAAGACGAGGTCACCGGATCGAAAGTATTGGTGTGCAGCCTGGACACGCGTTTCGCGGATTGGCTGAAGATGGACAGTGGAGTCTACAAGCGTTTTTATCCCTCCACGACCTCGAGTGCTTTCGCCAGCGTCGCGAATCTGACTGAGGCGCTCAACCAGAAATACGACATCGTTCACGTGCTCTGCGGCCTGAATGCGGCAGGGGCAATTGCAGACGGCAGTGGGGTCAGCATCTCCGGAACTGACCTGATCAAGAAATGCAGCGAAGCCAACGTCAAGCTGCTTTGGATCGCCGCGAACAATGCACCGGAGGCATACAACAAAGGCTTTAGCGCCCGCGGGCAGAAGATCAATGTGGTGATGGTGATGGATCGCCGCGGTCCGTTTTTTTCCCCATTCCTCAACAATCTGCTGGCGAAAATGTCTAGCGGGGAAGCCATGCCGACCGCATGGAACCAGTTGAATCCTCAAATCCCCAGTTCAGTGCACCCCGATGCTCCGGACGCGATTTTCTTTGCCGGACGCGGCGCGGTCAAACTGCTTCCTTAAAATCTATACCGCCGGTTGCTGCTGTGTCATGCAGTGCATTGCCCCGAAGCCCCAAATCAGATCGCCAGAGTAAATTCCGATGACATCGCGGTCAGGGAAGAGATCGGCAAGGATGTCGAGAGCAACGCGGTCATTTGGATCGTTAAACACGGGGACAAGCACCAGCTCATTTGCGATGTAGAAGTTCGCGTAGCTGGCGGGCAGGCGCCGACCCTCGAAGACGACCGGCGACGGCATCGGCAGTTCGATGATAGACAATGGCTTTCCGTCTTGATCGGTTGCTTCGCGCAGGCGGCGGATGTTCTCTCGCAGCGGTTCATAATTCGGATCATCAGGATCGGATTCGACCGCGGTTACAACTGTGTCGGGCGCAACGAAGCGAGTAATGTCGTCGACGTGGCCATGGGTGTCATCGCCAGTGATGCCAGAAGCCAGCCAGATCACGTTTTTGATTCCCAGGTATTCCGCAAAGACCTTCTCGTAGTCTTGGCGGCCGAACCCGCGATTGCGCTGCTGAACTTTGCTAAGAAGACATTCTTCGGTTGTGAGTAAAGTTCCTTGACCATTAACGTCGATCGATCCGCCTTCCAACACCACGCGAGTCTTACCATGCTTGGCAACGAGAGCATCGGCCTCGGCCGCTTCTGCCATCAGGACGCCAATTTCGGCGTCATGCTGATAGTTTGAGTATTTTGCCCACGCGTTGAAACGCCAACAAACAGCCCTAGGGTCAGCGGCTTCTCCCCTTGTGATCTTGAGCGCAGCAGAATCATTCGCTCGCGAACAACTCTGCGAAGTCGAGGGACCTGCTCTTCGCCCGTCTCCACCACGCCGAACGAATGTACACCCCGAATCTCTCGTCCATACCCGATTCGTCGGCCAGCGATGAAAACAGACGTTGTCGCTCAAGGCATTCGCGCGACCAAGAACTTTGCGTGCAGACTTTTCGGCAGCCACATCGTTCACGATCAATTCAACACGCTCGTGACGCGCCAGATTCCGAATAATCTCGGCATAGACCCACGGAATCGGCTCGAATTTCCCCGGCCAGTCGCTCTTGTAATGCGGCCAGGCCAGCCAGGTTGCCTCGTGTGGCTCCCACTCGGCGGGCATGCGAAAAGAAATGTCTTTCCCTGATTTTGTGCCGGAGGTGGATTTCATCAGTCGATCAATCGCTTAGTGATGGGCGCGTAGCTATCGATGCGGCGGTCACGCAAAAATGGCCAGTTGCGTCGAGTATCTTCCAACAGGCGAACATCCACTTCGCCCATCAGAATTTCTTCTTTGTCGTGCGAGGCCTCGGCGATGACGCGGCCAAAAGGATCGCTGATAAAAGACCCTCCCCAAAATTCCAGTCCCGCGCCGGGCGCCGCCTTTCCGCGAATGTCGCCGGTTTCAAAACCGACACGATTCACCACAGCGACGTAAATCCCGTTCGCGATGGCGTGTGACCGCTGAATCGTGCGCCATGCGTCATGTTGGGCCTTACCGAACTCCGCCTTCTCGGCCCGATGCCAGCCAATCGCGGTGGGATAAAACAACACTTGCGCACCTTGCAAAGCCGTCAGCCGCGCACCCTCCGGATACCATTGGTCCCAACACACCAGCGTTCCGACGCGCCCCACTTCCGTATCAAACGCGCGAAATCCCAAATCGCCCGGCGTGAAATAAAACTTCTCGTAATAAAGCGGATCGTCAGGGATGTGCATCTTGCGGTATAAGCCGCGCAGTCCGCCATCCGTGTCGAAAATCGCCGCTGTATTGTGATAAACCCCAGGCGCCCGCTTCTCAAACAACGACGCAATGAGAACAACTCGCAGCGTTTTCGCAATTTCCGAGAGCCGATTCGAAGTCGGCCCCGGAATCGGCCCTGCCAGATCGAACAACGCCGCATCTTCCCGCTGGCAAAAATACTGCGTCTGAAAAAGTTCTGGCAGACAGATAATCTGAGCGCCCTTCGCGGCAGCTTCTTGAACACGCTGAATCGCGTGTTCCAGGTTCCGGTCCGGATCAGACGTCATACTCATCTGCACCAGCCCGATACGAAATTTATCAAGCGACAAAAGACGCCTCCAAGGAAAAATAGAATATCAGTTTCTGCTCCTTAGATTGTGGAAGGGGCCTGCAAGGTTCTAGTAGAGTATTAGTTCAAGCCAAATTGGAGACCAGCATGAAGCACAACAATCACGACGGCACAGGCATCGACCGCACTCTACACGATCCGATTGAAGACAAGTTGATCCCTCTCGAGTCATTGGATCTCACCCGCGTGCATTCGGTCGACGATCTCGTTCGCGCCATGGCCAAAACCGCCTTCACTGGCCGTCAGGTGGGCGAAGCCGCGGATGTCCTCGAAGCCATGGTCACCGATCCCGATTGTTTTGTCGTAATGACGCTCGCTGGCGCCATGACCGTCGCCAAACAAAGTCTCATCATCGCCGAGCTGATTGACCGCGGCATGGTCAATGCCATCGTTTCCACTGGCGCTCTTATGGCACACGGGCTGGTCGAAGCTACCGGTCGTGCACATTTCCGTTATAACCCCGATGTTCCGGATACTGACCTCTACGAGCAAGGTTATAACCGGGTCTATGACACGCTGGAGCCAGAGCAGAACCTCGACGATGTCGAAGAAGTAATGTCCGAGATTCTGGAAAACTGGGACCACAATGAGGTCGTATCTTCGTACAAGCTGAATCACGCGATTGGCGAATTTTTGAGCAGGCGCTCTAAAGATCAACGGGGAATCTTGAAATCCGCCTACGAAAAGGGCGTGCCGGTCTTCGTTCCCGCGTTTACGGATTCCGAGTTGGGTTTGGATGTGGCGCTGAATAACCGGCTACGGGAATCCACCGGCCGGCACAAATTGCGCTTTGATCCCTTCGAGGATCTCGAACACTTCGCAGCCACGCTTCTGCGTCAGACTCGGTTAGGAATTTTCACCATCGGCGGCGGCGTTCCGCGAAATTGGTCGCAGCAGTTTGGGCCATTCATCGAGTTACGCCATCGTCGATTGGGCGAGAATGTTCCGCTGAAGCGCTACCACTACGGTGTGCGCATCTGTCCCGAACCGGTTTACTGGGGCGGACTCTCAGGCAGTCCTTACAGCGAAGCGATCTCTTGGGGGAAATTCGTTCCCGCGTCCGAAGGTGGCAGATTTGGCGAGGTTTTTGTCGACGCTACGGTAGGGTTGCCGTTGATTGTGGGCGCGGTCCTCGAACGGCTGGGAAAAAACAAGAACTCCCGCGGCACCAAGAAAAAAGAGAAAGCCGTCAGTCGAAGATAAAAATCGCGGAAGCGATAACGGTAGTCCACAATCCGCGCTTATCGCCTACAGCGGACTGGGTTACGTTAGCCGTGCGAACAATCTTATTCGAAATCCGGTAAATTTCCTTCTTTTCGTCCCACGACCGATCCGGATCGAATTCCACGTTTAACGTAGTGGCCAGCATTTCAGCGGCAAGCTCCTCGGCGTAATCTCCCGCCGAATTGTCGGTCTCGCCGAACGAATGATGCTCGCTCAAATATCCATAAGTATTGCGGTCGGCAGGGATGGCCACGCCAATACTGGCGGCCAAGAGCCGATGCGGCTCACGCGTAGAGTTTTCCGCGACCACCGCAAAGACCACTTCACCGGGATGCAGATACTTCAATCCTTGAGAGCGGGGAATGAGCTTGCATTGTGGTGGGAAGATGGAGGAGACGCGTACCAGGTTCTGGGCAGCGATGCCGGCGTCGCGTAGCGCCAGCTCGAATGAGGTTAATCGTTCTCGATGTTTACCGACCCCCTTGGTAAAGAAAATGCGCTTGGGGACCATGTCTTTGCCCAATTCTTGTGCCTCCTGCTGTTTCTCGTAAGTGAGCGTCTAAGTTAACACAGCAGATTGTGAACAGAATATGAAAATTGAGTTACCGGGCGAAAAAAATTTGGCGAGAACCGTGATACCCGCCAGCGTAGCGCGAAGCCGGCTTACTTCGCGGCCGCGACTGAAGTCACTGAGATGGTGTCGTCATCCGCCGTGCCCTTCACGGTTGCTTTCTGATTAGAGAGTTTGTCCAAAGTCGCCAGCGTGGCTTGATTCTGCGTATCCAGTGTGTAAACCTTGTCGCCAACCACCAATGCGTATTTCGAGCCTTTCTGTACGCAGGCTCGGAGGCACGCGGCCGGATCGCCTTCCATCATATGTTTGGCTCCGCACATGGCATCACTGACCGTGCCGGTGTAGCTTCGGGCCTTGGCTGCAAAAGCCGCAGAAGAGAGGATCGGGAAAATCAACAAAAAGATGGCAAGCCGAATCCTCAGAGTGGACGAATGCGATGTCATCGAAAGTTTCTCCTTGAGAATTATCTGAACCCTTTTGCTCAGCTTACCAAAAAGTGAAAGCCAAGTTGTGAATGCCACTCAACGCTGGGAGTCGAAGCGCAACGTCACGTCGACGGTGTGATCCTCGTTCGGTGTCTCCTCGACCCTTACTCGCCAGTCTCCGATCTCCTTGTATGCCTGATTCAGAAAACGTTGTGCGTAGCTTGAGTCGTAGGTGTCGCCAGCATGTAGAGTCCATTCGTTCTGCAGGCGCGACGAGGTCTGGCTATCGAGACCGAGAATTTCCAGGTCGCCCATCTTGTAAACCGCCCCTTCGCTGATATGAACCTGATACTTCACCGTATCGTTCGCGTCGTCAATTTCCGGTTTGCAAGTGATACTCGCCTCCAGATGCCCGCGCGTACCGTAGAGCTGTTTTATGGCCGCCACGCCGTCATTCAACTCGAGCGCATTGGCGGGCTGATTCAGAGTTGCGTGCATCACTTTTTTTAGCGTCTCAGCTGATAAATCGCGCTCTCCACTCAGTTCAATCGCCTGTAGTTGGTATTGCCGTCCGGGAACCACCGTGAAGGTCGTGTCGACGCTGATCTCATTGGCGTCATTCGAAACTACTTTCGCCTGCGGTTCGCCGAAACTAGCCTTCAGATATCCGCGCTGCAGGTAAATCGGCAGAAACATCTTCTCCGCCTTCGTGCGCAGAGTGGAGCGCATGTAGGGCGTTCCTTGAAGATTCTCACCGGCAGATTGTAGGAGCGGCAATTCCTCGGGCCCGGCCCCTGAGAATTGAACATTGCGAATCGCGATGCTCGGCCCGGAAACGCTATAAGCCAATGCCTCGGGCGATGCATCGTCCGCTCCAACACGAAGATAATCGACGTTGCCCGGTAGCCCTTTCTGTGCCAACAAGACCTGCAAAGCTTCTGAAACCTGATCGGCCATCCGGCCTTGTGCCGGTACTTCGCCATGAAACAACCGCACGCTGGCATGGACCGCATCCAGCAACTGCTGATCGGTGAACCAAACGAAGTTTTCAAACCGTACCGGCACGAAATGGGCGGCATCTTTCAACTTCCACTGAATTTTCGTCCCTTCAGGCGAGTACTCAAACGTGTAGGCGATGTCAGTAAATGCGCCGCTATCGCCAAGAATGCGGGCCGCGTCTTTGAGATCATCTTGGTTGACCACGTCACCGGGCTTCATCCCGGTCGCGCCCATTACATCCTCTGACTTGTAGTGGTCACTTCCGGTTACAGTGACGGAGATTAGTTGGTGGGCAGCGGCTGGGAGTTCCTTGGCTTTCTTGGTTTGTGCGAACCCGGTCACGGAAATCAGGCAGACGATGACCAGGAAATATGCCGGGCTCGCGAAGAATCTCACCAGCTAAATTCTAGCTCAGTCAAGCAGGCGGCGATTGGCGGGCTGGTGCAACGACCGCATCCACAGCCTTGATCCTTACCGTAATGTCAATAAATGCCAACGCGGCCCGGCTGAGCGCTTTGTCTTTGCGGAAAACCAGCGCCAGATCGCGACGGATGGTGGCGTCAGAGATTGGAATCGCAACCAGAGCGCGGGCGAGCACATCTTCGGCCACGTTGGACCGGGCGATGAACCCGATGCCCGCGTCGGCGGCAACGAATCGTTTCAGCAGTTCGCTCGAATCCAGTTCCATGGTATAGCGCGGCTTCAATTTCCGTTCGTAAAACAGGTTCTCCAAGGCATCGCGCGTGTGACCGCCCTTGGGCACGATCAAGGGATAGATCGCGGTTTCTGCAATGGTTGCGGATTTTGCTTTCGCCAGGGGATGCTTCGGCGGAACAATGATGACAAGTTCGTCCCGATGAATGAGAACGATCGTAAGCCGTGCATCGTTCACCGGAAGGGAAACGACGCCGAAGTCCACGGAATTGTCGATCACCGATTCTAGAATCTTGGCGTAGTCTGCCCGGTTGATACTAATGTTGACATCGGGATACTGCTTTTTAAACTCAGCAAAAACCCCCGGCAGGATATGCAGGCATGTGCCTTCATTTGCCCCGACTACGATTTCCCCGCGCGGCACGCGCTCGGTTTCGGCGATCGTGGTAAGCATCGTCTTCCGAGACTCCAGGAGCTCCTCGGCGAATTTCAGAAATATCTTGCCGGAGGCCGTAACCGAAACCTTCCCGCCCGAACGGTCCAGCAACTTAGCTCCGACTTCTTCCTCCAGCGATCGAATTTGCGACGAGATGGCCGGCTGCGTGCGAAAACGCTTCTCCGCCGCCCGTGAGAACGAGCTTAGTCGCGCCACTTCGATGAAAGTTTCAAGCTGATCGAAGTCCATGGGGGCACTCAGCCGTCAGCACTTAGCATTCAGCCCGGGCCAGTTAATTATGCACTTTCATGGCTGAATGCCGACTGCTGATTTCTGGACTTGATAACCGCGCCTTATTCCCGCCATAAAAACAATTGATTTCTCCTGCCACAATGCTCGCTTCTACACTCAAGTGTTCCTCGAACGTCAGAATTGTAGCAGGAGCAAATTTCCGCAACTCATTTCACGCCACACCTCACGAGGAGCAATCATGGCTGACCCAAAAACTGTCCTGGAATTCGTCAAGAAAAACGGCATCAAGATGCTCGACCTTCGCTTTACCGATCTGCCGGGGTTGCAGCATCACGTCTCTTATCCGATTGAGCAACTGTCCGAGGCATCATTTGAAGAAGGCTTCGGCATGGATGGCTCGTCGATCCGCGGCTGGGCTGCGATTCACGAAAGCGACATGCTGCTCATCCCCGATCCCAACACTCACATGCTCGACCCATTTACCGAGGTGCCGACGCTGGTCATGGTTTGTGACGTCGTCGATCCCGTCACCAAACAGCGTTATGATCGCGATCCGCGGTACATCGCAAAGAAAGCCGAGATGTACCTCGCCGCGACCGGCATCGCTGACACCGCCTACTTCGGTGCCGAAGCCGAGTTTTTCATCTTTGATAATGTTCGCTTCGATCAGCGCGAGCAGCACGGCTTTTACTTCATCGATGCGGAAGAGGGCCGCTGGAATTCTGGCCGCAAGGAAAATAATCAGGGCTATCGTCCGCGCTTTAAAGAAGGATATTTCCCGGTGCCACCGACCGATCACTATCAGGATCTGCGCAGCGAGATGGTGATGACCATGCTGAACTGCGGCCTCGAAGTGGAGTGTCACCACCATGAAGTCGCGACTGGTGGACAGACCGAAATCGATCTTAAGTTCGATTCGCTGGTGCGCTCCGCCGATCACATGATGCTCTACAAATATGTGGTCAAAAATGTCGCCAATCAGTACGGCAAAACCGTCACCTTCATGCCCAAGCCGATTTTCCAGGACAACGGCAGTGGCATGCACACTCACCAGTCGTTGTGGAAAGGTGGCAAACCGCTGTTTGCCGGCGATGGTTATGCCGGGCTTTCGCAGATGGCTCTGTGGTACATCGGCGGACTGATCAAGCATGGCCCGGCGTTGTCGGCGATCATCGCGCCCACCACGAATTCCTATAAGCGTCTGGTTCCGGGTTTCGAGGCGCCTGTAAACCTTGCTTACTCACGCCGCAATCGCTCCGCTGCGTGCCGAATTCCGATGTATTCAGCATCGCCCAAGGCGAAGCGGGTGGAGTTCCGTCCGCCGGACCCGAGCTGCAATCCTTACATGGCGTTTGCCGCAATGATGATGGCCGGGCTCGACGGCGTGGAAAACAAAATTGACCCCGGTCAGCCGCTCGATAAAGACATTTACGATCTCGGTCCGGAGGAACTGGCGAAAGTGCCGTCCATGCCAGGATCACTGGAGGATGCGCTGGTGGCGCTTGAGAAAGATCACGCCTTCCTGCTCAAAGGCGACGTCTTCACTGAGGAACTGCTCAGCACCTTTATCGATTACAAACGCTCGAAAGAAGTGGATGCGGTGCGCCTGCGCCCGCACCCGTTTGAGTTCGCGCTGTACTACGACATTTAGGAAACCGTTGTTGGTCAGTGGCCGACGGTCGTTGGCCTAAAAAACTGGGTGGCCCGCCCTTGTCGCGCGCTTTTCAAGCGACAGGGCGGGGAAGGCGGTTCGTATCAGGGCATGCCTTCAGGCGTGCCGTTTGGGTCAGCAAACGCGATTCACGCGCCAATGAGGCGCGACTGCCTCGAACGTTGTCCCTTCAGCCGTGGCGATTGCGCGCGATCCACGCGTAGCCCAGTTTTCCTGGTGCATTCGGCACCGCCGAAGTGGTGCTCCGATACGAAACCTTTGGGCTGCCTCGCGTCCTTAACACGAACTCCGTGTTACACTATTCTTGTGTTATGAAGCGTAAACTCCGCAACATCACCATTACCCTCGAAGAGCCTGTTGCTCGCTGGGCCAGGATCGAGGCGGCCAAACGGGATACCAGCGTCTCTGCCCTCCTGGCCGCAGTGCTCAAGCAGCACATGCACGACAAGAACGGATACGAATCCGCCATGCGCCGCGCTCTTGCCCGCAAGCCATTCCTGAAAACTGACGGCCGGTATCTCTCCCGCGAGGAGGTACATGAGCGCTCTCGTCTTCGTTGACACCAATATCTTCATTTATGCGGTCGACGACGCAGACCCTAAGAAGCAAGGGGCAGCGCAGGACTGGCGCGCCGAATTATGGAAAACCCGACGCGGACGGATCAGCTTCCAGGTTTTGCAGGAGTTCTACGCCAAGGTCACGCAGAAGCGGCTTAGCGCCAGCAAAGAGGCGCGAGCCGAAGTTCGGGATTTGCTGGCCTGGCAGCCAGTCATTGTTGATGACGCAATTCTCGAACAGGGATGGAAAATCCAGGATCGTTACCGGCTTTCCTTTTGGGATTCGCTGATCGTAGCCGCCGCAAGAGCCGCCTCCTGTCGCTATCTTCTTACAGAGGATTTGCAGCCGGATCAGGACTTAGACGGGGTCGTGGTCGTTGATCCATTCTCCACTGACCCCCAGTCACTTCTCGGGCCATAGGCCTGCAACCTGCGACTAGTAGGTTCCGGTCGCACTTGAATGGCTGATCACAGGCTTGCTGAGTTTTTCCGGTAACGGTGCCGGCGCCTCCGTGGCTTCCAAGAGCGCCCGGGCCATGGCATTTACCCCGGCGTGGGACCGCTCCAGCACTCGCAAAAGATATTTCTGGGCTACTGCACGGTCGGCGGGGTGAACCTGCTTCCACCATCGTTCGAGGGATTCTTGAACCTGGGCCTCGGTCTTTTCGCCCTCGACCGCGGCGTCGATCAGCTTATAGACTTTGCTCTTGACGGCTTGATACGAGACGGACACTTCCTGGGACATGGGGGCTCTCCCAACTTCTTGCGTGCAATAGCTTGGCCAAAGCCGAATCCTTGAAATTCTCTGAATTTGCGGATGGAGCCTTCTATTTGTTGGAGACATGCGATCGAATGATATGAATTTCCGTAGACTTCACTCCACGGAATCCGCGAAGAAGTCCGAGTGTTTCGTCCCTTGCAGTACAATGTCCCGCTCCCCAATTTGCGGCATAAATACAAACTCTTCGGAGGCAGGATGAAGCAAAAATTGTGGCTGGTGATGCTGGTACTTGTCTTTTGCGGTGCTGCAGCTGCCCAAGACAACGATAAAGTAATCCTTGAAACGCAAGACCGTTTCTTCTTGCCCAAAGACACTCTCTGGGGCTACGCCCAGTTTGACCTTGCTCCTCCGCACAATGAGATCGATCCCAATCTGTGCGCTTCGAATGCGGGCAAATATGGCGGCGTCAACGCCCCTTGCAGCGAGTTCGCGCGCTACATGCTTTCCGGAATTCTCGAAGTCCGGCCGTTCGGCAAGGGTCAGCTACGGCGCTTTATGCTTTGGGGGCAGCCGTCGTTTCTATTTGGCAAGAACATCCCTCAAACGCTTTATACCTGGTCCTGGGATGCCATTGGCATCGAGCATTCCTGGGGGCTCGGGGTCTACATCGCCAAAGGATTCGAATTCCGCGTAACCCAGCACTTCCAGTTCGACCGCTTGGGATCACGCGACGCGTATCTTGGCCCAGCCGATCTCGGCAACAATGGGCCTTGGGGCAGATACAACTCGATCGGGGTGAGGAAGTATTTTGGTTCGCGTCGGTGGTGAGCCAAGAAGATTCATGATGCCATGCCAAGCGCCGAACGAGTAGACTTGTCATTCAAGCTCTGACGTAGCGCGCGCCGCTGGACTTCTTTCTTGTGGCCGACATTTCTTTTCAAAATCCTGAAAGCGCCAGGTTCAATCTGGCGCGTATGACGCGCATCTCGTCCGCCCTGAAGGCCACGCTGCCCGCTCTGCTGGTTGATTCGCCCGATCCGGACTCCGCCCTAATGTTTTTTGATCGTCTGGTCAGCGAAGGCGCGCCGGAAGTCGTTCATCTGCTTAATCAAAATCCCCAATTGGCCCACTATGCCATCGTCATTTTCGGGCACAGCCACTTCCTAGGCGAGACGTTATTGCGGAATCCCGACCTGCTCCAGGGGCTACTCCGCGCTAGGGCGCTCGATCAGAACCTTTCGCGGGAAGAGTTTCGCGAAAGTCTGGCCCGTTTTCGTGCGCGCGCGTCGGAAAAAGACGCGGCCCTTGTTCTCGCGCGTTTCAAGCGCCGCGAATACGTCCGAATTTTGCTCCGCGATGCCCTCCGCATCGCATCGCTGGGAGAAGTGACGGCGGAAATCTCGGCTCTCTCGGATGTTTTGTTGAACGAAGCCTTACACGAGGCCCAGCGGGGCCTATTGGCGCGCTACGACTCACCGCTTCATTGGGACGAAAACGGTCGGGCGGTTGAAACACCGTTTTCGATCCTGTCTCTCGGCAAACTCGGCGGCAATGAGTTGAATTACAGCTCCGACATCGATCTCATGTACATTTTCGGCGATGGTCGCGAAATCCAGGATGCAGCCATCTCGAATCGCGAATTTTTCATTCGCTTAGCGCAACAAGTCACCGAATTGTTGTCCCGCATCACCAGCGAAGGCCCAGTGTTTCGAATCGACCTCCGTCTCCGTCCGCAAGGACGCGAAGGCGAACTCGCGATCAACCTTGGCCAGGCTCTGCACTACTACGCCAACGTCGCTCACGATTGGGAGCGCCAAGCTCTCATCAAAGTCCGTCATTCTGCCGGAGACGCCGGACTCGCCTGGCAATTCATCCAGGGTGTGCAACGTCACGTTTACAGCGAAGGAACAGCGCGAGAGGATGCCCCAGGCGAAGCGCATCTGGCACATCTTCCGGCAAAACGACCGCGTTTGAACTTCGCCGCAATTAAAACCGCGCTAGTTGCCCGCGAAAAAATGCACAAGCACCATCACGATGCGAGTTTTGGCGACAAAGCTCCCGGCATCGACGTGAAGCTCGAAAGCGGTGGCATTCGCGATATCGAGTTCCTCGTGCAATGTCTGCAGCGGGTGCACGGAGCCCATGAGCCTTGGCTTCGCTCCGGAGGTACGCTGGCATCTCTGCACAAACTCCACGACAAGCACCACATCAGCAGCCAGGAATTTCAGGAGTTGACCTCGGCCTACGAATTCCTGCGCCACATCGAGCACCGGTTGCAACTGCGCGAAGGACGGCAGACTCATCGTCTGTCCACATCCGGGCCCGAGCTGAGGGTCATTGCGCGCTCCATGGAAAGTCGGGTCAGGGTTAATAGAACCTCGGATTTCGCCGCCGAGCTTCGGCAGCGCATGGCGAGCGTTGCCGAGATTTATCAGCGGATCGTTTATCAGCAGCAGGAGTGGGAGCATCGTGGCCTCGCCCCACCCGATTTTCAATTGCATGCCACTGCCGAACCCAGTCCCGCCGAGCGCTCCAGCGGCCAGGTGTTGGAGCGGCTGTCGAGAGACGCGCCTGCTCTGCATGAAATTGCGATGCGGAATACTGATCCAGTTGCGCACAAGAATCTTTTGCGCTTTCTGACCTCCGCATTCACCAGTTCCGAGCGCTATGCGTCTGTCCTTCGTAATGCGGAAGGTGTGAAGGCGGCATTGCCGCTATTCGAGACGAGCGAATATCTGACCGACATTCTGGTCCGCCATCCGGAGGAAGTCGCTTCGGTCGTGGGACTGGAACAACAATCTGCTCGCACCGGCAGCGGATATCTTTTCGACAGCCCGCTGGGAGGAGGTCGTGCTGCCACTGACCCCGTATTCGCCTACTTGGCGGCTTTTTCTGCGAGCTACGCCGAAAAGGTGGCTCTCTTGCGGCGCCATTTTCGTCATCGGGTATTTGCCACCGGGGCGAAGGACATTGTGAAGCATCGCAGCGTCTACGAGTCGTTGTCAGAGATGACTTCGGCAGCCGAGGACGCTATCGCCGCGGCATGGGAAATCGCAGGTGCCCCCGAGAATCTCGCCATCATGGTGCTCGGAAGGCTAGGCAGTTTCGAGTTCGATGTCCTTTCCGACGCCGACATCATTTTCGTATGCGAAGAAGGCCAGGACCGTGAAGCATTGACTCGCATTGCCTCGCAGATCGTTCAGGTCCTTTCCGCCTACACGCAAGAGGGCCTGGTATTTCCCACTGATACGCGCTTGCGTCCGCGTGGCCGGGAAGGCGAACTCGTGGTCACACCCGCGCACTTGGCGCATTACTTCGCCAGCGAAGCGCACGCTTGGGAGGCTTTGAGCTATTCCAAATTTCGCTTTGTTGCTGGCTCACGCCGTTTGGGCGACCACGCGACTGCAGCCTGCCGATGTTTGTTCGAGCGCTTCGCTGCCGACACTGGTTTTGCCGCTGACGTAAACGAGATGCGTAGCAAGTTGGAAAGCGTCGATACACCAGCGAAGAATTTCAAGACCTCCCCGGGCGGAATTTACGATATCGACTTCCTGGGCAGTTATTTGCTGGTGAAACATAACGTGACGACGACAGGTGGCACTTTGCGGGACCGCCTCTGGCGTTGTGCTTCCTTGGGGCTGATGCAGAAAACTGACGCGGCAGTTCTCGATCACGCTGGAGAATTATTGCGCACGGTGGATCATATGGTTCGGCTAGTTACGGGACGCGCCGCTAAATGGCTTCCCATGAACGAGCATTCCCGTAGCGCTGTGGAAAAGCTGAGCGCCAAATTGCTGGGGCGCGAATTTCCGAGCGGATTAGAAGCTGAGATGGACGGTACGTTTGAAGGCGTACGGGAGATCTACGAAAAGGTCGTGCAATGAGCATTCTTCCAGCATCAGCGAGGCCCCTTCGTCACCAGCATATAATTTCTCGCTGCCCCGAAGGTGGTCACACTGATATGACTGATCGACATCCAGCGCTCCAGAGTGTGATGGCCGGTGCGGTGAAGAATGTACGATATGCCAACGGACGTCGCCGTTCCCGCCGCTTCGAGGCTGGCAAACGCTGCCGAGTTATTCACCACGGCGGATGCCAGCAGGATTTCTCTGCGCCCCCGTGCCTGCATGTTTCGGGTCGAAGCGTAATCCAGTCCGCGGGAAAGAGCCACACCGGAAAAAAGCAGAATATTCGTCCGGTCCCAGAATGCGTGCACATGCGGGGCTTCGGGCACAGTTGGAGGTTGAATCGCCGTGCCAGTTGTGCTCGGGTCAGAAGCCGGTTGCGACGAACTTGTCTCGACAGTCATACGCTGCGCACAGGCAACCGTGACCCAAAGCAAAATAACAAAACTGATGCGAATCGCTCGCCCCACTCCGGCATTCTAAATGTCGTCGTCAAGAGCCGAACGAAACCTCATCGCTGAAACGTGACTTCGGTGACCGCCCCGATTTTCCCAGTTTCTGTCTAGCCTTTATAATTGTGAGTTTTCCTGTAGAGCAGTGGAGGATGTGGAATGACCGCTTCATACAACGGCCTTGCCATCCCTAGCGATGGCAAGGTGATCTCATACAGCAATGGCGCGTATCAGGTGCCAGATAATCCTATTATTCCCTTCATCGAAGGCGACGGCACGGGCCGCGATATTTGGAGGGCCTCCGTACGTGTCTTCGATGCGGGGGTGCGCAAAGCTTATCGAGGCAAGCGCCGCGTGGCTTGGTACGAAGTTTTTGCCGGCGAAAAAGCATTTTCCAGATTCAAGAACTGGTTGCCGGATGACACCGTAACCGCCATTCGGGAACTCCGCGTCGCCATCAAGGGCCCTTTGACCACCCCGGTTGGCGGCGGCATTCGCTCCCTCAACGTCGCGCTGCGGCAGATTCTCGATCTTTATGCCTGTGTTCGCCCGGTGAAGTATTACAAAGGCACTCCTTCGCCGGTGAAGAATCCCGAGCGCATGGACGTAGTCATCTATCGGGAGAACACAGAAGACGTCTACGCCGGAATCGAGTGGGAGCAGGGAACTGCCGAGGCCGCGAAGGTGATCGACTTCGTGAACAAAGAGATGCTCAAGGGCGGAAAGAAGCAGATTCGCGTTGACTCCGGCATCGGCATCAAGCCGATTTCCGTCACCGGAACCAAGCGCCTTGTTCGCATGGCAATCCAGTTCGCCCTGGATAGCGGACGCAAATCAGTCACTCTTGTTCACAAGGGCAACATTCAGAAGTTTACCGAAGGTGCGTTCCGCAAATGGGGATATGACGTCGCCACGGAGGAATTCCGCGACAAGGTGGTGACCGAACGTGAAACCTGGATTCTCGATAACAAAGACAAAAATCCGCAGATCACTATCGAAGAGAATGCCAGCCTCGTGGAACCGGGATTGGAGTTTGGCTCCGACGACTTCCGAAAATCGGTCTATCGCGAAGTCGAAGATGTATTGAAGTCGATCTATGCCTCGCACGGCAAAGGGGCCTGGAAGAAAAAGGTACTGATAAACGATCGCATCGCCGATTCGATTTTCCAACAAGTCGTCACGCGGGCCGACGAATACTCGGTGCTAGCCACTCCAAATCTAAATGGCGATTACATCTCCGACGCTTGCGCGGCGCAAGTGGGCGGGCTCGGTATCGCCCCGGGAGCCAACATCGGCGACGGCTACGCTATCTTCGAAGCCACGCACGGAACGGCACCTAAATATGCCGATAGAGACGTCATCAATCCCGGCTCGGTAATCCTGTCCGGAGTGATGATGTTCCGCTTCCTCGGCTGGAACGAGGCTGCCGATTTGATCGAACACGGTATGGAAAGCTCGATCGAGCAGAAGAAAGTTACCTACGATTTCGAGCGGCTCATGGAGAATGCGACCAAGGTCAAGACCAGCGAGTTCGCCGATTGCATTATTCAAAATATGGACGCCGCAGCACACCGGAGCGCAGCAGACTGATTGCCAGTGGACATAAATAAGCAACTCTTGTCACTGACCTCGGTGTCCTCTGTGTTTAAAGATTTCTTCTAACTGAAAGGAACTCATGCGCAAGAAAGTCACGATTGTAGGTTCGGGAAATGTGGGCGCGACGGCCGCTCACTGGATCGCTTCGAAGGAACTTGCCGACGTTGTGCTGATCGACATCGTCGAAGGCATTCCCCAGGGTAAAGGCCTCGACCTACTCGAAGCCATGCCCATCGAGAAGAGGGATGCGCACGTTATCGGTACCAATGACTACGCGGACACGGCCCACTCCGACATCGTGGTCATCACCGCCGGAATCCCCCGCAAGCCCGGGATGAGCCGCGACGACTTGCTCCACACGAACCACAAGATTATGAAGGATGTGGTCGAGAAAGTTGTCCAGCATTCCCCGAAGTGCATTCTGATTATCGTTTCGAACCCGCTCGACGCCATGGCGCAAGCCGGTTTCAAGCTCTGTGGATTTCCCCGTGAGCGCGTGATCGGCATGGCTGGAGTGCTCGACTCCGCCCGCTTCCGGGCATTCATCGCCGAAGAACTAAAAGTGAGCGTGGAGAACGTGACCGCGTTCGTTCTTGGCGGGCACGGCGATACCATGGTCCCGCTGGCCCGTTACTCGACCGTGGCGGGAATTCCGATCACGGAATTAATGGATGCTCACACCCTTGACCGCTTGGTCCAGCGCACACGCGATGGCGGGGCGGAAATTGTGAAATATCTGAAAACTGGCAGCGCCTATTACGCGCCCTCGGCTGCAGCGACCGAAATGGTCGAAGCGATCCTGAAAGACAAGCACAAGATCCTTCCCTGTGCAGCGTATCTGGAGGGCGAGTATGGAATCAAAGGTCTGTTTGTCGGTGTACCGGTAAAGCTCGGCGCGAAAGGCATCGAGCAGATCATCGAAATCAAACTCACAGCCGAAGAGCAGGCTGCGCTGAACAAGAGCGCCGAAGCGGTGAAGGAGTTGGTAGGCGTAATCGGGTGCTAAGTCGGGCCCACGGGTGCGTTCGAGGCTGGGAAGCCGGTCTCTGACGCTACACCCTCTCTATCACCACCGACTTTACCACCACATCTGTATTCGGCTTGTCCTGGCGATTGCGCGGGACATTCACAATTTTCTCTACCACGTTTTCTCCCTCGACCACCTCGCCAAAAATCGTGTGCTTGCCCGTCAGCCATTGCGTGGGCGCTACTGTGATGAAAAATTGCGAGCCGTTGGTGTTCGGGCCGGAGTTCGCCATTGCCAGCTTGCCCGCCTTGGCAAAGCTGTGCGGCGAATTCTTGGTCTCGTCTTCGAACTTGTAGCCCGGGCCGCCAAACCCGGTTCCCGCCGGATCGCCGCCCTGGATCATGAAGTTCGGAATCACCCGGTGAAAAATCGTCCCGTCGTAGAGCTTATCTTTGCTTTTTTTCCCGCTGACGGGATGGGACCACTCCCGTTTGCCCTCAGCTAAGTCGATAAAATTCTGCACCGTCTTGGGCGCCTCTTTTTCAAACAAGCGGCAAACAATTGTGCCTTCGGAAGTGTTCAAAACAGCATAAGTGCCGGGTTGGCGGCTCATAAGAATCCTTTCAATTTTTGCTGGGCGCTCGGCTACGCTTACTTTGAAGCCGACTTCGCCGCTCCAGCGCCTTCGATTGTAATGTGATTGATCTTGATTGGGTTGTACGGCTTATCGTTCGAATCGCGCCCGACGCGGGCAATCTGCTTCACGATCGCCACGCTGGCATCATCGCATTGGCCGAAAATCGTGTAGCCGCCATTCAGGCTAGGGTAGGGAACTTCTGTAATGAAAAATTGCGAGCCGTTGGTATCCGGACCCGCGTTCGCGTACGCCAGGCGTCCCGGACGGTCAAATTTCAGATCGTTGGAAGTTTCGTTCTTGAATTGATAACCGGGATCGCCCATGCCAGTACCAGCCGGATCGCCGCCTTGAATCATGAAATTCGGAATCACGCGGTGAAAAATCGTCCCATCGTAGAGCGGAACACCGTGCTCTTTCTTGTGATTTACCGGGTTGGTCCAGTCCTTTGTGCCGGTCGCGAGACCGATGAAATTAGCGACCCCGATCGGTGCCTTGTCGGGAAATAGTGTGCAAGTCATCTTGCCGGCAGTAGTGTCGAAAATGGCCTTAGGCTGAGCTCCTGCTGCGGCCAAAGCCTGCACAGAAACGAACAAAGTTGCAATAGCGACGAAAAGACCTTTACGCATCAATTTCTCCTCATTATTGTCATTCCGAGCGAATCAGGATCGTTCGCTGGCGAACGGTCCTGCAAAGTCGAGGAACCTGCTTTACTCGGATGAGATGGTAAACATTGAATTGTACGACACTGGCAATTTATTTGACTAATGAGCCGTACTTTGTGCGGCTTGCATCTCCCGGCTCACTCGTTCCACTTCCTTGAAAACTCGTAACACATTCCCGCCGAGAATTTTGTGAATGTCCTGGGCGCTGTAGCCGCGATCCAGCAGGGCCTGCGTGATTTTGGGCAGATCGGCGGCCGAATCCAGGCCCGCCGGCGTAGCGCCGCTGACGCCATCAAAATCCGAACCCAGGCCGACATGGTCCACTCCCGCCACTTTTGCGATGTGGTCGATGCTGTCGATCAGCGAACTCAGTGGCGGCCGCGGTATTTTGCCAATCCATTCTCTCTCGACGTGATCCACATCCATGTAAGTGACGGTCTTTCCCTCGGCTTTCATCTTCGCCACATGCGCATCAATCGCCGCTTGCTGCTCTTTGCTTTGTGCTCGCAGCGCGTCCAGATACTTCTGATCGTTGAAGCCGGAAAAGAAATTCACATCCACCACTCCGCCATTTTTCGCCACGGCACGCAGCATGTCATCCGTCATATTGCGCGGCGCATTGACCAACGCGCGCGCGCACGAATGCGAGGCGATCACCGGTGCTTTGCTGACCGCAATCGCGTCCCAAAAAGTCTTGTCCGCCACGTGCGAAATGTCCACCATCATTCCCAGCCGATTCATCTCCAGCACGACTTGCTTGCCGAAATCCGTCAGGCCATTGTGATGCTGCACCTTGGGATCATCGATGTCGCCCGAAGAATCCGCCCATTCGTTCGTGTTCGACCAAGTCAGCGTCATGTAGCGCACGCCCAGCCGATAATAATCGCGCAGCAACCGGATGTCGGACTCGATGGAGTGGCCGCCCTCGATTCCCATCAGTGCTGCGAACTTCTTTTCTTTGTGAGCGCGCTCGATGTCTGCTACTGAGAATGCCATCTTCATCTGGTCAGGATGCCGCTCCGCCTGCTCATAGACGGAATCAATCAAATCGAGCGTGCGCTCCACAAAGCGCCCTTTGCTAGTCTCGGGATCCACCCAAATCGAAAAAAACTCCGCCCCCAGATTGCCGGCCTTTATCTTTGCGAGGCTGATGTGCCCGAAATCGCTGGGGTCGGTATTGCCCAAGTCGAAGTTCTCGTCCACAAAGCGCTGCGGCGTGTCTGCGTGCGTGTCAATAATGATCGCCGAATCTTGAATCGCCCGCGCTTTCGCGCTGACATTCGATGATGACCCGGAGTTGCTCTGCGCGAACACTGAAAGTTGAAATAGCGTAAACAGCAGAAGACTGCAGCTGAACTTGCGATATAGGGAAGTCATGGTTGTGAGGAACAACGATTTTATACGTCGAGGCGGAAAATCGAAAATTGACTTTGAGGGGACTTATTGTTCGCCAGCGTTGGCGCCGGCGGCTTCAGACTGCGGTTCGGATTGCGCGCGGGCCTCGGCTGTAACGGGCTTTACCTCGCGCCCATCTCCGTAGCGGCCCGAGACCGCGATGTGGAACACCCATTGATACCGTTCTTCCTCAGGCTCAATTAAACCTTGCTCCCGCAGCGGCATAAGGTATGACTCCATCCATTTCACCTGCTGCCGAGTCATGCCGCGCCGTTGAATGTCCACGGTAATGCCGGCGAGATGGGACGAGGCTGTATCTCCATAAGCGGGCGCCGCGTTGCGATTATGGCGAATCAGTTTTCGCTGCATCAGCACCGTGCGAACCGCCGAGTTCACTTGAATCTGACTATGAAACTGATCGTAGTAGGCCTGGCTCACATCATCCAGAAATTCGCGCGTCCACGGACGGCAGTAGCGCCGGCTAGGATCGAGCCGCGGATCAATGCGCAAGGTTTCGCTCTCGTTAATCGGAACCAGGTCCCCAGTTGAAATCAACCGTTCCAATTCCGCGTCATCATAGATTCGCGGCAGTTCCATGCGATCGATTTCTTCATTTTGCCGCAGCAAAGATTCGTGCGAAGGGCGAAAAACAGGGTCCCAGCGCATACGGCGCACGTGAGTTTTGTGCCGTATGGTGCGATGGCTGGTGCGACCCGCGGGAACGTACTCGTGTAGAGCAAACGCCGGCAGGCACACGGCCAGGAGCAGGAAACATCCTGGAACCACTCGTTTCAGTTGGGCGTTAAAGCCGAACTCCATAGCGTTTGTTTCCAACGTAGGCGGCCATTCTACTTCAGCATCGGCAAAAACGGCCGCGAAATTCCGCTGCCAGGTTACCAAAGAGTAGCCCTACTCGCGGTTACCTTTGATTACTGTCCATCACTTGTCTTGGTTCCTTGTCTTTCATGGTGCAGGTTAGATGCCGTTTTCCGAGCCGAACGTGGTCTTGCTAAGTAGCAGGTGCAAAAGAGCCAAGAGAATACAGGTTTCTTCGATCCGAGGCAAGAGCGCCCAAAATGGGCAAATTACTTCCTAAATAGGTCACCCAGGGCTTGCTTCATAACCGCCCCGCCAACCTCGGAAATCGACTTGGTAAGGGGAATGTCCTTGGGGCAGATTTCCACGCAATTCTGCGCGTAGCCGCACTCCTGAATGCCGCCATCGCCCATCAAGGCGGCCAAACGTTCGCGTTTCAGCGCGGCCCCCGTAGGATGCGTGTTGAACAATCGCACTTGCGAGATCGTCGCGGCGCCCACGAAGCCGGTGCTGTCGTTGAATTGCGGGCAGACTTCCATGCAGCAGCAGCATGAAATGCACCGCGAAAGGGGATACGCGGCCTCCTGTTCTTCCATAGTCACGCGTGGGCCCGCGCCCAGATCGTAAGTCCCATCCACCGGAACCCAGGCCTTCACCGCCTTCAGGTTTTCGAAAATTACGCTGCGATCGGTCGCCAGATCGCGCACTACCGGAAATTTTGAGAACGGTTCAAGGCGAATCGGCTGATCCAAGTTATCGACAAGCGCTGAGCATGCCATGCGGGCGCGGCCATTGATCAGCATGGCGCACGACCCGCAAACTTCTTCGAGGCAATTCGAGTC
>Ga0335073_10000827_pt1 | contig 40618 bp, 36 predicted proteins | sample Lox_Sample_22_FD_207093 | JGI IMG/M metagenome (GOLD analysis project Ga0335073, IMG submission 207093) | Soil microbial communities from Loxahatchee National Wildlife Refuge, Florida, United States - Lox_Sample_2.2 | ecosystem: Environmental > Terrestrial > Soil > Wetlands | place: USA... | reverse complement strand
ATTCCGGGTACGCTAGGCCTGCTTCGATCCTACAGCTTTCACACGGGCGTTCAGGCGCGCTTTGTAGCGGCTGGCGGTGTTCTTGTGGATTACGCCCTTCTGGACACCCTTATCGACAACAGAGACCGTGGCGCGATAGGCGCTCTGGGCTGCTTCCTTGTCGCCTTTGGCAATGGCCTGGCGCAGGGAACGTAGCGAGCCCCGCAGGCGAGATTTGTTGGCGCGGTTGCGCGTCGTCTTGGTTTCGGTCTGGCGCGTACGTTTAAGCGCCGAAAAATGATTTGCCATGCGTCTCTTCTGTCCTTTAAGGAGAAAAATCCCGAGGTGAGTCGAAAAACTATTTTACAAGAGCCCAAGGCTTCGAGCAATCGGCCGACCGCTCTCTCTTAGTAGGAGGACGATCGTTTCGCGTCTTCCAGCTCTTTCTTCAAGTCAGGATGTTCGGCCAGTACCTCTTCCATGGACTGCTTGCCCAATTCCTCGCCCCATTGTCTGCCGGCCTCCTGCGACTCGGCTACCACCCGCGGCATGACCGCAATCGTCTTTTTACCAAGCGGCGATTGATAAAACGCAATTAGCCCCTTCAAGTCCTGGTCGGAGAAGTAACGGTCATAGATGGGGACGACGATCGCCGTTATCGATTCCTCTGTCCCCAGAGCGTGAAATTTCTCAAAGAAAAGCTCGATCAGCCTCTGGCGATAGGCGCCGGGTGGCAGGCTGTTTTCCAGCAAGGGCTTCATGGAAGTTTCCATGTTCTTCATCAGCTGCATCCCGATTCCGGCACTGCCGGTAAGAGTCATCAGACGACGGATGTCGGCTTCTTTCTGAGGATCGATCGAAGCCGTACCGGTTGCTTTAGCCGCCATTGACGGCTGGCTCGACGATTTCGATGGCGCCGAAGTCTGGGCGCCGCAGTAGGATGCAGACACAATGAGTACGCAGGCCAGAGGAAGCTTGATTTTCAAGGATATAGTCCTCCTTGGGCAGCAATGTAGCACCTGCGTGGTCACGACGTGAAGGTATTGTTACTCTGCGCGCCACCGGAGTTTGCAGGGGCCAGGGCGGATGGAGAACTTCATGCCGCGATTGTCATGCAGCCGAGTCGCTGAGCAGCCATTCCCAGGCTTTTATTGCCTATTCACGATGATCTGCTAGGGTACGACAGAGCAGTTTTGGGCAGAAGTTGGCGTTCCTTTTCGTGTCCGGCCACATCTAAACTGTGGGAAGGTAGTTTTGGCAGAAGATTTGACGCGCGTACCACAACCGGCACGAGGAAAGCTTCCCGGGCAATTGACTGCAGCCCGATTCGGGGGTACGCTAACGGCCAATGAGAGTTGTTTTCGGCTTCCAGCCATCACGGGTTGCCACTCATCGTTTCCCGGCGCTACGCTGCTGCCAGTTAGGTTGCCCGATACTCCTGCTAAGCTGTCCAGCTTCGAGCCTCAGCTTCAACCAATCCGGAGCGCGCGCAAGTGGCGCGACTCATGCCCCGCGACCCAGTTGGAGGTTGTCTTCCGAGCCTGAATGAAGAAGAACATCGAAATCACCCCGAATATCGAGACTCTGTTTGGCACCCGAGACGAAAATCTCCGCCTGTTGGAAGATGGTCTGAACGTCACCATCAACCTGCGCGCAGATTCCATTGAGATCGCCGGAGCAGCCGCCGACGTCGGCCGGGCGGAACAGGTATTTGCCGATTACGAGCATCTGTTGCGCAGCGGCTTCAGCTTCGTAAACGGCGATCTCGGCGACATGATCCGGGTACTTACCACGGACTCGAGCGCTAGCCTGCGCGGGCTCGCTGAGGCCGGCAGACAACGCTCTTTCGGCAAACGCAGCGTGCAGCCCAAGAGCATCAACCAGCGCCGCTATCTGGAAGCTATCGAAAAGTACGACATGGTCTTCGGCGTCGGTCCGGCGGGTACCGGCAAGACCTATCTCGCGGTCGCGATGGCCATCTCGGCGTTGCTGGCGAAGCGGGTGAACCGGATCGTATTGGCACGGCCTGCGGTGGAGGCGGGCGAGCGTCTTGGCTTCCTGCCGGGCACGTTGCAGGAAAAAGTCGATCCCTATCTTCGACCTCTTTACGACGCGTTGTATGACATGCTCGATCCCGACAAGGTCGATCGCTATCTGGAGAAGAACATCATTGAGATTGCGCCGATTGCGTTTATGCGCGGGCGAACTCTCAACGACGCCTTTGTGATTTTAGACGAAGCGCAGAACACCACTTCTGAGCAGATGAAAATGTTTGTTACCCGTCTCGGGTTCAATTCCAAGGCGGTGATTACCGGAGACGTCACGCAGATCGATTTGCCCAATGCCAATCGCAGCGGTTTGGTTGAGGCGGTGGAGATCCTCCGAAATGTCGAGGGCATCCGCTTCTGCCACTTTGACGAGGGCGATGTGGTGCGCCATCATCTGGTGCAGCGGATTATTCGCGCCTACGACGATTACAAGGGACGCAACGAGCAGCTTTCGCTGTCGCTGGAGGTAAAAAACAGCGGCGGTTATGCAGCGCCCCGTACGAGTTCTGCCCCGGTCTATTCGAATAGTGTCGATCGCGAGGCGCCGCTGGCGGAAGTTCCTCCGTCGCAGTCGCCGGAATCGCGACTGTCGCCGCAAGCGACCGAATTGCACGATCAAACCCGCATTATCGACTAAGAACTTGGTACCATAACGTGGGAGGGCGCACGTTGCCCTCCCCTTTATTTATTACTGTCAGCACACGCCATCATCAGGGCGTGGGCAAGCGACGAAAGTGATCATTCTGGAGCAAGCAGGCGCAGAGGTTCGGCCGCGTGCGCTGGCACTGTTCGCGGCACGAGCCAGAAAAGCTGTCCGATTGCGCGGCGAGGTAAATGTGCGCGTCACCTCCAGCCAGGAAATGAGGGTGCTTAACCGCCGCTTTCGTCGCCAGAACCGAGCTACCGACGTTCTTTCTTTTCCCTCCGAGTTGCCGGAGATTTCCGGCGATATTGCGGTTTCGGCTGAGATCGCCGCCGCGAATGCGGCGGAGCTGGGACACTCCACGGAGATGGAGCTGAAGATTCTCATCCTGCATGGACTATTGCACTTGGCCGGCTATGATCACCAGACCGATGCCGGCGAGATGCGGCGGCGAGAAGCTGAGCTGCGCCGTAGGTTCAAGCTGCCGGTCGGACTGATCGAACGAACTCACTCGAGCGACCAGGGCGAGGCAAGGGGTGCGCTCCGCAAGTCCGCAAAGCGCTCCTCGGGGGCGCCGGCAAGTCGCCGCCAAGGCGGCGGCCGATGAGCATCCCCTTATCCATCCTGCTGCTGGTTCTGATGGCGCTGCTGACCCTGGTCTCCTACGTCGATCGTCTCTACGCCGAGATGGGTAAGTTCCTGGCGCGCGAATTCGAGGAGAATATCGAAGCCTACGAAGAGCGCGTCGAGCCGCGGCTGCGGGTTAGCCGCGAGCGTGCCGCACTCTCCATGGCGGTGCTGACACAACTATCGATGGCGAGCATCGGCGTTCTCATTGGCTATGTGCTGTTCATGCAGAAACGCTGGGTGGTGCTGGACCTCGTACAGGCCGCGGTCAGCCTCATTTTTATCATCGTCATTTTCCATCAGCTGCTGCCATATCTTTTCTTCGTGCGAACACGTGGGGAATGGCTGGCGCACTGGGCGCCCGTGCTGCGCGGCCTCATTTACCTGTCACTGCCGGCGACGCTGATTCTGGGCTTCGCCTTGTCAGTCGCCTCGCTTTCTCGGGAGCAGGCTGAAAAAGCACCCGAGCATCCCTCCGAAGCGGTCGATGCCTTCATTGAAGCAGGCCAGGAAGAGGGAATCATCGAAGAGAGTGACCGCGACCTGATTCAATCCGTCGTGGAGTTCGGCGACAAAACCGTGCGCGAGGTGATGACGCCGCGGCCCGAGATCGTCGCGGTTCCGATGACGACGACGGTGGAGGAGCTTACCGAGCTGCTCAAGAAGTATCCGTATTCGCGCATTCCTGTCTACGATGCCGACGTCGATCACATCAAGGGCATTGTCTACGCCAAGGACCTGTTGCAGGTGCCTGACGTCGAGGCACACAAAAAAACCGTCCACGATCTTATGAAGCCCGAGGTGTACTTTGTTCCCGAGACGAAGCTGGGGAGCGATCTGTTGCGTGAGATGCAGCGCGATAATGCCCGCATGGCCGTCGTCATTGATGAGTACGGCGGCGTGGCAGGATTAGTCACGATCGAAGACCTGGTCGAGGAGATCGTCGGCGAGATTCGCGACGAGCACGAGAAGTCGGAAGTCGTAAAGGAAAGCGAGACGTCGTACATCTTCAACGGCAATACCGATATCGATCTGCTGGAAAAGCTGCTGGGCGTGCGCCCGCAGGAAAAAGAGGCCACCACCATTGCCGGGCTGGTCAGCGAACTCGCTGGGCACATTCCCAAGGCAGGTGAAATTTTCCAGGAGAACGGTTTGCGCTTTGAGGTACTGGAATCCACCGAGCGCCGCGTGGATCGGGTGCGCGTCAGCTTGCAGCCCAAGCAGGTGGGAGCATAGGGTAGAGCGAACCTTCAGGTTCGCGTTTCAGCCGCTAATAATACAATTCAAGGGCCGGCTTCAGCTGGCTATCGAGATTTTCTTAAATCTGTTTAGCTACTAATTCGCGCATGCCATTCCGCTCCGGCTTTGTTTCCATCATCGGACGTCCCAATGCGGGCAAATCGACCCTGCTGAATGCGCTGGTCGGCGAAAAACTGGCGATCGTCACGCGCAAACCGCAGACTACGCGTAATCGCATTCAAGGCATCGTGAATGTCGAACGCAAAGGTAAGCATCCCGCCGGGCAGATCGTGCTGATTGACACCCCCGGCGTGCACAAGCCCATCAACACCCTGAACCGGCGCATGATGAGGGAAGTCTACGACGCGCTGGAGGGCTGCGATCTGTTGTTGTTGATCGTCGATGCGAAAGAGAAGTTCGGTACGGGTGACAAGTTCGTCCTCGACATCGTTCGCAAGAGCAGCCAGAAGGCTTTCCTGCTGCTGAACAAGATCGACACGCTGGAAAAACAGGAGCTGCTGCCGCTGATCGCGAAATACAAAGAGCTGCACGATTTCGTCGAGGTCATTCCTATCTCGGCTCTAAAGCGCGATGGGCTCGATCAGCTGCTGGATGCGGTGATCAAGGTTTTGCCCGACGGTCCCCGATATTTCCCGAAAGATCAAGTTACCGACCAGCCCGAGCGATTCCTGGTTGCTGAACTGATTCGGGAGCAGGTGCTACTGGCGACCGAGCAGGAAGTACCGTACGCGACCACGGTGCTGATCGATCGCTACGATGCCGGCCCGAGGCTCACAGGCATCGCCGCCACCATTTACTGCGAGCGCGACGGGCAGAAAGCGATCTTGATTGGCAAACGGGGCGAAACATTGAAGAAGATCGGCACCGCCGCGCGACTGCAGGTCGAGCGGCTGCTGAACACCAAAGTCTTTCTTGAGCTGTTCGTGAAAGTGCGGGCGAACTGGCGCGATTCAAGGCAGTTTGTGGAAGAGACCGACTGGCGTGCGCAGCTGGAGCGCATGGCGGCTGCCGAGCAGGATTATGCCATCGATGAGGATCTGGAGTCCTGACCGCGATGCCATCCATCCCATTCGTGAAAGCCACGGCCTGCGGCAACGATTTCCTGATCATCGATTTTGCCCAGGCGCCAAGCGATATCCATTCCTTCAGCAAGCACATCTGCGATCGCCATAACGGCGTCGGCGCGGACGGTGTGGAATGGGTGCTGCCGGCGAACGACGCCGACCTGCGCGTGCGCCTGCTGAACGCCGATGGTTCGGAGGCCGAAATCTCGGGCAACGGAACGCGCTGTGTGGCGGCTTGGTACTGCGCCGAAAATCAGCGAACCTCCGTTGTGATTCGCACGGGTGCAGGCCTGAAGAGCTGTGAGCTGATCGCGCGCGAAGGCAACAGCTTCCAATTTCGCAGCTCGATGGGCGAGCCGCAGGTGGGCGACGAGTTCTCCATCAAGTTCACCTACGGGGAAATCTCCGGCACTCCGGTGTCGATGGGCAACCCGCACTTTGTCGTCTTCGTTCCCCAGTTTGAGTTGGGCTGGCAAGCCATCGCCGAGCAGATCTCAAAGCATCACGACTTCAAGTATGGGATGAACGTCGAATTTGCCCGAGTTGTGAGTAAAAACGAGGTCGAAGTGCGCTTCTGTGAACGCGGCGTCGGGGAAACCATGTCATCGGGGACGGGATCGTGCGCCGCCGCAGTCGCGTCGATTCACTCTGGAAAGGTCAGCTCGCCGGTCAAGGTGCGAGCGGCCGGCGGAGTGCAGACGGTGGAATGGAACCGCGAGGTGTTCCTGACAGGACCGGCAACGCTACTCTGCCGCGGCGAGTTTTTCGTTTAAGATAAGCCTTCCCGATGGCCGGTTCCCCTCAACATGCACGCGTGCTTCCGCCAGCCCTTCGGCCCGGCGACACCGTCGGCATCATCGCACCCGCGAGTGGTTTTCGGCGCGATGAATTCGAAGCCGGCTGCGCGGAGCTATTGCGGCTGGGATACCAGCCATTTTTTCTTCCATCGATCTTCCAGCGCGAAGGCTACTTTGCGGGAACGCTCAGGCGGCGGGTCGATGAACTGCACCAGATGTTTACCCGGACGGAAGTCAAGGCAATTCTGTGTGCGCGCGGCGGCTATGGATGCAACTATTTGCTCCCGCACTTCGACCTCGAACTCATCCGCGCGCACCCCAAGATCTTCGGCGGCTGCAGTGATGTAACTACCCTATTGACTTACTTCTGCGATGCGGTCGGCTTGGTGACATTGCACTCGCCTATGGTTGCGGGTGATTTCGCGCGTCCCAACGGATTTGACGAAACGAGCTGGCTGACCGCGGTGGCGGGTGGCAGTGAATTCCAGTTCGACCAGGGCATGGCTTTACTGATTCCGGGAAGCGCTGAGGGCATCCTGTATGGAGGCTGCCTATCGCTGTTGACTGCCTCGCTCGGTACTCCGTATGAGATTCAGACCGAGGGAACAATTCTGTTTATCGAGGATCGCGCCGAGCGGCCATATCGCATTGATCGCATGCTGATGCAGTTGAAGCTCGCCGGCAAGTTGGCAGGTGTTCGCGGGATTGTGTTTGGGGAGATGATCGAGTGCGAGGAACCGGGCTCGCCCGATGCGCTGCGGGAAATGATTGTGCACGTACTTGGTGATCTGCAGGTTCCGGTCGCGTTTGGATTGAAGTCAGGGCATGTTTCCGGCGGAGCGTTAACGTTGCCCCTTGGAGTACGCGCGAAGCTCACTGTCGCCGAAACCGTTAACTTGAGCTGCGAGGCTGCTGTGCGGGTGCCGCAACCGGCCAGGGAAACAACTACATGAGCGGCAGGCACGTTCATCTCATCGGCATCTGTGGTACGGCAATGGCCTCGCTCGCTGGAATGCTGAAGCAACGCGGTTTTTCCGTGACTGGGTCCGACGCTGCAGCATATCCGCCAATGTCAGACTTTCTCGCTGCGATCGGAATCAGGGTCGCGCAGCCGTTTAGTACAAACAACCTCGAGCCCAGGCCCGACCTGGTTGTTGTCGGCAACGCCATCTCGCGCGGCAACGTGGAATTGGAGTTCGTTCTCGATCAGCGCATTCTGTTCCAATCGATGCCGCAGATCATGCACGACGAGTTTCTGCGCGACAAAGAGCGGCTGGTCGTCGCGGGGACGCACGGCAAAACTACAACTTCGTCGATGCTGGCCTGGATCTTCGACCGGGCAGGGCGGTCGCCGAGCTTCCTGATCGGCGGCATACCCGAGAATTTCGGCAGCTCATTTGCGTTGGGCTCGGGGCGCGAGTTCATCCTGGAAGGCGACGAGTACGATACCGCTTTCTTCGACAAAGGCCCGAAGTTCCTGCATTATTTCCCCGACGCCGTGATCCTTACCTCGGTAGAGTTCGATCATGCCGACATCTACAAGAACCTCGACGAGGTAAAGACTGCGTTCAAGCGGCTGGTGAACCTGGTTCCGCGCCGCGGCTTATTAATAGGGTGGGACGGTCATGCCAATGTCGATGAATGTCTAGGCGGCGCATTTTCCCGGGTCGAGCGATACGGCTTCGGTGAGAAGTCAACCTGGCGGATCAAGGACGTACAGTACACGGCCGAGGAGACCCACTGGCGAGTTGCGCGTAACGGGCAATCGTGGGCTGAGTTCAAGTTCGCACTCGCGGGTGAGTACAACGTATTGAACGCCACGGCCGCCGCTGCTCTGGCGGCGAGCTACGGGATTACCAAAGATATGATAACGGCCGCGCTGGGCGATTTTCGCAGCGTTAAGCGCCGACTGGAAGTGAAATCGCAAATCAATGGAATTACCATCATCGACGACTTTGCGCACCATCCCACGGCGATTGCGCAGACCCTCAAAGCGATTCGCACCCGCTATGCTGGTCGCCGCTTATGGGCAATTCTGGAGCCGCGCTCCAACACGCTTCGCCGGAATGTGTTCCAGCATGAACTGGTGGAGAGTTTAAGCGGGGCTGATGAAGTTGTGCTGGCTGATGTGTTCAAGTCGGGCGCGATTCCGGAGCAGGAACGCCTGCATCCGGAAGCAGTTGTGGCCGCGTTAAATGCCGCGGGACGTTCTGCGCGATTGCTCGGTGACGTTGAGGCGATTGTGGAGTCGGTTGCGCCCAAACTCCGTCCGGGCGACGTGGTAGCCATACTTTCCAATGGCGGCTTTGGTGGAATTTATGAGAAGCTGCCTGCGAAGCTGAAAACACTCCACGAGGTCGCGACCGCCGAGTGAGCCGCCTGCCTGCCACAGTCCTCAAAGTCGTTTCGACAGCGATTCTCCTTCTCTCCGGTGCGTTCCAGGCTTTTGCTGCGACGCCGGTGACATGCTCGTCACCCGCGGGTGCGCAGCCGGAACCGACCGAATATTTTGTCTCGCTCAGTGACGCAGCTGACCATTTGGCCCACGTAAGCATTCGCCTGCGCGCAGGAACCGGAATCCGCACGCTGGAGATGCCGGTGTGGAACGCGCTCTATCAGGTGCGAAACTTCGCCGCCAATATAGAAGATGTTCGAGCGGAAGACGCGGCCGGCGCGCCCGCCGAAGTCTTCAAGAGCAAAACCAGCGAGTGGCAGATTACCGCGCCGGATGGCTGTGTGGTCGTCAGCTACGAGATTCACTTAGCCAATCCCGGCCCTTTTGGCAGCCTGGTGAGTGCTGACCGTGCATTCTTCAACTGGGCGATGGTCCTGATGTATTCCCCTGCGCTGCGATCTGAGCCGATGAGTATTCAGCTGCTCGATGTGCCTACAACGTGGGAGATGCGGGATCTGCATATTCTCGGAGCAGCCGCGCCGGGCCGAGTGGAGCAGGCAGTCGGCATCGCGCACAACTACGACGAACTGGTGGATAGCCCGGTGGAATTGGGTATATTCCAGCAGTCGCAATTCCAGCAGGATGACGCTGTCTACCACGTTGTGGTCGATGGCAATCCGGCTGACTACGATATGGCACAAATCGACACGGTGCTCGAGAAAATTTCGCATGCCGCCGTCGAGTGGATGCAGGACCGCCCGTACCACGAGTACACGTTCCTCTACAATTTTACTCAGGGGCCCGGCGGCGGAGGAATGGAGCACGCGTACGGCACCGCGATCGAACTCAGTGCCCAGCATTCTGATATTTCGTCTCTGGCTTCGGTAAGCGCACACGAGTTCTTTCACCTGTGGAACGTGAAGCGCGTTCGGCCGCAGTCGCTGGAACCGATCGATTATGAACATGCAATGGATACGCGTGCGCTGTGGTTCTGCGAGGGTGTGACCAGCACCGTGAGCGATATGCTGCTGGCGCGTTCGGGATTGATCGATGAAAGGGAGTATCTGCGGCGGGTGTCAGAACAGATCAGCGAACTGCAGCGCCGGCCAGCGCATGCATGGCAGTCGGTAGAAGAGTCGAGCCTCGATGCGTGGTTGGAAGGCATCCCGTTCTATCGCTCGCCGGAGCGCAGCATCAGCTACTACAACAAGGGTGAGATTGACGGCATTCTGCTGGACTTGCGCATCCGGCAACTAACCGGAGGACGCAAGTCGCTGCGGGACTTGTTTCAGTGGATGAACGAACACTACGCCCGGCAGCATCGGTATTTCCCTGATTCAGCCGGTGTGGAAGCGGCGGCGGAGGCGGTGACAGGGCGGAGCTTTGCGGATTTCTTTCGCGACTACGTTGCCGGGGTGAAGGAGATTCCTTACGACGAGTTCTTCAACTTCGCCGGTCTGCAATTGGTGCCGGCGACAGTCCAATATGCTTCAGCCGGCTTCACCACGACGGCGAATATTGGCGGGGCGCCCGAGGTCGCAAAGGTCGAGGCGGACAGCGAGGCGCAGCGTCTGGGAATTTCAGTGGGCGACCGGGTCGTTGCCATCGAGGGGAGAGCCGCCAATGGCTACCTCGATGAAGAGATCGCGCGAATGCAGCCGGGACGCATGGTTCGGTTGCGGATCGCCGGCCGGCTAGGCACGCGTGATATCGAAATCAAGCTGATGGCGCTTACCGCCCCGTCCTTTGCGTTGCAGGACCTTGCGACAGTCACGGCCGTGCAGCATGCTCATCGCACGGCTTGGATCCACGGCGACGACGAAGCTGCAGGTGCCCATTGATACGGGTGATCGTGCTGCTGTCTTTCTGGGGAATTTCCATTCTGATCGTCGGGCCGCTGCTGGTGATCTACACCGTTGTTACCGGCAATGCCTATCCCATGTATCAGATCTCATGCGGATTGGGGCGCATTGGCGTGTTGTTGGCGGGAGTGAAAATCGAGGTCTGTGGGCTGGAGCACCTGCAAGCCGGACGCAACTATATCTTCATGTCGAATCACGTTTCGAATCTCGATCCTCCGGTGCTCATTCCTGTGATTCCGGGACGCTGCTCCGTGCTGGTGAAGAAGGAGTTGTTCCGCATCCCGGTTCTTGGGACCGGCATGAAGTTGGCCGATCTTGTGCCTGTGGATCGCGGAGACCGCGAAGCGGCGATTGAAAGCGTGCAAGCGGCTACGGCAGTTCTCCGCAAGGGACTTCACATGGTGATTTACCCCGAAGGCACGCGTTCGAGTGACGGGCGGCTGCTGCCGTTCAAGAAAGGCTCTTTTTACCTGGCAATGGATGCCGGCGTGCCGGTTGTGCCGGTCACGATTTTAGGAACATTCGAGAGCTGGCCGAAGAATCGGTTTGCCTTGCGGCCGCAAGCCGTAACAGTTATCTTTCATGCGCCAATCGAGCCATGTGACTTCGCCGACCGCGAGCAGCTGGCGAAAGCGATTTGGGAGACGATTGCGAGTGCGCTGCCGCCTGAGCGGCGGGGCGGCAGCTACTCAAACGTCTAAGGATTCGGTTCTCGCGAGAACTACTTTCTCTCAATCAGTCTTGCGGTCAGAACGGCGCCGTCGCGGTCGTCGTGCAGCTTGATGGGGAAGACGAGGACATTCCACGCCCAGTGCGGACTCTCAATCGGCAGGTGCGATGCGCCGCGAAAGCCACGGCGATCGATGTAGGTCTCGCGCGTATCCACCACGGTGCGTAGAACTTCGCGATACTCGTCGCCAATTTGCGGGAATTGTTCGAACAGATTCTTGCCGACGAACCAGGCGCGCTTATGGCCGTTCATCGCGGCAAAGTAGTCGTTGACGTACAGCCAGGTTCCGTCGCGATCCAGGATTTCCAGGACGATATCGTCACCCATCGCCATGGAAATGCGCGAGTAGTAGAAATCGCGAGCATCGACAACCACGGGACGCCCACGCTTCTTGCCCTCGAATGAGCGCAGCGCATTCACCAGGTCATCGACGGAGCTGTACCCTTTCAGCAGATGCATGTCAGCGATGCCGCCAAACTTACGCTCCAACGTCGCCGACAAAATGATGATTGGAACCTGCGGACGCTTGCGCCGCAGGGTCTCCGCGACGTCGGTGCCAAATTTGCCGGAACCGAGATGATAATCGAGCACGGCAATGTCAATAGCACCCAGCTTCGACTCGGCCTCCTCGATGGAACTCGAGGTGACCACCTGATATCCCTTCTGGCGGAGAATGGCCGAGCGAAGTACGAGGTTCTCTTCCCGGTCATCCAGCAGCAGCACACGGATCGGGGGGGGCGCAACGGGCTGCGGTCCCAGGGTAGTTACGGAATCCGAGTCGGTGAGATTTTCGTTCATCTATCTTTTAGAAGCAGCTTGGGTTGCCGGGGAAGCTTAATTTGATGAGTTTGCGTAGTAATTTTTCGGTGTCGGATCAGATGACGGGAGTGTTACGAGCGTTTTCCAGCCGGCTCCGCATCCTCGGACCGCTTTGCCGTAAGTTTTCGCACCGCTTTGGCCAGCTCCGGAAATTTAGCGAACAGGCCCACGGCACGCAACCATTGTTTGTGGTCGAAGGCCGGCGAGCCGCTGACCATGGCTCCAGCGGGAATGTCGCCGTGCGTGCCGCTCTGGGCAGTGACCACAACGCCATCGCCGATATTGCAATGGCCGGCGACGCCGACCTGCCCGGCGAGAATAACGTTCTTGCCGACCACGGTCGATCCGGCCAGCCCCACCTGCGCGCACAGCAGCGTGTTCTCGCCAACGGCCGAGCCGTGTCCTACCTGCACGAGGTTGTCAATCTTGACGCCGCGCGCGAGCCGAGTTTCGCCAACGCTGGCGCGATCAACGCAGGAATTCGCCTGCACTTCAATATCGTCCTCCAGAACCGCGGGACCCGACTGCGGGATCTTCTCCCAACGGCTCAGATCGCGGGCGAAGCCAAAGCCATCGCAGCCGATAATCGCGCCATTCTGCAACAAGACGTTGTCACCCAGAATGCACTGCTCGCGAACGACGGCATGGGCATGTGCGAAGAAGTTGTTGCCGATGCGAACGCCGCGATAAATAACAACGTGCGGCAGCAGCACGGCATTGTCGCCAATCTCGACACCGTCATCGACGACTACATACGCGCCGATGTGCGCGTTCGCCCCAATCTTTGCTGTCGGCGCGATCACCGCCGTAGGATGCACTCCCGGCTCGTACCCCGGCGCACGATAGAAGAGATCGATCGCCCGGGCAAAGGAGTAGTACGGAAATCTGCAGCGCAACATGCCGGTCGGAATCGCGGGGAAAACATCGGAGACGATGACGGCCGATGCAGCCGTTGTTTTCGCAGCTGCGGCATACTTGGGATTGGCGACGAAGGTGATCTGTCCGGCGGTAGCTTCTTCGATGCCGGCGACACCGGTAATTTCCGTGTCCGGATCGGCGTTCTCCAGCGTTGCGTCCAGCGCGGTGGCAATGTCAGAAAGTTTCATAGTTTGCTAAAGGCGCTGAAGGGCGGGACAAGCGCGCGTTCAGCTGAACATCGTTACCTGTCGCGTGTCCTCAGGACGGCGGCCGCGATGTCCGGATTTTTCGCCGATCACGCCGATCACCGTCATCTCAGCCAGAGCCGATCGAGGTACAAAGATTCTCTGTGTATTGGAGCGTGGGTCGGGTGGAATAATCAAAAATCCGTCGGCTCCCTCCTGCAGCAGGTCGTTTGGCATCATGCCTTCGATGACTTCGTTATCCCGAAACCGCAGCCGAACCCATAATCCTTCCACGCGGGGGCGCGAGGTGAAGGTCTTGCGCACCAGCGACTCCGAATCCCCGAACTCGCGCACAAAGTACACCCCCTTAACATCGTGCAGATCGATGGCAACGACGTTGCCGGCAGTGTTCATGATCTCCACCTTGCCGTCAGCCAAGAATGCGGCCCCAACATAGCCGTTGACGCTGTCGCGGTCCATCTTGCGGACGACAACCTTTTTGTGCGTTGTAGCCATTCCTGTCCAAATTTCTTACCACTCAGAAACAGAAAGCACGAATCCCTCAATTCGAATCAAGCAACTGGTAGATCCGTCCACGTAGAACGACGCTCCACGTCATTCCGCACGCAGCATAATCGCCGGATCGATCCGCACTGCTCGCAGCACTGCCGGGACGGCTGCACACATGGCTGCGGCTAGCAGCACTATCATTGACATCGCCGTCATCGAAATCGCCGTCCCGCTTACACCATACAGCAGCGCGTGCACAAATCGTACCGAGCCCATCGCAGCTGCCAACCCAGCTACCGCCCCCGCGAGCACCATCAAAAGCATCCGTGCCGAAACAATTCGCGCGATGTTCGACGCCGGAGCGCCTAAAGCAATCCGAATCCCGATCTTCGTGACCACACACGAACAGATGGCCAAGCCCAGCGACGCCACGGCCGCCAGCGTCATCACCTTTCGTTTCCAGAGCTGCCGCCAGCCAAAGGTCGCGTCCGCCAGTAACGAATCCATCAAATCGTGCCCCATTGCTCGCGCGTCATCCTCGACCAAAGGAATATAGCCAAAATCGCGCAGAACCGGACTCCCCGCGTTTCCCCGAGACTAGCTCCACAAACCACGATTGTCGCACTTTTTACTCAAAGTATGCCCCTTGGCACCTACTCTGTAGCCAAATCGTCAACCATTATGTTATTGTTCGCTTTGCAGCGGCTGAGGTGCAAGCCTGCCGTAAGTTCTGTATTACTAGCGAGTTGCAGAATTCTGTAGGTGCACTCGTTGCAGTTGGATGTCAAAGGCGCCCACGCCAGGGCGAGGACCGTCATTAGAATCTCGCAGTTGAGACATCCTCCTCTGGAGCGTACATCTCCGGATTCGCTCTTTAGAGTCATACACTTAGATGGCAGATTACATCTATAGCATGGAGACCCGGCTCACCCCGGATCAGCAGGCCGGTGTGAACCTGGTTCAGGAAATAACTCGTAAGGCCGGGCTGAATCTGTATCTTACGGGCGGCACCATCCGCGACCTGGTAACTGGCTTCCCCATCCGAGACATCGATCTCAGTATTCAGGGCAATCCACTCAAGTTACAGAAAGAGCTGGAGAAGGCCGGCATTTCCGTGCAGGGTGTCGACGAGGATCTCCGGACACTGCAACTGCTGATGCCGGGAAATGTTCGCGCGGAGCTGAACATGACCCGCGCAGAAACCTACGACAAACCCGGCAAGGCGCCGGCGATCAGTCCTGCGACCATCAATGAAGACCTGCGGCGGCGCGATTTTACGGTGAATGCAATGGCGCTCTCGCTCAATCCCGGCTCGCGCGGGCTGCTGCTCGACCCATTCAACGGAATCGCCGATATCGAGCTGAAGGTGCTGCGCATTCTGCACAACTATGCGTTCCTCGAGGAGCCGGTACGGCTGATTCGCGCCACGCGGCTGAGCGCGCGTTTTCATTGGCCGCTGGAGGAACGGACGCAGGCGCGATACGACGCAGCCAAGGAAAATAATTACGTCGAGTATCTGAACCGGCGGATGATTGGGTACGAGTTGGAGCAGCTCGCCCACGAGGACGACCCGATTCACGTGGCGCGAGCGCTGGAGCGCGAGGGATGGCTCAAGCTACTGCATCCGCATTGGACCGTCGCCAAGATCGATTCCAGCGAGATGGGTCAGCTGGTAAAGACGCGCCAAATGATGAACGAGCTCGGTTATCTCATCGAGACGGGGCCGCTCGTCATGTACTTTCTAACCCGCAGGATGAGCGACAAGGACGTGGCGGAGATCCAGCGCATGATTCCGCGCCGCGATTTTGTGGACAAATGGAAGCGGCTGGAAAACGGCGCACACGATCTGGCCAAGCGGCTCGCCAGCAAAGAAGCCAGCATGCCCTCCGGCGCGTGGAAGCTCTTATCCCAGGCCACGCCGGAGAATCTGCTGTTTCTCAGCATCACCACGCGGCAGCAGGCGGTCGATCAGAAGCTAAAGAACTTCTTTACGAAATGGCGGCAGGTACGAGACAAGCTTCCATTTCCGGAGATGGCAGAGCTGCGGATAACGCCGCAGTTGCCGGAGTATCCGGAGATCATGCAGAAAGCATTTCTACTGCTGCTGGACGGGAAGCTGCGCTCGCACACCGAAATTATGAACTTCCTCAAGCCGTATGAGCCGCCTCCGCCACCTCCGCCTCCGGCGCCGAAACGGGGACGCGGAAAAGCTGCGGCAGCCGCCGCCTCGGGTGAAGCGCCGGCGGCTGGTAAGCGAGGACGCAAGAAGAAGGGAACGGGCCCAACGCAGCCAACCCCTGCTCCGGCCCATGTTCCGGCTCCTGCCCCCGCGCCGGCGGCAGCACCGGCCCCTGCGCCAAAGAAAGCTCCAACGACTGCTCCGGTGCAGGCTGCGACAAAGACGCCTGCTCCCGCTCCGAGTCGTGCCCCAGCCGGCAAAACAGCGCCTGCGAAGAAGCCGGCTGCGAAAAAGCCGGCCGCGAAAAAGCCTGCTGCGAAAAAGCCTGCGGCGCCTGCAAAGAAGCCTGTATCGAAGAAGCCCGCTCCCCAAAAAGCTGGGGCTGCTAAGAAGGCAGCCAAGAACGTTCCACCAAAGAAGGCACCAAAGCGACGCTAAAGGTGGCCAGGGGCGTCTCCGCACCATGCCTTTGTGACGCCGATGAAGGTACTCGCTCGGCGCAATTCTTGTTCCACTCAGGCATCTTTTCTGTTGCTTTTCGAAACCAATCACGTAGCCGGACGTGTGGCTTGCCCGGCAGGTGAGTGGGTGCGCTATGAAAGCGATTCTTTTCGTCGATGATCATGAAGTTCTGGCCCGGTTGAGCTGTGAGATTCTCGAAATGCAGGGCTATCGCGCAGTTAGTGCTTACAACGCGCAGGAAGCGCTGGAGAAATTTAAGCGCGAGAAGTTCGACATTCTTGTGACCGACTTCCGCATGGAAGGGATGAACGGGCTGGAACTGGCGCGGCAGATTCATGCTACCGAACCCAATATTCCAGTAATCATCGTCACCGGTTACGGCCAGATTGACGGCGGCAAAGATGTCGACGCGTGCCTTCCTAAGGAGCAGATGTTTCCCGCACTGCTCGACAAGATCAGGACTTATCTCGGCGACGGCGACAGGGTGAACAGGCTGAAGAGCGCGTGACCGGAGCCTCATCCGGGACAATTCTGACCACTGCTACACTTGAGCCGTGCGGCGGCTGATCATCAATGCCGACGATTTTGGGCTGACCTCCGGCGTCAATCGCGCCATTGCCGAAGCGCATCAGCGCGGCATCGTCACCTCGACAACCTTAATGGCTAACTCGCGAGCGTTCGCCGAGGCAACCGAACTCGCGAAAGCAGCCAACGCCGATCCGCCGCTGAGTGTGGGCTGCCACGTCGTCCTGCTGGATGGCGAGCCGCTGCTGCCGCCGGAGAGCATTCCTACGTTGCTGGACTCGTCGAAAAATGGCGGTCGCTTTCGCGACAGCCTTAACGAATTTGTCATTGCATCGTTTTGCCACAAACTGAATCCGCAGGAAATTACCGCGGAGGCGACGGCACAGATCCGACGCATTCAGGATTCCGGCATTCAGCCCTCGCATTTCGATACTCACAAGCACGCGCACATGTTTCCCGCGGTGCTTCGCCCGTTGTTGCGCGCAGCCAGGGTGTGTGGACTGACAGCGGTGCGCAATCCGTTTGGCCAGGTATGGCCTCTGCCTCTCAGCAACCTGCTGCGCACAAGGAAGTTGTGGAAGCGCTTTGCGCAGTTAAATGTCTTGCGCAACTTTGCCTCTGGTTTTCGTGAGGAGGTCGCGCGCCACGGCCTGCGCACCACGGACGGCTCCCTTGGCGTTCTGGCCACCGGCACGCTCAATCTCAGACTCTTTACCGCGATGATCGAGAGCATGCCGGAAGGCACGTGGGAATTCGTCTGCCATCCGGGATATAACGACGCCGAGCTTGATCGGCTGCAGACACGATTGCGACAATCGCGCGAACAGGAACTGCAACTGCTGACCTCGCCTGAGGCGAAGCAGCTTCTGGAAGCCCGCGATACCGAGTTAATCAGCTATCGCGAACTGTAGTCTGTCGCGAGATTTTGCAGGGCATTGTGCGTCGCGGAAAGGTATTCTTATCGGGCGCGACGTTGCACCCTGGGGCCGAATCGCACATGCAGTCCTTCTCCGAATTCACAACACAAACGGACGCCGGCGCAATCCTGACGACTGCGCCCTGCCGCGCCGATTTAGCCGGTGGCACGATCGATATCTGGCCGCTGTACCTGTTCCATGCGGGAGCGGTGAGCGTGAATATCGCGCTCGGCATTCTCACCGCCTGTAAGATCACGCCGCTGGACGGCCGCGGGATCTGGCTGCGCTCGCATGACACCGGTCGCGAGGAGCAATTCGCCGATCTCAAGGCATTGCTTGCGGCGAACTCGTACCAGCATCCGCTGGCGGCATTCCTGGTTCGCTTCTTTCGGCCTGCGAATGGCTTCGTATTGGAGACGCATTCCGAGTCGCCCGCCGGCGCCGGCATCTCCGGTTCGTCGGCGCTGATGATTGCGACCACTGCGGCCCTGGCACGGTTCACCCGCCAGCAGATCGATCTCGAACGGATTCGTGTTATCGCGCAAAATGTCGAAGCCCAGCTGATAAAAGTTCCCACCGGCTGCCAGGATTACTATCCCGCGTTGTATGGTGGAGTGAGCGCGATTCACCTGGAGACCGCCGGGATCAGGCGCGAGGCGATTGCGGTTTCACCGGATGAAATGAACCAGCGCTTGGTGCTCTTCTATACCGGCGCGCCCAGACAGTCCGGTATAAACAATTGGGAAGTTTTCAAGCAGCACATCGACGGCGACCAGAAAGTGGTCCGCAATTTCGACGAGATTACCGGCATTGCGCAGGCCATGCATCGTGCACTGGCGGCCGGCAATTGGGATGATGTCGAGAAATTGGTTGCGGAAGAATGGAATCTGCGTCGCACGAACGCACCGGGCATTTCCACGCCGGCTATCGATACACTGATTGAAGAGGCGAAGCGCAACGGCGCTCGGGCAGCCAAGGTCTGCGGCGCCGGTGGCGGGGGCTGCGTTATCGCGGTGATCGAGAAGGGGAGTCGCGAACGCGTAGAAAACGCGATTCGCGCGCACGGCGGGCAGCCGCTGCATTTTGCGGTGGCGTCCGAAGGGCTGAAGATCCACGTCGCCAGGGTAGGGCAAACAGCGAAGGCATGAGTATGTTCACGGACAAACAAGGGAAGCTGCAGCCGCTCTGGGCCTTCGTGTTTTCGCTGATTCTGTCTGCTCTGGCATTTTTTGTCTCGGGAAACATTGCCCACGAAGCCGCCGATCAGAAGCCGTTTCGCAGCGAGTTTTTCTTTCGCATTCTCTGGATGCTGTTGTTGTTCGGCATTTATGTCTGGATGCTCACCGTCGGCGACCACTTGGAGGAGCATCGCATTGCCGCCCAGGGATTGCCGCGCACGCGCGGCTGGCTGAAGCAGTTCATCCTCGGCTGTGTCATGGGAGGCGGGCTTATGCTGCTGGCCATTGCTCCCATTCATTTCTGGGGAACGCTGCGAACGCACCTGCTGATGACGTGGAACAAGTTGCCCAACCTGGGCGCCGTGTTCCTCATGCTGCTTTGTGGCGCTTTGGCCGAAGAACTGGTCTTTCGCGGATATCCGTTTCAGCATCTGGAGCGCGCGCTCGGTCCCGTGCGCGCGGTGTTGGTGTTCTCGATTTTGTACGGCTTGCTACATCTGCTGAATCCCTTCGCCAACCGCTGGGGTATTGCCAACAGTATCCTCATCGGCATTCTGCTTTCGTTGGCGTATCTGCGCACTCGCGCTCTCTGGTTGCCGTGGGGAATTCATTTCGCCTGGAACGCCACGCTAGGTCTGCTGTTCGGTCTGCCGGTCAGCGGCATTCGCGTGCTGAATCTCTGGACGTATACCGACGCCTTCGGCCCGAACTGGCTGACCGGCGGCCAGTACGGCGTGGAAGCCAGCGTAACGGGAACTGCTGTGATCGTGTTCGGAATCCTCCTGGTCTGGAAGTTGCCATTTGCCGAGCTCGCGCAGCCCGCGCGTCGCGTGCCCGCCGAAGCGGCCCTCAAAGATCCTGTTTCCAGCATCCAAAGCTAAGTCTCCGCCGACCAGAGACAGGCATATAATTGCTGCAACCGGGGATTCCCATGAGCCGCTCTTGCTTCCCGCTTCTGGCAACAGCCGTCCTGCTGCTGCAGGTTCCCGTCCTCGCCGGGGATACCAAATCCTCGGGTCCTTCCGACAGGATGACCTCCCAGGATCGTATCGCCGTAATCCGCGATCTGACGGCGGAGCGTGTCTTCGTGCGCCGGACTTTGCCCCTGGATGAAAAAGGTCTAGTCATCAAGAACGGCAAGGTCACCCCCACGGAACCGCAGGTCGAGCAACTCGTGCTAACCAAGGGCTTCGCGGCTCATCCTGGAGACCGCGTTGTCATTACCGACGTCGTGGTCAAGGAAAAGTCGATTGTGCTGGAGATCAATGGCGGCGCGAAGAAAAAAGAGAAATGGTATCAGCACGTATCCGTCGGCATGGGTGGCGGTACCACTCCGATTGGCGGCGCACCCAAGAGCCTGGAAGCTACCGGTTCCGTTGTGACCATCGAATTCGACAAATATGTTCCCGAACTCACCGGCAATCAGATCCGCGCCATGCTCGCCCCGGTATTCGATTTCAAGGCCCTGACTCAGGCCGAAGCCTACGAGAAAACCCTGCCGCCCAAAGTACAAGAGGCGATCAAGGACCATAAGGTGCTGGTCGGCATGGACCGCGACATGGTGGTTTATGCCATGGGGAGGCCGCCACAGAAAATCCGCGACAAGGACGCCAACGGCGTTGATTACGAGGAGTGGATTTACGGCACACCGCCGCAGGAAGTGCAGTTTGTGCGTTTCGAAGGTCCGGTCGTCACTCGCCTCGAGATCATGACGGTTGACGGGCAGAAGATCGTCCGCACGCAGAAGGAAGTAGACCTGCCCTCTCAGGAAACCGAAGTCGCCAAGAAAACCGAGCCGCAGCAGCCTACGGCCGCTCCTACGTTGCGCAGACCGGGCGAGCAGCCTGATGTCCCCTCGGATACCCAGAGCGCACCTCAAGTTGAACGCCTGCCCCCGATCGGCGGAGGTGCTCCTCCCACCGGCGCGCCCAACGGTCCCGACTGATTGCGAACCCGACTCGGTGCCGCGATCGCGCCCCGTTGGCGCGCGGCACGCCGCGCCATTACACTACTAGCGTGAGGATTGCACTCGGCCAGATCAACACCACCGTTGGCGATTTTTCCGGGAACTCCGAAAAGATAATCGAACATGCGCGCCGCGCGCGCAACGGCGGAGTGCGCCTCATCCTCTTTCCCGAGCTTTCCATCTGCGGCTATCCGCCGCGCGATCTGGTCGAGCGTCCCTGGTTCGTGCAGCGCAATCGGCAGACCCTTGAAGTAATCGCGCGCGAAACTCAGGGCATCGCCGTGATCTGCGGACTGGTGACGCCGGCGAACTCCTCGACCGGCAAGTCGGTGCAGAACTCAGCCGCGCTTCTGCGCGACGGCCAGATCGTATTCATACAGTCCAAACGTCTGCTGCCCGCCTACGATGTCTTCGACGAGATGCGCAACTTCGCTGCCGCCGATCATCAGGAGTTAATTACGCTTGAAGGCAAGCCGATTGCCCTGACCATTTGCGAAGACGCGTGGAACGATAAACACTTCTGGGACCGCCGGCTGTATGGCGTCGATCCGGTCGAGGACTTGATGGGCGCTGGCGGCAAAGTCGTGCTGAACATTTCGGCGTCTCCCTTCTACCTGCGCAAACGCGAGTTGCGCCGCGACATGCTGGCGGCAATCGCAAAGAATTACCGCGTGCCGGTCGCCATGGTGAACCAGGTCGGCGGCAACGACAGCCTGGTCTTCGACGGCTCCAGCTTCGCGCTCGATCCCAGCGGAGAAGTCATAGCACAGGCGAAGTCATTCGAAGAGGATCTTGTTTGCTTCGACACGGAATCTCTGACGGGAGAGATCCATGCGCGCGACGAGGGTCTGGAGTCGAGCGCGTATTCGGCGCTCGTGCTGGGAACGCGCGACTATGTCCACAAGTGCGGCTTCCGTCGCGTGGTGCTGGGACTCAGCGGCGGCATCGACTCGGCGCTGACCGCCTGCATCGCGGTCGATGCTCTGGGCCGCGAGAATGTGATTGGCATCGGAATGCCGAGTCCGTACTCCTCCCAGGGAAGCATCGATGACGCCGCGGAGTTGGCGCGCAACCTGGGAATTCGCTTCGAACTGGTGCCGATCGGCGACATCTTCGACTCCTATCGAAAATCTCTGGCGCCCGTATTTGCCGGAACCCACTGCGAGGTCACGGAAGAAAACGTTCAGGCGCGTATTCGTGGCTCGCTGCTGATGGGGGTCTCCAACAATTTTGGCTGCCTGCTGCTCACGACCGGGAACAAATCGGAGCTGGGCGTCGGCTATTGCACCTTGTACGGCGATATGTGTGGAGGCTTGGCGGTTATTTCGGATGTGCCTAAAACGCTGGTGTATAAGCTGGCCGCGTATGTGAACTCGCGCGCCCCGCTCATTCCGCAGTCGACCATCGAAAAGCCGCCCTCGGCCGAGCTGCGGCCGGGCCAGAAGGACAGTGATTCGCTGCCTCCATACGATGTGCTGGATACGATTCTGGAAGACTATGTGGAGGATAATAAGTCTCCCAGCGCGATATCGGCGAAGCATGGATACAGCATCGATCTGGTGCAAAAGGTCACCTGCATGGTGGACCGCAGCGAATACAAACGCCAGCAGGCCGCACCGGGGTTGAAGATTTCCGAAAAAGCTTTTGGATTTGGACGGCGCTACCCCATCGCCGCGAAGTTGGAGGGATGCGGAGCATCTAGCAACTAACAGCTAGCAACTGGCAATCTGCCCCACATCAGGGAGAACCGAGGGACGGCTAACCTACCTTGCGCTTCGCTGGTTGGGCCGGTTGCTAATTGCTGGTTGCTCGCTGCTAACGAAAGGACCCATGAATCGTTTCACAACTCTACTTCTTGTCGCTGGCATGTTGCTGTCCAGCCTATACGCGGTCGCCCAAAACACCGGCGCGGCAAAGCCGAGTCCTGCATCTCCCACCAACACTGCGAACGCCTCACTTCCCAGCAATGCCACGGTGGAAGCTTTTATGAAGCAGATGTTCGGCTGGAACCAGGAGCTCAGCTGGAAGATTGCCGAGGTCAAGCCCTCGGAGGCTCCGGGCATCGCGCAGGTCACCGTTGTATTCAGCACACCCCAGGGACAGCAGGTGACGCGCATCTACATCACGCCTGACGAGAAATATGCCTTCACGGGTGAGTTGGTTCCCTTTGGCGCCGATCCCTTCGCGGCAGCGCGCAAGGAACTGGCCGCAGCCAACGGTCCGGTCGAAGGTCCTAAGGATGCTCCCGTCACCATTGTCGAGTTCGGCGACCTGGAATGTCCGGCGTGTAAAGCGGCCCAACCTAATATCACCAAGCTGATGCAGGAAGAGCCCAAAGCAAAGCTGATCTTCCAGAACTTCCCGTTGGAAGAGATCCACAAGTGGGCGCTGACCGGAGCGAAGTATCTCGACTGCCTGGGTCGCGAAAATAATGACGCCGCGTGGAAGTTCATCGCCACCGTGTACGACCACCAGTCGGCAGTCAACGAACAAAATGTTGACCAGATGCTGAAGGGATACGTCAAAGATGCAGGCGGCAATCCGGATACGGTCGCGGCCTGCGTGGCCAAGCCGGAAACTGAGCAGCGGGTGAAGCAATCCGAGGCGCTCGGCGAGAAGCTTGACGTGACCAGCACGCCGACCTTCTTCATCAACGGGCGTAAGATCGTCGGCTTCGCCGGCAACAGTGCGCCTTACGATGCGGTGAAAGCGATGGTGGACTACGACGTGGCCAACTCGAAATAACGCGAGTGGGTCGCGAAGCCGGGTGCGCTCGCCTCTGAAGCTCCTTTTGTGGCTGCTGGCGGGTCTTGTCGCGGCTGCGGCGCTATGGGTGGCGCAGGTGGAGATCGTCTATCGCCAGAACGTCAACCATCTGCCGGCGGCCTTCCAATATCAGCGGCACGCCAGCATACGGCTCTCGAGCGCTTGACCCTATATTCGCTCCAGCACCATCGCAATGCCCTGGCCCACGCCGATGCACATGGTGCATAGGGCATAGCGGCCGCCAGTGCGCTGTAACTGCAACACCGCTGCCGTCACCAGCCGCGCTCCGCTGGCGCCCAGCGGATGACCCAGTGCAATGGCACCGCCATTAGGATTAACCTGCGGTGCATCGTCCGCAATACCGAGGTCACGCAGCACGGCGAGCGCTTGCGAGGCGAACGCCTCGTTCAATTCAATGACGTCCATCTGGTCAAGTGTGAGCCCGGCCAGCGCGAGCGCCTTGCGTGTAGCCGGAAGCGGTCCCATGCCCATGATGCGCGGAGCGACGCCTGCTGCCGCCGCGGCGAGCACGCGTGCCTTCGGCTTCAGCCCGAAGCGTTGCGCTGCCTCTGCCGAAGCCAGCAGAACGGCACACGCGCCGTCGTTTACTCCAGAAGCGTTACCCGCAGTGATAGTGCCATTCGGTTTGACGATCGGCTTCAGCGCCGCCAGTGCTTCCAACGTAGTTTCCGGCCGCGGATGCTCGTCATGATCGACAAGGATGGGCGGTCCTTTGCGAGGCGTTACCGTCACCGGTGTAATCTCTTGGGCGAGCGCGCCATTCTTTATCGCGGCTGCGGCGCGCTGCTGGCTGCGATATGCGAATGCGTCCTGGTCCGGACGCGAAACCTGGAACTCTTCGGCGACGTTCTCCCCAGTCTCTGCCATCGAATCCGTACCGTAGAGCATCTTCATGGCGGGATTCACGAATCGCCATCCCAGAGTGGTGTCCTCGAGCTTCATCGTGCGGGAAAACGCTGCGTCGGATTTCGCCAGCACAAACGGCGCCCGCGACATGCTCTCCACGCCGCCGGCAATGACCAACGAAAGCTCAGCGGTTTTAATGCCGCGCGCGGCCATGGAAATTGCATCCAGACTTGATCCACAAAGGCGATTTACCGTCGTTCCCGGCACGGTTTGCGGCAGTCCTGCCAGCAAGAGTGCCATGCGCGCGACGTTGCGATTGTCTTCACCAGCCTGATTGGCGCAGCCGAAAATCACGTCGTCGATGGCACTGGCGTCCAGCGACGGATTGCGGTCGAGCAGCGCCTTGATGGGAATGGCAGCCAGATCGTCGGCGCGAACGCCCGCCAGCGCACCGCCGTAGCGGCCAAAGGGAGTTCGAATAACGTCACAGATGAAAGCGTCGGACATCAGAGAGAAGACTCCTGAGGTACGGAAGGATGCAAATTCATCATAAAGGAGCGAAGCAGGATTGTCTGACCGAGGCAGCTAGCGGGTGAGGCGAACAATGAGGAGAGCGACGGCGAGCCAGAAAGGAGTCACCAGAAAGCAGGAGAGCATCAGCCCTTGGGCGAACTGCAGGTTCGCAGCGACATCGGATCCATCCCACCTTGCACCGGCCTCATGATATGCCTTGTTGAATTCCGGAAGTCGCGTAAGGCCCCACATAAACGTAACTATACGCTAAGAAGAAAATAACCGGCGCGGGGTTGGCTGGCGGGAATGTCGGTTTCCTCCGCCGCGTCGGCGCACGCTAGACCTTGCGCGGTGCTTCACAAGCTGGCTCGGCCGGTGCCCTGAGGGATTTGAAAGCGGCGCATTTTGTTGTAGAGCGAGCTCCTGGGTATGCCAAGACGCCGCGCCGCACGCTCCACCGAACCGCCCTCGGCATGAAGAATCTGATCGATGTAAGCGCGTTCGATCTGCTTCAACGTTCCGTTGCTCTCGATCATGGCAAATGGGCTCGCCGGTGGGGGCGCCTCAAAGCGCAAATGCTCGGGCAGCACCAGGTTCGCGTCCGTTATTAGCGCCGCACGTTCCAGCACGTTGCGCAGTTCGCGGATATTCCCCGGCCAGGGATACCGCTCCAGCGCCATGATTGCAGGGTTGGATATTCGAATTTCGCCCCGGTCCCAACGCTGGGTGATATTGCGCATCAGGCATTGCGCAAGCTGAGCGATGTCCCCTACGCGCCGACGCAGAGGTGGTATTTGCAGCAGCACAATATTGATTCGGAAGTACAGGTCTTCACGGAAGCGCTGCTGGCGCACAAACTCCTGAAGCTCACGATGGGTCGCCGAGATGAGCCGAACATCGACGGCGCGGTCGCGCACATCGCCGAGCCGGCGAAACATGCGCTCTTCCAGCACTTTCAGGAGCTTGGACTGAACCTGCAGGTCCATGTCCCCGATCTCATCGAGAAAAACCGTTCCTCCATTGGCAACTTCCAGCAAACCTTGTTTGGCGTTAACCGCACTGGTGAATGCGCCTTTTTGATAGCCGAACAGCTCCGACTCGAGCAGCTCGCGTGACAACCCGGCACAATTGAGATCGAGGAACGGCTTACCGGCGCGCGAACCATTCTCGTGTAGCCACTTCGCGAGCACGCCCTTGCCGCTGCCCGTTTCTCCTTGAATCAGGACTGCACTCGGACTGGCGAGCACGCGATAAGCCATCTCGCGCAACGTAAGGATTGCCGTGCTTTGGCCGAGAAAGGGATCGATCGAATCGTTTGGCGCTGGCGACCCGGAGAGGGCGGGAGGTTGGGAAGGCCGCCTTCTGAGTAAGCGGGCGAGTACAGCTTGCAGCTCCTTCAGGTTCACTGGCTTGACCATGACCTCGTCGGCGCCTTGAGGAATACCGCGCACTGCGAAAGAATCCGGTTGTCCGGCGAGCAGCACGACGGCAGCCTGGGGCTCGATCTCCCGGGCTCGTTGCAGGAGCCGAGGAACGTCGCCATTAGGCAAATAGATGTCGAGGATCACCACATGCGGCTGCAACTTCTGCAGAAGATTCTGCGCATCCTGACAACCGGAGGCTTCTGAAACGGCGAATCCCTGCGCGATGAGGAAATTACAAATACCGGAGCGCACCACGGGATCGATGTCGATGACCAGGATTCTGTTCTGGCTCACGCACTCACCTGCCCTTGTGAACAGCACGACACGAAATCGAGGGTCATCGTGTCATCAGTAGAAGTAATGTTCGGGAGCGAGAACCCACCACCAGGATTGCCTGACGAGTTGCTCACGGGCGCGGAGCGAAGGTCGTTCGTCGGGCCAATCGCAAGAAGTCATCCTCGCCGCTTGCGGAGAAAGAGGCAGTGATGGCGGTCACACCAAAAATGTTCGACAAAAAAAGGCGGACCGCGAGGGCGGTCCGCCGGAGAGGAGAGAAAGGAGAACGAAGCAGCCTTACCGCATTACGATCACCACCGATCGTTGATTACGACACCTTGAACCGTTTCAGCCCCGCCAGCTGAAGCGCGATCTGCCAGAGGAAACGAGGATTGTTCGCCAGGTAGCGGCGCCACAGCCGCCGCGGCTCCATGCAGAGGCGATGCACCCATTGCAGGCCGCAAGTCTTCATCCACACCGGCGCGTCGCGCCGAAGTCCGGCGTGAATGTCGAATGCCGCTCCAACGCCCACCATCAAAGGGACTTCCAGGCGGTTGATCATCCGCGCCATGAAACGCTCCTGTTTGGGAGTACTCAGTCCTACCCAGAGAATGTCCGGCCGCAATGCCGCGACCCTGGCGACGACTTCCTCTTCTTCGGCCGCGTTGAGTGCTCGGAAGGGCGGCGTGTATGTTCCGACAATATCGATTCCCGGAAAATCGAACTCCAGATGCGATTTCAGCTTTTCTACTAACCCGGGGCCGCCGCCATAAAGGAAGTGACGATAGCCGCTAGCGAGGGACCGGCCGCATAACTTGCGCATAAAGTCAGGCCCGTAGACTCGGCCCATCCCAGCATGCCCGTGCAGCCGGCCGATCCAGACCGTCGGCATTCCGTCCGGCGTGCACAGAAATGAATCATTGAGAACGTGGCGGAAGCCGGGATCGCGTTGCGCTTCCATGATCCCGTGCACGCCGGTCACGCAGATGTAGCCTTTGCCCCGCTCGCGCAGGAGTTCCTCTGAGCGGCGTACCGCCTCACCCAGATTGATCGCGTCGACTTCGACGCCGAGGATGTTAACGCGAGCAGGGGCTGCCTCAATCGGAGGCATAAGCCAAGGCATGTTCCAGCCGGCCTGCCTTGCGTAATTCACCCTCGATCCAGTTATACGTTAGCCCGAGCCCGACACGGAGCGGGGTTTGGGGCTCCCACCCGAGCACAGCGCGTAGCCGCGAGTTGTCGCTGTTGCGGCCGCGCACGCCTTGTGGACGCGTCAGATCGTGGCGTTTGCGTAGTCTTTTCTCGCCGATATCGCATGCCAGATCGACCAGTTCGTCCACGCTGACCATCTCTTCGGTTCCCAGATTGAGTGGCTCGCGGTAGTCGCTCGCCATGAGCCGCAGCAACCCCTCGAGGCAATCCTCGATGAACATGAATGAGCGGGTCTGCCGCCCGTCACCCCAGATGTCGATCACGCCATCGGGTTCGGCGAGAGCTACCTTGCGACAGATGGCGGCGGGGGCTTTCTCCTTGCCGCCCTCGTACGTTCCAAGTGGTCCATAGACGTTGTGGAAGCGCACAATCCGGGTGTCGAGGCCAAAGTCGTGCAGGTAGTACTGGCAAAGCTGCTCGGTAAAAAGCTTCTCCCAGCCGTAACCGGGCTCGGGCTCGGCGGGGTAAGCATCCTCTTCTTTCAGTGGGGCCAGGTCCGCAATGTTCTGTTTGGATGCCGCATAGACACACGCCGACGAAGAATAAACATAACGCTTCACGCCATTCACGCGGGCCGCTTCCAGCATGTGGGCGTTGATAAGGACGTTATTGCGTGCAATGTCGGCCAATTTGGCGGTGATGTATCCGATGCCTCCCATGTCGGCGGCCAAACTGTACACCTGGTTAATCTGGCTGGTAGCCTGCAGCGCATTGTGCCAGAAGCGGAGATCGAGAAGCTGGAATTCGTCCGCCGCCGTGGGTTCGAATTCCGGATCCTTGATGTCGACGCCGCGTACCCAATAACCCTCCGCTGCGAGACGTTTTACAAGGTGATGGCCAATGAAGCCTCCGGCTCCGGTGACTAAAACGCGAGTTGCTGATCTCATGATGGATGCCCTCTCGGTATTAGGAAACGCAACAGCGATTAAAGAAGACGATCAGTGGTTAAGCAGTTGGTGCCCTTCTGGGTCTTGCCGCGGCGCAGGTCGCATTGAACTGTGGTGGTTAGCCAATACTTCGCGAGTCGTTGTGGCCAATCTGCACTCTAGATCGCTCATTTGAAGCTGCACGCACTGGGAGTGCCGGCGACTTTGAAGTTCACGCTCCTGGCGCAGCTCTTTTTCCTCCTGACGCCGGATGTGCGCTCGCTGGAGCGTTCGCTGCTCCAGCAACAGCGCGGCAGAGTCGGCACCCCCCATGCTCGCGGAGGGAATCGCGATCGTAATCGGCAGCATGCCGAATGGCTGACCCGGCGAGCGGTTCGGCGGGTTGGGACTGTTGTCGGCCAGTTCACTGGCAACGGGAAGGCTCGGTGCCGGAGACTCCTTGGATTTCGGAGGAGCGTAACGCAAGCTTGCCGGCCGCGCCGCAAGGTGAGAAGTTGCGAGCGAACCCTGCATAATCGCAGGTACCGGGTCGGTTCCGGAAGGCCCGCCGGAAAGTTGTGTGACGTTCACGTACACGAACCGGTCAAGGGAGTCGTCGAGCGTAGCGTCGATCGGCTCTAAATTCGGCGCGCAACAGATCGCCGCACCCCCGCTATCGCATTGGGCCGACACGGGTGAACTGTCCGCCGCCCCGACTGTTTGCGATTGACTCAGCACGTCACCAACAAACAGCGAGACAAAGACGTTCGTGATGAGCAGATAGCGACAGGTTTTCTTAAAGGTTGCGATGGACACGGAACTCTGAGATGTTTGCTAGTTCAAAACGGAATGGCAGACCCTCATCAGTGCTTCGTAGTGCTTCTCGGGCGTAAATTTCCCCAGATATTCCTGGCGAGCGGCGCGTCCCATCTGGTTCATCTCGCCGGCGTGCGACCAGGCCCAACGAACCTGCTCCGCCATTTCGTCAAAATTGTCGGGATCGAAGAGCAAGCCGGTTTTTCGATCCCTCACGATCTCCGGTACGGCGCCGGCGCGAGAGGCAATCGCCGGCACACCGCAGCCCGCTGCCTCCACCAGCCCCAGCCCGAACGGTTCGTCCCAGCGGCTGGGGAATACGAGAAAGCGTGCGCGTTTGATACTGCGCAGAGTCTCCTCGGCACCCAATTGTCCCGTAAGCGTTATATTCCTCCCGGTGGCGAGCTGCCTCAGTTCAGGCAGAAGCGGTCCATCGCCCGCGATCCGCAGCGGGATGTCCCGAAGTTGATTCCATGCTCGCGCCATCTCCAGAACGCCTTTTTCTGGTGCGAGCCTGCCAACAAAGAGGGCATAATCTTCAGCCTTGCTGCGTTGGCCAGGGTCTCGCGGCAGTGAATTCGCCACGACGTGTACTTTGTCGGTGGGCAGGCCGATCTCGGCCAAGTGATCGCGGCAAAAGCGGCTCGGCGTGATGTACGCATTGATGTACAGTTCCCACGTCTTGAGTCTGCGGTGTACACCCAGCATCAACGAAACCGCCGCCGTTTTGAGACGCGAGTTGCGATAGCAGCCATGTCGGACAGCAGCGCCGAGAGTTCGCGAACATTGATGGCAACGCTGGCCGAGGCGAAACAATGTGGCAGCCGGACAAGACAGCCGGTAGTTGTGTAGCGTCTGCACCACCGGTACGCCTGCTGCTTGGCAGGCGAAGTGCGCCGCGGGGCTGATCAGGGGAAAAAAGTTGTGGATGTGCGCGACGTCCGGACGTTCACGGCGCAGCAGCGCGCCGAGTTCGCGAGAAGTGGCCGGATTCCACGTCGTGCGTAAGGGCAACGCGACCTGGCGCAGCAGGCTGTAGCCGGCGATTTCGGCGTTATCACGCCGGTACTCAAGCACCCGATGTCCCGCGCGCCGCAGCATCAGAACTTCGTTGCGAACGACGGCATCCTCTCCGCCGGGCTGCTGATAGCGGTTATGAATTACAAGCACGCTAATTTTTGGCATGTGCGCTGGCCCGCAGCGCTGCTCAACCAGTTGGCATCGCCGCCGATCATGCGGTGCAAACAGAGTTCGCGGTCGAGATTGCCGGTGACGGCCTTCCGCATCAGCCGTTTCGTGCGTTGCGCATAAGCGAGAAGATTCAATGCCGGTTCCGAAAGCCCGGCATTGCCAAATCGTTGCTGCACCAGTCGGCGCTCTGCATGGCGCCTTTCCAGGTTCCGGATGCTGATGTTATTTCCATGCCAGCGGAATGCTGCGATAATGCGCGGCACGTATTGGAACTTGAAGCCGAGGTAGGCGAGCCGAGCGAAGAACTCGAAATCCATACACACGCGGTAGTCACAATCAAGCAGGGTCCCGGATTCGATCACGCGGCGGCGAAAGAACGTGGATGTGGAGGGGATATAGCAGCCGAAGTACATGAGCACCGCACGATCGAAATCGTGTTCGACCTTCGAGCGCGCAATGCGACCGTCGCGATCGACAAAGACGCAGTCGCCATAGATCACATCGGCTTCGGGGTGCTCCCGCGCTGTGCGTGCGATCGTGGCGAGAGCTCCGGGAAGGTAGTAGTCGTCCGCGTTCAGCCAGCCGACAAGATCGCCCTTTGCACGCAAAAATCCTTTATTAATCGCATCAGACTGGCCCTTGTCGGGCTCGGAGGTCCATTGCACTCCGGCGTGCGTTTTTAACAGCTCGACCGTATTGTCGGTCGAGCAACCATCGATGACGATGTGCTCCGCGGTCACGCCCGCCTGCCTGGCGACGCTCAGGATCGCGTCTGCGATGAATTCCGAGCTGTTGTAAGACGGCGTGATGACGGATAGAGAAGGAAGAGTCATGAATGAATACGACCGGCGAAGTTGTTTTGGCTTGCTACTGCGGCCGCCACGATGAACGACATCAGCGTGGTCAGCTGCAATTCAGAGTAAGGCCATGGCGCGAAGCCGAGGGTCATGGCAAACTGGGCTGTCATATAGGCGAACGCGGCGGCGAGAAAAGCGCGATTTTCGGCACGCCCTGACGTCGATCCACGATAGAGCCACATCAGCAGCGCGATGTGAAACCAGAGATAGCAGGCAAGCCCGACAATTCCGTACTTCAGCCAGACATGCAGCACAGCGTTGTGTACCATCACCGATTCCGATTTCCAGTTCCGGATGTGCCAGGTGGAATACGACGTCCCTACTCCGATGCCGAGGATCGGCGATTGCTGCACCTGAAACCACGCATCCATCAGGTCGTTGACATGGTCGGCGTTATCGGCGCTGAACCGGCTGTCATCCTGGGTGACATCGATGCTGCGCAGGCGGCTGGAGAAGGAACTCCCCAGCACCGCCGCCGCAACGCAGAGCGCGACCGCCACAAGAATGATGCTCCTGAGCCGGTGATGCTTCTTGCGCAGCAGCAGGATCATGCTGCCGATGGCCAGCTCCCCCCAATAGGTTCGTCGAAAGCACAGCAGCACGAACAGATAGGCGCCCAAACCCAGCACCCCCCAACCGAGCTTACTCACCCAATCGCGAGCGGAGTCCTGGAAACTCAACGCCAGCAGTCCCGCGAAAACAATGCACGACAGGACCGGGCCGTCGAAGATCGGGATCGACATACCGGCCACGCTGTCACGCTGGCCTGCGAGGTACAAGCCGTAAAGAGCGGCGATTCGAAGCCCGACATAGATGGCGAAAACGCGCACGGCTGCTTCGGCATCGAGCGCATCCTGAATCCAGAACGTCCACGCGAAATAGAGTGCGATGCCGAGTGCCAGTCCGCGCCAGTCGAAGAAAAATTTGCTGCCGCCCTGTTTTGCGCCATAACCCACTGCGAAGGCGATGCAAGCCAGGAAAATCGCCGCGGGTACCGCGAGCCGGGCAGGGAAGCGGACTCGCTTTTCGCGGATACAACCTAGCGCCACTACATGGCACCACGCGACGAAGAGAATCAGTAGATCGATAGAGCGAAAACCGCCGGCGGCCTTGTTGTAAATCGCCAAAGATGTCTCGCTACCCTCGTGCGAGAACTCCGGGAGGAAGACCACCGACAGCAGGAAGCACAGCACCCCGGCGCGAAACGTGCTATACGCCCAGCCGAACCGGGCCGCCGTTCCGTAGTCCACTTGTTGCCGGGAAGCAGTAAGCTGTGCCGTCGTCATGCTTGTCGGACCCTTGCCTGCGCCGGGGGATGAATCGATCTCACGAGTGCCTCAAAGCTGAAGTCGCGGGCACGAATTTTCGCTCCTCGACGGAGCAATTCCAACCTGCCGGGAGTGCTCAGGATCTCCTGCACGACTCGGGCGATCTCGTGTGCCAGTTCTTCTCGCGTGTAGCCGCTGGTTGGGACCGCACGCCCGCAGCTTCGGTTCACGATCAGCCCCGGACCGCCGAGATCGGTGCAGACCACCGGCAGCTCCCGCGCCAGCGCCTCCAGGACGACCATGCCTCCGGAGTCGCGCAGGCTGGGAAAGATCAGTAGCGCCGATGACTGGTAGTGCTGGACGACCTTTTCTGGCGGCAGCCAACCGCACCAGGTCACCGCTTCCTCCAATTGCAATTGGCGGCACAGCTTCAGTAATCGCGACTTTGCGGGACCGTCTCCGACAATGGCCAAGCTGGTCTCAGGCAATAAGCGGCGAACCTGTTGGAATGCCCGCAGGCAGATGTCCACGCCCTTCCATTCGAGGAGCCGTCCCACGTAAAGCAAGCGAAGGCCGGAGCGCGATGATCGCGATTCGCGGTGACCCCGGCTATCATGAGCCGGCAGTCCGATTGCCAGTGTCTCGGTCGCCTTGTGACGCGCACTTCGGGGAAGCAATGGCATCGTGTCCGGCGTCACCAGAATCCTGCTGGCTTGGCGAAAGCTGCGCCGCAACCATGGATCGCATGCAACCAGCCGATTCGAGATGTCGCGCAGCCTCTCCCGCAGGCGTTCTCCGGCCGAGCATCCGGGGCGAAGCGCCGGGGGAACCGCCTCGCCGCCGGACACCGGGCCGAAATAAAAGGGAAGGCCCAGAGATCCCATGAAGCTGGGAAGACGCACGCTGACGTAGGTAACGTGCTGTACGAGATCGAAATGCGCGGTTAACGATCGGCGGCGCAACATGCGACTGGCCAGGCACTGCCAAAGCAGGTAGTACAGGTGCTTGCCCGCCGGAAAGCGCCGCATTCGCTGCGCCCAGCGGGGCAGGTCGTAATAGATGAAATTCAGCGACGGCGGCTGCTGCTTGTTGGCCTCGATCGCAGGGCGATTTGCCGCGCGCGTGATCACCGTTACTGCATGACCGAGGCGAACCAGTTCGGCCGCCCAATTCCAGCCGACCGCGGGCTCGGATCCGCGGCCGGGCTCACAGGCATAAGCAGAGAGTAGGATCCGCGCCATCTAGTCCGACCCCGCCACCGTGAGCTCAATGTTGCCGGGGCTGATCGCCCGGGCGTCTTCTCTGGACTGCCCTGCGGCTGGATCCGTCAAAGTGTGGCGCGTGGCTGTCCGCTGGGTCAGAAGATGAAGAACCGCCTCGCCTGCAGCTTGCAGGATCTCGTCTGCGGAGCCGGAGCTATTTAAGCAAACCGTTTTCCCTCTCGCCGCTGTTGGGCCGCATGCCTCCGATTGCAATACAAGCTGAAGATCGGGGAGGCGAGCCAGGCCGATGACCGGCCGAGCGAGATCGCGCACGCTGAATTGTTTTCCAGGAAAGCTATCGTGCGGTTCGCACGTCAGGACCAGAGTTGAGCGCATTCGTGCCGCCAGCAACCGGATCGGCCAAAGGGGAAGCTGCTTCAGGCTGTCGGCGAAGGGAATGAATGAGGTTCGCCGAAAAAGCGGCGCCAGTCGGGTCACGAGCTCGGCGGCAATCTCTTCCCGTTGTTCCCGATCGCCACCGCTGAGGTTCACCCAAAGTCCGGTCGCGTGTATCGCCCGCCGCAGACGTCGGCAAATCTCTCGCAAATGCCCGGTAAACCGTCTCCCCGGGCCCTCTACTGGCACAGAGTTCTGCAACTGGCGACGAAGGATGGGAAACTGCTCCCGGATGCAGTTCAGATCATGACTGGCTACAGCTCGTTCCAGTTGCAGCGCCGTCGCCGGCCAGAACCTCGCCAGGCGCTGCCTGCACTCCAGCGGACTTCTCGCCAGCAAATGCTGCAAACGTTTAAGGTGATGACCGGTAATCTCCTGCTTGAGCACTTTCTTGAGGAGGTAGTAGGTGAACTCATCGGCAATGCCGGGCAGATAGACGTCGCGATGTTTGCGCCGGTGGCTGACAACTGTGTCCGCGAGCATCCAGGTTCGCCCGTCGCGGCGGTAATCGCTGTAGCAATCTACATCGAGATAGCCGACGCGATCGCGTTCCAGACGCGCCAGCACGAAATAGTGTCCCGTGGTTTCGTGCTGAATGGATTGTGCCAAGCTAGCGCCGGCAGAATTGGCCGCACGGGAAAGCAAATCGGGCATGCGCTCGAAATCGGCGCGGCGAATCATGATGTCGAGGTCGGAGAAGCCGCTTCCGCCGTCCGTCGGATAACCGCTGAGCACGCAATAGGGAACTGCTTCTGCCTCGAGAGTCACGAGCACCGCCCCGAGCAACTCCCGGCGTGCGGTGGAGGTGTTTGCCGGCCGCATCGGGAGCGGCCGTGATGGGCTGCGACTTGCCGCCGGTGATGAGATCGGGCGAATAGAATCGCGCAGCGCCCGCGTTAGGGCTCTAGAGAGAAATTCGGTGCGCCGCGCGTCTCCCCGCGAGAGACTCAGCAGGTAAGAACGTGTGAGGTATGCGATCTCCAGCCGGCGGCATTGCTGCGCGGATATTCCTAACCCTTTACCAAAACTTAGAAGATCTGCCGCGTGCAGCTTGGGCGAACTTCCGAACAGATAATCCTGAATGTGCAGAAAGTGATAGCTGTCTTGTAAGGGCAAGCCGCCGCGGCTGGCATCTTCCCAATCGATCATCGCCGGCGTCTGACCGGGTCGTTCGCGTATGTTCCAGGGCGCGAAATCGCCATGAAGCCAGCAAGCCGGAAGAGGATGAGCATCGTCCAGTTCGGCGTATGCCGAGCGAACGAGATCGAGGTCGAAACGGCTCGGCAGCCACGGCGACCCTTCGGCCTGCCACGATTGAACGTGCGCGGCGAATGTCGTGTACTCGTCCGGTAAGACGAGGGAGCGCAACAACTCGAGGTATTCCGGCTTCAGCCGCCGTCCGCCGGGTCGGCCTCGCAGAAACTCCTGGCTGGAGATGCCACGCTCGCCATAGATGCGAATCAGTTGCGGGGCACATCCAGGCCTTTCTGCGCTGATTTCCGTGAGTATCGTGGCCTCGCGGATGATGGCATCCCGGGCGCCTGCCGCAAGTGGGGCCTTCACGATGAGCCCATATCCCGGGGAGCCAGGCTCGACGAGATGGATAACCGCCTTCTGCGTTAAGCCCGGTGTACCCACGTAGATCAGCATGTCCGGCGTCTTAAAGCTGCGCCAGCCCAGGGCCCTCCACGCGATCGCGCCATGTGCCGCAACGATTTGTGTGCCTGGTAAAAACCTCAGCAGCCGCATGCGATTGGCGACGCGCACCGCTCTCCACTGCATTCGCGACGCAAGAAGATATGGGGACCATTGCGCCATCGTGGCGTCGGAGCAGCCGGCTGCCGGGATGAGCCAACGCGGCGAGTGCCCGTCCGGGACTGCCACGAAGCTCAGCAACGCGCCAGCTGGGCTTGCCGGAAGCTCGCGGAGAATAGGTTCAAGAAGATCAGAAGTCAGCAAGGATAAGGTGGCGTTGCAGATGTGAGTCGATCAGAAGCGCGGTGACGACGGAACGAACATCGTCGGCGACTACGCCCAGGGGAGGGCTCGCGTTGACCGCGAGCGTGGGGTTAAGCGTTTGGAACAGCTTCCAGTAAGCACTGCGCTGGCGCTGCAATTCAGAGGGAGAGATTTCCCGTTTTCGTTGCTGGACGACCTCCGCCGGCGCGTCCAGAAGAATACAAAGATCAGGTCGAGGTGCGATTCTGGCCAAGGCGGCGGCGAGCCTCACAGTGTGCGGCGGGAGCCGGTAGCGCACGGGATCGACCAGCACATCCGGATAATACCGGTCGAAGACCACCAGCCGGCCACGCCTTCGCATCGGAACGACTGCGAAGACGTAGCCGCACCAGCAGTCCACGAGCCAATACACGAGCTTAAGAGCCGAAAGGATGACGCCACGCGGCTTTTGGCCGTGAGGGTTGGTCACGGGTGCTCCGCCGGAAGCGCACAGCCGGAAATGGGGACGAAAGTGAAACCGAACGACTCCTGAGAATTCGTTGCGCAGATCCTGTTGAAGGCGGTCGATGACTGCGGATTTGCCGGCTCCATCGGGGCCAAACAGCGCGATCCACAGTCCCCTCTGATCCGTTTGCCCGGCTCGCACGCGCTTCATAACCTTCCGTAGATCACGACACCGACCGCCGTCTGCAGGATCGCCGTCACCCCCTTGTCGGCAAATTGCTTGCTGCCGCTCACCGGCACAAAAACAATATCGCCGTCCTGGAGCTTGGGATCGGCCGCCTGATTGGCGAGGATCTTCTTCAAAGGCAGGTCTGACTCGGTGCGTCCGGACGGCGCGTTCCGTATGAGTTTGGCGTCATAGCGCGCGGTTTTATTCATACCCTGGGCGAGGGCCAAGGCCTTCAACACCGTCACCGTGTCATGGTTCTCGATAAGATACCCGCCCGGGCGTCCGACGTCGCCCACGACGTACACGACTCCCGCCCGGGCCACGAGAATCCGATCGCCAGGGCGTGCCTGGAGGTCCGCTCCGCCGGGCGACTGCATATTGTCTGTCAGCTGAAAGGTGATGATCTGCTCCCGGTCTTCACGGCTGATCGTCACCGTGTGCGACGCGAACGGCGTCAGTCCGCCGGCAGCGGAAAGAAAGTCAAGGACTGAGTGTTTGCCAATCCATGGGTAGATTCCAGGTGTCTTGACTTCGCCGGCCACAGTTACACCTTGCGTCGCATATTCATCGACGAACACATCCACATGAGGATCGCGGAGGATGCGGCGCTCGCGAAGACGTAGCTCGATCGCGATCCGAACCTGCTCGGCGGTCAATCCCTGCACGCGGATTGTGCCCCCGATCGGCAGCGTAATATCACCGTTCTCATCCACGCGCAGCTTTTCCGACAACTCGGGGGTATCGAAGACCCGCACATCGACAAGATCTCCCGCGCCAAGCTCCAGCGCGGCGTCAGGCTGTGCCTCCCCTGACGCAGCGGGTTGTGGTGCAGTAGGCATTCCCGGCGCCGCAATCGGAGCAACGGGAATCGCCGCCTCTTGCGACTGAGCCCGTCCCGGTACTCCGCTGCACAACACCAATGCAAGCATTGCCATAATGCCGAAGGCCGCGGCCTGGTTTCCATCCAAACGCAATTTTGGCCTCCGCTGTGCCATCAACCCGCTCGTTCCTGACTGCCGGGAAAGATATGGCCGATGGAATAGAAGTAAGATCTCTCGTACTTCGGGTCGATACCGTTAAGGACCAGCCCGGCGATGTTTACGTTGGCGCGTTGCAAAACATCCCGCGTTTGCCGCAGCGCATCCTTGGTCGCCACGCCGCAGCGCACAACCAGGAGAACGGCATCCGCATGGCAGGCCAGCACCACCCCGGCGGAGAACTGCGGAGCCGGCGGAGTATCCAGGATCACGTAGTCGAATCGGGCTCGCCAGGTTTCCAGCAGGGAAAGCACCCTCTCGGAGGTCAGCTTTTCCGCCGCGGCTTCACCATCGTTTCCGGCGGGAACTACGGTGAGATTCGGAATGTCCTCGATTCGTGCATACGCCTCGTCTTCCGAACATGCGTCGCGAAGAATTGTGGCCAGCCCAGGCTCGGGTGAAAGGTCGAACGCCTGGTGCAGCGAGGGGCAGCGCAGGTCGGCGTCGACCAACAATACACGCGCGCCCTGCTGCGCTAGCACTACCGCATAGTTGAGCGAGGTCAGGGACCGGCCTTCTTTCTCCACCGAGCTGGTGACTGCCATGACACGGGGACGATGCCCGGCGCGCAGCATCAGCGAAGTCCGGAGCGAGCGATAAGATTCGGCAGCAGCGGATCGTGGTTCGCTACAGGCAACCAGAACCGGCGCCGGCGTCCTAACCCTGCGGATGAGCCAGCGCCGCTCATCGGCCGGAACGGCGATCTCCGGGATCTCTGCCAGTGTGGGTAATCCCATGACCGCTTCCGCTTCGTCGTGGTTGCGGATTGTGGTGTCGAGCACCTCGCCGGTCAGCGCGAAGCCGAATCCAAAAAACACTCCGGCGCCGATGCCAAGCGGGATGTCGAGCCATGGATTGGGGTCGACCGGTTCGGATGGCGCCTGGCCTGACTCGACCACCCCAATATTGGCCGAAGCCAGACCGGCAACGATGCCCGCCTGCTTCAGCTTCAGCTGCAGTGTCTGGTACAGGTCCTGGGTTGTCTCAACCTCATGTTTCAGGATGGCATACTGCGCGGCGCCTTCGCTCAAGTCGTAGGCTTTCTGCTTCTGCTCCTCGAATTTCCCCTGTAACATTTTCTCGGCACTCGCTGCCGCCAGGTACTCGTTCCGGTAGCGCTCCGACAGGTTTTTGAGTTCCGCGTCGATAGCGCTGTCGACCTGCGCCATTTGGTTGCCAAGCTCGGCCAGCTTGGGATAGCCCTCGCCGAACTTCGTACTCAGCCGTGCGTATTCGACGCGGAGCTGGGCTTGCTGCGAACGCAATACTTGCAACGTGGGTTCGGGGATCGCCGACGCGATCAGCTCGGGATTGCCCGAGCCGGCGATCCGATAGCGCGCTTCTTTGACGATGCGGTCGGCTTCCGTCGCGGTCAGCTGCTCGTTAAGGTCCTTGAGCTTGTCGGTGACAATGTTGTCGGTTTCGTCGATGCCGATGAGCCCCCGCTGCCGCTGCAGGGCGGCAAGCTTTTCCTGCGCCTGGTTGGCCCTCAGCTTGAGGTCCTCCATTTGGGAAGAAAGCCAGTTTGAAACCTGTGCCGCCGAATCGTAGCTGCTGCGGAAATTTCGCTCCGCATAGCTGCTGACGGTTGCGTTCACCACCTGCGCTGCCAGCTCCGGGTCTCGGGCGCGAAATTGCACGCGAATGATATCTGTCTTGGGGACACTCTCCACCTTGAGATTTTTTGCGAACCGGCGCAGCAGATGATCGCGCACGTCCGGGGTCGTCACGGCGACGTCGCTGCCCGCAGGTTGTCTCCATCGACCGGCGAAATCGGCCCGTTCGGCAAGCTTGGTCTGCTGGATCACCGCGAGGGCAACGGTATTGCTTTCGAGGACCGTTACCGCGCTCTGCAGCTGGACCGTGGGATCGGAGGGATTCAGCATCCGCGAAGCCATCTCGTCCAGCCCCATCGAGTTGGTACCGACGGGACTGACTTCGATTTCTGCCGTCGCTTCATAGCGCGAGCCCTTGATCAACACGTACCCGATGCTGAGCAACAAGCACAACACCAGCGACGTGATCAACACGCGACGACGCCGGTGCAGCATGCGCCAGAGCTCGGGCAGAAGCTGCTCCCGGCCGGAGGAGAAGACGGCGGGAGCGCAGTACGGGTGCTGCTCCGAGAAGCTGGTCTGCCGAATTGCAGTTTCCGCAGGCAAAATCACAAC
>Ga0335073_10000825_pt1 | contig 40651 bp, 33 predicted proteins | sample Lox_Sample_22_FD_207093 | JGI IMG/M metagenome (GOLD analysis project Ga0335073, IMG submission 207093) | Soil microbial communities from Loxahatchee National Wildlife Refuge, Florida, United States - Lox_Sample_2.2 | ecosystem: Environmental > Terrestrial > Soil > Wetlands | place: USA... | reverse complement strand
CGCACCCCGTACAGCATCTGGTACTCGAAGCTGTCCTGTGCGCGGCCAAGGCCCAGCGACCGCGTGATCGCGATCAGCCGCGGGTCGTGCGTGGCGATCATCGGGTACCCAGGGCCGTCCATCAGGATCCGCAGGCAGCGCGCGTACGACTTGTCGACATCGTGCCGCGTGGTGAACGCCTCAGACACAGGCTCCGCGTAGGCGCCCTTGCACAGCCGCACCCGCACGCCGGCTGCCGCCAGCCGCCGGACATCCGTCTCGGTGCGCCGCAGCGCCGCCTGGACCACGTTGCCGAGCGACGGGTACTCCGGCCGCAGCGCGGCCGCGATCCGCAGTCCGGCGTCGGTCGTCCTGTGGTCTTCCGCGTCGAGCGTCACCGTCGTCCCGGCCTCGTGCGCGGCGGCCGCGATCCGCTCGATGTGCCCGGCCGCGACCCGCTCGCCGAGCACGCCGGCGCTCCCGGCCACGGAGGTCTCGCCGGAGCCGAGCAGCAGGCCGACCGCGGTCGGCTTGACCGACACTTCCACGGCGCCGTCTTCTGTCAGCCCCTCCGCCGCCAGCTTGCCGAGCAGCTGCGCGTACTGCGTGGCGACTTCGGCGGCGCGCTGCGCGTCGGTGGTGTCCTCACCCAGGTAGTCGAGCGTCACGAGCAGCCCCGCCGCGCGCAGTGACCTGGCCACGCGCACGGCGTCGCCGATGCTCTCCCCGGCCACGAACCGGTCCACCACGGCGCGGGTCGCCGGCGTGGCCGTCACGAACCCGCGGACCTGCTTGCTGGCGGCAGCCGCCAGCATTGCCTGGCGCAGCACAGATCCCCTTTCCTGTTGGCGTGAAGCAGCCGGTGATACGCCTGTCTAGAGCAGCTTGCGGCCGGCCGGGGGCGGCGGCGGGACGGCGTCCCGGCGCAGCGTGACCCGCACGTTGGCGCCCGCGTCAGGCGGGACGATCACCTCCTGCGCGGCGGCGATTCCGTCCGCGAGCAGCGTAGCCGTCGTGGGCACCGTGCGCTTGATCAGGCCCAGCCCGATGGGGCCGAGCTCGAAGTGCCGGGCGGCCGATCCGGTGAACCCGGCCACGGTCCCGTCCGGCGCCGTGATCGGCGACCCGTGCGCTGGCAGCCGGTCCGCGCTGCCGTCCAGGTGCAGGAAGACGAGCCGCCGCGGCGGGTGGCCGAGGTTGTGGATGCGGGCGACGGTCTCCTGGCCGCGGTAGCACCCTTTGCTGAGGTGCACGGCGGTCTCGATCATGCCCACCTCGTGCGGCAGGGTCTTGTGGTCGGTGTCCAGCCCGGGCCGCGCCACCCGCCCCGCGATCCGCGCCGCCTCGAAGGCCCACATCCCGGCTGGGGTCGCGTCAAGCTTTCCGACGTCGCCGCGCTTGACGATCAGATCTATCCCGAACGGTCCCTGCGTGACTGCCACGGCCAGCCCGGCTGCTTGAGCCAGGGCTGACGCGAGGGAGCCGGCGGTGTCCGTTCGGGATAGGGATCCGCCCTCAGCCGGCACCGGACCCGCCAGCGTTTGCACGGCGAACTCCGAAGTCACGTTCGCCACTTCGACGCGGAGCATGAACCGCATCGAGTTGAGGTAGTCCGCCAGTGCGGGGGCGGTGCCCGGCTCGACGTGGGCCCAGACCGTCGCGCCGTCGTCGGTCAGCGTGAGGTGGTGCTCGAGCTGGCCCTGCGGGTTCAGGATGAGCGCTTCCGCGGTCGTGCCCGGGGCCAGCCGCTCGAGGTGCTGGCTGGTCAGGCTGTGCAGCCAGGTCAGCCGGTCCGGGCCGGTGACTGTGACGACGCCGCGGTTGGAGCGGTCGACGAGCACCTGGCCCGCGGACATGGCGCGCTGCTCGCGCATGGGGTCGCCGTAGTGCGCCGCCACGCCTTCGTCTGGCCACTGCGCCTCAACGGCGCCCGGTATGTCAAGCATCGCTCTTGCTCCTGCACTCCCTGCAGCGCCCGAACACCGTCAGGTGCGCCACGTCGGTCTCGAAGCCCTGTCCTTCGTCGAGCGCCGTGATCAGCGGCCTGATGGCGTCCGGGCTGACCTGCAGCACGCGGCCGCAGTCCTGGCAGACCAGGTGCACGTGGTCCGCGTCGGTGGCCAGGTGGTAGATGGGCGCGCCGTGGTTCAGGTGGGTATGCCTGACCAGGCCGAGGTTGTCGAGGAGTTCGAGCGTGCGGTAGATCGTCGAAATGTTGACGCCGCTGGCCGTCTCCTGGACGCTCGCCGCGATTTCTTCGGGGGTCGCGTGGTCGAGCTTGGCGACCGCCTCGAGCACGAGCTGACGCTGCGGGGTCACCCGGTAGCCACGCGATCGCAGCTCGTCGTTCCAGGTGCGTCGCAGGTCTTGCTCCATGACGTCGAGTTTAGTTCGGCCGGGTGCCGATCGGCTGCGCGAGCGCCCGCGGGACCGAGCGCGTCGCGTTTGCGCGGTTAAATCCTCTTGCGCGGTCCGGGGGCCGCCGCGTAGCGTGCGAGGTACGCGGAAAGGAGGTGGTCCGAAGTATGCATAGTTATCGGACTTGCGAGGTGGCTGTCAGCTAGCCGCCGCCCCCGCCGAGTGGGCCTGTTATCAGGTCCCGGCCCAGATGGGCGGCGGCGGGCTAATTTAGGCATACACCGGACCCCCGGGCTGACCGGCCTTGTCCAGCCGGTCCCGCGAAAGCGCGAGTCGCCCGGGGGTTTGCCTTTCCCCGTAGGCGGTCCCTGTGGCTAGTCGCCTACTCCGTCCAGACCCATTCCAGGTGCGCCGCCCACAGGTGCGGCCGCAGGGGCTGGCCCATGGCCGCCATGTCGAAGGCGTAGGCGAGGTCCTTCTCGCCAGGGCGGCGGATGCTGTCCACGAGGCCATACAGGCGATGCCCGGCGGTTACCGGCTTGGCGGACTCCGTCCTTACGACCGCGTCGGTGGCCATCTCGATCTTGGTGCCGGACACTTCGCCCAGGTAGATCTCGCTTATCCCCGTCGGGTGCGTGAGCAGCACCTCGATGCGGTTATCCGGCTGCGGGCGCCAGAAGCCCGCCTCGACCGCGAGCGGCGCTCCCCTCGCCGCTACCCCGTCCTCGTCAAGCTCCAGGCGCCATGACCTGCTCGTGTAGATGAGGTAGGGCTTGCCGATGTGCGTGAACGTCAGTTGCTGGATGAAATCGAACGCCTCGATCGTGGGATAGTCGCCTTTCCCCGTGCCCTCCCACCGGCCGAGCAGGAAGCTGACCGGCTCGATCGCCGGATGCTGAGCAGGCTCATCGTGAGTCATGCGGTCCTCCCCGGAACACCTTGACGGTCGTGTAGCCGGCGGCGATCGCGACGACAGCGTAGGCGAGGATCATGATCGCCGCGCTCAGCATCCCGTGCACAGCATGCGAGCCTAGCCCCCGCGTCTGGTTCGCGCCGAAGGGCGCGCCGCAGGCGTTACAGTTCAGTCGTGGCACGGACTCTCGTGATCAAGGCCACGGCGGGCAAGGACGAGCCCGAGCGGTGTAACCAGGCCTTCACCGTCGCGGCCGCCGCGGTGGCCAGCGGCGTCGGCGTCTCGCTCTGGCTGACCGGGGAAGCCGCCTGGTTCGCGCTGCCCGGCCGGGCGTCCGATTTCGCGCTGCCGCACGCCGCGCCGCTCGCGGACCTGCTCGACGCCGTGCTCGCGTCCGGCGTGGTCACGGTGTGCAGCCAGTGCGCCGCGCGCAGGGATATCACGCCCGAGGATGTGATCGGCGGCGTCCGGATCGCCGGCGCGGCCACCTTCGTCGCCGAGATCATGGCCGAGGACGCCCAGGCCCTGGTGTACTGAGCCGGTCCAGGCTGACCCCGCGGACCCCCCCCAGACCCCGGCTGCTTGCTTCCCAGGGGAACCACACCCCCGGACCCTCCGGGTCTTAACGGCGCACGTGACTCGGAAAGCGTCCAGCTTGAATCCGAGTGGATGGTGGTGGCACATTCGCGCCGCTTGTCGTCCGCGATCGCGGCGCCGCCCCGGTAAGCGCCGCTTTCCAAGATCATGGGATATTCCGGGTAGCCCTGGCTACGTTTTCCATCCCCGATCTTGTGATCTTGCGGTCGCCGGCCAGTAGCGCGGTGCGGCGGGTTCCCGCGAGCGCGCTCCGCATGGACGCCCGTGGCCACCGTGCCCGGTGATGCTCACGGACGCGTACCGAGACCGCGGTCACTTGCGTGGCCAACCCAGATCTGCGCGTGGCAAACTGGACGTGGCCGTGGTGCCGAATGCGGCCCCTGTCGGCTCGTTGCGAACGGTAGCCGGGTGGTGGAGCATGGCGACATTCAGCACATCCGCCGAGGTACTTACGCCTGCTGAAAACCCGCTGAAGCGGGGCCAGGGAAAGCGCCTGCCCCCAGGCTTTGTCCTCGCAGAGGTCCTCAGGCAGACCGGCGGCACCTACCAGACCACGACTGCCATGTCAGCAAGGTTCCGCGACTGCGTCCGCGCGGTGGCCAAGCTCACCTCAGACGACGAGCTCCTGCGCGTCGCGGAGCTTCCCGAAGTGCCGGTGCCGCTGGAAAACTGCCGCCAGCTTGACCCGCGAACCCGCATCGTCATGGTCTGCCGTCTCGAGGTGAGCCCCGCGGAGACCCCGCGGTGGCGGCGGGTCCCCGCCGCTGGCATCCCTGGCTGGCCGCGGGGCGAACCCAGGATTCTTGACCTGTGCCGGGGTGCCCGCATCGAGGAGCGCACGCTCGCAGTCGGTGTGAGCTTGCTCCATATGGGGCCAGCCGCCGACCTCCCGGCATAACACGCCTGCCGCGGTTCGGGTCGCGGCGCACGTGTCTCGGGGCGCGTCCGGTTTGAAGGGTCAGCAGTCAGCCCGGGGTGGGGCGCCGTCGGTGATCCAGTGGATGACATTCCGAAGACCGTCCCGCAGCCCGGTTCGCGGGCGCCATCCCAGCTCGGCCGCGGCGAGTTCTGCCGCCACGGCGCTTCGCTGCAACTCTCCCGGCCGGGCGGCGTCGAAGCTGGGCGTGACGGTCCGGCCAACCGCCCCGCCGATGGCCGCGACCAGTTCGAGGACGCTCGTCTCCGTGCCAGTGCCGATATTCCAGATGCCGGGCCGGGCGTTGTCCGCGGCGGCGGTGAAGGCACGAGCGACGTCACCAACGTAGACGTAGTCCCGCGTCTGGCTGCCATCGCCGTAGATCACCGGCGCCTGTCCCGCGAGCACGCGTGCGCAGAAGATGGCGATCACGCCAGCCTCGCCGCCCGGATCCTGGCGCGGACCGTAGACGTTGGCAAGCCGGAGCACCGAGTGAGCGGTCCCGTGCACCCTGTTGGAAAGACCGATGTAGTGCTCCGCGCACAGCTTGGCGACGCCGTATGGCGATTCGGGGTGCGTCGGCGCGTCCTCCGGTGACGGTACAGCGGCGTCACCGCCATACAGGGCGCCTCCGGAGGAGGCGAAGATGACGCGGGCACTTGCCGCGCGAGCGGCCTCGATGACGTTGACGGTGGCGATGAGGTTCGCCTCCGCGTCCTCGGCCGGGTCGAGCACGGACGCCCGGACATCGATCTGAGCCGCTAGGTGGCAGATCAGGTCCGGCCGCGTGGTCTGAGTCAGGGCGCTCAGGGAACGCGCGTCCCGCACGCTCATCTTGTGCAAGACAGCCCCCGGCGCGACGCGTTCCGGCTGTCCGCGGGACAGGTCGTCGAGCACGTCGACCTTGTCGCCACGCGCGAGGAATGCGTCGGCGACATGTGAGCCCACGAACCCGGCGCCGCCGGTTACGAGCACCCGCATAACACTGGCCTGCTGATGGCTTCAGAACGACTCACTGCATCCCCCCGTAACAGGGAGATTACCTCCAGTGAGCGCCCGCCACACCTGCCAGTCAGCTTGTTTAGTTGATCCGTGTGCGGAAATTAAACCTGACTAGTGTGTTCTTGTGCAATTCCGGTGATCTGGCTCGTTGTGCCGTCATCAGGGGCGGTGCGCGCCGCGCGCGGTCTCCGATTCGGACGCCAGCGCGGGCAGTCGCAGAGTGCGCACTCACTACCGCGGCGGTAGTGAGTGTGTGCGGCGTGTTCGTGACCACACGCGCACGGAACGGTGCCCTTCGCCCGTTTCATCCCTATTTATCCTGGCCCTCGTGCCACAGCATTATCCGAAGTGTGTCTTAATCATTATCGGGCCCGCATGCGTCGCGTACACCCCGCCGGCGGAAATGGGTGGTGCTGCCGCATGTGCGCCTGCATGGAACTGGCGCATGTGCACCTGCACGGACGGTGACGTGAATTCCATCGCCGCCGTTGTGAGTACGAGCGCGCACATGCGTCGAATCCATACATATGCACGTTATGTATCAAGTGTCATTCTGAGGCCATTAAGATGATATCTATACGCTACGGAAGCGGCCTAGCCGCCGCCGAGTCCGTGTGATAGCGTTCCGAGCGGGGGGGTATCAAGTATCCGCTGTCTGTCGGGGGACAAATACATGACAGCTGACAGCTGCCCATCCGCGTCTTGGCCGCGGGTCTCAATAGTGATCCCAACACTCAATGAGGCACGAAATGTGCCTTATGTTCTAAAAACGCTTCCGTCGGATGTCCACGAGATCATAGTCGTCGACGGCCACTCAGTCGACGACACCCTCGCGGTCGTTCGCGAGTTGAAGCCGGAAGCCCGAATCGTCATGCAGACACGGCGCGGCAAAGGAAATGCGCTCGCGTGCGGGTGCATGGCGGCGACCGGAGACATTATCGCACTGGTCGACGCGGACGGCTCGATCGACGCCGCCGAGCTCCCAGGCTTCGTGTCGGCCCTGCTAGCGGGCGCTGACTACGCCAAGGGAACCCGGTTCGCGAAAGGCGGCGGAAGCGCCGACATCACCCGCCTGCGACGCCTCGGAAATCGTGGGCTGACTGGTATCGTCAACCTACTCTACGGTGTCAAGTACACAGATCTGTGCTACGGCTTCAATGTCTTCTGGCGAAAGCACCTTTCGGCCATAGGATTCGATGACAGCATCGTCCGGCCGGCGGATAGCCGTTGCCAGTACTGGGGCGATGGCTTCGAGATCGAGACGCTCATTAACATCCGTATCGCGGCAGCGAACCTTGCGGTTGTCGAGATACCCAGTTTCGAGCATGCCAGAATTCACGGTGTCAGCAACCTGAGCGCGGTCAGCGATGGGCTCCGCGTATTGCGGACCATTCTCCACGAACGGTTCGGCGCTTCCCGCCAGGGGCGGAATTCCCCCGCCCCGCGGCGCCCGCGGGCAGCCGCACCCGACAAGCCGTTGGCAGTCCCGCGCCCCCGCCCGGCACCTGACTCGAACGGACACGGCACCGGGCAGCCGATCCCGGCACCGAGGAGTGCTCACACGGGAGCGCATTCAGCCTCGCCGCAAAAAGCAACTAGTGCGGGCCATGCCGATTCCGTCGAGGCAAGCCTCAAGCGGGCCATCTGAGCGCATCCAGGTCGCGATTGACCGCGGTCAGCTGGCAGGCCCGGCCGCACGTGCCCGATGATGACGGCGGGACGCGGGCATGGCGGTCAAGGCCAGGTACTGCCGTGCCTGGCGGGCCGCGACCCACCGAGTTGTTCCTGCTCGAGACGGCCGGCGCTTATCGCCTCACAGGCCCAGCATCCGGGACAAGATGACCCGCTGGATCTCCGAGGTCCCCGAGTAAATGGTGCCGGCGACCGCGTCCCGCAGGTCCCGCTCGATCCCGGCTTCTTTCATGTAGCCGTAGGCCCCGTGGATCTGGATCGCGTCCAGGCTGGACTCAACCCATGCCTCGCTGGTGAACAGCTTGGCGGCGGCCGCCTCCGCTGCCGCGCGCTTGCCCTGCTGAGCGAGCCACGCGGCTCGGTAAACCAGCAGCCGGGCCGCCTCAAGCCGCAGGTACATGTCGGCCACCTTGCCGGCCACGCCCTGGAATTTGCCGATCGGCTGACCGAATTGCTGCCGCACCCGCGCGTAGCTTACGCAAGTCTCGAGCTGGCGCTGCATCGCGCCCAGCGCGCTCGCCAGGATGCAGCTGCGTTCCCAGCCCATCGACGAGTTGAAGATGGCCATCCCCGCCCCCTCCGGACCCAGCCGTTTCCCGGCCGGGACCAGGCAGTCGGCCAGCACCACCTCGCCCATCGGCGACGTCCGCAGGCCCATCTTCTCCAGGCTCCTGCTCACGGCAAACCCAGGCGTCCCTTTGTCGACCAGGAAGGCCGAGATGCCGGCCTGCCGGGGTCGGCCGGGGTGCGCGGCGAAAACCAGCACCACGTCGGCGACCGGAGCATTGGTGATGTACAGCTTGGTCCCGTTGAGCAGGTAATCATCCCCCACGGGCTCGGCCTGGGTTCGCATGCTGAACGCATCGGAGCCGGAATCGGGCTCGGTCATCGCGTGTACCCCGATCAGGTCCCCTGACACCAACCCCGGCAAGTACGCCTGTTGCTGTGCTGGCGTACCGAAGTTCACGAGTGGCAGCTCGATGCTCCACATCTGCGCGTTGAGCGAGAAGATGAGCCCATTGTCCTGACAGCCGTATCCCAGGGCCTCCATGACCAGGACCGTTGTCAGGATGTCGCTACCGCCGCCGCCCAGTTCGGCGGGGACCGGCAGGCCCTGGATCCCGAACCGGGCGCAGGCCTGCCACGCCTCCAGCGGGAACTCGCCTGACGCCTCACGGTTCGCCAGGTCCTTGTTGAGCTTCGCGCGGGCAAAGGCGACCGCCGCCTCCTTCAGCTCACGCTGCTCGGCGCTCAGCGAGAATTCCATCCCGTCCCCCTTCCCGTGACTGAGCCCTGAGCTCAGCCAGCCCGTCTCTCCCTGCCTGCCGCGTCCCCGGGCGTCGGCGTGCGCGGCTTCCGCAGCCCTGCTTTCCTCACGCAACCCACCCTAAATGTCATTTGCTAAAGCCCGTCCTCCTACGCTTCAGCGAGAAGGTGGACGCGGGCTTAATACGCGATCCTGCCTATAGATAACTCGCGACCGCTGGCCCTGATATACCCCGAGTCTGCCTGGCTACCCAGGACAGCGTGCTGCGGCACGGCATGTCAGCTCCTGCTCTGCCGGGCAACTGCCGGGCAACTGCCGGGCATACGCCGACAGCACAAACACACTCAAATGCAGCTCGTTGTGGGCAAGAGCCAATAACCGCCGCACTCGGTATTCAACAGGTGGATCCTGGCTTAGCGGGCCCTTACGTTTGCATTAGCGGGAGCCCTGGTTCCTTGACCCAAACGACGTGGGACATATACGCTGGGTGACGGGGACGGGGTCACATTATTTCGGCGTACATTTGAACGTGCGAAAGGGACAGCAAGAGCGATCTGCCGTGCGGACCGGGCAATGTATGGAGAATCGTTCGGCAGGCCGATGACGGTGACCCTTCGCACGGCCTGCCCTGTCTGGCGTTCTGGTCTGATCCGCAAGCAATGGATTCTACTGTGCACGCGGGCGCAGTGGCGGTGCCTGACGCAGCGGCGGAGCCTCTTATTCAAGGGACTCTTGTTAAAGAGAGGGGTGGACTGACCGCTATCAAATCGCCTTCCTGGGGTGTCGAGTCGCATCCATCACGACATCTACTGGTAAGGACATGTCCGTCCCGGCTCGGTTGACATCGGTAAGGGCTGGGCTCAGTTCTAAGCAGCCAAGGGTGGAAGCATGGCAGCTCAGGGCTATCCGCTGGCTCCATGGCCGCGGGTCTCCGTTGTAATTCCAACTCTGAATGAAGCGCGTAACCTGCCTCATGTCTTGGGCGCATTGCCCGAAAGTATCTATGAAATCATAGTGGTAGATGGTTTCTCCGTCGACGATACCCTGGCGGTCGTCAGCAAGCAGAGGCCAGATGCTCGCATCGTGATGCAAACACGCTCAGGTAAAGGTAACGCCCTTGCCTGCGGATGCGCGGCGGCTACCGGCGACATTATCGCCATGATCGACGCTGACGGCTCCATCGACGCCGGTGAGATCCCGACCTTCGTGTCGGCTCTTCTCGGCGGGGCTGACTTCGCCAAAGGGACGCGATTCGCCAAGGGCGGCGGCAGTGCGGACATTACTCGCCTGCGCGCCCTCGGCAATCGCATGCTGACCGGCATGGTCAATCGACTCTACGGCACGGAATACACCGATTTGTGCTACGGCTTCAATGTCTTCTGGCAAAAACACCTTCCGGTCCTGGGACTCGATGCCGCGATTATCCCGCCCACCGATGGGAGCGCGCCCCTCTGGGGCGATGGTTTTGAAATCGAGACGCTCATCAACATCCGTATCGCGGCTGCGGGTCTTGTCGTGGCTGAGGTTCCTAGCTTCGAACGCTCCAGGATTCATGGAGTCAGCAACCTGTACGCATTCAGCGACGGAATCCAGGTGCTCCGTACCATCTTGTACGAACGGTTCATTGTCCCCCGCCGAGAGAGCAGGATCCGGAACGAACATCACAGGAGGACAGATGGCCAAGGATCGCCATAGTTCCAATGAACGAGTGGTCATTATCGGGTCTGGATCGCGTTTCGCATCGGGGATCAGCCACTATACCTATCTACTCTGCTGCGCCCTGCAGGACGAATATAACGTTGGCGCCCTGCTGATGCGACGCCTAGTCCCCCGCCGCCTTTACCCTGGCCGGGATCACGTTGGCGCTGCCGTGGCCAGCGCGGTGGCCTACCCGCCGGATGTGCCGGTCTACGACGGCGTGGACTGGTACTGGGGGCGGTCCCTGACCAACGCACTGCGCTATCTCGACCGCGAACGTCCCACCGTGGTGATCTTCCAGTGGTGGACCGGCGCCGTTTTGCACACGTACCTGCGGCTGGCAAGATACGCGGCCCGGCATGGCGCCCGACTGATACTGGAATGGCACGAAGGGCAGGACGTCGGGGAGGCGGCACTGTACGGCGCTCGCCGCTACGTCAGGGCCCTCATGCCCCGCCTGCTACCCCTGGTGGATGCGCATGTAGTGCACTCCAGGTTCGACATGCAGGCTATCTCCAGTGCCTACCGGCTGGACAACGCCACCATTCGTGTCATACCGCACGGTCCCTACAGTCACCTTGTCATTCCGGAGGTCCCGCGGGCTGATGCCCAGGTTGGCTTCCCCTTCCGGCTGCTGTATTTCGGCGTCGTCCGTCCCTTCAAGGGGGTGGAGGATCTGGTCGCCGCGTTCAGCATGCTCGACCGTGATCAGGCCAACGAATTCCGCCTGTTGGTAGTGGGCGAGACGTGGGAGGGATGGTCGGTCCCGGACCAGGCCATCGCCCGTAGCCCGCATGCCGGCCTGATCGAGCGTGTCGACCGGTATGTCAGCGACGAAGAGCTCGCCTGTTATGTGGCCCGGGCCGACGCGATCGTGCTGCCCTATCACCGTTCTTCGATGTCGGGGCCGCTACACGTAGCCCTGGCAGCGGGGCTGCCGGTGGTCGTGACCGCGGTCGGCGGGCTTGTCGAGGCAGTCAGGGACTACGCCGGGACCGTGCTCGTGCCCCCGAAGGATCCGGCCGCTCTCCGGGATGCTCTGCTTAAGCTGCCCGCGCGCCGGGGGGAGCGATACGCGAACCCGCATTCATGGCGGCAAACCCTGGACAGTTACCGGACGCTGATCGGCGACCTGCGGGAGGCCGGGCCCGCCGCAGCCGGCCACTTGCATCAGCACGCTCCCGCGGAGTCGGCGCCTCATGAGCGTCATTGACGTACTGCGGGGACCCGATGACCAGCCGCGGGACGCCTTACCCGTCTGCAGGTTGGCGCGAGGCCCAGGCTCCTGGGCGTAGATGAGCATCCACTAGACTCGCGCTAGACCGTTCCCAGCTGGGAGCAGGTGCCCGCGGAACAGCACGAACCATCCTGGGGGAGTGGCATGCTGCTGTTCGGACAGCGGATATCCGCGCATGTCCAAGAAGACAGCCCGTCAAGGGTCCCGCTGGTCCCAAGCGGCCCACTGGCGGAACTGACGGCGGCCTGTTTTGTCGTGGTCGGTGCCGCCCTGGTGATCTGGGCATACCGCGTAGCCCCGGCAGCCCCGGTCCAGTCCTACGATCCCATCTTTTGGGCAGGAATGCTACTCGCCTACCTGGCGGCCGCGTGGCGGGCGGTAACCGGACGCTATGCGGTTTTCTGGCTCGGATTGTTCGGGCTATTCACCGCGTTGGTGTCGTTCTTGATGAGCCTCGGTGGCCCGAGCGGCTTCGATGAGACTGCTCAATTCGCCCTGCTGAGGAACGTCATTTCGGCGGGTCGGCTCTTCCAGCACACGCCGTTGCTGCCGATCGGGACCTACTACCCAGGCTTGGAGAGCGCCGCGGCCACGATCCACTGGCTGACCGGCCTCTCCCCGTGGGACTCGGCCCTGACCCTCATCGCCGTGGTGCACTGCCTGCTCCCGGTGCAGGTCTACTACATTGCGCGAGCCCTGCCGGTTCGCCGTCGGTGGGCGGCGGTGGCCGGCCTGGTCTACGCGGCCAATCCAAGTTTCGTCTACTTTGACACCCAGTTCTCGTACGAATCCGTCGCGATCCTGCTCATGCTGACGATCGTCCGGCTGTACGTGGAAGCCTTGGCGGCCGAGCGATCTGGCGGCCTCGTCTGGAGACAGAGCCTATCGGCGTCACTGCTGATCGCGGTGATCTCCTTCGGCCTTGTGGTGACACACCATCTCACCAGCCTGGCCGGCGTCGCCCTGCTCGTGGCGGGCGCGTTCTGTCTCAAGCCGCTAAGCGGGCTCGCCGACCGCAACGGTGGCTGGCGCCGACTGTTCGTCCGATGGATGCCCGTGTTGACGCTGGCGACGTGCTTGGGCTTGTGGGTCGTCTTCGTCGCGCCAGCAACGGTGGGCTACCTCTTCCCCCACATGTCAGGCACGATATCGCAGCTTATCGCCTTGGCTACTCACTCTAAGGCTAATAGTGGCGCAGCGCGGACGATCTTTAGCCATTCAGGCGCGCCTGGCTATGAACAAGCCGCTGCGATCGCTGCCCCTATCATGATCGCGGTCGCGTTCCTGTTCGCGGGAATTCGCTGGCTGCGGAAACCCTCACTGCGGTCGAACTTCCTGTGGCCGCTCGTTCTCACAGCGGCCTACCTGGTGAGTCTTCCGCTGACGCTGACCAACGCTGGGGCTGAGTCAGCGCACCGTTCCTGGGCCTTCACGTTCGTCGGGGTCGCCCTCCTGCCGGCCGCTCTCGTCAGCTTGTTTGAGTTGCATAAGCACATCAGGGGGGAACGGCGTATCGCCGCGATGGTAGGGGCGGCGATACTCGCCGTGGTGTTTGTCGGGAATGTCGCGGTGGATACACCACCCGACGCTCGATTCCCTGGGCCTTATCAGTTCGGCTCTGACACCCTCAGCATCACCCCCGAGACCCTCAGGTTCGCGGACTGGGTTGAGGCGCACCTGGGCCCTGGGGCACACATAGTGACAGATCGCTTTACCGCGATCCCGCTCACAGCCAACGCCGACGCCATCACGCCGCTACCAGGGCCCGGTCTGCCAATTTCGAACATCTGGTACGGCAGTCGCCCGCCAGGACCGGCTCTCATGGCCGCCATGGAGTACCTGGGAGACGACTACCTGGCCATCGATGTTCGCGACGCGCAGTACACGCCGACAGGACCGCCCCTGTTCTATCTGGGCGAACCGCAGCGCGTGCCACTGCAGAACATCACCCGTCTCGCGCAGTGGCCGTGGCTGCGGCTCCTCTACTCCTCTCAGCATTATCGCCTGTATAAGATCGATTTCCGCTCGTACTTTTCGTGGTATCCCGCCCATGCCGGCGGTCATTGACGTGCCGCCGGGATGGCGGGCCCGCCTGCAGATGGCGCGAGACCAGGTGGCGCGAGACCCGGTACTCCTGGCCGGCGTCGGAGCCGTTCTCCTCATGTGCGCCCCGGTCTTTCCCGGGCTCTCACGGCTGGTTGTCCTGCCGGCCCTGTTGCTGGCCCCGGGTTACGCGCTGCTGCGTCTGCTAGGGCAAGCCACCAGCATGCGGTCTATTTCCGTGGTGGTGCCGGTATCGCTTGTGCTCGCCGTCTGTGCGTCGCTGGTTCTTGACGTCACCGGCATTCGGCTCGGCCCGCTCTCGCTCGGATTGCTGCTAGGCGTGGTCACGGTGCTTTTCCTGGCCGGCCCGTACGGCCGCCAGCTGACCGCCGGCCGACTGCCGCAACACGGGGGAACACCGTCCGGGATGACGGCACCGGGCGATCATCCAGCAGCGGCCAATGCCCTGCGTGCCATGTTCAGCCGGGATTTTGTCTACCTTGGAGTGTCCGCCCTGCAGGTGGTCCTCGTCGCCTTGGTGACGCCCATCCTGACCCGGCGCGTCGGCATCGGCCAGTACGGGCAGCTGGCGCTGGCCGTCGTGGTGGCGCAGCTTCTAGGGGTGACCTTCAACCTCGGACTCCCCTTCGCGGCGCAGATGGTGTTCGCGGGGAAAGACGGCGATCGTCGGTCTCGCGGGATACTCGCCATCTCCGCCGTCCTCACGGTGGCCGCTTCGCTTGTCGTCGTCCTCGCCGCACCGGCGTGGGGTCCGGTCGTGGGCCTGGATCAGGTTCTGGACGCACGCTTGGCCGCACTGTGGGCCGGCTGCTTCGCGCTGACGATGACGTCGCTCGCCATGCTCCGGTCTAGGGACAAGCTGCGGATGGCGATCTTCGTCGCTGCCGTGCAGTCGGTGGGAGCGCAAGCGGCTGGTGTGCTTTTGCTGTACTGGTGGGCGCCCACCGTTACGAGTTACCTCTGCGGCCTGATCATCGGGCAAGGCGCGGCTGCTCTTGTCGGCTTGCTGACCCTGAGGCCGGCCTGGTCGGCGCTGCCGGCGATCAGGCGCTATGGGGGGATATTCCTTTTCGGCCTGCCCATGGTGCCGCAGCAGCTCAGCGGCTATATTCTCGGCCTCGGCGACCGAGTGGTCATTCGCCATGTCCTCGGGTCGGCAGCTGTTGGGCGCTACTCCGTCGCTTACAACATAGGCAGTCTCGGCTTCATCCTTCTCGTCTTCGTTGGCTGGGCGTGGATGCCACGCATCTATGCCGTGACGGACCGAGTGGCACGATCCCAGCTCCTTGCCAGCAGCCGCGACATGATGAACCTGCTGCTGATCCCGGTGGTCTGTGGCCTGGGTGCCGGGGCTCCGCTGGTGCTTGACGTGTGGGTCCCAGCATCGTTCCGTCCAGCTGAGCTGACACCGATTGTCGCGATCGTAGCCATTTGCACGTTTCCTTTCGGGCAGTTCCAGGCCAACCTGCGAGCGCTGATGAGCGAGGGCAGGACTGGCCGGGCGGCGGTGGCAACGCTGGTCGCAGCGGCCGTGAACATAGGCCTGAACGTCGTGATGGTTCCGCTGATCGGCATCACCGGCTCGGCTATCGCTACGGCACTCTCCTACGCCCTGTGTGCTCGGCTCACTCGGCCGCCCGTGAGTTCCGGTCTGCAGGTCCCCGGTACCTCTGTCCTGCTCCGCACGCTCATCGGTGGTGCCGTCGTGGTCACCCTGGCGATGGGGGTACTGCCGACCTCGCCCGGGTGGCTCGCTATCCGGCTGGCCATGGGTGCCGGGGCCCTACTCGCCTTCGCTTTGTTGCTGCGCCGCGCGACGGCAGGATCGGAAATGTCTGACCGACTCGTGACACCGGTTGTGCCCGCCAGAAGCATGGGGCCAGGCTGAGCTGAGTTTCGCCAGTGACATGGGACCACCCGTCCGGCTCCGGCTCCGGCTCGTGACGGCCGTCGATGGGGTTATCACCCAGAGAATGCCCTGCTGACGACAGCAGCCGCCGGTTTCGGAGTGCCGTTCAGCCGGAACAGGCCATAGCCGTACTGGGCTGGGTCATCCACTGCCGGGCTCGCCGGCGGGATGCTTCCGGGGAAGAAGTCGTTGAGGATCCACGGCGCCGGCGTGGGTAGCCCCAACTCCGCGGCCGCGGTGAAGACGGCCTGGTAGTAGGCGGCCTGTGCCTGCTCCTTCGCCGCTTGGCTGCCCGGCGTTCCGTCCGTGCTGTATCCGGTTTCTCCTACGAACAGCGGACGGGGAGCCGCAAGCGCCTTGATCCTGCCGAGAAGGGAGTAGGCATCCGCTGGCGGACCATAGTAGTGATAGTCCCAGAAGTCCGGCGGCGAACTCTTGAGCTCATGTGTGAACAGGGCGAAGACGTCGGGAGGCACGCTCGCGGTGGACACCGTCCGCAACGTGCCGGGCATGACGGTGGATAGGTACGGAAGCATCGTGATGACCCAGGCCACTGCCTCATGACTCTGCGGGTCGAGTTCATTCTGCAGTTCGACGACGGCGATACGCGGATCGTCGCGGTAGCGCGACAGGAGCGAGGAGACCCACTCCTTACTGCCGGCGATGTTGGTGTACTGGGACCACCAGTCGAACAGCGTCAAGTGAACCTGGAGCGAGTGTTTCGCGGCCAGCCCGATCACCTCGGACAGGCGATCCGCCATAACCGGACGGACGGCCGGAAAACCGAAGACGCTTGGCTGGATGAAGATACGCACGGTGTTCGCGCCCAGGGCGCGGATCCGTGCGAAGTCGCGGTCGATCGCCGTCGGGTCGAAGCGGGACCACATGTACGTGTGCCCGCCGTTGGCCGGGTAGTAGTTCACTTCCTTGAGGTCCTGAATAAGGCTCTGGCGGGCCGGCGGAACTCGCCTGGCGGCGCCGTCCGAGGTTGGCGGAGCCGCGCCGATGATCAGGATCAGCGCAACTACGACGCAGAGCACCACTACTACTGTCAGGCCGATGTTTCGTACATGCCTCATACGGCCCCTCGTACTGCCCCCTGAAGTACCGAACGGACCCTCCCCCAAGCAGTCTACCTAACTGGCCTTTTGCCAGGTCGTCTGCAGTGCCTGCGCGAACAGGCCAGTCCCGTGGGCGGCGGTGAACCGTCGCCCGTGCAACCGCCCAGCCTGACCCATCGCCCGGGCCCGGTCGTCGCTTGCGAGCAACTCAGCGAGACGGTCGGCCAGGGCCTGTTTGTCGGCCGCCGGCACCAGCCAGCCGGTCTGCCCGTCGAGGATCTGCTCAGGTATCCCCCCGACCGCGGATGCGATCACCGGGACACCGCAGTTCTGCGCTTCGCTGACCGTCATCGGGAGTGAGTCGGGCCCCACCGACGGAACCACCACGCAGGCAGCCCGCACCATGGCGGCGATGACGCTGCGGTGCGCGACGCTGGTCCGCATCGTGACGCCAGCCGGCAGGGATTCAGGGGCTGGGGATGTTGGGTGTGGCGTTCCGAGCATCACCAGCGGCGGGGGGGAAGGGAGTCGTCGATAGGCATCGATGAGGACATCGGTGCCCTTGTACCGGGATAGTTGCCCGACGTAGAGGAGGTAGCCGTCTTCGGCGGGCAGGAACTCAGGCCGCTCCGCCTGCCAGCCGCTTTCGTAGAGGCCATCGGGCACGAAGGAGTGCAGGGTGTGCACCGGCTGGCCAGCGACCTTGCCGATGACGGGCGACAGCCGGTTCGCCAGATAGTCACTCACTGCCGTGAACGTGGCCACTTTCTTCAGCAGGCGCAGACTGGACACGGAGGCAGCCGCCAGGACATTGCCCTTGGCCGGGCCGTACATAGCGCTGGCACATGGCCCGCACCGCAGCCAGGACGGGCCAGAGCAGTAGGTCCCCGACCTGTGTACGAGCGACTTCCTCGCACACGCCAGACTGTAATCGTGGGCGGTCACCATAACGGGCGTCCGCGGAAACGCCCGGGCCAGGCAGGAGAAGACGCTCCACGAGTGGGCGTGAATGACGTCGGGCCTGACCTCGTGGACAACCTCCGCCAGCAGGCGCCGGAACAGCGGGTCGGGAGCCGGAGGGTGAAACGGCCAGGCCGCATCTTGACTCAGCCCGGGCGCCAACCGCTGGTAGAGCAGCGGGAACCGGTGCACGGTCACACCGGCGGACGTCTCGGCCACCGGGGCGCCAGGAACCTCGCTCGTCACCACATGCACCTCGTGACCGCGGCTGGCGAGCCCCTCGGACAGCAGAGCGACAAAGCGCTCCAGGCCGCCGATCGCGGGCGGGTACAGGTCGGTCAACTCGATCAACCGCACGGCGGTTAACTCACAGCCCTGTAGATCGCCTCGAACCGCCGGGCCACCGTGGACCAGCCAAAGCCTTGATCCGGCAGAGCGGGCAGGCGTCCCATCTCGATCTGACCGTCCAGCGCGGCCGCGGCGGCGGCCACATCCGGCGTCACGACAGCTATGCGTTCACCCACGCGACCCAACCGGTGCGCCAGTTCGGTGTGGACAGGGATGTCCGAAGCGACCACCCGGCTGCCCGCCACGACCGCCTCCAGGAGCACTAGCCCGAAAGCCTCCCTTGCCGACAGGCTCAGCGTTGAGGTGGCCGTGCGCTGCCAGCGGCGCAACTCTTCCTGGCTGACCTGGCCCCGGAAGGAAACCCGGCTCGCTATCGTCAGCTCCCGGACAAGGCGCTCGAGCGCCGGCCGGTGAGAACCTGTCCCGCAGACGACCAGCTGTGCGTCCTTACGCATGGACGCGAATGCCCGTATGGCCGTATCGACGCGCTTGTAGGCTTCCAGACGTCCAGCGACCAGAACGATCGGACCATCGGTCTGGAAGGGCTCAGCCGCCAGCAGGGCCTGGGTATCAACGCCGAGCGGGACGATCGACAGCCGCGGTTCCACGGACGGATAATGCCGCAGCAGCAACTCGGACTCCGCCACGGAGACGCAGGTCACCTTGTCGGCACGGCGAAACAGGAGCGCTGCCAATGGGTCATACAGGATATGCATGGCAGCTGCGGCCCTGGTGTGACCCACGGCGTGAAAATGCGGGGTGAAGACCAGCGGCACCTTCGGGACACAGGCGGCCATCATCGCAGGCACGGCATGGAAGCTGTGCGCGTGGATGACATCAAACAGCCCTCTGTCTCGCCACAGCGCGCGGACGAGCCCGGGCGCGACCGGAAACTGCCGGGAGCCATTCCAGTCGGCAAACCGGTGCACCGGATAGTCGCGCGAAGCCGGAAACGAGGAGCCGCGGGGGCGCTGTGCGTAGACCGTCACCTGATGGCCGTGCCCGCACAGCTCTTCCGCCAGGTATCCGACTACCACTTCGACGCCGCCGAGTTGTGGCGGGAACCCGGGGGAGACGAGCGAGACCCTCATGGGAGCGTCCGATGACAACGCGCCCGCGTCCCTCCCGTCGTGTCCGGCTGGCGAACGGAACGAGCCACGCAAGTCGGGCTGTTGGTCTATCCGGCTGGCTGCCAAGCTCCACCCCCCGCTCCGACGACCCGGCCGGGAATGTCCGCTAGCGGCTGGCGGCGTGGCCACTGGCCCCATACGTATCTGCCCGCCAGCTGCCCCGCCGACGCCGAGCTCAACCGCCGGTCGCGCAACGCGGACATACCGAGACGCCGTGGCCAAGGGCCCCGTCGCCCGGCACCATTCCCCCGGTGCCGAGATACCCTTCGCCCACATCGATCTAACGCACAGCCGGCCACTCACCATGACGCACCGTAACGACCGGCCTGCACGCCGTGGCCGGGCCCATCGTATGATCAGAGCCCAGGAACTTACGGGGGCACTTGGGGACGCGCATGTGCGGAATTGTCGGCTGCCTGGCGCTGGCCAGCGATGCCGACCCCGACCAGGCCTGGGTGGCGGCCGCCACCCAGCGGATCGCTCACCGCGGGCCTGACGACGAGGGCTTCTACGCCGACCACGATGTCGCGCTGGGCTACAAGCGGCTGGCCATCATCGACCTTTCCGAGGGCGGCCATCAGCCGATGCGGTCGGCCGACGGGCGCTACTGGATGGTCTACAACGGCGAGATCTACAACTACGTCGAGCTGGGCGCGCGGCTGCGGGAGCAGGGCGTGGTGCTGCGGTCGACCTGCGACTCCGAGGTGCTGCTCGAGACCTACGTCCGGATCGGCAAGGACGTGGTGCACCGGCTCCGCGGCATGTTCGCCTTCGCCATCTGGGACAGCGTCGAGCGCGAGCTGTTCTGCGCCCGGGACCAGTTCGGCATCAAGCCGTTCTACTACAGCCTCGACCCGGGCCGGCCGCCATCGCTCAGCCCGCGCGGTGGCGGCCGGCACCCGGCGCCAGGTGCGGATCAGCCGTTCCAGGAGACCAGCGCCGCGGGTGGCGGGCCCGTCCCAGGTCCCGGTGACGGCCCCCCGCCGTTCGGTCCGGACCACTGGTTCACCCCCCGCCGTCGGCCAGCGGGGGGCGGCCGGCCCGCAGCGGAGCGAAACGGCCACGCTACCCAGGTCGGCCGGGTTGCGCGAGCACCGTCCGCGGAGGCCGACCGCGAGCTGGGCCAGCTCGGCTCCCCCGGCCTGGTCCCGCGGCAAGCGCGCGGCGGCGCTGGCCAGGCCGGGCCCCAGCGGCTGCTGCGGTTCGCGTCCGAGCGCAAGGCCCTCGCCGGCCCTGGGGAGTTGCGAACGCTCGACGCCGACGCGCTGCGGAGGTACCTGTCCTTCCAGTACGTCCCCCCGCCGGAGACCCTGACCCCGCCACTGCAGGTGCTGCCGCCCGGTCACGCCATGATCGCCCGGCCCGGCGAGCCGGTGGACGTCTACCGCTACTGGCGGGCGGACCTGCGGCCTGCCCGCGCCGCCAGGGCCACCACGCCGAAGGCGATCCTTGACGCGCTGCGCGACTCGGTCGCCGTTCACCTGCGCAGTGACGCCCCGCTCGGCGCGTTCCTGTCCGGCGGCATCGACTCCGCGGCCATCTGCGCCCTGGCCGCCGAGCACCGGCCCGACCTGCTCACCTTCACGGTCGGGTTCGAACGAGAGGGTTACAGCGAGATCGACCTAGCCCAAGAGACGGCCGCCGCGATCGGGGTGCGATCGGTCCCGTACATGGTCAGCCCCGAAGAGTTCTTCCATTACCTGCCGCAGATTATCTGGCACCTCGACGACCCCATGGCGGAGGTGGCGGCGGTGCCGCTATGGTTCATCGCCCGCGAGGCCAGCAAGCAGGTCAAGGTGGTGCTTTCTGGCGAGGGCTCGGACGAGCTCTTCGGCGGCTACACGATCTACCATCAGCCGGGCGTGGTCCGGGCCTGCGAGCACCTGCCCGGCTGGAGCCGCGGCCCGCTGCGGCGGGCCGCGGCGCTCATCCCGCCAGGGGTCAAGGGGAAGGCCCTGCTGGAGCGCACGTCCACCCCGCTGCGGCGCCGCTACATCGGCAACCCTCGTCACGGCGACCTGATCACCGAGCCTGGGCGGCCCGGCCCGGTGCGGGCCTACGATGTGACCGATCCGGTGTACGACCAGGCCGAGGCGGCCGAACTGGACGACGTGTCCACCATGCAGCTAGTGGATATCAACACGTGGCTGCCAAGCAGCATCCTCGTCAAGGCCGACCGGATGACCATGGCGCACAGCCTTGAACTGCGAGTTCCCTTCCTCGACCGGGAGGTGATGGCGGTCGCGTCCCGCCTGGCCCGGGAGGAGAAGATCGGCGCCGGCCGCGGACTCGGCGGCGTCTATGCCGGGACCACGAAGCTGGCGCTGCGCACGGCCATGGGCGAGGTGCTCCCGAAAGCGGCCGCGGAGCGCACCAAGCTGGGTTTCCCGGTCCCGATCGGCCACTGGCTGAAGGGCGACGCCTACGGCTTCGCCGACCGGCTGCTGCGCGAGGCGCGGACCGGCCAGTGGGTGAACCGTCAGGCGGCGCTGGATCTGCTGCGGGCATTCCGAGCCGGCGACCCCGCCGTGAACGAGCGCCACATCTGGGTGCTCATCGTTTTCTCGCTCTGGCACCAGGTCTACATCGAGCGGGTCTACGACCCGATCACGCTCGGCTGGGAGAAGGCGCAGGGGACCCCGCGCTGACCCGCGCCGCTGACCTGCGAACTGACCGCGGATCTGAATCACCTGGCCAGGGACAAGCCATAGCAGCACTTTCTAGCCCACATCCATTTCCGCAGCCTTCGAACGGCTCGCCAGCGCCCAACGCCCCCGGCCGAGGCCGGGAACGAGCCAGCACGACCTGACGCGGCCCGTGCACATGCGAAGCGACCAGCACGGGAGCCGGCGGGTTATTCACCGGCGCGCACTTGGCGTACTTTTCGCATGAACATTTCGGACATATCAGGACAGGAAAACGTCACAAAGTACGCCAAGTGGAGAGCAGGGGCTCGTGTGACTGGCGATGCCGACGCTGGACGGGGCGCGCGCTCACGTTCGGCAGGGCGACCGGACGGTGCGATCCCGTCAGCCGACTCTGATAACTCCTGTCCCGAAAGGCCGCCCGGGACGCCAGCTTCCCCCCTATACCAAGATCGACTTAAGCTAAGTGGCGTTGGGTCAGGGATACGGCAAGGTCGTTAATTCCCGGGGCAGTTACGTCGCCGATGCGGGCGGTTCGGTCAGTGCGGCGATGCACGCAGTGAGCAGGCGCCGCATCTGATCTTGTTCGCTGGTATCCAGATTGGCCAGCATGTCTTGCTCGACGCGGCGAACCACCGCGCTGGCCACCTTGAGCTGGCGGCGCCCGCGGGCGGTCAGCTCGGTCGGCAGGGCCCTGCCGACGGGTGCCTCTGCCGGGCGGACGACGAGTCCCTGGCGTTCGAGGGACTGCAGGAGCACATTCATCGACTGCCGGGTGACGAAGGCGCCACGGGCAAGCTCGGAGTTCGACAGGCCCGGTCGCTGGGCAAGCAGCTCCAGGCAGGCGTAGTGGGTGATCGTCATGCCCAGCGGCCTCAGCACGGCCTCCAGCGCAGAGTGCAGGGCGCTCGCGGCCGCCTTCAGCATGTACCCCAGCGATGTGTCCAGCTCGATTCCGGGCTCTCCTTGACTCATGTCAGTAGTCTGACATACATTATAAATGTCAGAAGACTGACATACCATGAGGAGGCAAGAATCGTGGCCGTCACCGGACCCGACTTCATTTCACTGCAGGTGCGCGACCTGGAGCGTTCCGCCGCTTTCTACGAGCAGTACCTGGGGCTGAAGCGCTCCGACGCGGGACCGCCGCACGCCGTCGTGTTCAGCACCAAGCCGATCGCGTTCGCCGTCCGCGACGTCGTCGCGGGCACCGACCTGGACGCCATCGCGCAACCGGGCCAGGGGATGGCGCTGTGGCTGCACGCCCCCGACGCGCAGGACATCCACGACGCCCTCGCCGCCGCCGGCACGACGATCATCTCAGCGCCCGTCGACGGGCCGTTCGGCCGCACTTTCACGTTCGCGGACCCCGACGGCTACCAGGTGACCCTCCACGACCGCGGCTGAGCCGGGCGCCCTGGCCTTCGGTGCGGCGAGCGCCCTGAGCTGCCAGGCTTCGCGGCGAGGCCGTCACACGGGGCGCGTTTCCTGTCCTGACCAGCGATTCATCCTCCTGATAAGTCACGTCGCGGACCCAGTGAAGCCGGTTTTCTATCTCTCAGTGACCGCGGAGCCAGGCCGCCAGGGTGGCGGGACCGGAACACGAGGGGATCCGGACCTCTTACAAATAATCCTCAAGCTCTCCATTCGTGACATAGCCGACTTTCGGGTTCGCGCTGATGTAGCGAAACACGTTTACTAGGCGCTCCCAGTCATCATGCTCATCAATTTCCCAGCTGTGACCCCAAATGTGGTATATGCCGCCCTTACTTATGACCTGATCGAACATGGCCTTAGCCAATACGTCCCACTCGAGGCAGCGCAGGAGTTTTATGGGCCGGAACTTCACAAAATGAGCGGTTCGCCACAGGTCGAACCCGAACCCGTGGTTATAGGCATGCACTGAAGTTCCGGCCTCGTACGGATCGTCTAGGGTAAATGTGTGCCTGGCCACTGTGCGCGCGTATCGGTATCCGGCGTCCTTGACCAGCTGCACATGCAACTTGGTATAGGCGCCGCCTGGGTAACAAAAAGCTTTGACATCCTTCCCGATAGCCTGCTCCAGCACTGCCTTCGACTCGATTATCTCCCTCGCCGCTTCCTGTTCAGAGATGGCAGGAAGCCGACGATGAGTCATCGAGTGAGCACCGATCTCAAAATCCTGGCCCAGATCTCTGATTTCCGGCAAAGACAGCAGGTCCTGCCTTGTGAACTCTTGATTCTCAGGTGCCACGTAAAACGTCGCCTTGAGCCCGTGCTCTTTAAGCAGCCGCGCCAGCCTCAAATCGCACCTGTGGCCGTCGTCCCAACTAGTTGTGAGTACAGCTGTCTGCATTCTCGTTCCCCCGAATGCTCACTCTATTCTGCCGGTTATGCCAGGACCGCCCTCAAGACTCATGCCCAGGGACCATGGAATGTCTCTCGCCCGTGATCGCTTTACGGTGGATCGGGCAAGCGCTCAGCGGGGATGAGAAACTGGTTCAACCGCCGCGGTGTTCCCCGGACCTCTGCGAAAGCGCGGCCATCGAACTCCATGAGACGGTAGTCAAGTGGTTCTACGATCCTGTGGGCGTCGCTCCTGCATCGGATCGCCTCAGCCATGATGACCGGCCGATACGTCCGGATCGTCTCTAGCCCTCCCGCGAGAACGCGATGTTCCAGCCCTTGGACGTCGATCTTTATGAAGTCCGGCTGCAATCGGCAGTCATCGAGACGAATAAGAGGCAGTCGCTTGGACGACACGGTGAGCTTCGCCGGATCGAACAGCAATACGTGGTCTGAGTTGAGCCAGTTCTTCGCGCTCTCGTAGTCGAAGGAGGCCAGTCTAGTGAGTATGTTGCCGTTGTATACAGGGACGAACAATTCTGCATCGCCAGTTTGATCAGAAAGTCCGTTGGGAATGACGGTCAGCCGCGGAAACTTCCTGGTCAGTCGTTGAAGCTTGCGGAATACGGTAGGGTTCGGCTCGAAGCTCACGACTGTCGCATCCGGAAGCATCGTATAAAGCGACAATACTGACTGTCCTGTGTTTCCACCGACATCGACCAGTAGAGGATGATTACCGAACTTCAGTAGCGGAAGAGCGCGGAAATCATGCTCATGAGGACGACGCATCCAGTACAGCAGAATATAGCGCCATTGAGGACTCACTAGGTCGTAGCCACGCGGAAGCCGAAGGACCATCATGGCCGCGAAACGTGTCGCAAAATCATTAAGCACCATATAAATCTTGACTCCCTCACCCTGCTAACCGCGTTGGCTAACAGTCGGGACTCACCTGGCAAACGCCCCCCTGACATCTCGCAGAATACAACGGGTCGGGCTGCGGAAAGCAAGCGGGGGCTCGCCTAGACAAACCCAGCGCTATCCAGACAAACCCTGCGCTCGTGAACTTTTATATGGCAAAGGCGACCGCACGCGGACACAAAGATTCCGCGCCAAGAAGTCGCCACGGTGCAGGGAACCCTGTCGCCGCGTGACGCGATGGATCGTCTAAAATCCCATCTGGAGAAGAAGAGGCTGCGGAAGGGACGACGGCCGTGCCGAAGCCCCGGTTGATTCACCTTGCCTGGTTGCATGTCCATGACTGGTCGTCTGTGACTCCGGTCTTTCTATCCGCCGTCAGAGCCTGCCCGGCTCTGCAGGAACCTGGAGATCCTCGCTGCTGGGTCAGCCGGACAACCGAGATCGTCATAGAGGGATATCCGCGGTCGGGAAACACGTTCGCTGTCGTGGCATTCCGGCTGGCCCAGGGCCGCCAGATCGAGATCGCTCATCACCTGCATGCCGCCGCTCAGGTTAAACGCGCGGCTCGTCTTGACGTTCCGGCGGTCGTGCTGATACGGGAGCCATCTGAGGCGATCCTTTCCGTGGTGGTCAGGGACCCGCATGCCTCGATGCGATGGGCTCTTCGCAGCTATATACGCTTTTATTCCACCGTTGTTCCTTACCTCGAGAAGACGGTGGTCGCGCCCTTTGCAACAGTTACATCGGACCTCGCAAGCATTATCCGAATGGTGAACGCGCGCTACGGGACGGCCTTTAAGGAGTTTGTGCCAACTGAGGACGCGCTGAACTCGGTTCGCCAGACCGTCGAGTGGATGGCGCATGAGGATTCCATGAAGACTGGATGGGATTACCGGCTGGGCCTCGCCTTGCCCAGCGAGCAGCGCCGGCGCGCGAAAGAAGCACGACGGACTGAGTACCTTGACGAACGCAACAAGCCGCTCCGGCTTAGAGCGGAGTCGCTCTATGAGCGCGTTTTGCAGTATTCGCGCAACTGACTGAAGACCTGTCGCCGGCCGGGCGGGCGATCCTGGCCCCGGCCCGTACGTGGGGCGGAGACTACGCTTAACTGCGGCGGCGGCCACAACTGGCGGGGGAGGCCAGACTTGCGGGGGAAGCCAGACTTGCGGGGGAAGCCAGACTTGCGGCAGGGACGGCGCGGACTTCTTACTGAACGCCGATCAGTGCGAGTCGCCCGTGCGCCAGGGCAGCGGGAGCCCGGGCATGGGTGACAACCCCACGGCGAAGTTGCTGCGCGGCGCGGAAGGCGTGGCTTACTGGGCGGCGGTCGCGCCAGCCCTGGCCCGCCTGCCGCCCGCCTTGGGTTATCGCATCGCATGCTGGCGCGGTGACTTGCTCTTCCGGTGCCAGGCCAGCAAGCGCGCCGAGTTGGCGAGGAACGTACGGCTGGTGCTCGGGGACGAGCTCAGCCCGGCGGCTGCGCAGCAGGTAGTGCAGGACTGGTTCCGGCTCGTCTCCTGCGGACCTGTCGACGTGAAACGGCTGCGGCGCGGGGCACGGCCACTGCGACGGCTGGTCGAGATCCGTGGACGGGAACACCTGGAGGCGGCACTCGCGGCGGGCAAGGGAGCCATCCTGTGCTCCGCCCACTTCGGCTCACCCGCGAGCGGCCTGTCGGTGCTGCACGCCAGCGGCTTCCCCGTCACCCACATCGGGCGCTGGGACCACAACTATAAATACGACTACAGGGTGAACTACAACGTTAGGGTCGGCGTCTCATCCGCCGAGCGGTGGTTCTGGGAACGGGTCTACGCCAGGCCAGTGCTGCGCTATCGGCAGCGGCCGAACATCGAGCCATGGCCTGGCCGGCCCCAGGTCGCGATGCAGGCAGCTGCCGCGCTCCGCGCCAATGAGGTGGTGTCGATCTCGATCGACGCCCCGCCGCTGGACAACGAGCGGGCCCGCGCCGTCGATGTTCCCTTCCTCAGCCACCGAGCCCAGCTGCTCCCAGGGGTCGTGACGCTCGCCCAGCTGACCGGCGCGCCGGTGCTCATGGGTTTCCTGTACCGCGGGGCGGATTACCGCCACCAGGTGTGGGAGATCTCCGCGCCAGTGCCGCTTGAGGGAGAAACCGCGACGGTATTCGGGCGCTGCGTCACAGAGGTGAGCGCCGCCATCCGGAGAAGCCCGGCCCACTGGAACTTCTGGCACACAGTCGACCTTGGCCGCCTTGGGCTGATCCAGCCGCAGCGGGACAGGTCACCAGCCGACTGACCTGCTCCCGGCCTCGTAGCCGTGCTCGTAGGGCACTACGAGCGGATCACCCGACCTCAGCGGTCACGGTGCTTTCGCAGGTTCCGCGATACGTTGGTTGAATGCTTCGAGGGCACTCAGGCTCTGCGACAGGCTGTCCTCATCCGCCGTCACCGCTTCCATGTCGCCGTCCGCGAAGCGGCGGTATGCACCGAGGTCCAGCAGGCCATGCCCGCTGATGTTCACGAGGATGACCAGCGGAGGCCCCTGACGCGGGTACCGCGAAACGAGATCCATCATCCCGGCCACCGCGTGGGCGGCTTCGGGAGCGGGCAGAACGCCCTCGGTTTCGCAGAAGAGCATGCCGGCCCGGAACGACGTGATCTGGTCGATGGCCATCGCCTCGACGGAGCCGTCCGCGTACATGGCGCTCACCAGCGGCCCGGCGCTGTGGTGCCGCAGTCCGCCCGCGTACACCGGCGGCGGCACGTAGGTGCTGCCAAGAGAGTAGATCTTGGTGATCGGGGTGGTGCCCAGAGCATCGCTCAAGTCGTAGAGGTAGCGACCTCGTGTCAGCTTCGGACACGCGGCCGACTCCACGGCGACAAGTCGAACCGGTCTCCCGGAGTCCTTCGCCGCTCCTAGGAAGGGCAGCGTGATCCCGCCGAAGTTCGATCCGGCGCCCATGCACGCGATGACGCAATCGGGGAAGTCGCCCAGCGCGGCCAGCTGCGAGATGGCCTCCTCACCGATGACCGTCTGGTGGAGCAGCACCGAATTCTCGCCGCTGCCGACGGCAAAGCGTGCCTCGCTGTCCTCGGCTGCGAGCGCGAGAGCCTCCCCCGTAGCCCCGGCGAGAGTGCCGATCCCCTCCGGGTCCTCCTTGAGCGCCTTCCGCCCGACTTCGGTCAGGTTGCTCGGGCTCTCATGAACGACCGCACCGAAGAGCCGCATCATCTCGCCGCGGATCGGCTTTTGACGCAAGGTGGATCTGACCCAGAAGATCGTGCAGCGAAGGCCCATGAGCTGGCAGGCGTAGGCGAGAGCGGTCCCCCACTGCCCCGCGCCCGTGCCCGTGACCAAGTGCTTCACGCCAGCACGGGAGTAGTAGTAGGCCTGCGCCAATGCGGTGTTTAGCTTGTGACTCCCGGTGAGATTGGCGCCCTCGTACTTGTAGTAGATACGGGCGTTGGCGCCGAGGCGCTCCTCCAGACGCGCTGCCCTGCGCAACGGCGTAGGACGGTACTGCGCGTACAGGTCCAGGACCTCGTCGGGAATCGGTATGTACCGATCGGACGTGTTGACGGACTGCCGGGCGAGCGACAACGGCTGCTGGAGCAGTGCGCCGTGTCCCGCCGTTTTCGCCTCTCCCCCCAAACGTGACCTCGACACAGCCGAGGTCACGTACTGCGGCCGGTCATGCAGGATGTTGAACCAGTGAGTGGGGAGATGCGGATCTGCCGGCACGCGGTTGTCATCCATGCGCGGCCTCCTTCCCGGGCTCACGGGCGCGAAGGTAGGCGCAGATGGCGTTCACGCTGGCGAAATTCTCCGGGAGCAGATCCGTGTCGCCCATCGTGATCCCGAACCGCTCTTCCAGGAAGATCACCAGCCTCAGCAGGCTCAGCGAATCGAGGATGCCGCTCTCCAGCAGCGATGCGTCGTTCGCCAGCGGCAGCAGCGACGCGTCCGGGACGAGTTCCCGGCTGATGTAGTCGTTTATGACCGCTTCCACTCGGGCACGCTCCTATTCCTTGTGTGTCTGCTAGCGCTTGTCCCGTCGGCCATCTCCGGCCGACTCCAGCTCGTTTCGCTCCCGTGCAAGACCGGTCCTGTCGACCTTGCCGGTCGAGGTTCTCGGCATTTCCTCGCGGAACTCGACGATGTCCGGCACCATGTAGGCGGGCAGCCACCGCCGGCAGTGATCCTGCACCTTCTCCCGGGTGAGGTCGCTGCCGCCGTCCGCGATGACAACCGCCCGGAGCCGGCTGCCAAGCAGCTCATCCGGCACCGGCAGGACCGCCGCCTCCCGGATCGCCGGGTGCCGGCACAGCGTGGCTTCCACCTCCCCCAGCTCCACCCTGTAACCGCGGATCTTCACCATGCTGTCCCCACGGCCCAGGTAGACATAGTTCCCCCCCGGTTCCAAAGTCACCAGGTCACCGGTCCGGTACACGAGCTCGTCGTACTCCGCCCGGAATGGGTTCCGCACCAGCACTTCGCTGGTCTTGGCCGGCTCTCCCCAGTACCCGCGCATCAGCGAGGGACCTCGCACGTACAGCTCTCCCTCCTCGCCGGGCTGGTACACCCGTCGGCCTTCGCTTGTGACCGCGAACACCTCGGTGTTGGCGCAGGCCTTCCCGATCGGGGCCGCCTGCACGTCGGCCCAGCCCGCGGGTACCTCGAACGCCGTGCACACGTTGGTCTCGGTCGGCCCGTACCAGTTGAGGTAGCGAGGGTGCGGCAGCTCGGCCATCAGCCGGGCAAGGTGCTTGGGGGGGAACACCTCCCCTGCGAAGATCACCATCCGCAGGTCCGACAGGTCGAACTGCCGCAGGCCGCCGTAGCAGGCCAAAAGCGTGAGGACCGAGGGGACGGAGTACCAGACCGAGATCCTCACCGCTTCCAGCCATCTCGCGATCGATGCCGGAAAGGTGGCCGCTCCTTCCGGGAGCACCGTCAGGCAGGCGGCGGCCCGGCAGGTGGCGAAGATGTCGAAGACCGACAGGTCGAAGTGCAGCGGCGCGGGGCTGCACACGCGGTCCTGCTCGCGCAGCCCTGCCGCGGCTGCCGCCCAGTCGACAAACGTGAGCGAGTTGCGATGGGAGATCATCACGCCCTTCGGAGTGCCGGTCGATCCCGACGTGTACAGGATGTACGCGAGGTCGGTCTCGATCGCCCGTTCCTCCCCCAATGGCTCGCCTGATTCCCTGGCCACCGCGTTCCACGGCACAACGGCCTCGCGCTGGGCCGGGACACTGGCTGCCGTCTCGCGCTCTGGGCGGTCGGGAACGCTGACCACCAGCACACCGGCCGGCCGGGGAGTGGCGCCTGCCAGAGTGGCGGCCTGGGGCGCCCTCGCCTCGTCCGCGACGATGACCGCGACGCCGCTGTCCCGCGCGATGTGGCGCAGGCGCGCAGCGGGTGCCTTTGGATCGAGCGGCACATAGCAGGCCCCAGCCTTCAGCACCCCGTATATCCCGAGGACCGCGGCGGCCGACTTGGGGGCGAGGATCCCCACTCGGTCGCCGGGCGTCACGCCCAGGCGCAACAGCGCCCGGGCCACCTTATTGCTCAGCCGGTCAAGCTCCTGATAGACGAGCAGGCAGCCGTCGGACACGACCGCCGGCCGCTGCGGCTGCCGCGCCGCGGCCTCGGTCAGCAGCCGTTGCAGCAGATACGCCATCACGCTTCCCTTCCCCCGCCTGAGATGCCTGCCGGCATAAGCCGCGGAGCCCGAGCATCCAGGTAACTACCACCCGCTGGCTCTCCGGCGTGCCCGAGTAGTGGGTACCTGCGACCGCACCCCGAAGGTCCCGCTCAAGTCCCGCATCCATCAAGTAGCCCCAGCCCCCAAGTAACCCCAGCCCCGTGAACCTGGGTGTTGCTAGCCCAGATGAGCCTGGAGTACTGATCCACCCGGCATTCCGGTGCCCGCCCCCCGGCAGTGGCGCCGCGCACGAGTCGTGCAATGTCTGGGCATCAAGGTTCTGCTCGTCCGTCCTTGGCGCCCGCCCTCTTCCCGATACAGGGCTTCCCTGTGGGAGGACATCTAATCTCCGTGCGGGCGGACAGGCTACGTCAGCGTGACAGTGTGTGACTGATGTGAGGCGCTTTGCCTCAGTCCACCGGTCAGTTCCGGTAGGTCATCTCGCGGCCGCTTTACCCCGCGACAGCGGCCAGGCGCTCCTCGCGAAGGCGTTGCGCCAGTTCTTCCGCTTGCGGGGGGAGCGGCGGGAGCGGGCCGACGGCCCAGGACAGCAGCAGGTCGGCCAGCCCAGGGTTGCGGACCAGGGCCGGGCCATGCAGGTACGTGCCGAGCACCCGGCCGGCGTAGGCGCCCTCGGTCCCGTCGCCGTTTCCTGTCCCCAGCGTGGTGCGGGCCAGCGGGCGGGCCCGCGGGCCCAGCCTGGTGACGCCCTGGTGGTTCTCGAAGCCGGTCAGCCGGGGCACCTCAAGCGCCGGGTCCACGTCCGCGACGATCTCCCCGACGGCGCGCCGCTCGCCGCGCCCGCTGCGGATGTCGAGCAGGCCGAGCCCGGCGACGGGCTGGTCTTCGGCGCCGCCGAACTCCATGCCGAGCATCTGATACCCGGCGCAGACAGCGAAGAGCACCGCGCCCTGGCCCACGGCCTCGAGCAGCCCGCCGTCGGCCTGCAGCCGCCGGGTGGCCAGCGTCTGCGGCAGGTCCTCGCCGCCGCCCATCAGGTAGATGTCACCGTCGGGCGGCACCCGCTGGTCGGAGTTCACCTCGATGATCTCGGTCGGCAGCCCCCGCAGCCGGGCGCGGCGCTCGAGCACCAGCGCGTTACCGCGGTCCCCGTACGTGCTCAGCAGGTCGGGATAGATCCACACCAGCCGCAGCGACGTCACTGTGTCCTCCCGAGTACGGCTCGGTACTGCTGGAACGCGGTGTAGTTGGCCAGCACCTCAAGCTGCGGCGCGCCGGCCAGGTCAACCGCCTGGTCGATGTCCGCCACGAGCCGGAACGGCACCTCGTCGGCCTCGAGCCTGACCGCCAGGTCGAGCCTGCGCTCGCCGCCGACAAGCACCACCCGGCCGCGCAGGCGGCGGTAGTCGACGTCCCACAGCCACGAGGTGTCCCTGCCGTCGGGTCCCTGGGCGTTGACCGAGAGCAGCACGGGGACCGGCGGCGGGGCGAGCACGTCGAGTGCCTCGAGCCAGCCTGCCGGGTTCTTCGCGAGCAGCAGCCTGATGTCGCAGCCGCGCCGGTTCACCTGGGTGTAGCGGCCCGCTACCGAGGTGACGGCGCGCAACTCGGCGAGCGCGCGGGCGATGCCCACGCCGAACGCGTCGGCGACCGCGAGCGCCACGACCGCGTTGGCCCGGTTGGCCCGGCCAGGCAGCGCGAGCTCGAGCGGGCGGGCGCGCCCAGACGGATCGATCACCTGATCGCCGGTCAGCACCCAGCTGACAGGCGGCCGCCTGTTGGTGCACTCACGGCACGACCAGTCGTCGTCTTCGCGCTCGAGGTGGGCGCCGCAGTGCGGGCAGCACCAGGAGTCGTCCCGCCAGCGCTGGCCGGCGGCGACCCAGGTGACCTGGCGGGCCGCGCCCGCGGCCCAGGCGACCAGCGGGTCGTCGGCGTTGGCGACAACGCGGCAGCCGGGCGCGGCGCCGAGCGCCTCCCGCCAGCGGCGCGCAAGCAGCCAGATCTCGGCCGCGCGGTCCATCTGGTCGCGGCTCAGGTTCAGCAGCACCACCACCCGCGGGTTCGTCGCCTTGACCATGGCCGGGATGTACTTCTCGTCGGTCTCGAGGACCGCGATCGGCGCGTGCGGCGCGCGGCTGAGCGCCGCGGTCAGGCCCGCCTCCATGTTCGCGCCGTAGATGTTCGACGCGATCTGGTGGCCGAGCGGGCTGAGCGCGGCCGTGATCAGCCGCGTCGTCGTCGTCTTGCCGTTGGTCCCGGTGACGAGCACCACCTGGCGCCCCGCGGCGAGGAGCGATAGCAGGTCAGGCTGGAGCCGCAAACCGATGATGCCGCCGATGACCGAGCCGTCACCCTTGCCTGCCAGGCGGGAGACGGTGGCGGCCGCGCCGCCGACCGTGGTCGCGAGCCGTGCCCGCATCGGCAGCCTGGAAGGGTGGCTGTTGTCGTCCATCGCGGCCGATGCTATCTGGTCACCGGCAGCCTCAGGACCGCTTGCGCCAGTCGAGCCGCGCGGTGGGCGGGCCCAGGTTGGGCTGCGGCCTGCCCGGCTCACCCTGGCCGCTGCTCGCCGCCTGCCCTGCCGGAACCGTGACCCGCAGCCTGCCCGCCTCCGCCAGCGGCGTCATCGTGGCGACGGGCAGTCCGCCGATCGCCGGGTTGGCGTCGGCCAGGAAGACCTGGCGGCCTGCGGCTGTCGCGTAGCTAACGATCATGGCGGTGGCCGGCAGTTGCTGCAGTTCGCCGGCTTCGACGAGGAATTCCCGCGAGCGCTGCAGCGACTGCGCCAGCGACTGGCTGTCTCCCACCGCGAGCGAGGTGGACTCGCCCCATGCCGTGCTCTCGCTGATCCCCGCCGTGAACGACGCGGACTCGCTTGTCCCGCGGGAGGTGCCTGACTCCGCGGAGCGGGACCAGCTCGCGTCCGGATGGGGCATGAAGCTGCTTGATCCCGAACGGCCGTGCGAGCTGCCCCGGGAGACCGACTGGCTGTCGGAGGTGGAGACTGCCACCGAGGACGACGTGCCGACTGTGCTCGTGTAGGAGACCCCGGTCGTGTCCGTCGCCGAGGTCCCGATGGTCTCTGTGAGCTGCGAGAGCACGAACCGGTGCTCAGTGCCGATCTGCTCGCTCGCCGCCTTCGCGTCCTCCGCGTTGCCCAGCCGCATGAACGCCACCGCGGCGTTGCCCCTGCCTATCCGCTGCCGTACGGCCGGTGGCATCGAGCGGTAGCCGAGCACCAGCCCGGACCGGGCGTTCTCGCACGCGTCCGTGAGCCTGTCGAGCACGTCGTCGCGCAGTCGTTCCGCACCGAACACGAACAAGGTGTGCTGCCACGGCCGCCCCGGCGGTGCCTGGCCGAGCATCTGCGTCAGCGCGGTGACCACGAAGCTGCCGAGGATCTTCGCCGACAGCGCGCCGACCCGCTTGTCGAGCGCGACCACGCGCAGCCTGCTCCGCGGCAGCGGACGAGGATCACTGCCCGTCGCGGCGAGCTTGCGCAGCTGTGACTCGATCCCCAGTGCCCTCTCGAGGACCACCCGGTCGGTCGCGCCCTGACCGAACAGCGTGCTCACCTGACGGGCCTCGTGCTCGGTGAGCAGGCCCGCGGCTATGTCCGCACGCGGGTCCCCGACTTGCGCCAGCGCCCGCAACCCCGCCGCCAGCCTGGCCAGTGAGACGCCGCCGCCACGGTCCAGGACGGCGATGACCCGCTCGAGAATCGAGTTGTCGATCGTCGCGGACGCCGTGGATCCTCGGTCCTCTGCCACGCTGACCGCCAGCGCAAGCAGGTCTGCCAGCGCGTCAGCCTGCAGCGACGCCACCATGTCGAGCCTGCTCAGGTCGTGCGGCAGCACCCAGACGGCCGGCTTGATCCCGCAGCCGCCCGCGACCGTGACCAGGTCGGCGGCTACCGCGGCGCCGGTAAGGTCGAGCACGGTCACCTCGCCGCCGGCGGCGAGCCGATGGGCGGCCGCCATCGTCAGCAGCGCCGACCAGCCGGACAGGGTGCCGCCGGCGACGTCCACCCGGTCGATCCCCGCCGGAAGCGGCACCGCGTACCAGCGCTTCTGACTGTCGTAGGCGTGCCGGCGCCGCTGCCACTCGCCAGTCAGCCGCGCGTGCTCGGCCTGCCAGGCGAAAAGGCGGCTGTCCTGGTCTGCGCGGAACCGCTCGACGCGGCGCCGCTCGGCCGCGATCCGCACCGCGAGCGCGCGCTGCCCCTGCCACATCGCGTATCCGCTCAGCCCGCCGGCCACCAGGCAGGCGGCGACCGCGGGGGCGGCGATGATCGCGGGCAGCCATCCGACAGCGATGCAGACGACCAGCGCGAGCGTCGCGACCGCGGCGGCGCCGCAGGCAAGCCGCAGCGGCCTGCTGATCGCCCGCTCTTCCCTGCGCTGCGCCGCCAGCCAGGCGGCCGAGATCTGCTCGCGCTCAGGCGGCACCGGCCGGCGCGGCGGCGCCCCGGGGTCCGGGTACAGGGTCGCGTACTGCCACCCCACGTAGAGCGCGTCTGGCGGCTGCCGGGCCGGCGCCGCCGGCGAAGTCATGGCCCGCCTCGTCGCGGCAGGCGGGCCGGGATCGCTTGCCCGAGTCGCCCGACCCGTTGCGCTGGCTCCCGCGCCGCCAGGACGAACTGCCTGGGCGCCAGCGACAGCAGGGCCTGCGGCGGCACCGCTGGACGCGGGACGAGCTCGGCCGCCCCGCCGGAGGCGCCCCCGGTCGGCACCATCCTGGTGCCCGTGCACGCTGCCAGGCTGCCGGCCGTCACCGCGTCGGCGAGCCTGTGCGCGATCACCACGTTAGCCAGGGCGGCCAGCTCCGCGGCATCGGGCGACGTCGTGCTGATCAGCACTGGCAGCCCGGCCGCCGCGCCGCCGGTCACGAGGCCGGCCAGCGACGGCCGCCCCAGGGGAGCGCAGCCGCACAGCCAGACGAGCCCGTCGCCGTCAGCGCCGATCCTGCGCAAGTCGTCACCGAGTGCCGTGATGTCGGCGCATACGACGCGGGCCACGTCTGGCGAGTCGAGCCGGAACAGGACCGCCGAGCGTTCCCTGACCGTGCGCGCCAAGTCGATCCCCCGGGGTGCGGGGGTGCTACCTGGGCATAGCCAGCGGCCGGCCGGCGAACGCCGGACGCCCGCCAGGTGAGCGGCGGCGGCGCGCAGGACCTGGGGATTTGCCTGGGCGGTCCGCAGGGCCCCGCGGAGCAGGTCCGCTAGCTGGCGCCGTCCCGGGCTCGTCGCGGGCAGGAGCCGGAACCGTGCCTGGAGGGCAAGCGGGTTGAGCAAGTGAACGATGTCGTCGAGAACCGGCGTACGCGAATCGGCCGGCACCGCGTCGATGAGTTCGCATACGGCATGCAGGTAATCTCGCATGGCGCGGGCGGGCGCCTCCCCGGAGTCGGCGGCGCCGAGCAGTGCCAGCGTCATGGCCAGCCGCCGCGCCGGGCCGGCCTGCCGGAATGGCTCGTACCGGCCGTCGGCTGTCCCGAACACCGTGAGCGGTGTGCCGGTCGCCGCGCACGCCGCGGTCAGCGCCAGGGAAGCGGCCGCCTCGCCCGTCATGTCGACCGTGATCACAGGCTTGCGGCGGCGGAGTGCCGCGTGTACCAGCTGGAAGCTGGTCATCGTGAGGGCGTCTTGCGCCGCGCCTGTGACGACGACTCCGCCCGCTACCTCCGGCCAGGTAAGCAGCACCCGGGCGCCGGTGTCCGGCGCGACGCCGAGCGCGCAGCCATTCCTGGTGAGCAGGGCGCCGGCGCGGATCGCGCGGCTGTTGGCCATGGCGCGCACCGCGGCGAGCGCGCCAGGGCGGGGCGGCCGGACGGCCCACTCGTCGGTGTGCACCCATGCTAGCCAGCCCGCGAGCGCGCACTCGGCGGACGCGATGATCAGCGCCAGCGGAAGCTGCCGTGGCAGCCAGCCGGAGGCGCCGGCGAACGCGCCATCCGCCTGGAACAGGTGCCGGAGCGGGTGCCCGCCGCTGAGGTAAGCGAGCACCTGCGCCGGGCCGGCGGCGAACCCAGCCGCGGCGGCCCTCGGCCCGATCACAAGCGTCCAGGCGAGGCCGGCCGCGGCGGGCACGGCCAGCCACAGGCTCCGCCACCTGCTAGTCCTGCTGACGCCGGTGAACGCGACGGCCAGGATCAGGGTGACCTGTGCGAACAACAGGTGGACGAGGACGAGGAGCACAGCGCAAACGGCAATGACCTCCCCACGGCGGGGGAGTTGTGTCGGAATCAGGTGACGGGCGCGCCTCGGCATCGACCCCGCACCTGGCACCACCTCAGCCGGCATCGACAATAGGTTGCCAGTAAGACACCCTGCGTGTCCAGCGACTTGCGGGGGATGTCTCAGGCGATGCCGCCGGGCTCTGCTCCCCTGGCCAGCCGGCTGCCGATCTCGACCACCACGCGAAAGTGGTCGGGCTTCAAGATGACGACGGTCAGCCCGACTGGCGTGCCCGCGGCCGGGTCGTCGAACCTGATCGTCACCGAGATGGCCGACTGCCCGGGAACCAGCCGGAGGCTGCGGGCGACGGACGGCTGCGGCGGCGACAGTTCGAGGTCAACCGCCTTGGCGTAGGCGGGCGTGCCGCCCGCGGCACCCGGCGGGGTCGAGCGCAGCATCGCCTCGAACGAGTCAAGGTCCCGCGCGGCCACCGACTCGGCCACAGCCTCTGGCACGTAGGCCGTCGACAGGGCGACCGGCTCGGCGCCGGTTGCCCACACGCACCGTACGATCCGTACGAGCGCCTCACCGTCCACGCCGAGCGCCCAGGCCACGTCCTGCGGCGCCCCGCGCTGCGACACGTGCCTGGCCTGGCAGGTGATCTCGCCGCCCATCGGGTCGAGCCTGGTGCTGAGTCCGCCGATACCCTCCACGGGGATCAGGTACTCCGCGGGGCTGGCTCGATAGAGCTGCCCGTCGGGCAGCCTGCGGATGAGTGACCGGCGGGCGAGTTCGCCGACCGCCGTGTCGATCTCGGCGATGCTCACGTTGTACCGCCGGGCGAGCGCGCTGCGCCTGGGGAGCCGCCAGCCCGGCTCACGGTGGACGAGTGCCGCCGCTATGCGGTCCGCGAGCACAGCCGACGCCGCCCGCTGCTGCGGGACCTCGGTGTCAAGCGTGATGAGCTTGCGCTGGCCGCGCGCACCATGCGCGCTAGGGCCGCCTGGACCAGACACTGCGCCAGAGCCCCTTCCCCCGCGCGGTGCGGCACTGCCCGGGGCTCGCGCCGGCCGGCCAGGCACAGGACCGCCGTGCGCCGGCATCTGATCGCTGCTCCCCCCGGAGCCAGCGGTCATTCCGCATTACACCGGGCTAGGACGGCGGGCGGCCGCCATCGCCGAAGAGAAGAAAACCGCACTTGTCCGGCATCCAATGACAACGCGCCCTCACGGTACCCGATCGAAACAAATAGCAAAATCCTGCCTGCTCACGCCTATTGATATTCACCTTAGATGAACGGAAGTTGAATGGATAAGGACTAAGCATGGTCCTTCTTAATGTCATGTAGGTGAACACGGCGGCTGCGTCGATGTTCAGATGCGGCGGACTCATGCCGTATCAGCTGTCCGGTCGCGCGCGATCGCGTGCGATCGGCCACTCCGGGGAAGACTACCTACGGATAGTAGCGGTAAGCTCACCATAAGACGGTGGTTACCGTTTCAGGAACGCGCTGCAGCGACGGGGGGTCTGACGTGCAGCGACCACTAGCCGACGGGGCCATGCGGCGAGACCGAACTCGCCCGGCTAGGGGAGATTAGCCACAATTCGGCACCATTTAGCGGATCCTCAGAATACCGCCAGGACGCAAATTCAAGAAAGCTACACGATACTATTCGTTAACTTTCTGGACGCTATTTGTTCATCGTGCGTTCATGTTTGACGTCGGCAGGATCGCGCGGCCACCCATCGGGGAAACGCCGGAACTCGCAAGGAGAAACCTGACATGCACCTTCGACGCGGAAAACGAATAGCGACGGCGGGGGGCGCCGTCATGGTGACGGCCCTGGCCCTCGCCGCGTGCTCCTCGTCGACCACCTCGGCGCCGGCCGCTGGCGGCACGTCGACGGCGACGAGTGGTTCGACGTCGACCAGCGCTGCCCTGAGCGGCAAGCTCGACGGCGCTGGGTCGACCTTCCAGCTCACCTATCAGCAGGCGGCGATTCAGTCCTTCAAGTCGATCCAGTCCGGCATGACGGTCAACTACAACGGCGTCGGGTCAGGCACCGGGCGCACGGATCTCGCCTCGGGGGTGGTCAACTTCGCCGGCTCCGACTCGCCCATCCCCTCGACCGAGCAGGCCAACTTCAAGGGCAAGACGGTGCTGTACTTCCCGATCCTGATCGGCCCCATCACGCTGTCGTACAACCTGTCGGGCGTTAGCAACCTCAAGCTCACCCCCGCGGTCATCGCGCAGATCTTTTCCGGCAAGATCACGAGCTGGAACAACCCGGCGATCGCGTCCATCAACCCAGGTGTCAAACTGCCGAGTCAGACGATCACCATCGCCGTCCGATCGGACTCGTCGGGAACGACGCAGAACTTCAGCCTGTTCCTTGAGACGGCCGCGCCTAGCGACTGGTCACTGGGCAGCAGTTCTACCATCAAGTGGCCTGCGAGCGCCCGCGCCGGCGCCGGCAACGGCGGGGTGGCGCAGATCGTGAAGTCCACCCCCGGGGCCATCGGCTACGTCGACTACACCGATGCCAAGGCCGCCGGACTCACATTCGCGTCGGTCCAGAACAAGGACGGCAAGTACGTCGCGCCCTCGGTGACCGGAGCGTCGGCGTCCGCCGCGGGCGTGACCGTGGCGCCCAACCTGACGTTCCACGCGGTCTGGGGTACGGGCGCGGACGCGTATCCAGTCACGTACCAGACCTGGGTCCTGGTCTACGAGAAGCAGCCGAACGCGAACGACGCGAACATGCTCAAGGCGTACATCGGCTACCTGGTCGGCGCCGGCCAGCAACTGCTCCCGCAGCTCGACTACGCCCCGCTTCCTCCGAACATCGACTCGATGGCCAAGGCCCAGCTGAGCAAGATAACTTCATAGTGGTGAGTCTGATGATGCGGGAAATACAAAAGTGAGCACCGTGACGAAAGCGGGTCCGGTCGTCCCGGCCGGACCCGCCAGCCCGCTGGCACATCGCAGGCCGCTCGGCGACCGCGCTTTCGCGATCCTCGCGCTCGCGTCCGGCCTGCTGGTGCTCGTGATCCTCGTCCTGATCGCCATCACGACGAGCCAGCAGGCCTCGTCGTGGTTCACTACCGAGGGCTGGGGCATCTTCGGTACCACGTGGAACCCGGCGGCCAACCAGTTCGGCGCCCTGCCCTTCATCTACGGCACGGCCGTCACGGCCCTGATCGCGGTCATCATCGCCGTGCCGGTCAGCCTGGGCATCGCGCTGCTGCTGACCGATGTCGTGCCGCGCCAATGGTCGCGGCCGATCGTGTACGTGGTCGACCTGCTTGCCGTGGTTCCCTCCGTGGTGTGGGGCCTGTGGGGAATCCTGGTGTTCGCGCCGTGGGTGCAGCACATCTACGCGTCGATAGCCTCGGGGGTCAACGGCATCCCCGTCCTCGGGTTCCTGTTCGGCGGGCAGAACATCAGCGGCGCCTCGTTCTTCACCGCGGGCATCATCCTGGCGTTCATGATCACGCCCATCGTGACCTCGCTCTCGCGCGAGGTCATCGCGACAACGCCGTCGATTGACAAGCAGGGCGCCTACGCGCTCGGCGCCACCCGATGGGAGATGATACGAGGCGTCACCTGGCCGCACAGCCAGGGCGGAGTGGTCGGTGCCGTGCTGCTCGGCCTTGGCCGCGCGATGGGCGAGACGATTGCGGCGGCGCTCGTGATCGGCTCGTCGCCCACGATCACGTCCCACCTGTTCGCTCCCGGCTACAACATGCCCGCGGTCATCGCGAACCAGTTCGGCGAGTCCACGGGCGTGTTCCGCGCCGCGCTGA
>Ga0335073_10000824_pt1 | contig 40689 bp, 42 predicted proteins | sample Lox_Sample_22_FD_207093 | JGI IMG/M metagenome (GOLD analysis project Ga0335073, IMG submission 207093) | Soil microbial communities from Loxahatchee National Wildlife Refuge, Florida, United States - Lox_Sample_2.2 | ecosystem: Environmental > Terrestrial > Soil > Wetlands | place: USA... | reverse complement strand
GTGCTGATCGCCTGCCCGACCTGCGGCCGCCTCCAGTTCGACATGGACAGCGTCGTGGCCGAGGTCGAGCGGCGCCTCACGCAGTACGACGACCCGATCGAGGTATCGGTGCTTGGGTGCGCGGTCAACGGCATCGGCGAGGCTCGGCACGCCGACTTCGGGATCACCGGCGCCAAGGACATGGGCATGATCTACTCGCGGGGCGAGCCACTCAAGAAGGTCCGGACCGAGGACCTCGTCGACGAGCTGTTCGCCGAGATCGACAAGTACTACGCCGCCGGCAAGAAGGTCGTCCGCGACGAGACCAGCGCCGCCGAGGCGGCGGAGTGGCTGGCCGAGAACGAGGACGAGACCGCGATGACGCCCGAGCGCCTGGCGGCGATGGAAGCCGCGGCCGCGCTCGACGAGGAGTCGTCACCCGTCGCGGGTCGCAGGTTCACTCGGGCTTAGGGGCCGGCTGCGCCGGCGTCCGTGGGGCCTGGTACCCCGTCCGGTCAGGGTCCGCGCGCCGCCGGGCACGGATGCCCGGCGGAACGGTCCCACGGACGCCGCGAAGCGGCCCAAAAAACTACGAGACTGCCGCGAAACCCTCCGCGACCTTGGGCCAGTTGACGACGTTCCACCACGCGTCGAGGTAATCCGGACGGCGGTTGTTGTACGTCAGGTAGTAGGCGTGCTCCCACACGTCGTTGCCGAGCAGCGGCGTCTTGCCGTCCGAGATCGGGCTGTCCTGGTTGGCGGTCGACAGCAGCGCCAGCCCCGAGCCGTCGTGGACGAGCCACGTCCACCCCGAGCCGAAGCGCTTGACGCCGTTGTCCTTGAACTTCGCCTTGAAGTCGTCGAACGAGCCGAACGCGGCGTCGATCGCGGCGCGCAGGTCGCCGTCGGGCTCGCCGCCGCCGCCCGGCGACATCCACTCCCAGAACTTCGAGTGGTTGGAGTGGCCGCCGGCCTGGTTGCGGACCCCGGCCTGCTTGTCTGAGGGCAGCTTGTCGAGGTTCCTGAGGACCTCGTCGACCGGCTTGTCGGCCCATTCGGTGCCCTCGAGCAGCCCGTTGGCCGCGGTCACGTAGGCCTGATGGTGCTTGTCGTGGTGGAGGTGCATCGTCTGCTCGTCGATCGTCGGTTCGAGAGCGTTGTAGTCGTACGGCAGCGGCGGAACTTCGTAGGCCATCGACTGCTCCTTGCATGAGGTTCTTCGGGACGGACTCCTTCTATCACGCCCGGGTACGCTGCGCATGGTGGCCCTCTCCGCGAGCACGACGACATTCGAGTCGCCCCTGACGGCGCCTGTCTTTGTCCTCGCTCGCTCGCGTACGTCCGTACGCCACGCTCGCTGCGTCCTGGACGGGCATCCGCCATGGACGGCTCTCGGTGTCGCCGTGCCCACGAAGAGGCCCACCGCATGACCCGCCTTTCCACGTACTTCCTGCCCACCGAGCGCGAGCCGCCGGCCGACGCCGAAGCCATCTCGCACAAGTTGATGGTCCGGGCCGGCCTGATCCGACAGGTCGGATCGGGGCTATGGAGTTGGCTACCCGCTGGGTGGCGCGTGCACCAGCGAGTGGTTCAGATCGTCCGCGAGGAGATGAACGCGATCGGCGGCCACGAGATGCTGATGCCGGTGCTGCAGCCCGCCGAGCTGTGGCGCCGGACAGGGCGCTACGGGATCGAAGAGCTGTTCAAGCTCAAGGACCGCCGTGGCGCCGACCTGGTGCTGGCCATGACCCACGAGGAGGTCGTCACCACCCACGTGGCGGCGGCCGTCAGGTCCTACCGCGACCTGCCCCTGCTCCTCTACCACTTCCAGGTCAAGGAGCGCGACGAGCCCCGTCCGCGCGCGGGCGTCCTGCGCACTCGCGAGTTCATCATGAAGGACTCCTACAGCTTCGACCGCGATCCGGCGGGACTCGAGGTCGCCTACCAGCACCACGTGACCGCCTACGACCGGATGATGGACCGGATCGGGCTTCAGTGGTACCGCGTCGAGGCCGACGTCGGGATGATGGGCGGGAGCGGCGCGCACGAGTACATGGCGCCGTGTCCGGCCGGGGAGAACGATGTCGCGGTCGCCGACGGCTACGCCGCCAACGTCGAGGTGGCGAGCGCTCTGGCCCAGCCCGTGGCGCTCGAGGCGCCCCTGGACGCGCCGACGCTTGTCGCCACGCCCGGGATGACCACGATCGACGCCGTCGCCAGCGAGCTCGCGGTGCCGGCGGGCGCGCTGCTGAAGGCCTTCCCGGTGATCGTCGACGGCGACGCGATGAAGCTTGTCGTCGTCCGTGGCGATCACCGCGTCAACGAGATCAAGCTCGCGGGCGCGCTCGGGACCGAGTTCCGTCCCGCTCACCCCAATGAGGTGGCGGCCCGGCTCGGTCCGCCCGGATACATCGGCCCGGTCGGGGCTCAGATGCCGATCCTGCTCGACGAGGGCGTCGCGCCCGGCCCCTACGTCGTCGGCGCCAACGAACCCGACGCTCACCTGCGCGGCGTCGAGCCCGGCCGCGACTTCCCGTTCGAGCGGGTCGATGTCCGGGCGGTCGTGGCGGGCGACACCGTCGACGGCCGGACGATCCGGATCGAGCCGGCGATCGAGGTCGGCAACATCTTCAAGCTGGGCACGCGGTACTCGGAGCCGCTCGGCGCCCGGTATCTCGACGAGTCGGGCAAGGAACAGCTGATCTGGATGGGGTGCTACGGGTTCGGACCGGCGCGGGCGGCCGCCGCGGCCGTCGAGCAGTACGCCGACGATCAGGGGATCTCGTGGCCGCGGGCGATCGCCCCGTTCGACATCGAGCTCGTCGCGGTCGGCAAGGAGGGGACCGAGGAGCGGGCGTTCGCCGACGGGCTGTACGGCGAGCTGATGGAGCTCGGACTCGAGGTCCTCTACGACGATCGAGACGCCGGACCGGGGGAGAAGTTCACCGATGCGGAGCTGCTCGGGTGCCCGCTCCGGGTCACGGTCGGGCGGCGGACGCTCGGATCGGGAGAGGTGGAGGTCCAGATCCGGCGAGGGCGGGAGAGCAGCAGCGTGCTGCTCGAGGACGCGGCCGAGGAGATCGCCGCGCTGTGGCGGGACCTGCCCTGACCGCTCGACCCGCGGTTCGGTGAGCCCTCACGTCTCCAAGCGCCGCCTGACCGGAATCGACCGCTCCGGGCCGGCGCCCGACGCGACGCTGTCCGGTCATCCGCTCAACCCGTGGACGATCCCGAATCTGGTCGATTACGTGCGGCTGGCTGCGATCCCGGTGTTCCTGGTCGTCGCCTTCTCGAGCGACGACGGCATGGACGCGCTCGCGGTCGTGCTGTTCGGCGTGATCGGGTGGTCTGACTATCTCGACGGGTTCCTCGCGCGGCTCACCGGCCAGTACAGCCGACTCGGCGCGCTGCTCGATCCCCTCGTCGACCGGCTTTTGATCGTCTCGGGCATGGTCGTCTGCTGGCACTTCTCGCTGCTGCCGAAGTGGGCCATCGCGATCGTCATCGCCCGCGAGCTGTTCATGCTCGTGGCCAGTCGCTATGCGCTCTCGCGCGGGCTCGAGATCCAGATCAACTGGGCGGGGCGGATCGGCGTGGCGCCGATCGCCGGCGCGCCGTTCTTCGCGATGGCCGGCGTCCACTGGCTGGCGCTGATCCTGCTGTACGTCGGGATGGCGTTTGGGCTGATCGCGACGGCGCTGTACGTCCGTCGCGGGGCGCAGGAACTCCGCGCTCGAAAGGCTCGCGAAGAGCGCACGAATGACTCGGCCCAACTCTCAAGTTGAGCTTGAGCCTGCGAGTTTGCCAGGCTATACTGCTCGCTTCGCCACTCCGACCCGGAAGCCCCCGGAGGTCTGCTCTACATGGATACGTTTCCCGATCTGGGCTCACTGACCGATCAGGAGCTCAAGGAGCTCATCAAGCAGCTCACCGATGAGGAGATGGAGATCTCCTACCGACGGCGGATCCTCCACGGGAAGATCGACATCCTCCGTGCCGAGCTGGTCAATCGGCTGCGCAAGAAGGACGAGACCGGCGAGCTCGTGATCACCGGGGCGGATGTTCAGCAGCTGACCGACATCCTCGCCGGTCGGGTCCCGGGGTCCGAGTCCGAATAGCCGTCGGTGGCCCAGCACTGTCCAGAGTGCGGCTTTGCCAACGACGAGGGCGCCAACTACTGCCAGCGGTGCGGCGCATTCCTCGCGCACTCCGACCCGCCGCCGGGGACGACCACGGCGACATACAAGCTCGGGGAGACGGGGGAGCTCGAGGAGGTCCAGTTGGACGATGTCGCCGAGCGGGGTCCGGCGCTGGTGATCCGCGCCGGGGGTGGGCGCGCGGGCGAGAGCTTTCCGCTCGGCGCCGGAAGGGTCACGATCGGTCGCCGTCCGGTCTCGGACATCTTTCTCGACGACGTCACGGTCTCACGTGACCATGCGATCCTCGTCCGGCGCGGCCAGGACTACTTCCTCGACGACTGCGGGTCCCTGAATGGGACGTATGTCAATCGCCGCCGGATCGAGTCTCATCGCCTCGACGACGGCGATGAGCTTCAGATCGGCAAGTACAAGCTCGCGTTCCTGAGGCGCTGATGGCCACTCCCGAGACCCGCGACCCCGCCGCCGTCGAGATTCACGATCCGCCGCTTGCGGATACCGAGCGGCCGCGGCAGAAGGCGGTAACGATCGGGAACGTATGCAAGGCCCTCCAGCAGGAATTCCCCGACATCTCGATCTCGAAGATCCGCTACCTCGAGGACCAGAAGCTGCTCTCGCCGCGCCGCACCCAGGGCGGCTACCGGCTGTACACCCAGTCCGACATCCAGCGGCTGCGGACGATCCTGCGGCTCCAGCGCGACGAGTTCCTGCCGCTCCGGGTGATCCGCCAGGAGCTCGCGGGCGGGCGGGCCGAGCGCGAGGTCGCGACCCCGCCGCCCGCCGCCGACGGCCGCTCGATGCGCCGTGCGCTCGTCTCGACGCGCGACCCGGGCGCGCTGTACTCGCTCGAGGACGTCGTCGAGGAGACCGGGGCGGACTCCGCGCTGGTGCGCGAGCTGGTCGACTACGGGGTGATCAAGGGCGATGTGCGCGCCGGGGTCCGTTACTTCGACGAGACCGAGCGCGAGATCGTCCGGGCGGTGTCGGAGCTCGCCCGCTACGGCGTCGGCGGTCGCAACCTCCGCGTGTTCCGCAGCTCGGCCGACCGGGAGGCGCAGCTGCTCCAGAGCATCCTCGCCCCGGCGCTGCGCTCGCGCAATCCCGAGCGCCGGCGGGAGGCGATCGAGGCGCTCGAGAATCTGGCGTCCGTGACCAGCCACCTCAAACACCTGCTGCTGATACGCGATCTGCGCAAGATCGCCAACTGAGTTCTTCTGGGAGGCCGCGTGAGCCCGGTCGACCTGCGGGCACTGGTCCGCGAGATCCCGGATTTCCCCGAGAAGGGGATCCTGTTCAAGGACATCACGCCGCTGCTGCTCGACGTTCGGGCCATGGATGCGGTCGTTGCCGATCTGGTGGCGTTCGCCCGGCCGCTGGACGTGCAGTTCGTGATCGCGGCCGAGGCCCGTGGTTTCATCCTCGGCGGGGCGCTCGCGCGCGAGCTCGGGGCCGGCTTCGTGCCCGCCCGCAAGCGCGGCAAGCTCCCGTCCGAGACGGTCAGCGTCGAGTACCTGCTCGAGTATGGGGTCGATGTGCTCGAGGTCCACGCCGACGCGTTCGCCGACGGCGCGCGTGTGCTCGTCCATGACGACCTGCTGGCGACGGGCGGGACCGCCCGCGGAGTCTGCGACCTGGTGTCCGGCCTCGGCGCCGAGGTCGTGGGCTGCGCGTTCCTGATCGAGCTGAGCTTCCTGGGCGGCCGCGAGCGCCTCGCGCCCTATCCGGTGCACGCGGTGCTCGAGTACAGCTCGTGAGCCAGCCGTTCGACTCGAGCTTCATGCCGCAGCGCCGCTCGTTGTCGCGGGCGATGCGAACGCGCCAGCTGATCGCGACGCCGGAGGCGCTATGGCTCGTCGTCGAGGACCCGTTCGCGATGACGCGCTGGTGGCCGAACGTGACGCGGGTCGAGGGGGTCGAGGACGACCGGTTCACGCTGGTGTTCCAGACGAAGCGCAGACGGCCGGTGCGGATGGACTTCCGCGTGCTCGCATCCGATCCGCCCGGGAGTGGGGGCGAGGCGTCCGGTCACCGGGCCTGGGAGCAGGAGGTGGCGGGGACTCCGTTCGAGCGGGTGCTCGACGAGGCGGTCACCGAGGTCCTGATCGAGCCGGCGCAAGGCGGGACCTCGCAGGTGACGATCGCGCAACTTCAGAAGCTCCGCGGGTACTCGCGGACGGGCACACTGATGCTGCGCCGGGCCACGAACAAGCGCCTGGACGAGGCGCTCGACGGGCTAGCGCGGATCGTCGGCTGACCCGGGGGAGCCCGACCGGGGCTACGAGGTGAGGCCCTTGAGGGTCCCCTGGAGGACGACCTGACCCGGGGTCTTCGGGCTGGCGGAGGTCTCGAGCGTGAGCAGCAGGTTCTTGTAGTGGGCCGCATTGGTCGGCAGCGCCCCCTCGGTCTGCAGCTTCCCGTTCTTGCCGACCGGCGTGTTCACGAACCCGACCCGGACGCTGTCGGTCGGCGAGTTCGACAGCCACACGGCGTAGGCGTTGTGCGAGTTCGCCGCGAGGCCCTGCGCCTCGACGATGATCCCGTGGGCCGTGCCTGCCTTGACCACGAACGCGGCGCCCTTAGCGTTGCCGGTGCCGCTCGGGGGATCGAGGTTGACCTGGGCGACGATCTTCGCCGCGGTCGTCGACGTCGTGCCGGTGGTCGTTCCGGTGCCCGTGCCCGTGGTCGCTCCGGTGGTCGTGCCCTGGGCCGACGTCGTCGTGGCGCTCTGGGCCGCGGTCGTGCCCGACGCCTTGTTCGATCCACCGCTGCTGAGGACGACGATCAGCACGACGACGACCACGACCACCACGATCGCGCCGACGAGCAGGAAGATCGCGCCGCCGAGCCGCGAGCTCGGCCGGTCGCCCGGACGGGGCACCCGGCGGGGTTTGTCGGCGGAGCGGTTGGTCTTGGTGCCGTCGGCCTTGGCTGGCGCGTCGGCGGCCGGCGCCTTGGCGCGAGCGGTCCCCTCCGGGATCTCCGGGAGCGGCTCGCTCGACACGGGGGCCAGCTCAGAGGCCAGCACTCGCGCCCACGCGCGTTCGTAGGGCGAGGTGGCGAGACGGTCGCGCGTCTGCTCGGCCACCTTTGTCGGCAGTTGCCCGAGGAGATAGTCGGTGATCAGCGCGCGGGCCTCGGGCGCGAGGCCGGTGTCGGGCCCGAGCTCGTCGAACGCGGCCAGCGCTCGAGCTCGCACGCCGGCGCGGTCGATCTGGAGCAGGCGCGCGATGTCGTCGTAGCTGCGGCCGCGCCGCAGCACGAGATCGAGGACCGCGCGTTGGTCTGGGGGGAGCGTGTCGATCGACGCCATCGCGACCGCTTAGCGTAGTAGGGCAAACGAAGGGTTGCGGAAGATGGGCGGGCAGTAAGGTCCCGCGTTCGCATGAGCTTCGACGCGCTGTACGGGCTGGAGCTGACCGACTGCTCGGACTCGGTGGTCCGGGGGCGGGTGCCCGTGCGCCCCGAGCTGTTCGCCGTGTCCGGCGATCTCGTCGATGGCGGAGTGTTCGGCGCGATCGCGCAAGCGTTGGCGGTCCGCGGGACGAGCGTCTCGGTCGAGCCCGAGGGTCGGGTCGCGGTCGGGTTCTCGAACCTCACGACGACGCTCCATCCGATCGCGGCCGGCACGATCCGCGCGACCGCAGTCGCCCGGCATCGGGGGCGGACGACGTGGGTGTGGGAGGTCGAGCTGTCAGATGACGACGAGCGGCGGTGCGCGGTGGCGCGGGTGACGATCGCGGTGCGAGACGCGAGCGGCGGGTAGAGAGCGGGAATGCGTCGCGCGCTGCTGTCCGTGATGCTGCCGCTCGCGCTGGCGCCGCTGCCGCTGGGGTGGCCTCACCACCTCGCGCTGGGGGTGAGCGACCCGCCCGGCGACGCGCAGGCACTGCACTCCCGTGCTGGGGTCGACATGCGCTACCAGTACCTCGCCGGCGGGGTCAACACGGGCCACGGCTGGGCGAGTTGGAACCCGGACGGGAGCTTCGTCTCGATGTACGTGCGCGAGTCGTTCGCCGCGCACACGATCCCCGTGTTCACCTACTACCAGATGCTCCAGTCCTCGCCGTCGGTCGGCTCGAGCGAGCAGGCGCGCGACCTCTCGAACATGCGCAACCCGGCGACCATGCAGGCCTATTGGGCGGATTTCTCGCTGCTGCTGCGGCGCGTGGCCGCAGCCGCCGGGTCGCGGCTCGTCGTGATCCATGTGGAGCCCGACCTGTGGGGGTATCTCGAGCAGGCGCATGCGGTTGGGCTGGCCCGGTCGTTCGCTGATCACTTGATCGCTTTGCGAAATCGCCTGGCGCCGCACGTCTTGCTGGCTTGGCATCTGAGCGTGTGGGGGACCGACGACGACATCACGAACTCGAAGCCGTCGTTGCCCGAGATGGATGCGCTCGCGGCGAAGTCGGCGGCGTTCTACGAGTCGCTCCACGCCCACTTCGACCTCGTGTTCAACGACGTGACCGACCGCGACGCGGACTACTACCGCGACGTCGAGGGCAACCCGCACACCTGGTGGGGGCCGGCCGATTTCGCCCGCGAGAATCGCTACATCGCGGGCTTCACGGCGCGGACGCATGAGGCAGTCGTACTGTGGCAGCTGCCGCTCGGCGACAGCCACGAGAACGACACCTGGAATCACTACCGCGACAACCGTCTGCAGTGGTGGCTCGGGCCGGGGTCGGCGGCACACCTGAAGGCGACGCGGGATGCCGGCGTGATCGGGCTCCTGTTCGGCGCCGGCGCGTCCGGGAACACCACGGACATGACCGACGGCGGGCTGTTCTACCGCCTGGCGAGGGCGTACGAGTCGCACCCGGTGTCGGTCGCCGGACTGTTCTAGGTTCGCCCACCGGTCGCTTGCTGGATTTCGGGCCATGGTGGACCCAAATCCAGCACGCAACCGCTGGGTTGCGCTACTTCGTGGGCGCGCCGCGGCCCAGCCAGAAGGTCACGAACTGGGCGAGCGCAGGGTCTTCGGCGCTCGACACGCGCAGCAGGTGCGCCCAGGCGAGCGCCACCAGCCCCGTGGTGCCGGGCCGCCGCGCGAGGATCACGGCGTCCCCGCCGGCGGCAAGCGCGGGGGTGAAAGGCGGCGCCGCCAGGCGGGCGAACTGGGCCAGCCCGGCGGGCGGATTCCGGGTCCCGTACGCGATCACGACGTTCCCCAGTTGGAGCGCCTCGAGCAGCTGATCGTCGTTGAGGGTGGCGCCGTTCGTGGAGACCGCCTCGGGGACGTGCGGGCCGCTCGTCGGCGGGTTCGAGTTGTACGTCGGGTGGGCCTGGCCGGGCCGCAGCGTGGAGTGCCCGAGATCCGGGAACGCCTGCCCAGGACCGCTCGTTCCGCCCGAGATCGCCGCCTGGTCGCGGCCGGCGAAGTATCCGGACAGCAGCAGGATCAGCCCGATCGAGAGCACCAGCGAGGCGACCACGATCGCCACGACCTCGGCCACCCTCATGAGGCGCGACTCGCGCGGCGCCGGCGCGGGTTGCCGGGTGGCGGGCGTCACCGGGTGGCGCCGGCCGGGCGGCTCGAACCGCTCGCCGGCGCCGTCGCGCCTTCGGGCCTGGCGGAGGCCGCGCCGGCGACTGCCGCGAGCTCCTCGATCGAGGACCGCAGCTCGTCGGCCAGCACCTCGAGATCCGCGAGCGCGTCGTAGTCGCCCACCAGACCGAAGTTCAGCTGCCCGTTGTAGGACAGGATCGCGATGCCGAGCGCGGTGTTCTCGGCCAGCGGGACCATCGGGTACACGGCCTCGAGCTCCCGGCCCAGGAGGTAGAGCGGAAACTGGGGCCCGGGGACGTTCGTCACCACGAGGTTGAACAGCCGCTGGCGCGCCTGGAGCCGCGCCGCCTGAGACATGATCGTCGGTGGCGCGAAGCCGGACAGCGCGGTGAGCATCTCCGCGCCGACCGCCTGACCCGACTGCTTGACCCCGACCATCGCCTCGCTGACGGTGTGGAGGCGCTCGACCGGATCCGTCATCCCAACCGGAAGGGTCGCCCACATGGCCGCGACCCGGTTGCCGAGCGCGCCGCGCTCGACGTCGGCGCGGACCGAGACCGGAACCATCGCCTTCAGGCCGACCTCGTCCGTCGTCCGTCCGTGGAGGCGCATGTAGCTCCCGAGCGCGCCGGCCACGACCGCCAGCACGACGTCGTTGACCGTACCCCCGAGCGAGTTCTTGATCGCCTTGAACTGCGCGAGATCGGCGTTGACCCACGTGAACCGGCGGTGCGGGCCGATCCGCACGTTGAACGGGCTGGAGGGGGCCGCCTGCAGCCCCGTCCATGCGAGCGCGCTCATGCTCCCGAGCGCCTTGCCGGTGCGCATGGCCACCGTGCGTGGCCCGCGGAGCGTCGCCCGGACGCCGCGCATGACCTCGGCCGGCACGGTCGTGCGCTCGAGCAGCGCGTCGGCCAGCAGCTGGGCGCGGCTGGGGAGCGGGCGGGCGACCCACTCGTGGTCGGGCGGCGCCACCGGCAGCGGGTCGGGCGAGGTATCGAACAGCACGGTGGCGATGTCCACCCCGGAGATCCCGTCCACGAGCGCGTGATGCGTCTTCGACAACACCGCGAAGCGCCCGCCGGCGAGGCCTTCGACCAGCCACAGCTCCCACAGCGGCCGGCTGCGGTCGAGCGCCTGGGAGAACACGCGCCCGGCGAGGCGTTTCAGCTCCTCCTCGCCGCCCGGGCGAGGAAGCGCGGTGTGGCGCACGTGGTAGTGGACCCTGAAGTGGGGGTCGTCGACCCACACCGGGCGGCCCTGGCCGAGCGGCACGAACGCCAGCCGCTGCCGGTAGCGCGGGACGAGGTGAAGACGCGATTCGATCGCCTCGACGAGCTCGGCGTACGTGGGGGCGGAGCCGGCGAACACCGAGCAGCCCGCGACGTGCATGTGCGCCGAGTCTCGCTCCAGGTGCAGGAACGAGCTGTCGAGGCCGGTCAGCCTGTCGTTGTTCGCCACCGATGGGATGGTAGTCGTCTACGGCACTACCGCGACCGCACTAGACGGCCGCACGGGACCGCCATCGGGTGTGACGGACCTCACAGTCAGACCGTCAAGTGGCCTCCTAACCTGGCCGACTTATTGATTGACCTGCCGAGTCGTCCTCGTCCGTTGCGAGGGCGAGCGGGGGACCCATTGCCAGGCGGAGAACATGCCTGGCCGGGGCGAATCGACTTGCCCGGCCCAACGCGCCGGCCGCAGTCGTAGCGCCTGCTTTGGAGTGCGCGCGGAGCGCGCCGCCAGCGGTCGCGAGCCCGTCAGCTAACCCCGTAGGCGCCCGGTCGAAATCACAAGGAGGTCCTCGTTTTGAGGCCTGAATTAGCCATGACCAAATCGCGCCGCAGTCGGCTGGGCGGCGGCGCGCTGATGATCGGAATCCCAGCTTCGGTGGCCGCGCTCGTAGTAGCCGGCCAGGCCCTCGCAGCGCCGACGCCCGCGCCGCCGCAGATCCACCCGCAGTCGCGCCACATCGCCTACGGCCACAACGTGGTCATCAGAGGCGCGGCACCGGCAGCGGACGCCGGACACACTGTCGTTCTCGAGTTCGCCCGCCCGGGCGACACCGTCTGGAGCCAGCTCGCCTCCACCACGGTCGGCAGCACCGGCGCGTTCCGGCTCGCCGGCCGGCTCGAGCAGTCGGGCAACGTAAGGGTGGTTGACACCTCGAGCGGCTCGCTCACGCCGTTCCTCGCCTCCGCGAGCGCGGACAGCACGCTCGTGACCAGCAACCCCGTGCCCGTCGACGTCGCCGCCCGCGTCCGCATGTCCCAGCGTGCCGTCGACGTTCTCGCCGGCCAGGCCGTGCTCGTCCGTGGGCGGCTGCTCCCCGCCGTCAAGGGACGCAAGGTCGCCCTCCAGGCGCTGCAGAACCGCTCCTGGCACACGCTCGCCACGGCCAGGACCAAGTCCGGGGGGCGGTTTGTGCTCCGCTACGTCGCCGGCAGCGCCGGCCGGGAGCCCATCCGCGTCCGCTTCGCCGGGGACCGGCTGAACGGTCGCTCGACGGCCCGCGCCGGTCAGATCACCGCGTTCCGCACCGCCGAGGCGTCCTGGTACAACGACGGCGGCAACACCGCCTGCGGCTTCCACGCGGGCAACGGCGTGGCCAACCGGACCCTTCCGTGCGGCACGAAGGTCGTGTTCCGCTACGGCGGCCGCACGGTCACCGCAACCGTCGACGACCGCGGACCGTTCGTCGGCGGCCGCGACTGGGACCTCAACCAGAACACCGCGGCCGCGCTCGGCTTCGGCGGCGTCGGCCAGGTCTGGTCGAGCCAGTAACGCCGGGCGCGTCGACGCCCGTCCTAATCGCGCACGGCTGGGACACACCTCACGTCTGGGGCGTGTCCTAGCCTGCGAATCGATGGCGGACCGTTGCGTCGCCCACCTCGACATGGACGCGTTCTACGTGTCCGTCGAGCTGCGGCGTCGCCCCGAGCTTCGCGGCCTCCCGGTGATCGTCGCAGGCACGGGACCGCGTTCGGTCGTGACCACGGCCTCGTATGAGGCGCGGCGGTTCGGCGTCGGCTCGGCCATCCCGGCGGCGCGGGCGCGGCGCCTGTGCCCGCATGGCGTGTTCCTCGCCCCCGACTTCGCCTACTACCGCGAGGCCTCGCGCGAGGTGATGGCCAGCGTCCGCGCGCTGGTCGACGACGTCGAGGTCATCGGGTTGGACGAGGCCTACCTCGACCTCACCGGCCTGCCCGCCCCGCACGCGGCGATGCGCCGCCTCGCCGCGAACATCGAGCGCACCACCGGTCTCGGTTGCTCGATCGGGATCGGGCCCAACAAGCTGGTGGCCAAGGTCGCTTCCGATGCCGAGAAGCCGAGGGGGTTCGTGGTGCTGACCCGCGAGCAGGCCTGCGAGCGGTTTGGGTCCTCGCGGTGCGCGCTGGTTCCCGGCATCGGGCCAAAGACCGCGGAGCGACTCCGGGCGCTCGGGATCGAGACGCTCGCGGCGCTGGCGACCGCGCCCTACGAGCAGCTGGGGGGCCATTTCGGTTCGCGGCTCGCCGCCGAGCTCCAGCGCCGTGCCCGGTTCGAGGACGACTCACCGGTGACCCAGGAACGGAAGGTCGTCTCAGAGTCGCGCGAGCTCACCTTCGATGAGGACATCCGGGACCCCGAGCGACTCGAGGCAATCCTCGACGAGCTCGTCGAGCACCTGTGCGCCGGTCTGGTCGCACAGCGGCGACGCGGGCGAACGATCGGGATCAAGGTGCGACTCGACGACTTCAGCACCCACACGAGGGCCCGGACCCTCCCCGAGCCGGTGAGCTCGGCCGACCGGGTGGGTCCGGTCGCGCTCGACCTCCTGCGGCGGTTCGCGCCGCCCCGGCCGGTCCGTCTGCTCGGCGTGCGCGTCGCCGGGCTCGAGCTTCCGGGCTCGGCTGCCGAGGATCAGCTCACGCTGGTCGTGTAGTCGCGCGCGGCCTCAGTAGCGCGGTCTCGCGCTGCGTGAGAATATCCCGCTGTGGAGGGCAAGAAGCAGCAGCGCGTGGGCAGCACCGAGTCGTCGATTCGCGACGTCAACGAGGGCATCGAGCGCGGCCAGTGGCCCGGTGACGAGGACACTCCCGTCGGCTTTCGCTGCGAGTGCGCCCGCGCCGGCTGCAACCGGCTCGTCGAGCTCACCGTGCGCCAGTACGAGGAGATCCGCTCGCACCCCAGGCGCTTCGTGGTGCTTCCTGGTCACGAGTCACCGGACGCCGAGACGGTCGTCGCGACCCGGCCGGGCTACGTCATCGTGGAGAAGCGAGATCAGGCCGGAGCGGTCGCGGAACAAAGCGACCATCGCGATTGACGGCGCGCGGCCGTGAGACGGCCTTGCGCAGGTCGAATCGCATCTGGACCTCGGTGCCTCCGGACCCACGGGTGACGATCGCAAAGTCGTCGCTGAGGCCCGAGATCAGCGACAGCCCGATGCCAAGGCCCTGACTGTCGTTCCAGGCGTGCAGGCCGCGGCCGTCGTCGCCGATCAGCACCCACAGCTCTCCCGAGGCGACCGCAGCGGTGACGTGGAGCCGCCCGGCCTCCTCGTTTCGATAGGCGTGCACGACCGCATTGGTGAGTGCTTCCGAGACCGCCAGGCGGATCTCGTCGAGTCGCTCACCGGCAGCGCCGGCGGCGGCCGCGACGGCCGCCAACGCTCGACGAGCGAGCGGCACGGTCTCCGGAATGGCTGGATAGGACTCGTTCAGAGCTTCCCCGACGCTCATCTCGATTGGTCGGATACCCGGATGAGCCAGATGTCATTCGCAGAAAATTGCAGCTTTGATCCAGCGTAAACCGTGGGAACGGCCTTGCCATGCGGGTGGGACCCCGCGGATCAGCCCCGCGGATCAGTACAGGGCCGAGGCCAGCCGCCGGCGGGCGCTGCGGGCGAGCGGATGGTCGACCCCGAGCTCGTCGAGCACGCCGACTACGACCCGTCGGACGTCGTCGCGGGCCCCGTCGGCGTTCGGAAGCGCGTCGAGCAAAAGGTCGAGGCCTCGCTCCTCCTCGCCGGCGTCCAGGGCCGCGAACGCCTCACTCAGATCGGGCGCCGGCGGCTGCGTCCCGTTGCGCGCCGCCGACTCGAGGCCAATCCGCGCGGTCAACCCGTCGGCGGCGAAGCTGCCGGGGACCCGGGCCAGGATGGCCAGCGCCTCGTCGGTCTCACCGCGGTCTTTTAAGATCTTGGCCAGCGGCACCGCCGCATCAGCCCGAGTCGGCTCGAGCTCGTTCGCGCGCCTGAGCGACTCTTCGTCGCCCCGCTCGACGAGCGCGTCGGCCTCGGACGGCAACAGCGAGTCGAGGAACTGCTCGACCGCGCTCGGCGGCTGAGCGCCGATGAACTCGGTGGCGACCTTTCCGTCGCGGAACGCCTTGACGGCGGGGATGCTCTGAATCCCGAAGGCACGCGCCAGCCCCGGATTCGCGTCGACGTCGACCTTGGCCAGCTCGACCTTGCCCCCGCGGGCGTCGACCGCGCGCTCGATCACCGGCCCGAGCTGCCGGCATGGTCCGCACCACTCCGCCCAGAAGTCGACGACCACCGGCAGAGTGTGGGAGCGGTCGAGGACCGCTGACTGGAAGGTGCTTTCGGAGACGTCCATGTCCTTGATGGTAGCGACGCCCTGTTCTCGACTAACCTTACGTCTACGTCAATTTTGTCGACCATGCCTGCCGCCACGAAGGCCTGTCCGCGCGCCATCCTTTAGCCCATGGCCGAAATCGTGGTGGAGGGCCCGGGCGTAACGCTCGAGGGCGACGAGACGGGGGAGGGGATCCCCGTCGTCCTGCTGCACGGGCTCACCGCCACCCGGCGGTACGTGGTGATGGGGTCGCGCGCGCTCGAGCGCTCGGGCCATCGCGTGATCGCCTATGACGCGCGCGGACACGGCCGGTCCTCGCCGGCGCCGACCCGCTCTGCCTACTCCTACGACGATCTGGGGGAGGATCTGCTCGCCGTGCTCGATGCCCGGGGGATCGAGCGGGCGGTGCTGGCTGGCGCATCGATGGGCGCGCATACGCTGCTTTGGCTCGCGCTCCACGCCCCCGAGCGCGTGGCGGGCCTGGTTGTCATAACGCCCGCGTACGACCCGCCGACGCACGATGGGGACGAGCGGTTTGCGCGCTGGGACGCCCTCGCTGACGGCCTCGAGCGCGGCGGCATCGACGGATTCATCGCCGCTTCCGGAACTCAGGATGTGCCCGAGGCGTGGCAGGAGACGGTGGAGAAGGTGACCCGACAGCGGCTCTCTCAGCACTCGAACCTCGGCGCCGTCGCGGACGCCCTACGCGCGGTACCACGGTCGCGGCCCTTCGGCGACATCTCCGAGCTCGCGAGCATCTCCGTGCCCGTCGCGGTCGTCGCCAGCGCGGACGAACCCGACCCCGGCCATCCCCAGGCCGTGGGGGAGGCCTACGCCGCCGCAATCCCGGGCGCGCGCCTCGTGCTCGACGAGCCGGGCCGCTCGCCCGTCGCGTGGCAGGGGAGCCAGCTGTCCAATCTGATCGCGGAGGTGGCGGCGGAGGCGGACGCGCGATGAGCGCCACGCCGGCGCCGGCCGGCTACTCGGGCACGCCGCTGGCGCGGAAGCTCGGGATCAAGGCCGATGCCCGGGTGGGGCTGATCGCGGCGCCTGAGGGCTTCGACGCCACGCTGGGCGACCTGCCCGACGGAGTTGTGGTGCGCCGGCGGCTCGGACGCGAGCCGTTCGATGTGATCGTCGCGTTCTTCTCGCGGCGGTCGGCTCTCGAGCGGCGCCTCCCCGGACTGGCCGCGGCGCTCGACCCCGCCGGGGGACTGTGGCTCGCCTGGCCCAAGCGCGCGTCGGGCGTCCCGACCGACCTGTCCGACGTCGTCGTCCGCGACCTCGGACTCGCGGCCGGGCTCGTCGACAACAAGGTGTGCGCGATCGACCAGGTCTGGTCCGGGCTGCGGCTGGTCTACCGCCTTCGCGACCGCCCGCGGGGGACCGCTACCCGAACGTGATGGTCTGGCCCGACGTCTTGTGCGGCGTCAGATAGAAGTTCCCGAGGTAGTGGGCCACCACGGTGATGCCCACCGGCGCATGGCCTCCGGGAAGCTTGTTGAACACGGTCTGGCCTGAGAACTTGCAGTCCGGTCCGAGCGGCACCAGCGTCGAGCCGATTCGGCGCGACCCCCGGAAGTACCGGATCGACACGTTCCCGCGGCAGTCGTAGATCGCCGGGATCCACGCGGGCCCGTGGATCGATCCGGTGGTCGTGAACACGTAGGGCTTGGTCGCGTCGTGGAGAGGCGTCGTCCGGGCATGGATCTGCGGGACCGGTCGGTGCACCGGGAGCGTCATGAACGTCGCGTCGGCGCCGGGCTGCGGAACGGTGTTGCCGTGCAGCGCCACGATCCGGTAATGAAAGATCGTCTGCGCCTCGAGGCCCTGAACGCTCGCGGTCACGGTCACCGGCGTCGTTCCGGCCGGAACCGTCGCAGCGATCGTCTGCGAGCCGTAGCCGGTCGACGGCCCGTACTGGAAGTAGTAGGTCGTCGCCTGCTTGTTGGGGCTGACGACCGCGGTCAGCGTCGCCGCGTTCTTGCCGATCTGGGTCGCGGGCCCGGTGGAGACGCCCGGAGGCGGATTGCCGGCGGTCTTGAAGGCGTGGTCGGCGCCGGTCGCGCTACCGGAGCCGTTCGCCGCCACGAGGCGATAGTGGTAGACCGTGCCGGGGATCAGCGCGGATGCCGTCGTGCTGACCGCCACCGCCTTCGTCCCGTGGCCGGCCGAATGCTCGACGCTCGTCACGCCGTACGCCGTCGTAAGACCCCACTCGAAGTAGTAGGCGGTGGCGTTGCCATTCGGGTTGATCGTTCCGTGGAGCTCCGCGCTCGTGTCGGTCACGTGCGAGTGGCTCCCGGTCGTCACCGCCGGCGAGCCCGCGGCGATCGCCAAGGCGGCCGTGCCGAGGACAAGAACCGTGGACAGCAGCGCTGCAGGCAGCAGCATCTCGAGCTTGCGCTTCATCCCTACCTCCCGTGTTAGGCAGACACCTGGCACCCATATACCCGCCCGAGGCGCGAAGTTGCGCTCCCCGCGCCGGGGTGGGACGCACGGGTGGAGGCGCGCGATCTCGGGTATGACGAGCGTTCTGCCACGACTGCGACGGTCCGATTGCTCAGATCCAGGCCTCCGGCGAATCCGTCGCGGCCGCGGCTTCAGCTACGTGGACGAGCACGGGAACGCGATCAAGGCCTCCGAGGAGCTGGATCGGATTCGGGGGCTCGCGGTGCCGCCTGCGTGGGAGGACGTGTGGCTCTGCCCCGACCCGCTTGGCCATCTCCAGGCCACGGGTGTCGACGCGGCCGGACGCCGGCAGTATCTCTACCACCCGCGCTGGCGCGAGCGCCGTGACCGGGAGAAGTTCGAGCGCATGCTGACCTTCGCCGAGCTCCTGCCGCGCCTTCGCCGGCGGCTGGCCCGGGTTCTTCGCGCCGACGACGGCGTGACGCGCGACCGGGTCCTAGCCGGCGCCGTGCGGCTGCTCGACGTCGGAATGTTCCGCGTCGGCAGCGAGCAGTACGCCGAGGAGGACAGCGGGGTCGGCCTCGCCACGGTCCGGAGGGAGCACGTCCATGTTCACGGCGATGCGGTCGAGTTCGACTACCCCGGCAAGGGAGGGACTCGGCGCCTGCAGGTCATCGAGGATCCGGTGACAATCGATCTGGTCACCTCGCTCAAGCGGCGTCGAGGGGGCCCGGACGAGCTGCTGGCCTACCGCGAGGGGCGTCGCTGGCGCGATCTCCGCTCCGACGACATCAACGACTACCTCAAGGAACAGCTCGGGGAGGAGTTCAGCGCCAAGGACTTCCGGACCTGGAATGCGACCGTCATGGCTGCCGTGACACTGGCCGCCAACCGGCGGGAGGCACAGTCGAAGACCGCCCGCAACCGCGCGATCAAGGAGTCGGTGGGCGCGGTCGCGGAGCTGCTTGGCAACACCCCAGCGGTCGCGCGGCGTTCCTACATCGATCCGCGGGTGTTCGATCGCTACCTGTCGGGGTGGACGATCGCCCCGGCGATCGAGCGGATCCCCGACCTCGACGTGGCCGACGATCGTGTGCGGGGGCGGGTGGAGCGGGCGGTCATCGAGCTGGTCCACGGGTAGTCCAAGCCGCGCCCCCGCTCACGTCGCCGCCGCGGGCACGAACTCCAGGATCGCGTCGGTCACGGCGTCTGGATTGTCGACCGGGACCCACGTCTTGGCTCCGGGGACCGGGACCAACTCGGCACGGGGAAAGGCGGACGCGAGTCGCTGCGCCTGTCCGATCGGGAAGAAATCGCACGCGTCGCCCCAGACGAGAAGGACCGGCCGGTCGAACCGCGGGATCGCTTCGGCGGCGTCGAGGAGAAGCTCCGGGCGAAAACCCCCGAACGCCGCGACGAAATCGTCCGCCACCCGTCGTTGCAGCCGCAGCGGCGCGAGGAACGATTCGGCTCGCTCATCGTCGAGGCCGCTCGCGGTGACCGTGGCGAGGCCCCGGCGCCGGGCGACCGACGATCGCATCTGCAAGCGCATCAGGGTCGCGGCAAGCCGAGGAAGCCTGCGGCACAGCGCCGACGCCTGTTGCAGCTTGTCCGGCGGGAACTGGTCGTAGTTGTCGCAGTTCGTGAGGACGAGACGGCCCACTCGTCCGAGCGCGGGGTGGTCGGTGTCCAGGGACAGCAAGACCAGCCCGCCGGCGGTGTCGTTCGCGACGACCGTGGCGTCTTCGACGTCGAGCAGCTCGAGGCAGTCGAGCACGAGCCGCGCCAGCGAGGCGGCCGACCGGTCGGCTCCGGGCGGCAGCGGCCAGGGATGGGCTCCGAGCGGTAGATCGATCGCGATGCAGCGGTGGCGGTCCTCGAGCGCCGCGACTACGTCACGCCAGAGATCGTGATTGGCCAGTGCGCCCGCGAAGAAGACGATCGCCGGTCCTTGACCAGACGACCGGTAGGCCAGCGGGCCGAGCCGGGTTTCGAGTCGTTGTTTAGATTCCATTGGTATACAACAAACTCCCGGGATGTGAGATGTCAACCGGCGGAGTTGACTTGTTAGGAGGCTTACGGGGCGCTGCCCGGAGCCAGGGCAGCGCGGAGCATCGTGTCGAGTGCTTGCCCGACGGTGGCCCGGGTTGCGTCCGGATCGCCCGCGCGCGCGATCAGAAGACCGCCGAGCAGCGAAAGACCTCCGACCAGGTGAGCGAGGATCGCGGGGTCGAGGTCGGTGATCTGGCCGTCTCCGATGGCCGAGGCGATGAACGACCGCAGAGCAAGGTGGCCCGGCTGCTCGTCGGCGGGGCCCTCGGGCTCGAGGCCGAGGACGGTCGGCCCGTCGATCAACGTGATCTGTTGGACCTCCTCGTCGAGCGCGACGTCGAGGTAGGAGTTGACGCCGGCCACGATCTGGTCGATGGGGGAGCCGCTCACGTTTGCCGCCGCGGCCGCGGCGGTGCGCGCCACCGCTTCGGCCTCGACCTCCGAGTACACGGCACGGAACAGGGCCTTCTTGCCGGCGAAGTGGTGGTAGACGGCCCCTTTGGTGACGCGAGCGGCTGCGGCGATCTCGTCTAGTGAAGTCTGCGCGTAGCCGTTTCGCCCGAACGCGGCCCGAGCGGCGGCGAGCACCGCCCGGCGCGTGGCCTCGACCTGCTCGGACCGGAGAGTCGTCGAAGGCTCCGTGCCGCTTCCGTGTGTCCGTGCTCGGCGGGGCACGCGGCCAGTATGCCAACGGGCGGCGTCAGGTTCGGCGGCGTCAGGTTCCGCGGTTCAGTCGTGGTGGAACTGCCACATCCGGCCTAGCGGCCGGAAGCCGAGCCGCGCGTAGAGCTGCTTGGGCCAGTCGTTGTCGTCGGCGGTGATGAAGACCACGTCGTTCCCTTCGTCACGCGCGATCTCGACGCCGCGCGCCACGACCGCACGGCCGAACCCCCGTCCGCGGGACTCCGGAGCGGTGTACACGTCCTCGACCTGGGCGGTCCGGCCATCGGAGCGGAGCTTGCTGGCCGCGACGAGTTGGCCGTCCGGGCTCCGCACGCCGAGCAGCCGGTCGCCGCAGGCGCGAGACTCCCGGCGACTGAACTCGACGAGCTGGGAGAGCCCGCCGTCGTCCAGTTCGTCCTCCGCGAACCAGCGCCGCATCAGCTCCGTCACCTCGTCCTCGTCGGCGTCGACGACGGCGCTCGTGTCCGCCACGCGATCGGACTCGGCGGCGAGGATCATCCACACCTCGCGTTCGGCTTTCCAGCGCGCCGCGCGAAACGCCTCCTCGAGGTCGGGTCCGGTCTCCTGGTTCTCGGTCACGATGTGCACGTAACGCATCGTGGGGAGCTGCTGCTCGGCGAGCTCGATCACCGACTCGAACCCGAGCGGCAGCGCCACCCGGATCTGGTTGACGCTCCACACCGCCGGGAGCGACGGGGTGCTGATCACGCAGCCGGCCTCGATCGGTCGCAACTCGTCGGCGGTCTTGGCCAGGTTCTCGTGGACGAACGCGACGACGCGACCGAGCACGTCGGCGGTTACGGGTGCGGGGGAGCGGCGCATCTTCGCCACGGGGCTATCTTGCCAAGCCCCGAGCGCTCGTTATTAACGCTCGATAATCGATCTTATGTCGACCACTATGCGAGGAGGCGCGGATGGGGACCGAGCACGATCGATGGTCTCGGTGGGTGCTCGAGCGCCGCGACGGCGGAAGCTCGCGCCAACGTGCGATCGCGCTCGAACGGCTCGCGCCGATCCGCGACCGCGTGCTGGACGCCGCGGAGCCGCTTGACGGCGCCACGCTGCTCGATGTCGGATGCGGCGACGGTCTGATCGGTCTCGCCGGCCTCGAGCGCGTCGGCCCGCGCGGGCTCGTGATCTTCTCCGACGTCTCCGTGGCGCTGCTCGATCAGTGCCGCTCGCTGGTCGCGGATCGGACTGACGTTGCGCGAGCCCGGTTCGTCCGGGCGCGCGCCGAGGATCTGGCCGGCATCCGGGACGCGTCGGTCGACGTCGTCACGACGCGCTCGGTGCTGATCTACGTCGCCGACAAGCCGCGGGCGTTCGCCGAGTTCGCTCGGGTACTCCGTCCGGGCGGCCGCGTGTCGCTGTTCGAGCCGATCAACCGCCTTATGTATCCCGAAGCGGAGGACCGCTTCTACGGGCTTCGGGTTCCCGCAGCCAGCGACCTGGTCGCGAAAGTCAAGGCGAGATTCACCGGCGACGACTTCTATCGCGAAGCGATGATGGGCTTCGATGACCGCGATCTGCTCCGTTTCGCCGAGGAGGCCGGCTTCGAGACGGTGCACGTCGAGTGCCACCTCGACATCGACCGCGGCTCGCTGATGGAGTCGGTCAACCGGGACGTGTTTCTGGACACCGCGCCGAACCCGAACGCGCCCACCCTGCGGGAGGCGATCTCGGCGGCGCTCACCGCGGACGAGCAGCGGCGCTTCGTGGCGGAGCTTGGCCGGGCGCTCGCGGAGAACGATTCCGTACGCCGGATGGCGGGCGCCTACATGCTCGCCGCCAAGGCGACCCGGATTTGAGCGTCAGCCGGGCCGGTTGAATCTCACGCTACGCGCGGTGGCGGCCGATCCCGCAATCGGCCGCCACCGCAGGACGCGCCCCTCCTGTTCGACGTCCCCACATCTCGCTGGCGCGTCGTAGCGACCGCTGTTCGCTGAACACACGATGGCGATCGACCGGTGCCACGACGGTACAAACAACGACTTCCTGTCGGTATCGCCCGAACGGTCACATTTACGGCGCCGTTTGGACGACGTCGGTTCGTCCGAATGGATGACCTGAGCTTGCTGCAGCGCCGCACGCGGCGAGGGTGGCCGCCACCACGATGCAGCCGGCGGGGCGTACACGTGACAAAGCCCGCGCGAGGCCGCCGGAGCGCAGCTAGACTCCTGTCTCGATGCCGAAGCAGCAGCGAGTTATGCGAGTCGAGCAGCGTGGCCAGCTCGCCGCGATGCAGCGGCTCGAGAGCAAGTCGGACGAGGAGCTCGAGGCCGAGACCAAGTACCGGGCCGCCGCCCAGGCGATCCTTGGCTACCGCGCCGCCGAGCGTTACGACGCCAAGGCGGCGCGCGGACACTTCCAGCGGGCGCTGGCCGCGGCGACGCCCCAGGAGCGAGTCGGAATCCGGCGGATGGCCGATGCTTCGCTCGCGCTGGCCGAGCGCCGTGCCGACGACCTGAAGAAGGCGACCGAGCGGCTCGGCGTCGAGTCACCGACCGCTGGCCAGCTCCGTAGCCTCAGGTTCCTCGGCCTGATCGCGCCGCCCAAGAGCGCCGGGGCCCTGATGCGAATCCGCGGCGTCCTGATCGCGATCGCCCTCGTCATCGCCGTCCTCGCAATCGGCTTCGGGATCGTCTACGGCATCGGTTCGGCCGCCGGCGGGATCTCGCTCGACACGGCGATCTTCTTCGGCTTCGTGCTCGTCCTCGTCGCCGTCGGCGTGCTCGCGCTCGTCGGACGACGACGGCAGAAACGCGCCAAGGCCAAGCGCGCCGAACAGATCGCGTCTGCCTCCGGATCTCGCTGACGCCGCGCCGTGTGTGGGCGCTATTCGTTGGCGACGCCCAACCCGGCGGACGTTCGGGCGCGCTTTCCAATCGGTGAGTCCGTCGAGATCCGCCGGCGCTACAACGTCGCGCCGGGCGACGAGGTGCTGGCCGTCACTACCGATCGGGAGGGCAAGCCCCGCGGCGAGCTCCTGCGATGGGGCCTCGTGCCGACCTGGGCCAAGAGCCCGGACACCGGCCTGAAGATGATCAACGCCCGCGTCGAGACCGTCGCCGAGCGCGCCGCCTTCCGTCGCCCCTTCGAGCGCTACCGCTGCCTGATCATCGCGGACGGGTTCTACGAGTGGCAGCGTCAGGCCGCCGGGCCCAAGCAAGGCTTCCACATCACCCGCAGCGACGGCGGGATGTTCGCGTTCGCGGGCCTGTGGTCGATCTGGCACGACGACCAGAACGAGGGGCACACGCTGCGGACGTGCACGATCCTCACGACCGCGGCGAACCCGGCGATCGCCTCGCTGCACGACCGCATGCCCGTGATCCTCGCCCCCGGGACCGAATCCGCCTGGCTCGAGCTGTCCCGGCCGCCGGACCGCCTGCGCGAGTTGCTGACGGGGCTGCGCCCGGCCGAGACCGCCGTTCGTCCAGTCGGTCCCGCGGTCAACGACGCCCGCTACGACGGACCCGAATGCCTCGCGGCGCCCGTCCCGGACGGCCAGGCGGCGCTGTTCTAAGCAGCGATCGGCGACGCGCCGCACGCGGCGGCCGCTCAGGCGGCTGCCTGCTCGGTCTCTTGGAACGCCGTCGGCGCCGGCTGCTGAGGCGGAGCGACCTCGACGCCCATCCACTTGTTGAACGCCTCGGGCGGCAACGGCTTGGAGAAGTAATAGCCCTGGGCGAGGTCGCACCCGAGCCCCTCGAGGCGGTGCAGCGTGGCCTCGTCCTCCACCCCTTCGGCGACGACCTTCAGCCCGAGGTCGTGGCCCAGGTTGATCGTCGAGCGGACGATGATCAAGTCGCTCTCGTCGCTCAACATCGGTGACACGAACGACCGGTCGATCTTCAGTTCGTCGATCGGCAGGCGCCGGAGGTTGGCGAGCGACGAGTAGCCCGTGCCGTAGTCGTCGACCGACAGCCCCACGCCGAGCTGGCTCAGCCGGGTCAGCGTGATCAGCGAACGGTCGGGATCCGACATCAGCATGCTCTCGGTGATCTCGAGCTCGAGCGCCGCGGGGTCGAGGCGATAGATGGTGAGCAGATCGGCAATCAACGACGGCAGATCGGGGTCGAGCAGGTTGCGCACCGACAGGTTGACCGACACGGTCAGCTCCTGAGCGGCCTGACGCCATGCCGCGCACTGCGCCACCGCGCGCTCGAGCACGTGGCGGGTCATCGGCCCGATCAGCCCCGTCTGCTCCACGATCGGCATGAAGTCCGACGGCGGCAGCAACCCCAGCTCGGGGTGCTGCCAGCGCACGAGCGCCTCCGCCCCATGCACCCGCGCGCCGTCCATGTGCATGATCGGCTGGTAGAAGACCACGATCTCGTCGGAGTCCAGCGCGCGCCGGAACTCGCTCAGCACGCTCAGACGCCGGACCGAGTGGCGATCGAGTGCAGCCGCGTACACCTTGCAGCCCGCGTGGGCCTCCTTCGCCGCGTACATCGCCACGTCGGCGCTACGGAGCAGCGAGTGCGGATCGTGACCGTCGCGCGGGAAGCGGGCGATCCCGATGCTCACCCCCACCTCGAGCATCATCTCGTCCACGCCGACCGGCTGCTGGACGCACGCGATCAGCTTGCGTGCGATCGCCTCCAGCTGATCGGCGTCGGCGGTGTTCTCCCCGGGTAGTACCGCGAACTCGTCGCCGCCCAGACGCGCCACGAGACCATCGGGTCCGATCGCCTCCTCCAACCTCGGTCCAAGATCGCGGAGCAGCTCATCTCCGAAGTGGTGGCCCAGAGTGTCGTTGATCTCCTTGAAGCGGTCGAGGTCGCAGAGCATCACGCCGAAGTGCTCGTCGCTCGCCCTGGACGCCGCAATCCGTTCGTCGAGGCGCGCCCGGAAGAACTCTCGGTTCGGCAAACCGGTGAGCTCGTCTGTGGTAGCTCGCCGGCGGAGTTCTTCCCCACGGTGTTTCGACTTAAGCAGCTCCCCGATCAGGTACTGGAAGATGAGAAGCACCATGCCGAACAACGCAATCCCGGTCGTGCCGAGCTCCACCGCCACGTAGACCGCGGCCATCGTCAGCAGCGCGGAGAACAGATCTGCCGACAGGACAGGCAGCACGACATCATGGACCTTCGCCGCCAGCGACGACCGGCCAAGATAGGCGTGATAGCCAACGACCCCAATGAAATTGAGTGATAGGGCAAACACGAACACGGCGAAAACCGACAGGTAGTAGCCGACATCGTGCGGCGCGGTATGCCCGAAAGTGACGAGACCGTGGAACGACACCGCGGTGACGAAGGGGAACCACGCGTAGGTCGCCAGGTTGTTCAAGAAGATGTGGCGAGGCTCGCGCCAACGAACCCATCCTGCACAAACCGTCGCGATCCCGATCACGACCGCGGGCCCGCCGCCAAGCAGCACGCTGGCGAGAATGATCCCCAGGAAGCTGCCGGAGATCTTCAGTCTGTGAGTGCCGGTTTCTACGGCTGTCGCGTCGCTTGCGACCGAGAACAGTACGATCACGACCAGAGGCCCTAACCGCCAATGTGAGTCGTGCGTCGTCAGAGCAACTGCCACCGCAGTCGCCAGGAACAGCACGATATGGAGCACGACGAAGCAACGCGGAGGTTGCCGCGGGACCCGTGCGCCTTCCTTGGCGGTCTTGCCGGCCATCGCCCCTACTCATCGGCGTGCGCGACCGGATTCTCAAGGTTCCCCGTCAGGTGTCTAGTTCCACATGGACACGGGTAAAGGTCTACTCGGCCGTGACCGATAACCCCGGGACGAACCGTCAGTTAAAGCAGTGGGGGCCCGCCTGCCAGCGAGCCCCCAGCTACGACTAGTGGCCGATGTAACCCACGTAAACTCCTTTCGTGGGGCCATAACACGGATATCCGTGCGAGCAGCAGCGTCTACCCCTAAATAGTGCTGCTCTCGCCCTGCTTCTGCTGGGGACTGCGCCCCGATGCCTTGCAAAAGGTACCGGGGTTCGCAGTTCCCGCAATAGGACGTTCGTCCAGTTCTGTTTAGGGCTCTAAAGTCGCCCGCAAATCCCGCCGATTTAGCGCCACCCCTCTGACCGGGTGTTCGGGACCCGAACCGCAGGGCGCTGTGCGCGCGCCCGGGATCATGCGGCGGCGACGTCGCCGCGGAGCAGTCCGCGGGCGATGGCGATCGCCACGGCCGCCGAGCGGTTCGGGGCTTCGAGCTTCTCGTAGACCCGCAGCAGATGGGTTTTGGCCGTGCTGTGGCTGACGCGTAGGGTCGCGGCGATCTCGGAGATCGTCAGGCCGGTGGCGGCGAGCTCGAGAACCTGTTCCTCGCGGGAAGTGAGCGGGCGGTCTGATCGGGGTGGCGTCGGGCGCAGCCTGGTCATGAGCGCTCGCTGGACATCGGGCGGTAGGTGGGTCTCCCCGCCGAGGAGCGCGTCGAGCGCAGATACGATCGCCGGCACGTCGCTGTACGCCGAAATGCACGAGACACGCTCGTGGCCGAGGGCCTCGAGCAGGCGCTCGTCCACCCGCGTGGTGAGCAGCAGGACGGCGACCGTGGGGTTGAGTGCGTGCACGGCTTCGACGGCCTGCACAGCGTCGCCGTCGAACATCTCGGCGTCGATGACCACGGCCTCGATCACGGTGCTGGCCGCGAGCGCGTGCGAAAGCTCATGGACTTCGTGACAGCACGCGTCGACGAACAGGCCGACCGCGTCAGCGAGCGCGGCAGCGAGACCGCTGGCGGCAATCGGCCGGCGATCGGCGATCAACAATCGGGCCCCTGGAACGTGCATTTCTGCCGGCCAAGCTACATCGCGCATACCGCGGCGTAAATCCGCGAACCCCGCAGACTTATGGGCCGTCCCACACCGTTTGTGACTCGGGAGATTAAACTCGCCGGCCTGGGTAGACCGACTGTTTAGCGGCCGGGGAACGCAATCCAGCGATGCTATTTGGACGCAGCGCCGAGCGAGCGCACTTGAGGGGCGCCCTCACCGTTTTCCTCACTAGGGCGGGCTAGAGACCGTACAGCTCGGCCGCCGTCCCCCCCAGGACCCGCCGGCGGTCGTCCTCGGACAGCCGATCGAGGAGCGCCGAGGACCCGTCGCCGTGCTCGTGCGGGTAGTCGGAGGCGTACACCAGCGTCCCGGGCGCATCCATCATCTCGAGCAACTGGCCGAGTGCCACCGGATCGTCCGGCAGGTGCGCCGGGGCGGTGGTGAAGCGGCAGTGCTCGCGCACGTACTCCGACGGCCGGCGCTTGACCCAAGGCACCTCGCGCCAGACCCCCTTCCAGTCCTTGTCGAACCGCCACAGGAGCGGCGTCAGCCACGCGAACCCACATTCGCTCACCACCACCCGGAGGTCAGTGAACCGCTCGAACACGCCTTCTGAGACGAAGCTCAGGACCTGGGCCTGCGCGATCGGCTGGTTGCCGAGGTAGTCCTCGAGGTAGGTCGTCGTGAACCCGCTGGGCGTGGGCGCCTTGCCGGCGCGACCCCAGGCGTGCAGCCCCACCTGGAGCCCGGCCGCCTGCGCTGCCTCAAACATCGCGTGGTTGTTCTTGTGTCCCCAGGGCAGATCGCTGCGGACCGGCAACAACACCTGGACGAAGCGGGGGTCCTCCCCCACTCGCTCGATCTCCGCCACCGCATCATCGGGCGACACCGTCGAAACCGCCAGGCTCGCGCGCAATCGCGAGTCGCGCTCGAGGAACTCCTCGCGCATCCAGTCGTTGATCGCGGACGCCACGGCCGCCGAGAAGTACGGGTTCCGGTGGGTCTCGAACCCCGTCACGCAGTTCAGGATGACGAACCCGGGTTCGGATTCGGCGAGCACTCGCTCACGCAGCTCCGAGTAGCTCGAAGGCGCCGGCGCGACGACGGCGCGCGGATAGGCGTGGGCCACGCCGTTCAACCGGATGCTCGCCTCGCTTACGTACTGACGCCAGTAGTCGCTCAGGTAAGGAAACAGCTCGTCAAACGAGGTGGGCGCGCAGTGCACATCGCAGTCGACCGTGTCCACCGGCTAGCACTCCCGATGAGCCGGCAACCCATAGAGCGCGAGAGCGTTCTCACACAGGATCGCGCGTCGCAAGTCCGGGCCGAACGCCCGCGGCAGCGCCTGCTTGGGCGAGTCGAAATCCCAGTGCGGATAGTCGGTGGCGAACACCAGCCGGTCACCCAGCCGGGCCTGCGAGACCGCGTGCACGAGGTGCTGCGGATCGTCAGGCTCCTCGATCGGCTGGGTGGTGAACCACACGTGCTCGTCGATGTACTCCGACGGTTTCCGCTCCAGGCGCGGGACGTCGTCGCGCATCAATTCCCAGGCCGAGTCGAGCGACCAGCGGAGCGCGGCCGCCCAGGCCACGCCGCACTCCGTCAGGACCACCCGCAGCCCCGGGATCGACTCGAACATGCCGTTCGCGACCATGCTGGCGAGCTGGCCCTGCATGACGATCCCGTTGCCGACGTGGTAATCGAGGTAGAACGACGGATACCCGGCGCCCCGGTGGTCGACGTAGCCGCCGGTGTGAAACACAACGGGCCGACCACAAGCGGTGGCGGCCTCGTAGATCCGCCAGTACTTGGGGTTGCCGAGCTGCTCGGCGGCACTTGCCGGCAGCAGCACCGCCACGAACCGGTCGTCGCCGGCGCGCCGCTCGATCTCCGCGACCGCCAGCCCCGGATACTCATGGGGCACGGCGATCGTGCCGCGCAACCGCGGATCGAACGAGAACCACGAATCCACCTGCCATTCGTTCACGGCGGCATTCCATTCCGCCGCGAAATCCGGATGGTCGTAGCAGTCCTGTCCGCTCAGCACCTCGAGCACGGCATAGTCGACGTCGAACTCGTCGAGCAGCTGCTCGCGCATCAACTCGGGGTCACTGCCCCAGATGTGACCGGGTTTGCCCGGCCAGGCATCGACTCGCATGCCGGCGTGGCGAGCCCTGGGATACCACTCGGTCACCCTCGGCGTACGCCGTCCATAGCGCTCGAGCATCCGCCGCGCCGGGGCGCTCAGGTACTGAGCGAGCATTGCCTCGGTCGCCTGGGCGTGCACGTCACAGTCGACCAACTCGACAGCGCGTCGCACGCCGCCATCAACTCCGGTACGTGTCTCAACTTGAGAAGCCATGATTCACCTCACGCGTGGAGTACCACATACTCATCCTCGACCTTGACCTCGAACGTCTCCGCGACATACGGACCCGGCACCCGCTTTGCCGCCGGCGCCAAGTGCACCTCGTCGCAGAGCGACGCCCCGGGAGACAGCTCGACGCCGTAACTGCGAACTCCGGGCGATGCAGCCCCCATGAACGACTGGCCGGTATCGAGGTCGTACTCCCAGCCGTGCCAGGGACACGCGATCCGCAGCGGATCGCCGATCGACGCGGAAGACCCGGGGCCATCCGCAACGGCGTCCCCGAGCAAATGCCCCAGACACAGCGGACCGCCCTGGTGCGGGCACCGGTTGCGGATGCCGTAGAAGCTCTCACCGACGCGGAACACGCCGATCGAACGACCGCCGACCTCCACGATCCGCCGCTCGCCCGCGGGAAAGCTGCGAAGGGGCGCGACAACAACCCTCATCGCTCAAGACTGTACCCAGCCTTACGCTCGCCCTAGCAGCCCCCTCGGAATTAGTGCGCTGGCGAGCAAGGCCGCCACGAGCAGGCATCCACCGGAAACCAGCACGGCGTGATGCAGCCCGTCGACGAACGCGTCCGCGGGCGCGCCCGAGAGCCGGCCGCCGCCGGCCCGGGCACCGGTGACCCCGGCGTAGACCAGCGACCCGAGCACCGCCACCCCAAGCGCCTGCCCGACCTGCCGCATCGAGTTGTGTATCGCCGAGGCCATCCCGGCACGCTCCGAGCGGACAGCCGCCATCGCCGTGGCGGTCATCGGGGTCAGGCATAGGCCGCCTCCGAAACCGACCGCAAGCAAGTCCCACCAGGACGCAGAGATCGGAGAGCTGATCCGCAAGCGCACCAGACCGATCATGGCCACGCCGCACAGGCACAGCCCGGCCACCATCGGCAAGCGCGGACCAAACCTACCGACGATCCTCCCCGACAGCTGTGCGCTCACGAAGAACCCGAGCCCGATCGGGAGCACGGCCAGCCCGGCTCCGAGCGCAGAGCGACCCTGGACCTGCTGGAAGTACGCGCTCAGGTAGACGATCGCACCGATGAATGCGAAGAACACGGCGAGCCCGGCGAGGTTCGCCACCGTGAACGGCGCGCGACGGAACAGCGAGACGTCGATCAGTGGCGCCCGGTTCCGGCTCTCCCACCAAACGAACACAGCCAGCCCGAACGCGGACAGGACGAAAGATCCGATGATCAGGCTCGACCCCCACCCCCGGTCCGGGCCTTCGATCAAGCCGAACGTCAGCAACCCCACGCCGAGTGTCGTGAGGAACGCCCCGGTCCAGTCGAACGCGGCTGCACCCTTCGTCCGCTGAATCCGTGGGATCAGCCGCGTCCCGAGCGCGACGATCAGCGCGGCAAGCGGGACGTTCAGCAGGAACACCGACCGCCAGCCGATCACGTCCACCAGCAGCCCGCCGATCGCCGGGCCCAGCGCCAGCGCGAGCCCCGATCCCGACGACCACACCCCGATCGCGGTCGCCCGCTCGCCCGGGTCGTCGAACGTCGCGCTGATGATCGCGAGGCTCGTGGGGGTGACGATTGCCGGGCCAAGCCCCTGGATCACGCGGCCGCAGAGCAGCAACCCGATCGACGGGGCGACGCCCGCGACGAGCGAGCCGACCCCGAACAGCGTCACGCCCGCCATGAACATCCCCTTTCGTCCCATCCGGTCGCTCAGCACCCCGCCCGCGATCAGCAGGCTTGCGTAAACGATCACGTAGGAGTCGACGATCCACTCGAGCGACGTGCTGCTGGCGTCCAGATCGCGGCCGATCGTCGGCAACGCCACGCTGACCGAGGAGGTCGACGCGACCGCCATGAACTGAGCGAGCGTGACGACGAGGACCGTAAACCCACGCTCGCGGAAACCGGAGCGGGCGACCGGACGGGGACGGTCCACCGACAACTACAACGTCATCGTGCGACCGGCCTCGAACCCGTCCAGCGCGACGATCTCGTTGATTACGTCGTGCGGAACAGCGGCATCGGTCGTGATCACCATCACCGCAAGCGGTCCCTCGCCGACGCTGTCGGAGTCAACATGCCCGACCGCCGCCGAGACGATGTTGATCCCGCGCGACCCGAAAAGTGTGCCGACGCGGCCGATCATCCCCGGCACGTCGCCGTAGCGGAACATCGTGATGTGCTTCTCGAGCTGGATGTTGAAGCGCTGCCCCCAGGCTTCGAGCAGGTGCTCGCGGTTGCGCCGGCCGAACAGGGTTCCGGCGACGAGCACGCTCTCCTCACCGCTCTCGACGGTCACGCGTACGAGATCCGAGTAGTCGCGGACGGCCGCGCGCCTCATCTCGACGACCTCAATCCCCCGCTCGGCTGCGAGACCGGGAGCATTGACCACGCCGACCTCTTCCTCGCAATGCCCGCGGAGAACTCCGAGCAGCACCTGGATCGTCAGCAGGCTGGTATCGCGCTCGGCGATCCGCCCCAGGAATTCGGTCCGCACCAGGTCGATCGACGAGCCTCCGGCGAGCTCGACGGCGATCCGGCCGAGGGCCCGGCACAGCGACACGAACGGGCCGAGCACCTCCATGTCCTCGGGGGAGATTGCGGGAACGTTCACCGCGCTCGTGACGACGCCGCCGGTGAGCGCGGCGACCACCTGCTCGGCGGCCTGGTAACCCGCGCGATCGGTCGCCTCGGCGGTCGAGGCTCCCAGGTGCGGCGTGACAATCACGTTCGGATAGCCGAACAGCGGGTGATCGGTGACCGGTTCGGCCGTGAACACGTCGAGCGCTGCGCCTCCGACCTTGCCCGAGTCGAGCGCCGCCTGTAGATGCGCGTCCACCACGAGCGGCCCCCGGGCCACGTTCAGGATCCGCACGCCGTCCTTGCACTTGGCGAGTGCCTCGGCATCCAGCCAGCCCTTGGTGTCGGGCGTGTTCGGCAGGTGGAGCGTGATGAAGTCCGCGTTCGCGTAGACATCGTCGGAGGACTCGGCCTTCTCGACCCGCAGCTCGCGATAACGCTCGGCGGACACGTAGGGGTCGTAGGCGATCACGTGCATCCCGAACGCCCGCGCGCGCTCGGCGACGAGCTGTCCGATCTTGCCGAAGCCGAGGATTCCGAGCGTTTTCTCGTACAACTCGATGCCCGAGAACTTCGACCGCTCCCATGCGCCTCCGGTCAGCGAGGCGTGCGCCTGGGGCACGTTCCGGGCGAGCGCGAGCAGCAGCGCCATCGTGTGCTCGGCGGCCGTGATCACGTTCGACTGCGGCGCGTTGGCGACGATGATCCCGGCCTTGGTGGCAGCGTCGACATCGACGTTGTCGACCCCCACCCCGGCCCGGCCGACAGCTCGCAACCGGCCGGAGCGCGCGATCAGCGGGGCGTCGAGCTTCGTCGCCGAGCGAATCAGGATCCCGTCGTATTCGCCGATCCGGTCTTCGAGCTCCTCGCGCGACCAGCCGACGCCCAGTTCGACGTCGAAGTGCTGCTTCAGAAGCGCGATTCCCGAGTCGCCGATCTTCTCGGCCACGAGTACGCGGGGCCGGCCGCCGTCCCCTTGTGGCGCGATCGAGGCGGACTCGGTGGCGGTCACAGCGTGCGCTCCAGCACCCAGTCGACACACGCCGTCAGGGCCTTGACGTCGCCGGGATCGGTCGCGGGGAACATCGCTACGCGCAGCTGGTTGCGCCCGAGCTTGCGGTACGGCTCGACGTCGACGATCCCGTTGGCACGGAGCGTCGCCGCCAGCGCGGCCGCGTCGACGTCAGAATCGAAGTCGATCGTGCCGACCACGAGCGAGCGCTTGGCCGGATCGGCGACGAATGGCTCCGCGTGCTCGTGCTTGGACGCCCAGCTGTAGAGGTGGCCGGAGGAGTCGGTCGTCCGCGCCACCATCCCTGAGAGGCCTCCACGCTCGAGCATCCAGTCGAGCTGATCGGCCAGCAGCAGCAGCGTCGCGATCGCCGGCGTGTTGTAGGTCTGGTCTTTGACCGAGTTCTCGAGCGCGACCTGGAGCGAGAGGAACTCGGGAATCCACCGGCCGGGGCCCGGGTCGGCGGCGACCGAGGCGATCCGCTCGAGAGCCGCGGGGCTGAGGACCGCGAGCCACAGCCCCCCGTCGGAGGCGAAGCCCTTCTGGGGCGCGAAGTAGTACGCGTCGGCCTCCGAGACCTCCACGGGCAGGCCACCCGCGCCCGAGGTCGCGTCGATCAACACCAGGGAGCCGTCGGAGTCCGCCGGGCGCACCACGGGAACCATCACGCCCGTCGACGTCTCGTTCTGGGCCCAGGCGATGACGTCGGCTGCCGGATCGGCCTGCGGTGCGGGCGCGTCGCCCGGATCGGCCTCGATCACGATCGGGTCGGCCAGGAACGGGGCGCCGCGCGTGCACACGGCGAACTTCGAGGAGAACTCGCCGAAGGTCAGGTGGAGCGCGCGTTCGCGAACGAGACCGCAGGCGGCGGCGTCCCAGAAGGCGGTCGTGCCGCCGTTGCCGAGCACGATCTCGTAGCCCTCGGGAAGCGCGAACAGCTCCCGCAGCCCGCTCCGCACCCGCCCGACCACGCGCTTCACGGGCGCTTGACGATGGGACGTCCCCATGATCGCCGCCCCCTCCCCAGCGAGGTGCGTCAGTTGCTCGGGCCGGACCCGCGAGGGTCCCGAGCCGAACCGCCCGTCGGCGGGTTTGAGGGCGTCTGGGATCTGAAGGACAGTCTCAGTCTGGCTCATGCCGGCTTCTCCACGGTACCGAACTACCCCGCGCGGCAAGCGTTCAGGCGCGACCCGCGGGCTTGCACGGGCCTACTCCTGGAATTCCGTGTCGATCCAGTCCATGTTGGCCCGCAGCTCGCGGCCAACGACCTCGACCTGGTGCCCGGCCTGCTCCTCGCGCATCCGCTTGAAGTTCTCCTGACCGGCGCGGTTCTCGGCGATCCACTCGCGGGCGAAGTCGCCGGACTGGATATCAGCGAGCACCTTCTTCATCGCTTCGCGGGTGGCGTCGCTGATGATCACCCTGCCGCGGGTCATGTCGCCGTATTCGGCGGTGTTCGAGATCGAGTACCGCATCCCGGCGATGCCCTTCTCGTACATCAGGTCGACGATCAGCTTGAGCTCGTGCAGCACCTCGAAGTAGGCGAGACGCGGGTCGTACCCCGCCTCGGTCAGGGTGTCGTAGCCGGCGCGCACGAGCTCGGTGACGCCGCCACAGAGCACCGCCTGCTCGCCGAACAGGTCGGTCTCGGTCTCGTCCTTGAACGTGGTCTCGATCACGCCGCCGCGAGTGCAGCCGATGCCCTTGGCGTAGGCCAGCGCCAGCGCGAGCGCTTCCCCGCTCGGGTCCTGATGGACCGCGACGAGCCCGGGCACGCCCGACCCCTCGAGGTACTGCCGGCGAACGAGATGGCCGGGGCCCTTGGGCGCGACCAGCGCGACGTCGACATCCGGGGGCGGCACCACCTCGCCATAGTGGATCGAGAAGCCGTGCCCGAACAGGATCAAGTTCCCGGGCGCGACCCCATCCCTGACGCCCGACTCCCACACCGCGCGGTGCAGTTCGTCCGGGACCAGCATCATGATGATGTCGCCCTCGCTGGCGGCGTCCGCGGGCTCGACGACGCGCAGCCCATGCTCCCGGGCCTTGGCGACGCTGCTCGAACTGGAACGCAGCCCGACCACGACGTCTACGCCGGAGTCCTTGAGGTTCAGCGAGTGGGCGTGGCCCTGAGAGCCGTAGCCGATGATCGCGACGGTCTTGCCGTCGAGCTTGTGGAGGTCAGCGTCGTCGTCGTAGAACATTGCCGGGGAGCGTAGTCGATGAACCGACGCGGCTCCCCGGAGACACCCTCAGGCGGCTCAGCCGCCCCCGCCGAACTGGCGCTCGAGCGCGAGCACGCTGTTCACGTACTGCTGGGTCGACCGGTACATGCCGTGCTGCTCGACCGATGGCAGCCCCTGGAAGTAGCCCGCCGCCGCGAGCGACGAGTCGCCGCCCGTCGCATCGAGCAGTGAGTGGAGCAGCAGCACTCCGCCGCGCACGTTGTCGGCCGCAGAGGCCGGCGCCAGCGGCGGCCCGCCGGCGTTCAGCGACTGCTGGATCCACGCCCACGTCCCGGGGAGGATCTGCATGACGCCGCGCGCGTCGGCGCTCGAGACCAGGTCGTTGTTGAAGCCGCTCTCCTGCCATCCGATCGCGTCGGCGAGCGGCGCGGGGACGCCGTTGGCGGATGCGATCGAGCCGACCTCCGACGAGCTGACGCGCTCGGGCGTCGGATACGGCGGGTCGGTCGGCGTCCCCTGGGCGGTCGTGCCGACGGGTTGCGAGGTTGCGGCGTCGGCCGATCCGACATTCCCCGCACCCGACGTGTCTGCCGATACGCGGAGAACCGTTCCTGTCAGGAGCGCATGATCCGGGTTCAGCCCGTTGGCGGCGGCGAGAGCGTCGACGCTGACGCCCGACCGCGACGCGATCGCCGTCAAGGTGTCCCCGGCCTGCACCACGTACGAGGCGCCGCCGGTGGACGTCGTGGTGTCGCTGACGGGCACCATCGTGCCGGTGGCGCTCGAGGAGCCCGCCAGGTGAATGACCGTGCCGATCAACAGGTAGGCCTTCGGATTGAGCCCATTCGCGGCGGCCAGGGCGTTCACGCTGACGCCCGACCGCGCCGCGATCGCCGACAGCGTGTCGCCCGGCTGCACGACGTAGGCCCCCGATGTACTGGTGCTCGCCGGAACGGCCGCGCCGGCCCCGGTGTCGTCGCTGTCGGCGTCGCCATCGCCCGAGGCGGCCGCGCCACTGGTGCCGCTCGTGGTCGTTGGGGCGCTGACCGGCGTGACCGCCGTCGTCCCCTGCGGAGGGATCTGGATGGTCGAGCCCGCGAGCAGCTGGGTGTTCGGGGAGAGGCCGTTGGCGGCGGCGAGGGCGTCGACGCTCAGACCGTCCTGAGCGGCGATCGATGACAGGGATTCACCCCGGCTTATGACGTGGACGAAGTAGGCAGACGCGGCCGCGGGGACGATCAGCATCGTGCCCGCAATGGCCGAGATGAGCAGGAAAAAACGCAAACGCATGCGGCCCAGTGTGCTCAAGATGCCCACCAACCGGAATCACTGCAATCCCCCTTGCCGCATGCAAAATCGCGTTCAAATGTTTGGTTGCCGGGCGGTCACGCCTCGGCGGCCGCCACGAGCGCGCGCGCCGGCAACGTGATCAGCCCGTCGGAGCTGACGAACGGCTCGGCGAGCTCGCGGATCTTCGCCTTCACCGCCGCGCGCTCGTCGTGCGACAAACCGTCGTAGATGTCCGCGAACACCCGCGACAGGTCGAGCTTCTCCTCCACCTGCTCGTCGACGGTCATCGACGCGTGCGGGAGCTCGAGCGGTTCCACGACGACGTCCACGAACCCGGCCGCCTCGAGCAGCTCCTGCAGCACATCGGGCGCCGACAGCGAGAACATCCCCGGGGCGGCCGGATCCGGCACCGGCGCGTGGCCGAGCTCGACCATCGCCCGGTCCGGGATCGTCGCCCACTGGTTGTGCTCGGGCAGTGCCCATACCGCCAGCGCGAGCCGGCCTCCCGGTCGTAGGATCCGCCGCATCTCCTGGATCGCGGCCGCCGGATCGACGGTGAGCATCACGCCCCATCGGCACAGCACCGCGTCGACGCTCGCGGTGGGCATGTCGATCCATTCGAGCTCCAGTCGCTTGAACTCGACGTTCTCGACGCCAAGCTCGCGGGCCCGCTCCCGGGCCACCTCGAGCATCGCGTCAGACGCATCACTGGTAATCAGCGCCCCGCCCGGGGACACGAGCTCGGCCGCCATGAACCCGGTGTCGCCCGGGCCCGCCGCGAGTTCGAGCACCCGCTGGCCGGGCTGCAGCTCGAGGTGCTCGATCATCCACGCCGACGCCGGCATCGCGAACGCACGCCAGCGCTCGGCGCGTCGGCCCCACCCCGGCGCGGCCCGCTCCCAACGCGCGAGGATCTCGCTCCGTACGGCGTCCGGGTCCGAGGTGTCGGAGCTGCCCACCTACTCCTCCCGACCGTCGGTGCGCTCGGCGAGGCGCCGCACGATCTCCTTGAACGCGCCCTCGATCTGCGCGCTCAGCCGCCGCTGGAAGATCGCCATCACGGCTTCGGACGCCACCGGCCCGAGACGCTCGACCGCCCGCTCGATCTCCGGCCAGCGCTCGGCGGGCATGTCGGCCTGTGCGAACGGCTTCCAGATCTCGTGCTGGAACAGCTCGACGAACGAGCGCGACACCGATTCGCAGTGGCGGTCGATCTCCTCGAGGATCGACAGCGCGCTCCGGAGCGAGATGCCGCGCCCGACGACCTCCTCGGCGATCGCCAGCAGGGATGGGCTGGGCGCCATGAACCGCCCCTCGCCGATCGGCACGAGCATGCCCAGCCGCTCCGCTTCGGCGAGCACCTCGGGCGCTTCTTGCGCGCTGACGTGGAACCGCTGGTCGAGCTGTTCGAGCGTGAGCGTCTCGCCGGGCTCACCGGTCGCCGCCGCCTGCAGCGCCTCGCCGAAGCGCCGCAGGCGCTCGGCCGTGCCCTGGGTGTCGTCGAGCAGCCGCTTGATCCCTCCGAGGTTGAAGCCGTCGTCCTGGAGCTCGCGGACGAGTCGCAGCTGCGCAAGGTGCTCGGGCCCGTAGTAGCCGACGCGTGCACGCACCTCGGGCGGGTCGAGCAGCCCCCGGGCCTGGTGGGCGCGGATGTTCCGCACCGACATACCTGACTGCGCCGCCAGCTGCTCGATCGTCAGCTGGTTGGGGGACTCGGACTCCTCGAACCTCGTGGCGGAGGACACCACAACGATTAAAGCTTGCGCCGGAGCAGCTTGCCGGAGGCGGTCCGCGGCAGTCCATCGGCGAACTGGACCATCTTGGGGACCTTGAACGACGCGAGCCGCGCCGCACAATGGGCGCGAAGCTCCTCTGGCTCGGCGGTCGCACCGTCGCGGAGCACGACCGTGGCGACGACCGCCTCGCCCCACTCGGCGTCCGAGCGTGGGTGCACGGCGGCGTCCGCTACCGCCGGATGCTCCAGCAGAGCCGCCTCGACCTCGGCCGGGGCGACGTTCTCGCCGCCGGTCACGATCGTGTCCGCCTTTCGGCCGACGATCTCGAGGCGGCCGCGCTCATCGAACCTCCCGATGTCGCCCGTGTGGAGCCAACCGTCCTCGGCTAGGGCGCCGGCGGACACGATCGGGCCTCGCACCAACACCTCACCGTCGCAGGCGGTCCGAAGCCCCACACCGGCCAGCGGCCAACCGAACGTCGCGATCTGCGAGCACGCCTCGGTCATCCCGTACGTTGGCGCCACCGGGACGCCGGCCTCGGCGGCGCGCGCGAGCAACGCCGGCGCGATCGGACCGCCGCCCAGCAACGCCCAGCGCAGCGTCGGGGGACGGTGCAAACCCGCGTCGAGCAGGCGCGCCAGCATCGTCGGCACGAGCGAGACGATCGTGATCCGGCGGCCCGGGTCCATCAGCTCGTTGAGCACGGCCTCGGTCTCGAATCGCCCGTGGAGCACCGCCGTGGTGGCGTAGATCGCGCTTCGAATCGGGATCGATAGGCCCCCGACGTGCGTCAGCGGCATCGGGCACAGCCAGCGCTCGGCCGGATCGAGCCCGAGCGCCACGGCCGAGCCGAGCGCGCTCGCGAGGAAATTGCCTCGCGTAAGGACGACCGGCTTGGGCGCGGCGGTCGTGCCCGAGGTGTGCATCACCGCCACGTCGACGTCCCCGTCGGCGGGCGCTCCCGGATCGCGCTCGGCGCTGGCGCGGCGCTGCGCCTGCTCGGCCGCGCTCAGCCGCAGGTCGATCGGCACCACCGCCGCGCCGGCCAGAAGGCAGGCGTGCAGGGCGACCACGAAGTCCTCGCCCGCGGGCAGCTCCAGCGCGACGCGGCGCGCCCGCGCCACGCCCGCCCTCGCGGCCGCGGCATCGCGGAGCTCGGCATAGGTCAGAGTGCGATCGGGACCCTCGATCGCGACCCGATCGGGGTGCTTGTCCGCGGCGGCACTGATCCAGGACGACACGCCCGACACGGTAGTCTCGCGCGGGTGCCAACGACTTGGAAGCTCGCCCACGAGTATCGGGACATCCGCTACGAAACCGGCGTCGACGACGCGGCCGGTATCGCCAAGATCACGATCAACCGGCCCGAGGTGCGGAACGCGTTCCGACCCGAGACCGTGGTCGAGCTGTCCGACGCCTTCACCCGCGCGCGCGAGGACCTCGACGTCGGCGTGATCATCCTCACCGGCGAGGGCCCGGACGCTTTCTGCTCCGGCGGCGACCAGCGCGTGCGCGGCCAGCGCGGCGGCTACGTGACCGGGGCCGACCCGGGCCAGGCCGGGAAACATCAAGCGGTCGGCCGGTTCGAGGTCACCGATCTGCACATCCAGATTCGCCGGCTGCCCAAACCGGTGATCGCGATGGTCGCCGGCTATGCCGTCGGCGGCGGCCATGTTCTGCACGTCGTGTGCGACCTGACGATCGCCGCCGACAACGCCCGCTTCGGCCAGACCGGGCCGAAGGTCGGGTCGTTCGACGGCGGTTTCGGGGCGACCGTGCTCTCTCGCCTGGTCGGGCCGAAGAAGGCCAAGGAGATCTGGTTCATGTGCCGCCAGTACGACGCGCAGGAGGCGCTGGCGATGGGACTCATCAACACCGTCGTGCCGCTCGATCAGCTCGAGCAGGAGACCGTGAGGTGGTGCCGGGAGATGCTCGCCCTCTCGCCCTTCGCGTTGCGCATGCTGAAGGCGAGCTTCAACGCCGACGAGGACGGCCTCGCCGGCATCCAGCAGCTCGCCCACGACGCGAACCTCCTCTTCTACATGAGCGAAGAGGCGCAGGAGGGGCGCAACGCGTACCTCGAGAAGCGCAAGCCGGACTTCTCGAAGTTCCCGCGCCGGGCCTGATGGCCGCGACCCGAGAGGCCACCAAACCCAACAGCATCCGCATCTGGCTGATGGCGGCCCGCGTGCGGACGTTGCCGGCCGCGATCGCGCCGGTGCTCGTCGGCACCGCCCTCGCCGGGTTCCTGCACGTCTTCCATCCGCTCCGGTTCCTCGCCGCGTTGATCGGCGCGATGTTCATCCAGATCGGGACCAACCTGTCCAACGACTACTCGGACGCGCGGCGGGGAGCCGACACCGAGGACCGGCTCGGGCCGGTCCGCGTCACCGCCGGAGGGCTCGTGCCGCCCCGGCAGGTGCTGATCGCGACGTACC
>Ga0335073_10000823_pt1 | contig 40696 bp, 35 predicted proteins | sample Lox_Sample_22_FD_207093 | JGI IMG/M metagenome (GOLD analysis project Ga0335073, IMG submission 207093) | Soil microbial communities from Loxahatchee National Wildlife Refuge, Florida, United States - Lox_Sample_2.2 | ecosystem: Environmental > Terrestrial > Soil > Wetlands | place: USA... | reverse complement strand
CTGGTCCGGGACGCGTCCGGGACGCGTCCCGGACCAGTGCCAGTTATGCTTTACTGCGGAGCCGTGTGGCGTGGAGGGGAACCGGATGAGACGCCCGACCATTGCGGACATCGCACAGCGAGCCGGCGTGACCAAGGCCGCGGTCTCGTTCGCCCTGAACGGCCAGCCGGGCGTGTCCGCGTCGACCAGGGAGCGCATCCTGGCGATCGCCCACGAGATCGGGTTCCAGCCCAACAGCGCGGCCCGTGCCCTGACCGCCGGGAAGGCCGAGGCGTTCGGCCTGATCATCGACCGTCCGGCCCGCACCCTCGGCATCGAGCCGTTCTTCATGCAGCTGATCTCCGGCATCCAGGCTGAGCTCGCCGGCCAGCACGTCACGCTGCTTTTCACTACGGCCGAGGACCAGGACGCCGAGATCGAGATGTACCGCCGGTGGTGGGCGCAGCGCCGGGTGGACGGCGTGTTCGTCGTCGACCTGCAGGTGAACGACCGCAGGATCGCGGTGCTCGAGGAACTCCACATGCCCGCCGTGGTGTTCGGCACGCCGCGCGGCACGGGCTCGCTGCCCGCGGTGTGGCAGGACGACCGCGCGGCGGTCGAGTCGGTGGTCCGCCACCTGGCCGACCTGGGTCACCGCCGGATCGCCCGCGTCGGCGGGTTCTCGCGGTACTGGCACACCGCGCTGCGCGAGGAGGCGTTTGCCCAGGTCGCGGCCGAAGCCGGGCTTAACGCGATGTCGGTGGCGGCCGACTACACCGCCGAGCACGGCGCGCAGGCGACCCGCGGCCTGCTCGGGTCGGCGGAGCCGCCGACCGCGATCTTGTACGACAACGACGTGATGGCCGCCGCCGGGCTGGGCGTGGCGCAGCGGATGGGGATCACCGTCCCGTCGGGCGTGTCGATCGTGTCGTGGGACGACTCCGCGCTCTGCGAGCTGATCCACCCCGCGGTCACCGCGCTGCGCAGGGACATCGCGGCGGCGGGCGGCCAGGCCGCCCGGATGCTGCAGGAGATGGCGGCCGGCGGCCAGCCGGCGAACTTCGAAGAGGCGCCCCCCGTCCTGCAGGTCCGCGACAGCTCCGGCCCGGTCGGCGTGCCGCAGATCGCGGGGACGCGCCGCTCCCGCCTTACCGCGTAGCCGGACATCGCCGGCCGTCCGGCGGCGGCCGACGGAGCAGGGACACAGGTCACAGAACACCGGACACTAGGTCACATTCTGTGTGAAAGTGTTACTTATTGCTGCTTACGGGGCTACACTGGCAGCCAGTTAACGGGTCTGATATCTGATCGCGATCCGAGAGATACGGAGACGGCACTTTACTTCGACGCCGCTTTGGGTTAACACTTAACCGGTATAGCCCACCTGTTCAACGGCGGCGACGGGGCGGACTCGCCACGGCGGCGCCGAGCCTAGAACGGACAAACACCCCGGACACAGGGGTCGTCATGGAAGCGGCTGGCGCGCCGTCCCCGGCGCGCGGCACTCTTCCGCGACCCGGCGGCCACCTGACCGGGGTTATCAGAGGACTTGCTAGTGAGGAGGTAGGAGCAGGTGAGACCTACGAACAACACGACGAGCCGGCGATGGCGGGCCACACGGTATGGAACCGCCGCCGTCGCGGTGCTAGCTCTGGCGACAGTGAGCGCCTGCAGCAGCTCGTCATCGAACAGCAGCAGCTCGTCTGCGTCGACGTCGTCGTCACCCTCGACGTCAACGTCGGCGTCTGCGTCTGCGTCGGCGACGCCGTCGTCCGGCGGGACGATCACATCGTTCCCGCGGGACGAGACGCTGTACACCAGTGGCACGTCGTACTCGCCGCCCACGAACTGGAACCCGCTCGACGTCGGTAACTTCGCGACGGGTACCCAGGGCCTGATCTACGAGCCGCTGTTCCTTTACGACCCGATCAAGGGGACGTACGACCCGTGGCTGGCCTCGGCGGCCGGCACGTGGAGCGGCAGCACGTACACGGTCACCGTCCGCTCTGGTATCACGTGGAGTGACGGGACGCCGTTCACGGGCGCCGACGTCGCCTACTCGATCAACCTGGCCATGACCAACAAGGCCGACCCGTTCAACGCCAACGTGTCGACCGTCGCCAGCGCGACGGCGAGCGGCAACACCGTCACCGTGAAGTTCAAGGGCACCCCGGGTTACACCGAGTGGCAGGGCTTCCTGTGGCGCGCGCCGATCCTGCCGGAGCACATCTGGTCCAAGATGTCCTCGTCGCAGCAGATCACCGGCGCGAACACCAACCCGGTCGGCACTGGCCCGATGACGCTGGCCTCCTACAACTCGCAGGAGGTCGCCTACCAGACCAAGCCAGACTGGTGGGGCACCGCGGCACTCGGCCTGAGCTTCAAGTTCAAGTACCTGGTCGACGTCGTGAACGGCTCGAACAACCAGGAGCTTGGCGCGCTGACTTCGGGTGACGTCGACTGGAGCAACAACTTCCTGCCGGGCATCAACAACCTCATGACCGCGCTCAACGGCAACGCCGGCTACGGCTTCAAGACCTACTACCCCAAGTCGCCGTACATGCTGTCGGCGAACACGGTGTGGCTTGAGCCGAACGACAGCGTCGCGCCGATGAACAACGTCAACTTCCGCAAGGCGCTCGCGTACGGCCTCAACCCGGCCGCGATCGCGCAGACGGTGTACGGCGGCATCGCGGCGCCGGCCGGTCCGACAGGCCTGCTGCCCACGCTTTCCGCTTACATCGACTCGAGCGTGGTGAGCCAGTACGGGTTCTCCTTCAACCAGGCCAAGGCCAAGCAGTACCTGGCCGCTTCCGGGTACCACGGCCAGGCCATCACGCTGCAGGTGCCTGACGGCTGGACCGACTGGATGCAGGGCATCCAGGTCATCCAGCAGGAGCTGAGCCAGATCGGGATCAACATCCAGCTGATCTACCCGCAGGACCCGGCGCGCAACGCTAACCTGACCAACGGCACCTACGACCTGGCGCTCGACAACAACGCCGGGCTCGACTCCACGCCTTGGAGCTACTTCCAGCGCGTGTACCAGCTCCCGATCGAGAAGCAGCAGACCGCCCAGGAGAACTGGGAGCGGTTCAGCTCGCCCTCGGACTGGGCACTGGTGCAGGAGGCCGGCTCAACCCCGACGACCGACACCGCCAAGCTGGACACCATCTACGGCCAGCTGGAGAAGGACTTCCTCCAGCAGCTGCCGGTGATCCCGGTCTGGTACAACGGTGCCTGGTTCCAGGGCAGCACCAAGTACTGGCAGGACTACCCGTCCAGCGGTGGCTCGGACGAGAACATGCCGGTCATGTGGGGCGGCTACATCGGCGCGATGACCACGGTCCCCGCGCTTGCCCAGCTCAAGCCGGTGCCGCAGACCTCGAGCTGACGGCTCGCGGTTCGCGATCGGATTAGTCACTAGCACGGCCCTCGAAGCGACCCGCCTTCCGCCCCGCGCCAGCGGGGCGGAAGGCGGGTCGCGGGGCCGTTGAACTCGAGAACCCCCGGAGACGGCCCGTGCGGCGCTACCTCACCAGGAAACTGATCACCTATCTGCTGGCGTTCTTCATCGGCGTCACCCTCGACTGGGGTATCCCGCGCCTGATGCCTGGCGACCCGATCCAGAGCATGCTCGACAAGTTCAGCCTGCAGTCGGCGTCGTACGCGGCCCAGTACAAGATCTTCGCCCAGCAGTTCGGCACGAACCTGCCGCTGTGGCAGCAGTACCTGAACTACTGGAAGGGCATTTTCACGGGTAACCTCGGGCTGAGCATCTGGGCGCCGGGGGCCCGGGTCAGCACGCTCATCTTCCAGGCGCTGCCGTACACTCTCGCGCTGCTCATACCGGCCATCGTGCTGTCTTACTTCTTCGGCAACAGGCTGGGTGCGGCGGCGGCGCGGCGCAAGTGGCTCGACAACTCGGTGCTCCCGATCGGCTACGTCTTCCAGGCGATCCCGTACGCGTGGCTGGCGCTGGTCGTGCCGTACCTGTTCGGCGTCGTCTGGCACGTGTTCCCGACGTCCAGGCCCTACTCAGAGACGCTGGTGCCGGCCTGGAACTGGACGTTCATCGCCTCCCTGCTCGACCACTGGTTCCTGCCGTTCCTCACGTTGTTCATCGTGAGCCTCGGCGGCTGGGCCATCGGCATGCGCAACCTCGTGATCTACGAGCTCGAGAACGACAGCTCCCGGTATATGCGGGCGCTGGGCGCGAACGAGCGCATCGTCCGCCGGTACGCCTACCGCAACGCGTCGCTGCCGCAGCTTTCCGGCCTCGCGCTCGCCCTCGGCGTGGTCATCGGGGGCAACATCGTGACCGAGATCGCGTTTCAGTACCCGGGCCTGGGCCAGCTGATCTTCAATGCGGCCGCCAACAACGACTACTTCCTGCTCCAGGGCATCTTCATCTTCATCGTCATCGCCGTCCTGGTCGCCAACTTCGTCATCGACCTGGTGTACATCGCCGTCGATCCCCGCACGCGCCTGAGTATGCAGGGAAGCACGGCATGAGCGAGCTAGTGTCCTGGAAGCGATCGGGAGACACACCATGACCGAGCCGCTGAGCGAGATCCCGGCCGCGGACAGCCGCGACATCGCGGAGCTGCCCGAGGCAGTGGTGCCCGTCGCGACCGTTGCCGAGCCGGCCGTCGCGGTTGCCGCGGGCATTCCCGGCGGCCTTGGCGGCGGCACCGCCGTCGGCCGCAAGCGCGGCGACTTCGTCTACTACGGCCTGCGGAACAAGAAGCTGCTCTTCGGCCTCGGGCTCGAGCTGTTCTTCGTACTCGTCGCGCTGCTGGGTCCGGTCATCGCCAGGCACAGTCCCACTGAGCTCATCGGCACCTCACTGAGCAAGCCGAGCGCGACATACTGGCTCGGCACCGACAACCTGGGCCGGGACATTTTCGCCCAGCTGGTATACGGCTTGCGGGAAAGCTACCTGGTGGGCGCGCTGGGCGCGGTGTCCGCATCAGTGGTTGGCATGACGCTCGGCTTTATCGCCGGATGGCGCGGCGGCATTGTCGACGAGATCATCCAGTTGTTCACCAACGTCCTGGTGATGATCCCGTCGCTGGTGCTCATCATCGTCATTGGAGCCTACCTGCCCAGCCGTTCCGTCCTCTTCGAGGGCGTGTTCATCGGGCTGACGACGTGGCCCTGGGTGGCACGCGCGGTCCGCGCGCAGACGTTCTCGCTGCGCTCGCGAGAATTCGTTGACATGGCCAAGCTGTCAGGCAAGCGCCCGGTGTCGATCATCGTCAAGGAAATAGCGCCGAACATGGCGTCGTACCTGTTCCTTGTCATCATCTTGCTGTTCGGCAGTTCGATGCTCCTCGCCTCAAGCTACGACTTCCTCGGCATCGGCCCGACCAACCTCGTGTCGCTCGGCACGATGATGAACAACGCGAACCAGAACGCCGCGCTCTTCTACCACCTGTGGTCGTGGTTCATCCCGCCAGGCGTGGTGCTGACCGGAATGGTCGCGGCGCTGCTCGTCGCCAACGTGGGCCTGGACGAGGTCTTCAACCCCAAGCTGAGGGAACAATGAGCGTCAGCGTAGAGAACCTCTCGGTCGCCTACCGGAGCCGCCGTGGCGACCTGACCGCTGTCGACAACGTCAGCTTCTCGCTCGCCGACGGCGAGATCATGGGCCTGGCGGGGGAGTCGGGCAGCGGGAAGTCCACCCTCGGCAACTCGCTCATCTACCTCGACCAGCGGATGAAGCAGGTTGGCGGCAAGGTCACCCTCGACGGCCGGGAACTGCCGATCGCCGACACCAAGGCGATGCGGCCGCTTCGGATGACCCAGGTCTCGCTCGTCCCGCAGTACGCGATGAGCGCGCTGACCCCGACCCGCAAGATCGGCACGCTCACCGATGACCTGCTCAAGTCGCACAAGGTGCGCAACCGCGACGAGGTGCTCGCGGAGATGCGCCGCCGGATCGAGCTGATCGGCCTCAAGGATGATGTGCTCAGGAAGTACTCCTTCGAGCTGTCCGGCGGCATGCGCCAGCGCGTGACGATCATCTTGTCCACGCTGCTGAACCCTTCGCTGCTGATCGCCGACGAGGTCACCTCCGCGCTCGACGTCTCCACGCAGCGCGCGGTGGGCGAGATGCTGCTCGAGTTCCGCGACCGCGGCTACATCAAGAGCGCCATCACGATCACCCACGACCTGTCGATCCTGGCGCAGATCGCCGACAGCATCACGATCATGTACGCGGGACGACTGGCGGAGAAGGCCAGCACCGACACGATCGTGAACGAGCCGCTGCACCCTTACACCCAGGCGCTGATCGCCTCACTGCCCGAGGTGGGCGTACGGCACGACACGACCACCCTGACCGGCATTCCGGGACGTCCCCCGTCGCTCGCCAACATGCCGACGGGGTGCCGGTTCCGTGACAGGTGCCCGTTCGCGTTCGCCAAGTGCACGCAGACCCCGCCGTTCGAAGAGGTCAAGCCCGGGCACTACGTCTCGTGCTGGAAGGTAAGCCAGGAGGCAGCTAAGTGAGCGTGCTCAAAGTCGATCAAGTCTCCAAGCTGTACCGGTCCACAAGCAGGGGCGGCGGGCTCACCCCCGCGCTGCGCAAGGTCAGCTTCGAGCTGAGGGAGGGCGAGGTCATCTCGCTGATCGGCGAGAGCGGCAGCGGCAAGACGACGATCGGCAAGATCGTGCTCCGGCTCGTGGCCCCGACGAACGGCACGGTGACCTTCAACGGCAAGGACATCAGCACGTACTCCGCGCGCGGGCTGCGTGACTACTACCGGCATGTGCAGGGCGTCTTCCAGGACCCCTTCAGCTCCTACAACCCGATCTACCGGGCGGACCGGGTGTTTGAGCTCGTACGCGACGTGTACTTCCCGCACGTCTCGGACACGGAATGGGACGCCAAGCTCGAGGCGGCACTCGACGCGGTCACGCTCAACCCCGGTGACGTGCTCGGCAAGTACCCGCACCAGCTCTCCGGCGGCCAGCAGCAGCGACTGCTGATCGCCCGCGCGCTGCTGCTCGAGGTCAAGGTCCTCGTCGCCGACGAGATCATCAGCATGCTCGACGCATCCACCCGGGTCGACGTGCTCAACCTGCTCGTCAAGCTCAAGCGGTCCGGGCTCGCGATCCTGTTCGTCACCCACGACCTGTCGCTCGGCAACTACGTGAGCGACCGCACGATCATCTTGCGCCATGGCGCGATCGTGGAGATGGGGGCGACGCAAAAGGTCTTCGGCAACCCGCAGCACGACTACACCCGGATGCTGCTGTCCTCCGTGCCTGAGCTGCACAAGAAGTGGCAGCACACACCGCTCGGGCCGGTCGTGGTCTCGGCCAACGGGTCGGCCGTGGCGACCGATGTCATCGAAGCCGCGCCGGGCACCGTTGCCTCCGCCCTGGCGCACGCGACCATGCTGGACGAGCTCACCCATACCGAGCAGGTCATCAAGCGCGACGTGCGGGCCATGTTCGCCGGACGCGGCGGCCGTCAGGCCGCCGTCGCGGTGGCGCTCGAGCCGCCCGCGCTCAGCGAATTCGAGCCCGATCACCTAGTCGCCGAGCCGGAGTAGCGTTCCCCGACCGAGAGTCGCCACCTACCGTTCGGGATGAAGCAAATGGAAGAGATAGCGAGCGTTCCTGTCCATCCGCAGCGGGCAAGGGTATACGTCGAGGGCTGGCAATCGTGGAGTCCGGTCGGCCTGTTCCCGGTTGGCGCGCCGCCGGCACCGGCGAGCGGTGAGTCGGAGGTGATCGACTGCCAGTACCGCCAGACGGCGCCGGAGGGCGTGTTCCGGGGGTCTGGACTGCTGGCCGTCGACCCGGGCAATGCCGCAGCGCCGGTGGTGTTCGGCGCGACCGGCGCATCCAGCCGGGTACCGCTCATCGAGGCGGTGCTGCGCGGTGAGCGCCTGGTCGTGTCCGCCGACGCCCCGGTCGAGCAGCGGGCCGACGGCGCGCCGGGCGGGATGCTCGGGGTGCTCGGACGGTGGGCCGACCGGTTCGGGTCCCAGGCCGGCGCACTGCGTGCCGTACCCACAGTGTGGTGCACTTGGTATCAGTACTTCGAGCGGGTGACCGCGCGGGACGTGCTCGAGAATCTCGCGCTTATGGCGCGACTCCAGATGCCCGTCGACGTGGTGCAGCTGGACGACGGGTATCAGGCCTGTCCTGGCGACTGGCTGTCGGTGCGGCCCGGTTTCGGCGACCTGCCGGGGCTGGTGGCGCGGATCAGGAACGCCGGGCGGCGGGCCGGAATCTGGATCGCGCCGTGGCTGGTCGGCGGGTCCAGCGCACTGTTCCGCGAGCATCCCGACTGGGTGGTGCGGGACCCGCGCTCCGGCGAGCCGGTTTACGCGGGATCAGTCGTGCGAGACGGGTGCTTCGCACTGGATCTCACGCATCCGGGCGCCGCGGCGTACCTGGTCGAGGTGCTGCAAACCATGCGTGGCTGGGGGATCGACTACTTCAAGGCCGATTTCTGCTACGCGGGCGCATACGAGGGGGTGCGGGCTGCCGCCGTACCCTCCGGTGTCGCCGCATACCGGCAGGGACTCCAGCTGATCCGTTCGGCCATCGGGCCAGAGGCAATGCTTGTGGGGTGCGGTGCGCCGATGCTGCCTTCTGTGGGGCTGGTGGACGCGATGCGGGTCGGACCGGACATCGCGGCTCGCTATGAGCCCGCCGACGGTCTGCTGACAACCCCGTCGCAGCGCAACGCGACCCGCAACGTGCTCGCCCGGGCCTGGCAGCACGGCCGGTTCTGGATCAACGACCCGGACTGCATGATGCTGCGGCCTTCAGTCGAGCGGCGGGCCGACTGGGCGTCTGTCCTGACGCGCTGCGGCGGGCTCCGGGCATCCGGCGACGGGCTCCGCTATCTGGATTCGTGGGGCCTGGAAACCACGCGCGCCCTGCTGCGACCGGCGCCGGTGGCAGTCAGCATCCCCGCGTGAGCGCTGCGGTTGGCTAGCGGCTCCGGTATTCGGTAAACTGCATCGGCGCGGTGCGGAAGATCGCGCTCCCTTGGGGTATGGGGTAATTGGCAGCCCGACAGGTTCTGGCCCTGTTAGTCTAGGTTCGAGTCCTGGTACCCCAGCTTTGCGCGTGGCACGGATGCCCTTAGGGTGACGTCCGTGCCACGTTTGCGTTCTGCCCCGCTGATCCAGGCCTGCCTCAACGGCGGCACGACCCGCGCGGCGCACCCGGCTGTTCCGCTCACCCCCGCCGAACTCGCCGCCGAGGCGCGCGCCGCCAAGCTGGCCGGCGCGCAGGCGCTGCACCTGCACCCGCGTGATGCGACAGGAGCGCAGACGCTCGTGCCTGACGACGTGCTCGCCGCCGTGGCCGCTGTCCGGGCGGCGACCGGCCTGCCGACCGGGGTGACCACAGGGATCTGGACCGTCGACGGCGATGTCGGCCGCCGGACGGGGCTGGTCGTCGGCTGGTCTGGTCCTGACGCACCGGACTTCGCGTCGATCAACATGAACGAGCCGGGCACAGACGCCCTCGCGGACTTGCTCACCGGCCTCGGGATCGGAATCGAGGCGGGCGTGTGGACGGCACAGGACGCGCGGCTGCTAGGAGCGAGCAGCTTCGGCGACCGGATCATCCGGGTACTCGTGGAGCCGGTCGACCCGACACCGGCCGGTGCCGTCGAGACCGCGGCGCAGACAGCGGCGGAGCTGGCCAGCCGGGGTATCACCGCGCCGCAGGTGCACCACGGCTACGGGCTGGCCACCTGGGCCGTGATCAGGGCGGCCGCGGCGATGGGGCACGGATTCCGTGTTGGCCTTGAGGACACGACCGTCCTGCCTGAGGGCCGCACCGCCGCGGGCAACGGCGACCTGGTGGCCGCCGCTGTTCGTGTCGCCCGTGGATCCTGACGCCTGTTCGTGTTGGCTGCACTCACCGGGAGGCGGTAGGGTGTAGTCCGCTGGGGGTGGAGATCCCCGGCGGAATCCGAAGCTCGGCCCCGTCGTCTAGAGGCCTAGGACGCCGCCCTCTCAAGGCGGTAACGCCGGTTCGAATCCGGTCGGGGCTACGTTTGTCTAAGGTCCGCACGTTTGGTGCTGCGGGCGCGTGCGCGGGCTTCCCGGTTGTGCGGGTGGAGTGCGGTCGCTGCTTGCCAGCTGACGGTGCGGGCGCGCCTGGGTCTACTGCCGGCGGGCCACGCCCGCGTAGCACGAAACGTTCTCTTCGAGTCCGCTGGCCCCTGGGTCCGGCCGCCACCTGTGGCATTGCACAAGGCCCGGCGGGAGAAGCTGAATCCCGTCGAAGAACCGCAGGGTCTCCGCATACGTACGCCGGGTCTGCTGCACCTTGACGCGTTCGTTGTACCTACGGGCGCCCTCGGCCACCATATCCGCGTTGATGTCTTTCGCCGGCTGGGTCAGCGCCAGGTAACTGCCCGGCACTGTCGCACCGACCATCTCAGTCACGATGCCGTATGGGTCTTCCTCGTCGGAGACCAAGTGCAGCACGCCGATGAACAAGACCGCGACGGGCCGGGAGAAGTCAAGGGTCCGCGCCGCCTCTTCCGCGATCTTGGCTGTATCCGTCAGGTTCGCGTCCAGGTACGCGCACGCGCCCTCAGGGCTGCTCGACAGCAGTGCACGGGCATGAGCCAGCACGATCGGGTCGTTGTCGACGTAGACGATCTTGCATTCTGGTGCGACCGATTGCGCGACCTCGTGAGTGTTACCTGCCGCCGGGATGCCAGTCCCGATGTCCAGGAATTGCCGTATCCCTGCCTCGCGGACGAGAAAACGCACCGCACGGCCGAGAAACGCCCGGTTCGCCCGGATATCCCGGATGATCGTCGGCCGAACGGCAATCACTTCTTCGGCGGCGATCCTGTCCGCCTCGAAATTGTCCTTGCCGCCAAGCCAGTAGTCATAAACCCGGGCCGCATGGGCAACGGTGGTATCGAATGTCGGTGGAAGCGGGTGTTCGTCGTCATCAATAGGTGGAAGCCTCGACATGTGACCGACTCCTCGGAACGCCAGACTAACAGGACGCCAGTGGCTATACCATTAATTAGCCAATCATATCCGGCCAGGCATGGAAGTACGGCCACTCAAGGCAGTTTACCTGGTGCGGAGAGCGGAACCCCGGCGATATCCGCACGCCAGCCACCGCACTGCCGTCCCCGCCAAAGGCCTTCCCATCTGTCTACTGTCTATTTACACTAGACAGGTGGGCGTCGATCCGGAGTTGCTCAACGGGGCGCGGCATGCGCAGGCGCGCCTCGTGGACGCCGAGCGTGCCATGGACATCGCGCGGGCGGACTTCCGCCACGCCGTGCGCCGCCTGCACCTTGCGGGCGGCTCGCTGCGCGAGATCGCGGACACGCTCGGGCTCAGCCACCAGCGGGTGCACCAGATCGTCGAGGAAGCGGGTGGTGCCCGGCCCTCTTGGCGCGGCTACACCCGCCGTGGCGCGGCGCAGCACGGCGGCACCAGCCCGCCGGAATGCTCGTTCTGTGGCAAATATGTGCCGCAAGTCAGCAAGCTCGTCGCCGGTAGCGGCGTGTACATCTGCGACCAGTGCGTCGTAGCGGCCGACCGGGTGATCGCGACCGGCGAGGTCACGGCCACCCCGCTGTCCGCGATTTCGCCCGCGGACGATACCGCGTCGGCCACGTGCAGCTTCTGCGGCAAGCGCCGCCGTCAGGTGTCCGGCCTTGCCGTAGCCGCCGGAGGGAGCATCTGCACCGAGTGCCTGTCCCTCTGCCACGAGATCAACGCTGAAGCCGACGGACTCCACTAGCGGCCGGCCCAGTTGACACAAGCACGTGACCGTGGCAGACGACTGGGGCGAAGACGCGATGCGCCGGGCGCTCCTCAACATAAGGGTGCCGAGTGCGGTGCCGCTCGCGGATGCGGGCTCTTACCGTGACCGGCATTCCGCGCGAAGGTGAGGTACCGGCCATCCGGCCGGTACCTCACCTTTTCGTTCGAGGGTTACTTCGTCTGGAGGATCGTCATCGACTCGGCCGGGAGCGTGATGCCGCCCGCGACCGAGGCCGCCGGCATGGTTCCGGTCACTATGTTGGAATCTGCCGAGTTCTGGTTGGCTGCGGTGTAGCTCCATGTTTTGAGCGTCCCGAACAGCGGGGCTTTGAAGGTCACTGTCTCCGCGGCGCTCGTGTTCGTGTTGATGAACGCCACCGTGTACTTGCCGTCGGGGGCCAGGGCCTGGTAGGCGAGCACGTCGGCGGGGTCGGAGGTGCCCAGGGTGGCGAGCAGCGCGTGCGGCTGGGCCACTACCGAGGCGAGCAGGTAACCGTAGTAGGGAGTCTCCGCGGCTGGCGGGGAGGAGGAGGTGAAGAACCCGTAGTCCGGGCTGGTGCAGCTGCCGGTGGTGTTGCCGTAGTTGTTCATGTCCCACCAGTCGACGCTCCTGGCGCCGGCCGCCAGCCAGGACAGCACGTCGCCGGCGGCGAACAGCGCGCCGGCCGGGGTGCACACCGTGGTGGTCTCGTTGTTGGACACGCCGGTCTCGCCGACGACGACCGATGCCTTCGGGTCGTAGGTGTTCAGTTCGGTCCGGATCTCGGCGTACAGCGACGGGATCTGCTGCAGCGCCTGAAGGACCTGCTGGTCGGTCGGGTTGGACCCGCCCGTGGCGCCGTAGAAGTAGAACGGGTAGTAGTGCGCGTCCACGAAGCTGGCGTACTTGCCGTCTGTGCCGAGCACGGTGTTGTTCCACTCGGAGTTGTCCGGCACGGACGCGCCGGGCACCTCGCTGCCGAACGCCCACGGCACCCCGATCTGGGCCTGCGGGTCCGCCGCCTTCATCGCCTGCAGGAACTGTTTCGCGTTGACGGCGTAGGAGGTGGCCAGCGTCTGGGTGCCGGCCGCGTTGCCTTGGGTCGTCTGCGGGCAGGTCGGGTTCTCGTAGACGCCGTTGACGGTCGTGTAGGTGTTCGGCGTGTAGCCCGCGTAGTCAGCGGGCGGGCCGGCGAGCTCGTTGTCGACCTCCCAGCACCCGTACGTCTCGTTGCCGACCTCCCAGAGCGCGACGCCCTGGCCGGGAGTGCTCTTGGCCTGGGCGACCCATGCGGCGGCTTCGGCAGGCGTGCCGGAGCCGTAGTTGACGGTGACGAAGCTCTGCGCGCCGATCGCCCGGGCCTGCGCGGAGAACTGGCTGAAGTCGAGCGAGTCCGACGAGGAGCAGCTTGAGGTGAAGGACGCCGTCGCGTCGTCGGGCAGGCAGTTCTGGATGTTGGTGTTCGTCTGCCAGTCGTAGTAATCCGCGTAGGACCCGCCGCCGTAGCGCAGCATGCCGATGCCCGCCGCCTGCAGCAGCGGCTGGATGACGTCCACGCCCCCGCCGGCCGACGTGTCCGCCGCGTAGACGTAGTCCCACGGCGCGGTGTTCAGCCCGAGCGGCGCCGCCGACAGCAGCGCCGGCAGGCTGCCCGCGCTCGCCGCGGCCGGCGCCGCCGCGGTCACCGTGGCGGTCGTCAGGACCGCGACTGCCGTGCAGGCGCAGGCGTACAGCGCGCGCCGTTGTCTCAGCCGGAACGCCATGTGAGTGCTCCTTTTTGGTCGGCATTGACATAACACCTCCGTTACTTATACGGTTTAGTTGTTGGATGCAAGGGGTATTCGTTACTTAAATTGTTAAGTTACTCATAGAGGACGGAACCGGGCGGAACCGACCCGCCCCTTAGCGATCGGGATGCTTATCGCGACATATATGATTTAACCGTGCCCTGTCGGCTTCGCGACGGAGGCCGTATTTGGCCTGCGTAATGTGCCTGCAGGCCCTATTGAGTTCCCGCGACGGACGTGAGAATTCTGGCGAGGAGAACGTCCGACACCAGCGGCGCACGTCATGATCTCTATGGCAGGTATCCAAGTTGGCCGGGGCGGCTTGTTTTAGATCCGGATCTGGCGGCTACCATAACCATTAGCTGAACTGGCCGGCTGCCAGGCGCCAACTGGATAAGGCGACGTTTTCTCTGCGATTGGAGCGCAGCAGGCCATGACTGCCGCTAAGGGACGGCACGGCGCGCGGCGACTGGAGGGCATGCAGACCATCCGGACTGACGTGCCGCACCCCGCGCGCGTGTACGACTACTGGCTCGGCGGTAAAGACAATTTCGCCATCGACCGGGAGGCCGCGGAGGAGGCGTTGGCGCTGGTGCCGGAGTTCGCCGATTACGCGGTCGAGAACCGCAAGTACCTGGTGCGCGCGGTCCGCTTTGCGTGCGACGCCGGGATCCGGCAGTTCCTTGACATCGGCACGGGCCTGCCTACCAGCCCGAACGTGCACGAGATCGCCCAGTCGGCCGACCCTGGAACTCGCGTGGTGTACGTCGATAACGACCCGGTGGTCTTCCTGCACGCCGAAGCACTGATGGCCAGGGACGCGAACACCAGCGTGGTCCGGGCCGACTTGCGCGACCCCGGCTACGTGCTGGGGGAAGCCGGCAGGCTGCTTGATTTTAGCCAGCCGGTCGCACTGCTGTTCGTGGCGTGCCTTCACCATCTGCTCGACAGCGATGATCCCGCCGGGGTGGTGGCTCGGTACCTGACGGTGATGGCGCATGGCAGCCTGCTGATCTTGTCCCATCAAACCGATGAGTTTGCCCCAGACAAGATGCGGCAAGCCTCGGTGGAGGCCGAGAAGGCCGGCCTCACGTTCGTGCCCCGCAGTCGGGCGGACATCCTGCGCCTGTTCAACGGCCGCGACCTGGTCGAACCGGGCTTGGTCCTGGTGTCGCGCTGGCGTCCCGACAGCCCGCCCGGCCTCAATGCCGTCCGTGCGTGGGCCTACGGCGGCGTCGCTCGACTGTAGCGCGGCTGCCAGACTGGCCGCTCCGCTAACTGCTGCTTTAACTACGGGAAGGCTACTGGAAGGCTACACATTCGTTCGTAACGATCTGCCTAGGAGGCACGTAGCGTCTCGGGCAGCCCGAACAGCGGCAGCAGACCGTTGTCGAGGAAGCGGGCGACGCCTGCGATGTGGCCGCGGCCGAGATCGAGCACGATCAGCCCGGCCGCCTGCGAGACCAGGGCCGGCTCCCGCGCGTCGCTGACATAGCAGCCGAAGGCAGGCTGTCCATTCGCCCGCACCGGCACGAGCCGGAACCGGCGAGTGCCGCCGCGGAAGACAAGGACCGACAGCAAGCATCCGGCGGCGTAGCCGCCGCGGTAGCCGAGCGGCCATGGCGGCATGGTGAGCCAGGTGTCGTCGGTCAGCATGGCCACGAGCGTCTCGACGTCGCCGCGCTCGAAGGCGTCGGTGAACCGGGCGAGCATCGCACGCTCGGCGGCCGAGCCCGGCAGCGGCGCCTGGGCGAGCCCCGCGGCGGGCACGTTCTCCGCGAGGGCGGCCCGTGCCCGCCGCAGCGAGCTGTTCACCGAGTCCAGCGTCCACCCGAGGAGGTCGGCCGTCTCGGCCGCGCGGTAGCCGAGCACGTCCCGCAGGACCAGCGTGGCCCGCTGGCGGGGCGGCAGGTGCTGCAGTGCCGCCACGAAGGCGAGCGAGATCGCTTCCCTGGCCTCGTACCGCGCCTCGGGGCCGGGCGAGGCGTCGGGCAGTTCGTCGGCCGGCGTGTCCGGGTACGGCTGCAGCCACACTGGCTCGCGGTCGGTCGCGGGCGCCGGCAGCCCGGGCGGCAGCGCTTGCCCGGCCGAAGCCGCGGGCCGCGCGCTCGCGCGGGACATCCCGCGGCCGCGCAGCGCGTTGAGGCACTGGTTGGTGGCGATGCGGTATAGCCAGAACCGCACCGACGCCCGCCCTTCGAACCGCTCGATCGCGCGCCAGGCGGCCAGCATCGTTTCCTGCAGCACGTCCTCCGCGTCGTGCACGGAGCCGAGCATCCGGTAGCAGTGCAGGTGCAGCTCGCGGCGGAACGGCTCGGTGAGCTCTCCGAAAGCATCCCCGTCGCCCGCCTGCGCGCGGGCGAGCAGCTCCGCGGCAGCCTGCACTTGCTCGGTCATGGCGCTCTCCTGTCGGCGGGAACCAGCAGGCGCGTTGTTGAAGAATTCGTCGCCGCCCCGCGACCATTTTCGGGGAGCCCGCGTGTCTCAATCAAATAGCGACGGCGGCGACGGCGGGTCTGACGGCGTGCTGCCCGGGCTGGCGGTTTTGGGGGTACTGGAGGGGGCCGCCTGGCCAGGCGCGGACGCTGCCTCGCCGTCGCTGCCGTCGCCGGGTGTCCCGCACGACCGCGAACACGCGACCGCTCCATGCTCACCGCGTCTGGAGCACGATCATCGACTCGGCCGGCAGGGTGACCCCGCCGGCGACCGACGCGGCCTGCGCCGTCCCGGCCACGACCTCCGAATCAGCCGCGTTCTGCCTCGCCGCGCTGTAGGACCACGTGCGCAGCGGCCCGGCGAGCGCCGGCGAGGGCTGGAAGGTCACCGTCCGCGCCGTGGCGGTGATGTTGATGAGCGCCACCGCGACCTTGCCTGCGGGCAGCACGGACTCGAACGCCAGCACTCCGGACGGATCGGATGTGGCCAGCGCGCCGAGCAGCGCGTGCGGCTGGGCCAGCACCGAGGCGAGCACGTACCCGTCATACGGGGTCTGCGCGCCTGGCCTCGACGACGAGGTGACCAGCCCGTAGTCCGGCCGCAGGCAGCGTGCGCCGGTGTTGCCGTAGTTGTTCAGGTCCCACCAGTCGACGCTCTGCGCGCCGGCCGCCAGCCAGGACAGCACGTCGCCCGCCGCGAACAGCGCACCGACCGGGCTGCACACCGTCGTGGTCGCGTTGTTCGACACGGCGGTCTCGCCGACCACGACCGACGCCTTCGGATCGTAGGCGTTCAGGCCGGCGCGGATGGACGCGTACAGCGCCGGGATCCGCAGCAGTGCCCCCAGGACCTGCTGGTCGTCTGGGTTGGCGCCGCCTGTCGCGCCGGAGAAGGTGAACGGGTAGTAGTGCGCGTCCACGAAGCTCACGTACTTACCGGTCGCCCCGAGCACGGTGCCGTTCCACTCGCCGTTGTCCGGCACGGCAGCGCCCGGCACCGATCCGTCGAACGCCCACGGCACCCCGATCCTGGCCGCCGGGTCCGCCGCCTTCATGGCCCGCAGGAAAGGCACCGCGTTGGCCGCGTACGAACGCGCCAGCGTCTGGGTGCCGGCGGCGCTGCCCTCGGTCACCTGCGGGCACGCCGGGTTCCCCGCTCCGTTCGCTCCCGGCTTGTAGCCCTGGTACCTGGCCGGCGGCCCGGCGAGCTCGTCGTCGACCTCCCAGCACCCGTACGTCTCGTTGCCGACCTCCCACAGCGCCACGCGCTGCCCCGCGGTGCGCGCCGCCTGCGCCACCCAGGCGCCGGCTAGGGCGGGCGTGCCCGACCCGTAGTTGACCGTGACGAAGCTCTGCGCCCCGATCGCGCGTGCCTGCCCGGAGAACTGGCTGAAGTCGAGCTGGCCTGGCGAGGCGCAGCGAGCGGTGAAGGACGCCGTCGCGTCGTCCTGAAGGCAGTTCGCGATGCTGGTGTTCGCCTGCCAGTCGTAGGAGTCCGCGTAGGACCCGCCGCCATACCGGAGCTGGCGGATGCCCGCCGCCCGCAGCAGCGGCTGGATGACGGACACGCTGCCCGGCGCTGAGTAGGTGCCGTCCCACGGGGCGACGTTGACCCCGAGCGGCGCCGCCGACAGCCGGGCCGGCGCGTACGCGCTCCCGCCAGAAGGCACCGCCAGGACGATCGCGACGATGACGGCGACGACCGCCACCCCAGCGCCGACGATCACGAAGAAGGTCCGCCCGCGCCGCACCCGCCAAGCCACCGCACGCTCCTGCCCGCTCGCTCGCATCCTAGTCATCATCCCGAACGATCCCAGGCGACTCCCAGCGATCACCGCATCTCGCCCGCCGTTGACAGCCGCCTGCCGGGATTGCGCGCTACCTGTTGGATTCTGTTGTCAATGCCTGATTTAGCCGGCGAATCGCCCCGTGCGTCCGGCAGCCACACCGTAAGGTGACTGTTACGTCGAAGCCAGCTGCCAAGGAGCAAACGAATGGGGTCTGCGCTGCGGCAAAAGGGAGCGCTCTACGCCATGGCGTGCGTGGCGCTGGCCATCCTGGCGATCGCCACGGCGACGGCGGCGCAGGCTCCGGCGAGCGCGGACACAGCGCCGGTCACGCTCTCCGCGGCGCCTCTCGGGGTCAACACCGCGCCGTGGGACTACTTCTATTCCGTCCCCGGCAGCGCGGCCGTGATGCAGTCGCTGCTCAAGGCGGCCGGCGTCCGCCAGCTCCGGTATGGCGGCGGCGAGTACGCGGACGCCTACGACTGGCAGCTGAATGCCAACATCGACAACTGCCTGCCCGACAACGCGACGGCGCCGTTCACCTCCAGCTGCGCCTCGTCTGACGCGCTGAACTTCAGCCTGTTCTCCAGGCAGGCACGGGCGATCGGCGCCCAGAGCCTCGTGACGGTCAACTACGGCTCGGGAACGCCCGCCCTCGCCAAAGCCTGGGTCAAGCAGGCGAGCACGCCGGGCAGGGCGGTCGCGCTGTGGGAGATCGGCAACGAGAACTACGGCTGCTGGGAAGTGAACAACGAGCTCGCCGGCCCGCCCGAGCATTACAAGCTCTACGTGCCGGGCATCCACACCAGCAACGGCGACAACCCGACCTGCCCGCCGGTGACGCAGGGTGTCGCGGCCGGCATCCAGACGCTGGCCACGTCCTACGCGGTCAACGCGAAGCGGTTCATGATCGCCATGAAGGTCGCGAACCCGGCGGCGCAGATCGGCGTGCCGTGGGCGTTCGGCAGCGAGGTGCGGGGCGCCTCCGTTGCGGATAACACCGAGTGGAACAACACCGTCCTCGGTGCGGATGCGAAGTACATCAGCTTCGTCGACGTGCACTACTACCCGTACGGCTTCAGCGGCAGCACAGGCGGCCCGTCTAGCCCGACCGACCAGCAGGTGCTGCAATCGCTGCAGCAGATCCCGGCGCTTGACGCCGAGATCAGGAACGAACTGAACGCCTACGACCCGACCGCGTCCGTGGTCGTCGGCGAGACGGCCGTGTCCGGCGCCCCCAACATGACCACCTGCACGCCCGTCGGGGCGCTGTTCGCCGCGGGCGACGTGCTGTCCTGGCTCGCCCTCGGCGCGAAGAGCGTGGACTGGTGGGACATGGACAGCTACGGCAACACCGGCTCCAGGTGCGTCCGCCCGGACAACGGGTTCTTCACCTCGTCCGCCAAACCTGTCGCGGAGACCCCCTACTACGGCTACGCGCTCGCCTCGGTGCTGGCCCAGCCGCACGCCCAGCTGGGCACACTGGACACCTCCGACCCGGCCGACGTGCTGGCCTTCCAGTCGGTGCTGCCCGGCGGCCAGCAGGCGGTGGCATTCATCAACACGAACATCAGCTCCGCGGAAACGGTGACGTTCACGGCGCCGCTGGCCGGAACGCTGCGGACGTGGCGCTACAGCGCCGCCAACCAGAACCTGGCGAACTCCAAGATCGTCAAAGGCACGACGCCCGCCACCTCATTCGCGGCGGGCATCACGCTGCCCCCCGAGTCAATGACGATCCTGCAAACCACCTGACCCAGCGCGCCCGTACCACCGCCTGGCCGTCGCCCGGCTGACGTATACCCTCCGGGGGTATACGTCTCATGATCGTGGGTCGTTAGTGGTCGTATACGGCCACTTTTGACCCGTGATCATGCTCAATGCCGGGTTTCGTGGCGACGCTTCATGCCCTGGTATCCGGAATGTCCGCTTTATGTGCGTGCCTTTCGCGGCGCAGGGCGCGTCCAGCCGATGATCATGACGGCCCTCCCGCGCAGGGCCGCCGACTACGCGCTGCTCGCCGCGCTGGGCACGTCCGACCGCTCCGACATACTGGCCTGCGGGGCCCTGGCCCAAAACGGCACGTACACGGTGGCGTTCATCGACACCAGCACCAGCGCCGCGGGGACGGTGACCGTCAAGGCCCCGCTGTTCGGGACGCTCAAAACATGGAGCTACAGCGCGGCCAACCAGAACACGGCAAACTCGAACATCGTCACCCGGCGCGACGCCAGCCTCGGCGGTCGCGGGCGGCATCACGCTCCCGGCCGAGTCGATGACGATCCTCCAGACGCGATAACGAGATAACGGGATAACACGCAACCGCCACTGACCGGGCGCAGGCATGCGAAATGCCAGGCAGGAATGCCTGGCATTTCGCCTTCCCGCGACTATCCGGATGCTGGCCAGGCGGCGCGCGTTTCCCGGCGCGCCCCGCCCGGCCAGCCGATTCGGCTAACCCGGATTAACTAGCCCGCTCCCAGGTGACGGTGAACCCGTTGCCGCCGCTGTTCAGCGCGCTGGGCAGCGCCTTCGTGGCGCCGGAGCTGTCGATCATCGTGATCTCGTCGTCGGTGAACGAGGAGATCACGCCGGAGGTGGTGCCTTCCGTCACCGTCGCGCCAGTCTCTGACCAGGTGCTGAACTGCGCGAGCGGTTCGACACCCGACGACGAGCTCGGCGCCTCGGCGATCCACTCCGCGCTTGTGTTGGCGCAGCTGGAGCAGGTCTCCGTCTTGCTGAAGCTGTCGGCGGGGTGCTGGGAGTCGGTCACTGCCAGCGTGTAGCTCGTGCCGCTGCGCACCACGGACGCGGTGATGGAGTCACCGGCCGCGAGCGTCGACCCCACCACCTGGATGGCGTTGGTCGGGTACATCTCCCACCACGTGTACTGATAGGCAGTCCTGCGGTAGCACTCGATGAGCGTGCCGTCCTGCTCGACCGAGCTGCTTGTGTACCCGTCGATGCCGACCCAGAACGCGGCCAGCGACTCCGACCGGCTGCTGCTGCAGGTGGCGGAGGGCTCGGTCCAGCTGCCGGTGACGGTGCTGAACGCGGTGCCGGTGTCGGCGTAGCCCGACCAGTTCGTGCTCTGCACGTTGCTCAGGCCGTTGATGGGCGGCGAAGAGACGCCCACGCCATGGTCGTTCGCGTGCTGACCGATCACGAGCTGCCTGATCGCGGCCTTCGCCAGTGCCGCAGCCCGCGCCGCGGCCGATGGGGAAGCTGGGTGGGTGCTCGCGCCGGCCGCTGAGCCGAGGCCTATGAGCAGGCCCAGCGCCGGCAATAGGGCCGCGAGCGGATAGAGGAGGAACCTGGGTAGACGGTGCGTCATTCTGGACCCTCTCGTCCAAAGGCGGCCTCGGTGTTGGCCGCCATTGTCCGGATGGTAGCTTTTGCTCTTTTCGCCATCAATGACTTGACATGAAGTTAATTTTTGTCGCGTTTGCCGTTTCGCGGAAAAAGCCCGTGACGAGCCGGTTCGCCCGGCGGGCGATGACCGGCGGTGACGGCCCGCCCGCGGCGGCCGTGTATGATCGAGCCCGTGTCACGGTGGTATTGGCGCTTTACGCTGGCTCCGGGTGGAGCCAGGCGTACGCGCGTGCGCTTATCACCGCCCGGAGCCAGCCGACGACGGGGATCCGCAACCCCGTCACGAACAGGGCGTAGCTGGCTCCCGGTAGAGGTGGGCGCGGCTCGCCCGGGAGGAGAACCCCGATGTCACGCGTCAGGGACACCCGGATCGTCAACTACGAGCCGCTGCTGTCGCCGGCCGCCCTGCTTGATGAGCTTCCGCTGCGCGAAGCGCAGGCCCAGACGGTAGAGCGCACCCGGGCCGAGGTTCGCGCGGTGCTCGACGGCACCGACGACCGGCTGCTCGTGGTCACTGGCCCGTGCTCCGTCCACGACCCGAAAGCCGCCCTCGACTACGCCGCCCGCCTCACCGCGCTCCGCGACGCCTGCGCGCGGGACCTGCTGGTCGTGATGCGCGTGTACTTCGAGAAGCCGCGCACGGTGACGGGCTGGAAGGGCCTGATCAACGACCCGGGGATGGATGACAGCTACGACGTGCACCGCGGGCTGCGCACCGCGCGGCGGCTGCTCATCGACGTGCTGAGCCTGGGCATGCCGGTCGGCTGCGAGTGGCTGGACCCGATCACGCCGCAGTACATCGCCGACACCGTGACCTGGGGGGCGATCGGGGCTCGCACGACGGAGAGCCAGGTGCACCGCCAGCTCGCGTCGGGCCTGTCGATGCCCGTCGGCTTCAAGAACGGGACTGACGGCGACGTCCAGGTGGCGGTCGACGCGTGCCGCGCGTCGGCGGCCGGGCACACGTTCTTCGGCGTCACGGCGGCGGGTGCGGCCGCGGTCGTGACGACGAGCGGCAACGCTGAGACGCACGTGATCTTGCGCGGCGGCCGCAGCGGCCCGAACTATTCGACTTCGCACGTGTCGAAGGCCCTGGACCTGATCGCGGCGGCCGGCCTGCCGCGCCGCCTGATGGTGGACGCCAGCCACGGCAACAGCGGGAAGGACTACCGCCGCCAGTCCGCCGTGGCGCAGGCGCTGGCCGAGCAGCTCACCGCCGGCGAGCGCGGCATCTGCGGCGTGATGCTCGAGAGCTTCCTGGTGGCGGGCCGCCAGGACCCGGGCGCCCCGGCGACCCTGACCTACGGACAGAGCGTCACTGACGCCTGCATGGACATCGAGATGACGGCCGCCACACTGGAGACGCTCGCCGCAGCAGTGTCCCGCCGCCGCCAGTCCCCATCCGAGTCATCCCGAACGATCCCGGCCGTCTCCGTCACGTGAACCCACCGCTGGCGCGGCCCCCGGGATGAGTCGGCCACGCAAGCGCCTACCTAAGTAGACACAAACTCGCTACCTATGTAGAGTTAGCCGCCGTGCGATCACCTTCGGGGTTCTCCGCGCAGACGCTCTCGGTGCTTTCGGCGCTGTGCGACGAGCCGTCTCAGTGGCGGCACGGGTACGCGCTGGCCAGGCAGACCGGCCTGAAGTCGGGCACGCTCTACCCGATTTTGATCCGGCTGGCCGACCGCGGCCTGGTCGAGGCTCGCTGGCAGGAGGAGCCAGTGCCTGGCCGGCCGCGGCGGCACCTGTACCGGCTGACCGCGGACGGGGTGACCGCCGCGACCGCGGCGCTGGCGACCGCGTCGCTGACCGCGACGCCGGCACCGCCGGCGTCGCGGTCAGCACTCACCCCGCGCGCCCGGCGCGGGGTCGCGATCCCGGGTGCGTCATGAGCCCGCTGAGCCGGGCCGCGGCCCGCTGCGCCATGTGGCTGGTGCCGGACGAGCGCCGGGACTGGGCAGCGGCGCTGTGGGCCGAGGCGGACCAGGTGCCGCCGGGGCGGGCCCGGCTGGCGTGGCGGGCGAGCGGCGTCCGGTTCGTAGTGCGCGAGGCGCGGCTGGTCGCGCGCGCGGCCAGTGCGCTCGCGTTCGCGGCCGCGGCCGTGTGGCTCGTGCACGTGGCCTGGCCAGGCCCGGCGAGCAACCCCGCCACGGGGCTGAACCGGCTGACCGTGGTCACGCTGCTGCCTGCGCTCGCTGTGCTGCCGCTGCTGGTGCGGTGGCTGTTCGGCCCGGTCGCCCCCGGCCCGCTGGCACGGGTGCTGCGGTACGGGACCTACGCGGCGGTGCTGGTCCTCGCCCTGGCCGAGGCCGTCGTCTCGCCGGTAGCGGACAACCCGGCGGCGGCCCCGCTCCTGAACCCGGACGCGCCAAGCCCCGTCAAAGACGGAATGATCGCCACCTGGCTGAACCAGAGTGTCTTCCTGTTCGTCGTGGCTGTCTACGTGGCTGCTGTCCTGGCGTTGACCGCGCGGCGGCCGCGGGTGGCCCCGGCCACAGTGGCGGTGGGCGCCGGCACGGGCCTGCTGCTCGGCGCCGTCATGTACGCGATCTTCCCGCTCGGGCTTACCAGCTCCGTCACGAACCCGCTGCTGCCCGGCTTCGCGGCCTTCATGCTCGTGGCGCTCGCCTGGATCCTGCTGTTCGCCGCGCCGGCTTTCGCCAGTGTCGTGGCCGCCCGGCGCTACCGCGGACTGAGGCACGCGGACACTGCGGAGGAGGTCGGTCCAGAGCAGCTCAGGAAGGGCAGGTTTCTCCAGGGGGTCGCGGCGGGATTCCTCGCGACAGCGATCGGCGCCCTGACGGTGGCCGTCCTCGGGACGGCCACCGTCGCGCTGATGCCCAGGTCGGGCTGGCTGCTGGCCCGGCTCTATCCAGGCCGCCACCTGACCGCGGCTGCGGCCTACCTCCCCGAGCTGACGGCCAGCGTGCGCGTCACCCACTACCTCCTGGTCCTGGCGATCTTCCCGGTCATCGGGCTCCTCATCGGCCTAGGGGGCGGCGAAGCCGCGGACACGAATATGCCCCCTGGCGGCGGACCACCGCCGCCAGGGGGACACGAGCCGATTCCGGATCCGTCCGCCGGCATCGGGGTGGCCGCGGACGACGCGGACGCGCCCCTGGCCGCCTAGCGGCCCGCCGCTAGGCGGCGTCACGCCCACCCGCTAGGGTCGTCATCCACGTGCACGACCCGGGTCACCGGCGCGATCGCCTGGGCAACCTGGTGGGTAAGCGCGGTCAGACCGCCCCATGACTGCCCGCCGGCAACGGGGCGCTCTCGCACTTATCGACGCGTCCTGACCGGCCAGATCTTCAGCGTTATTCCATCTGGTCGCGGGCGTGGCGGCTGGGGCTGCCCTCTGACGGGCCAACCGCGCATTCGGGCGTGCTGAGCGGCTGCTACGCGCCCGGGACTGCGGGCAGGCTGGCCAGGGCGGCCTCGATCCGCTCCTGCGGGAGCTCGAAGTCTGTCATCTCCCCGGACAGGTAGCGCTCGTAGGCGACCATGTCGAAGTGGCCGTGACCGCACAGCGCGGTCAGGATGACCTTCTCCTCGCCCGACTCCGCGCACCGCTTGGCTTCCTCGACGACCGCTGCGATCGCGTGCGACGGCTCGGGCGCGGGCACGATGCCCTCGGAGCGGGCGAACGTGAGCGCCGCGCCGAAGCACTCGCGCTGCGGCTTGGCGACGGCCTCGAAAAGGCCGAGCTCGTACATGTGCGACAGCAGCGGCGACATGCCGTGGTAGCGCAGGCCGCCCGCGTGCACCGGGTCGGGGATGAAGCCGTGGCCGAGCGTGTGCATCTTCAGCAGCGGGGTCATCCCCGCCGTGTCGCCGAAGTCGTACGCGTAGATCCCCCGGGTGAACGACGGGCAGGCGGACGGCTCGACCGCGCGGATCACCGGGTTGGTGCCGCGGCCGGCCAGCTTCTCGCGCAGGAACGGCAGGAACAGCCCGGCGAAGTTGGACCCGCCGCCTGTGCAGCCGACGATCAGGTCCGGGCCGGCCTCGCCGAAGGCCTCGAACTGCGCCAGGGCCTCCTCACCGATCACCGTCTGGTGCATCAGGACGTGGTTGAGCACGCTGCCGAGGGCGTACCGTGTCTCGGCGCTGCCGGCCGCGGCCTCGACCGCCTCGCTGATCGCGATGCCCAGGCTGCCCGGCGAGTCAGGGTCGCCGGCGAGCACGGCAAGGCCCGCGTTGGTCGCGCGGGACGGGCTCGGGTGCACGGTCGCGCCGTAGGTCTGCATGAGCGTGCGCCGGTGCGGCTTCTGGTCGTAAGACGCCCGCACCATCCAGATCTCGCAGTCCAGGCCATACTGCGCGCAAGCGAAGGCGAGCGCGCTGCCCCACTGGCCGGCGCCGGTCTCCGTGGTGAGCCGCTTGGTCCCTTCCCGTGAGTTGTAGAAGGCCTGCGGAACGGCGGTGTTCGGCTTGTGCGACCCGGCGGGGGATCCGCCCTCGTACTTGTAGTAGATCCGCGCCGGCGTGTTGAGTGCCCGCTCGAGCCGGTGCGCGCGGAACAGGGGCGTCGGCCTCCACAGCTTGTAGACGTCGATCACCTCGCCGGGGATGTCGACGTAGCTGGCGCTCGTGACCTCCTGGCCGATGAGCTCCATCGGGAAAAGCGGGGCGAGGTCGTCCGGCCCCACCGGCTGCCCCGTGCCCGGGTGCAGCGGCGGAGGCGGCGGCGCGGGCAGGTCGGGGATCACGTTGTACCACTGGGTCGGGATCTGCGACTCATCCAGGATGATCTTGGTCCGCTCTGACACGGGGGCCTCCGTCTTCGTTAACTCAACGCCTGTGCGGCGGGCATTGCGCGTTTTCTGCACCTTACGCCGCCCGCCTCTTCCTCAACAGTCGGTACCCGCACCCACAGGCGTGTCAGGGGCCCACGCACGCACTGGACGGCCCGGGTGTGGTCCTGGGGTCGGCCAGGCTGCATGGTCAGGTGTGTCGTGTTGCGGACGGGCGATGGTGGCGCACTGGCCGCTGGCGGTCCCGCTGACGGTGTTGACGGTGCCGTTGTCACGCGGCGCGGGGCGGTTGCCGCCGCAGGCCAGCGAGCCGTCGCGCGCGGGCGATCCGGGTAGGGTCAGTGCATGTCAGTTGTGCCGGAGCTGTCCGGGCCGGTGCGCGCGGCCCTTGACGCGGGGCGGCCTGTGGTCGCGCTCGAGTCGACGATCATCTCGCACGGGCTGCCGCGGCCGGGCAACCTCGCCGCCGCCCGCGCGTTCGAGACGATGCTCACCCAGGCCGGGGTGACGCCCGCCACGATCGCCGTCGTCGACGGCGTGCCGAAGGCGGGGCTGGACGACACGGACCTGGAGCGGATCGCGCTCGACGACTCCGTCATCAAGGTGAGCAGTCGCGATCTGGGGATGGCGATGGCCGGGAAGCGGACGGCGGGCACCACGGTCGCGGCGACCTCCGTGCTGGCGGCGAAGGCGGGGATCCGGGTGTTCGCCACCGGAGGACTTGGCGGCGTGCACCGCGGCTTCGCGGAGTCGCTTGACGAGTCCGCGGACCTGACCGTGCTCTCCCGGACCAGGATTACCGTGGTGTCGGCCGGCGTGAAGTCCATCCTGGACATCCCCGCGACGCTGGAACGGCTGGAGACGCTCGGGGTGGCGGTGGCGGGGTACCGGACGAACCGGTTCCCGGCGTTCTACCTGTCGGATTCCGGCCAGGACCTGGACTGGCGGCTGGACAGCCCGGAGGAGATCGCGGCGGTGATGGCCGCCAGGGACCTGCTCGGCGAGCAGTCCGCGCTGCTCGTGGCCAACCCGCTGCCGCACGAGGCGCAGCTCGACCCTGACCTGCACGCGCGGGTGCTGGCCGAGTCGCTGGCCGCCGCCGCCGATGCGGGAATCCGCGGCAAGTCGGTGACGCCGTTCCTGCTCGACTACATGCAGCGCGCCACGGGCGGCGCGAGCGTGGCGGTCAACCTGGACGTCGCGCGCGGCAACATCGCCCTGGCCGGGCAGATCGCGATCGCCTGGTCGCGGCGCGGCGCCAGTTGAGCCCAGCCACGCCGCCCCGCCTCCTTGTCTGCGGCGACGTCATCAACGACATCCTCGCCGAGATCGCGGGTCCGCTGACTTACGGCGACGACAATCCGGCCGCGATCCGCGCCAGGCCCGGCGGGTCCGCGGCCAACCAGGCCGCCTGGGCGGCAAGCCTCGGCCTCGACGTCATGTTCGCGGGACGGGCCGGCGCCGCTGACGCCGGCTTCCACGAGCGGGAACTCGCCCGGTTCGGGGTGCGGGCGCGGCTTGCCGCCGACGAGTCCGCTGCCACCGGTTCGATCCTGGTGCTTGTTCGCTCCGACGGGGAGCGGACGATGATCACCGACAGGGGCGCGAACCTGCGGCTGCGCCAGGAAGATGTGCCCGCCGACCTGCTCGACGGCGTAACGCTGCTGCACCTGACCGGCTACTCGTTCTTCGACCCCGGACCGCGCGAGGTGGTGCTCGGCCTGATTGCCGAGGCCAGGCGCCGGGGCCTGCCGTTCACGGTGGACCCGGGCTCGGCTGCGTTCCTCGGGCTGCTGGCGCCAGGCGCGTTCCTCGAGTGGACACACGGCGCGGCCGTCTGCTTTCCGAACCGCGACGAGGCAGCGGTCCTGACGGGCATGACGGGCGGTCCCGCGGCCCCTGGAACTCTGCCGGCCGGCTCCGCCACGGCCCGCTCCGCCGGCACGGCTGCTCCGGCGGTCCATGGCGCACAGGCCCGTAGACCCTCGACGGCGGATGCGCTGGCGATGGCGTCGGTGCTCGCCCGGCACTACGGCGCCGTCGCCCTCAAGCTCGGCCCGGACGGCGCGTTGCTCACGACGGGGGACGCCCCGCCGGTCCGGGTCCCGGCCTTTCCGGCCGCGGTCAGGGACACGACGGGCGCCGGGGACGCGTTCTGCGCGGGGTTCCTCGCCGCGTGGCTGACCGGGAGCGACCAGGCCGTGGCGGTCGCCGCGGCCGCCCGGGCCGCTGCCCGGGCCGTGACCGTCCTGGGCGGCCGCCCGCCGAACTCGCAGGAGCCCTAGCGCCCGGGAAAGGCAGCCGTCGAGTCGAGGATCGGGTTGAGCGCGCCGAGCAGTTCCCTTATCTCGTACCGCACTAGCGGCGGGCCGGCCGCGCGGAAGAGCACCCAGACGGCGGCGAACCCTACCGGGAACAGCAGCAACCACAGTTCCGGGTGGCCGGACCTGAGGGACGAGAGCCCGGCCAGGAACATGACGCCGAAAATCACGAGCCACGCCCACGAAATCACCGCGAAGACCACCCGAGCCGCCGGGGCGGGTCCGACCGTCCCGGCGACAACGGTCCGGTCGCCTGGCGCCCGCTCGATCCGGCCGCTGAACCAGACCGCCATGGCAGGCGCACGCCTGGCCACACGGATCTGGTCCGGGCTGACCTGGCCCTGCAGCGGCAGTTCGGTGTCGGTCCAGGACAAGCGGCGCCCTGTCGCGGCCGCCAGCCGCCGCTCGCACTCGGCAGGCGGATACGGCGCGGCCAGCAGCACAGGGCGCTGCGCGAGGAAGGCGGACATGGTGCGGCCGGGCGCCGCTGGAACAGCCACGATGCCGGATCGTACCAATCGCGCGGATGGGCGATGTTAGTCCCGTCGGACGCATGGTGCCAGTGGTCGCAGCCGCCAGCCGCAGCCCAGGCCCGCTGCCAGCCAAGACCCGGGGGCTACGGCATCTTGACGCGCACCTGTCCTGGCCGCAGGGCCGGCCGTTTGTCGTAGGCCCTGTCTATAGTCGAGACCGAACGTGACGGCTCGCGGGCAGGGAGGGGAACACCGTGGTCACGGCCGGGCAAGTGCGCGAGGTGGCGCTGGGGCTGCCCCGGACCTCCGAGCACCTGATCCACGATCACGTCAAGTTCCGGGTCGGCAAGATCGTCTACGTCTCGATCTCGCCCGACGAGACGACGATGGGTTTCGGTTTCCCGAAAGAGGAACGGGCCGCGCTCATCGCCTCCGAGCCGGACAAGTTCGCCATGCCGCGGCTGTCTGACCAGCGCTTCCACTGGGTCCACGCGCGGATGGCGGCGCTGAGCCCCGAAGAGATGCGCGAGCTCGTCACCGACGCCTGGCGGATGGTCGTGCCGAGGAAAGTGGCGCTGGCGCACCTGGGCGCGCCTCCGGCCGGGCAGTAACGCGAACACGCCCGCGAGCGCTCTCCGGCGGGCGGGCGAGACATCGTTGTCCGCTGCGGTCGGTTCGTCGAAATTTCGGTATCTGGATTTCCATCGAAATGAAACGGAGCAGCGCAGATGCGGAAGAGACGGATCATCAAGCTAGGGGACTGGGGCGCCTGGGGGCGCTTGGGATCGTGGGCCTGGGCGGCGGTCGCCACGCTCTGGGTGGTCGGCGGGCTCGGGGCGGTGGGCGGGTCCGGGATGCTCGCGGCGAACGCCGCGGTGCTTCCCGCGGCAGCCGCGCCGCCCGCGATCTCCTGGACGCCGGGGACCACCGTGCCCGGCGCGAAGACCGCTGACGGGCCGGCGCTCGCGATGTTCGGCACGAGGCTGTACGCGGCGTGGGCCGGGCCGAACACCGACAAGGTCTTCTACTCCTCCTTCGGCGGCCTCAAGTGGACACCGGAAGTGACGGTGCCCAGGGCGTCGACCACGGCGAGCCCGGCGCTGGCGGAGTTCCAGGGCCGGCTGTACGCCGCCTGGGAGGGGCGGGCGACGAACAAGATCTTCTACTCGGTGTTCAACGGCAAGACGTGGTCGTCCGAGACGACCGTGCCTGGCGCGAGCACCGCGGCCGGGCCGGCGCTGACGGTGTTCGGCACCAAGCTGTACCTGTCGTGGGCGGGGCCGAACACGCACAGGCTGTTCTACTCGGTGTTCGACGGGACCAAGTGGACGCCGGAAGCCTTCGTGCCCAAGGCGTCGGTGGTGGCGAGCCCGGCGCTGACCGAGTTCCAGGGCCGGCTGTACGCCGCCTGGGCCGGGCGGCTGGCGAACAAGGTCTTCTACTCGGTGTTCAACGGCGGCACGTGGTCCCCTGAGACGACCGTGCCCGGCGCGCTCACCGCGGCCGGGCCGGCGCTGACGTTGTTCGGCACCAAGCTGTACCTATCGTGGGCCGGACCGAACACGGACAAGGTCTTCTACGCGTCCTTCGACGGCGGCACGTGGAGCACCTCGGCGTCAGTGCCGAAGTCATCGACGGTGGCGAGCCCGGGGCTCGCGGCGTTCCAGGGCCGGCTGTACGCGGCCTGGGCAGGACGGGTGACCGACAAGCTGTTCTACTCGGTAGGCAGCTGAACAAGGCGGCGGGGAAGCCAGCCCGCGCAGGCTTTTCCGTCGCGGGTCACCGCGGACGGGCAGTGGCTGTCACCGGGCAGACGCCACTGCCCGTTCGGGATCATGGGTTGCGATTTTCTAGCCGACTAGCGTCTTGACAGCGGCGGTCATCTCCGCGACCGCCCGCTTGGCGTCGGCGAAGTACATGCTGGTCTTGGGATTGGCGTACAGCTCGTTGTCGAGACCGGCGTAGCCGTGGCCCATCGAGCGCTTGACGACGATGATCGACTTGGCCTGGTCCACGTCCAGGATCGGCATGCCGGAGATGGGGTTCCCCGGGCGGCGGGCGGCCGGGTTGGTCACGTCGTTCGCGCCGATCACCAGCGCCACGTCAGCGCGACCGAACTCGGGGTTGATCTCGTCCATCTCCTTCAGCTGCGGGTACGGCACGTTCGCCTCGGCGAGCAGCACGTTCATATGCCCGGGCATCCGGCCCGCGACCGGGTGGATCGCGTAGCTTACCTCGACGCCGCGGTCCTCGAGCAGCGCGGCGAGTTCGGCCACGCCGTGCTGCGCCTGGGCGGCCGCCAGGCCGTAGCCGGGGACGATGATCACCTTGGACGCGTAGGCGAGCTGGATGGCGGCGTCGTCGGCGGCGATCGAGCGGATCTGCGCGTCCCCGCTGACCGGCGCGGCGATCGCCGTGTCGCCGGTACCGAAGCCGCCCATGATGATGTTGCCGAGCGACCGGTTCATCGCGTCGGCCATCAGCTTGGTGAGGATGCCGCCCGACGCGCCGACGAGCGCCCCGGCGATGATCAGCGCCCAGTTGGCGATCACGAACCCGGCCATCGCGACCGCGGTGCCGGTGAACGCGTTGAGCAGCGAGATCACGACCGGCATGTCGGCGCCGCCGATCGGCAGCACCATGAGCACGCCGAACGCGAGCGAGGCCAGCACGACCAGGAGCAGCGCGGGCAGGCTCGCCGTGGTCAGCATGAACGCCGCCGAGCCGAGCGCGATCACCGCGAGCGCCACGTTGATCGCCCGGCCGCCCTTGATCATCACCGGGTTGCCGGTGATGATGCCCTGCAGCTTGCCCGCGGCGATCAGCGAGCCGGTGAAGGTGACCGAGCCGATGATCACGTCGAGCACCGTGAAGACGGTGATGGTGCCAAGGACCCCGCCGCGGGCCGCCTCGTCGTGGATGTAGCCGTAGACCGCCACCAGCGCGGCGGCGCCGCCGCCGACCGCGTTGAACATCGACACCAGCTGCGGCATCGCGGTCATCTGCACGGTCCGCGCGGAGTACAGGCCGACCGCGGAGCCGAGCAGCGCGCCGACGATCAGCACGGTCCAGCCGATGCCGGTGACCGTGCCCTCGTGTATCAGCAGGACCAGCGTGATCAGGACGGCGATGACCATGCCGGCGGTGGACACCTGGTTCCCGCGGCGCGCGGTGGCCGGGCTGTTCATCAGGTGCAGGCCGACCACGAAGCACGCGGCCGCGAGGATGTAGACGAGCTGGATGTTAGTGGTGAAGGTGTTCACCGCTGCACCTCCTGCGGCGCCTGCTGACCGTGCCCGTTCAGCTCCGCTTTCGGCGGAGCCGCCACCTGCGGCTTGCGCCGGAACATCTTCAGCATGCGGCCGGTAACCACGTAGCCGCCGACCACGTTGGCGGCGGCGAAGAACGCGGCCACGAACGCGAGGATGTAGCCGACGGCGTTGTGCGCGGTCAGGCCGATCAGCAGCGCGCCCACAAGCACGATGCCGTGGATCGAGTTCGCCGCCGACATCAGCGGCGTGTGCAGGGTCGCGGGCACCTTGCCGATGACCTCGATGCCGACGAGCAGCGCCAGCACGAAGATGGTCAGGTCAGTCACCAGGGGCGTGGACATCAGCGTCCTCCTTCGCCGTCGAGCAGCTTCGCCACAGCCGGGTGCACGACCTGCCCGTCGTGCGCGACGACCACTCCTGCCTGGATCTCATCGCCCAGGTCGATCGCCAGCGCGCCGTCGGCTGTCATGTGCAGCAGCAGTGCCGAGATGTTCCGGGAAAACGCGTTGGAGGAGGCGGTCGGCACCGTGGCCGGCAAGTTCTGCGCCCCGATGATCGTGACGCCGTTCTCTGTGGTCACGGTCTCGCCGGCGACCGAGCCGGCCACGTTGCCGCCGAGCGCGCTCGCGCCCATGTCCACGATCACCGACCCAGCGGCCATCGACTTCACGGCGTCTTCGGTGATGAGCAGGGGCGGCCTGCGCCCGGGCACCTGCGCGGTCGTGATCACCACGTCGTGCCTGGCGATGTGGCCGGTCAGCTCGGCCTGCTGGGCGGCTTTCTCGTCTTCGGTGAGCTCGCGGGCGTAGCCGCCCTCGCCCGCGGCGCTGGCGACGGACGTGAGCTCGATGAACGTCGCGCCGAGCGACTCGACCTCGCCCTTGCTGGCCGGCCGCACGTCGTAGCCGCTGACCTGGGCGCCGAGCCGGCGTGCCGTGCCGATGGCCTGCAGGCCCGCCACGCCGGTGCCGAGCACGAGCAGCTTGGCCGGGCGTGCCGTGCCCGCCGCCGTGATCAGCAGCGGGAAGAACCTGCCGTACGCCGCCGCGCCGATCAGCACGGCCTTGTAGCCGGCCACGTTGGCCTGCGATGACAGCGCGTCCATGCCCTGGGCGCGGGACAGCGTGCGCGGCAGCCCGTCGAGGGAGACGGCCGTCACGTTCTTCTCCGCCAGTTCGCGTGCCAGCCGCGGGTCGGTCAGCGGCGACAGCATCCCGAAGACCGCCTGGCCGGCGCGGAGCCTGCCGGCCTGGGCCTGGTCAGGCCGGGTCACCGTGAGGAGAATGTCCGCGGTCTTGTACAGGTCATCTGTCTTGACTATGGCCGCCCCGGCCTCACTATAGGCACTATCGGGAAACCAGGCGCCGTCGCCGGCGCCCGCTTCCACCAGTACCTCGAGACCTGCCTGGACGAGCTTCGGCACGGTCTCAGGGACCAGGGCGACGCGCCGTTCGCCGGGCGCGCTCTCCTTGACGACGGCCACCTTCATCGGCGTGACCTCATGATCGGCACCCCTTTATCGCTGTTTCCCTGCGCGGGATCGACTCCGTGTTTTCGACACTAATCCGCGAGGTCGGGCAAGCGGTAGGACCAACGGCCCCGTGCTTAGTTTGCGACTTCCCGCAACAAGCGGGCTCATCCCTAGTTGTTGGCTCACCCTCAGTGTCTCGCGACGCGGCCCGCGGGCGCGCCGTCTCAGCCGCGCCGTCTCAGCCGCGCCGTCTCAGCCGCGCTGGCCAGCCTCGGCGCGCAGCAGGTCGCTGATCTTCTCTCCGGCGGCGACGACCGCCGCGGCATGCAGCCGCCCGGGGGAGCGGGTCAGCCGCTCGATCGGGCCGGAGACAGAGATGGCCGCGAGCACCTTGCCGCCGGCGCCGCGGACCGGGGCCGACACCGAGGCGACGCCGGGCTCGCGCTCGGCGGCGCTGGCCGCCCAGCCTCGCCTGCGCACGCTTGCCAGCGTGGCGGCGGTGAACACGGCGCCGCGCAGCCCGCGGTGCATCCGCTCGCCCTCTTCCCAGGCGAGCAGCACCTGCGCGGCGGAGCCGGCGGTCATCGGCAGCGCCGCCCCGACGGGCACTGTGTCCCGGAGCCCGCTGGCGCGCTCCGCGGCCGCGACGCAGACCCGGACGTCGGCCTGCCTGCGGTACAGCTGCGCGCTCTCGCCTGTCGCGTCCCGCAGCTGGCTCAGAATCGGCTGCGCCACGGCGAGCAGCCGGTCTTCGCCGGCCGCCGACGCCAGCTCAGTGACGCGCGGGCCCAGGACGAACCGGCCCTGCACGTCTCGGGCGAGCAGCCGGTGATGCTCCAGGGCAACGGCGATACGGTGGGTTGTCGGCCTGGCCAGGCCGGTGGCCTTGACCAGCTGGGCGAGGCTCGCCGGGCCGCTCTCCACGGCGGCGAGAACGCAAACGGCTTTGTCCAGCACACCGACACCACTACTATTGTTCATGTACTGATACTGCCGTCTCAATATTTGAGATGCAAGTCAAACCAGGCCAAAACAACCGAGGGAGGCGGAGCAACGATGAGCAGCGCTCCTCGCACGCTCGCGGAGAAGATCTGGGACGCCCATGTGGTGCGCGGCGGTCGCGGCGAGCCGGACCTGCTCTACATCGACCTGCACCTCGTGCACGAGGTCACCAGCCCGCAGGCCTTCGACGGCCTGCGCGCCGCGGGTCGCAAGGTCCGGCGGCCCGACCTGACGATCGCCACCGAAGACCACAACGTCCCGACGACCGGGATCACCGGTCCCGGCGTGCCGCTGTCCGGCCCGGGCAGCCCGGTGACCGACCCGGTATCGCGGACCCAGGTGGAGGCACTGCGCAAGAACGCCGACGAGTTCGGCGTCCGGCTGCACCCCATGGGCGACGCGGGCCAGGGCATCGTGCACGTGATCGGCCCGCAGCTCGGGCTGACGCAGCCGGGAATGACGATCGTGTGCGGTGACTCGCACACGTCGACGCACGGAGCGTTCGGCGCGCTGGCCTTCGGCATCGGGACCAGCGAGGTGGAGCACGTGCTCGCCACGCAGACGCTGCCGCAGATCCGCCCGAAGACAATGGCCGTCAACGTCGAGGGCGCGCTGCCCGCGGGGGTGAGCGCCAAGGACCTGATCCTGGCGATCATCGCCCAGATCGGCACCGGCGGCGGGCAGGGCTACATCATCGAGTACCGGGGCGAGGCGATCAGGTCGCTGTCCATGGAGGGCCGCCTGACCGTCTGCAACATGTCGATCGAGGCGGGTGCGCGGGCCGGGCTCATCGCCCCCGACGAGGTCACCTTCGAGTACCTGCGCGGGCGGCCCAACGCCCCGTCGGGCGCGGACTGGGACGCCGCAGTCGGGTACTGGGGATCGCTGCCCACCGACGACGGCGCCGTCTTCGACCACGAGGTCACGATCGACGCGACCGCGCTGACCCCCTATGTGACATGGGGCACGAACCCGGGTCAGGGCCTGCCGCTCGGCGCCTCGGTCCCGGCCCCCGAGGAGACGCCCGACCCGGCCGGCACCAGGCGGGCCCTGGAGTACATGGGCCTGACGGCGGGCACCCCGCTGCGCGACATCGCCGTGGACACCGTGTTCGTCGGCTCCTGCACCAACGGCCGCATCGAGGACCTGCGCGCCGCTGCGGCCGTCATCCGCGGCCGGCGCGTCGCGCCCAGTGTCCGGATGCTGGTCGTCCCCGGCTCCATGCAGGTCAGGGCCCAGGCCGAGGCCGAGGGGCTGAACGAGGTCTTCGCCGCGGCCGGCGCGGAATGGCGGTCGGCTGGCTGCTCGATGTGCCTGGGCATGAACCCGGACACCCTGTCCCCGGGTGAGCGCAGCGCCTCGACCTCCAACAGGAACTTCGAGGGCCGTCAGGGCAAGGGCGGGCGCACCCACCTGGTCTCCCCGGCCGTCGCCGCCGCCACCGCCGTCACGGGCCGCCTGACCGCGCCCGCCGACCTGTAGCCGGCTGGTCTGTGCCAACAAGAGGAGAGGGGTTCAACCGATGGAACCATTCGTCACGCACACAGGCCGCGCGATGCCACTGCGGCGCGCGAACGTGGACACCGACCAGATCATCCCCGCCGTGTACCTCAAGCGGGTCACCCGGGAGGGGTTCGGCGACGGGCTGTTCGCCGCCTGGCGCGAGGACCCGTCGTTCGTGCTGAACCAGCCGCGTTACGCCGGTGCCACGATCCTGGTGGCGGGCACGGACTTCGGGACCGGTTCGTCGCGGGAGCACGCGGTCTGGGCACTGCTCGACTATGGCTTCCGCGCGGTGATCGCGCCGCGCTTCGGCGACATCTTCCGCACCAACGCCACCAAGGCCGGGCTGCTCCCCGTGGTCTTGCCCGAGAAGGTCGTGGCGCTCATCCAGGACGCGGCCGAGGCCGAGCCGCCTGGCCAGGTGACCGTGGACCTGGCCCTGCGCGAGGTGCGCGTGTCCGGCGGCGGCCTGTCCGAGGCGCTGGCTGAGTCGTTCGAAATCGACGACTACACGCGCTGGCGGCTGATGGAAGGGCTCGACGACATCGGCCTGACACTGCGCCATGAGGATGACATCGCCGCGTTCGAGGGCACGCGCCCAGCCTGGCTTCCGGTCACCGCTTAGCCGGATCGGCTCTCTCAGACCCGCTTGAACGCCCGCGGCGGACAATACCGCCGCGGGCGTCGGCTGAGTTTATGTCGCAATTGCGGCGCGCAATTGCGACACGAATAGGCAAATGGCGTTGGGTGTCCGGCCCCTGTGGAATTCTTACACTCCGATAGAAAACGGCCTTGTGCCCGGCATCGGACGGTAATGCAGTCGCCGGCCTCAGTCATAGCGCGGACGACTCCGGAATACCTGATTCCATGCCGCCGCCGGGCCATCGCGCGCCCCGTCGTCGAGCCAAGCCAGCTTTCCGGCCCCGCTATGAAACGCCGGCGATACGCGCCGGCACCCGACTCATCCGGTTGTGACGTCACCCACGCCAGCCAGGCGCCTGTGACCCTGTCGTCACACCAGCCGTCACACCAGCCGTCACACCAGCCGTCACACCAGCCCTGCGAATGGGACTTAGCGTACTTTTCGCATGGACATTTCGGGCATATTGGTACAGGAAAACGTCAGAAAGTACGCTAAGTGGAAAGCAGAGACTGATGTGACAATGGACGAACGCCTGATGCCGCGCCAGCGGCTGGGTGGCCTCCGGTGGCCTGTACTTTCCCGCGGCCGCAGTGTTTCCTGGTGCCTGCGGGATTCGGTGGCCCGCGGCCCGGCAGGCCTCCCGTGGTCCGTCGCCTCGGGACACCAACCGTTCCTGATCAGGCGTCATGACCGGGGACCACGTGCGCGGAGTGGGCCCGACCCGGCTTAACGGCGCCCCCGCGGCCAAACGCAAATTGCGGTGCGCGGGCAGACGCGACGTCACCCGCACCGCGACCCGGCGTCCGTGCGCGTATCTTCCGGCCGCCCGCTCCGTCGTGCCGGGCAGGCGGCGGCGCTGCCGCACCTGACGCTCGCGCCGAGCGCCGCAGTCGGCAATCGCGCCACTCAACGCGAATATTCCGGCACGCTAATGAGCGGGTTTTTCCACTTATGAGTCTTTTTTCGGACGGGTGAAACTCTTGATCAGGGCCGACACGCAGGGCAATATTTTCCAAGGTTATTGTGTAGCGGAGCCCGATCGCCTAAATTTCGGGCTGGTCAGGGGTCGCGATCTCGGCGAGCAGGCCGCGCGGCCTCCCGTGGGGGAACGCAGGAGTGAATAATGAACAAGCGTGATCTGATAGACGCCATCTCGGGCCGCCTTGGGGACAAGAAGTCCGCGACCGAGGCGTTGAACGCCGTCCTCGAGACCATCCAGTCGGCCGTTGCGAACGGCGACAAGGTCGCGATCACGGGATTCGGCGTCTTCGAGAAGAGCGAACGGCCGGCTCGTACGGCGCGCAACCCTGCCACCGGAGACCCGATTCAGGTAGCCGCGTCCTCGGTGCCGAAGTTCCGACCGGGCGCGGACTTCAAGGCGCTCGTCAACGGCGACAAGCCGGCCCCCGCGAAAGCGCCGGCTAGGGCGGCCAAGCCGACGGGCAAGAAGAAGTAGCGGCACGGCATCGACGGGCGGCGGCAAGGGACAACGTGTCCCGGTGCCGCCGTCTGCGATGGCGCGCGACTGGGGCGCAACCGAAAGGCGGCGAAAGCGTCTAACTGATGGCATCAATTCACGCTAGTTGTGAAGGACATCATGAAACGCACTCGCCTCAGTGTGGCCGCCGTGGCCGCAATCGCAATTTCAGGTCTTGGCCTCGGTCTCGGCCTCGGCTTTTCCGCGCCGGCGGGCGCGGCGACCGCGCGGACCGCTGCCGCTGCCCGCCCCCAGACAGCGCCCGGAACCACGGCCAAGACTTACATCGTCGCGCTCGACTGCCTTGGCAAGCCCGACATCCGGCCCGCCTCATACACGTTCGCCTGCGCCGACGGCAACGACTACCTCACCAAGACCACGTGGACCACGTGGACCCAGAAGCTCGCCGGCGGGTACGGGACCGAGGTGATCAACGACTGCATCCCCAACTGCGCCGCCGGGCACTTCATCAGCTACCCCGCCCTCGTCGTCTTCTGGGGCCGCGCGGCCGTGTCCGGCCACAAGGGCGAGTTCCGGTACACGCAGTACACCGTCATTTACCCAGGTAAGCGCCCGCCAGGCTACAAGAACGGCAAGCCGGTCGCCGGCCCGGTGACCAAGACGTTCCCCCTGCCGTTCTAAGCCGAAGTTACGGGGCCTGAAGATGCCGAGACCGCCGCGGGCCTGCGCTTTTGCGCCGAGGCTGGCGGTGGTTTCTGGCTACTTCCGCAGGGTGAGCGGGATGGCGGCTCCGATGAGGTCGAAGGCTTCTTTCTGCCGGGGGGTGGGCTCGGTGAGAACGGGGACGGGGACGGGCGTGCCGGCGAAGTGCAGCTCGTTGCGGGCGAGGGTCCCGAGGTGGGCGAGCAGCCCGGTGAAGCTGAGGTAGGCACGTCCGTTCTCGTCGTGCTGGCGGGAGGCTTTCGCCTCGGCGGATGGCGAGCGTTTCGCGGGCGTGACGGGGCTGGCCTGGACCGGCGGTTCCTCGTCGGTGTAGGTCAGGGGTGCCCAGGCCTGGCGCAGGTGCCAGGCCAGGTAGGCGGCGAGCATGCAGATCAGCACGTGGGCCTTGACGCGTTTTTCGAGGCGGTGGAAGACCGGGCGCAGGTCGAGGTCATCGGACTTGATGTGCCGGAAGTCGCGCTCGACGTATTTGAGGTTCTTGTAGGCGGTCACGGTCCCGGCGGTGTCGAGCTCGGCCTCGGGGACGGGGGTGCGGATGACGTAGATCCCGTCGAGCCGGGCCTCGGCGTCGATGCTGGCCTGGTCCCGCTCGATGGCCAGGCTGTGATCGGTGATGGCGGCCGTGAAGTGCTTGCGCATCTTGTACCTGCCGAGGACCTCGCCGATTCTGGCGCCGATCGCGGCGGCGCCAGACAGGCGGCCGGCATTAACGCGGGAAACGATCGGAGCGAGCAGTTTCTCGGTGGCCGTGAGGAGGTCTTCGCGCTTGCGGGCGCGCTCGTCGGCGAGGGCGGGGTTGCGGCAGGCGATCAGCCGTTCGCCGGGGAAATCATCGCTGGTGATCTCGGCGAGGTCCTGCTCGTCGAACAGGGACAGCTGCAGCGGTCCGTCGTCTTCCATGAGTTTCCTGATGGCGGGGGCGCGCAGCGCGGTGATCCACGCGTACTTCTCGTCGAGTTCCCTCAGCGCCTCGATGCGGGCGGAAGTGATCATGCCGCGGTCGCCGACCATCACCATCCGCTTCAGCCCGAAGGTGTTCTTCACGGCGCCGGCGATCTCGGTGAACGCGGCAGGGTCGGCGGTGTTCCCCTCAAAGACCCGGACCGCGACAGGCCGGCCCTGCGGGTCGGTGAGCAGCCCGTACTCGATCTGCACGTTCCCTTTCTTGCCGTCGCGGGAGTAGCCGCGCGCCCCCAGCGGGCAGTGCGAGCCCTCCAGCCACGAAGACGACAGGTCGAACAGTGCCATCCGCTGCGGGTTCGCCTCCGGCGCGAGGTGACGGCGGGCGAGCTTCTTCTCGATCGCCTCCTGCCGTGATTCCAGCCAGTCCATCGCCGCGTAGGCCTCATCTGTCGTCGCGTCCCCGATGCCGAGGTCGGCGCCGAGGGTCGTGTCCGCCCACCACGCGATCGTCGACAGCTTCGAGCCGGGATGCGCCACCCGGGAGATGACCAGGGCCAGGGCAATGTCGCGGTGCCGTCCGGCCGGGCCGAGCAGCGCGGGCAGCCCGAGCCTGGCGGCCATCGCGTGCACGGCGGCGACGTGCCCGTGCGGCAGCGACGCCGCGATCGTGACCGCGGCCTGCCCGGCCGGGACGAGCACCTCGCCCTTGAGGGCGGCCTCGACCGCGTCCACCACGGACGCCGGCATCTTCGACAGGTTCGCCACCGTCTTGTGCTTGACCTTGCCGTCTTCCCGGTAGGTGTGGCGCAGCAGCCGCGACTCGTACTCCCGCTCGCGGCCCTGCTTGTCGGTGTGCGAGCTCTTGATCCTGGCCACGTGCATCGCGGTCGGCTGGTCCATCATGTTCGAAGACTAGCAGCGTACAACCGGGAAAACCCCGGCGACACGCCGATATTTCCTGGCTACACTGCCAGGCCGCCGGGAGGCTCGCGAGCCTGGTCAGGCACGAGATTCCTACTCGGAGGCCCCGTAACTTCGGTCTAAGCACCAAACCAAGATCG
>Ga0335073_10000822_pt1 | contig 40700 bp, 31 predicted proteins | sample Lox_Sample_22_FD_207093 | JGI IMG/M metagenome (GOLD analysis project Ga0335073, IMG submission 207093) | Soil microbial communities from Loxahatchee National Wildlife Refuge, Florida, United States - Lox_Sample_2.2 | ecosystem: Environmental > Terrestrial > Soil > Wetlands | place: USA... | reverse complement strand
CGCCCGATTTTCGCGCCGGCGTCACCTATCCAACCCTGTTGTGGATTCACGGCGGACCGAATGGTCAGGACTCGCATGGGCTCGGCGTCGACACCTATCCGCTCGAGCTCGAGCGCCAGTTGTTCGCGGCCCGCGGGTATGTCGTTCTCGGCATCAACTACCGCGGCAGCAGCGGTCGAGGCGCCGCGTTTGCCGAGGCCATTGCCGGCGATTGGGGCGACAAGGAAGTCGCGGATCTGCTGGCGGGCGTGGATTATGTCGTGCGCTCGAAGATAGCCGATCCAGCGCGCCTCGGTATCGGCGGCTGGAGCTACGGCGGGATCCTCACGGACTATGTCGTCGCATCCGACGGGCGCTTCAAGGCCGCGATCAGCGGCGCCGGAAGCGGCAATCAATTGTCGATGTACGGCAGCGATGAATATGTTCTGCAATACAATGCCGAGCTCGGACCGCCCTGGCGCTCGACGGCGCGATGGCTCAAGCTGTCCTACCCCTTCTTCCACGCCGATCGCATCAAGACCCCGACTTTGTTCCTGGGAGGCGCGAGCGATTTCAACGTGCCGGTGGCGGGCGGGGAGCAGATGTACGAGGCGCTGCGTACGCTCGGTGTCCCGACGCAGCTGATCGTCTATCCGGGCCAGTACCATCTGCTCACGCGCCCGAGCTTCATCCGCGACCGTCTGCAGCGCTATCTCGAGTGGTTCGACCGCTACTTGAAGACGCCCGTCCCGTCAGCCCATCCCGGCTGAGAATTGCCTCACAGAATCGGCACTTACGCGTGCGCTGCAGCGCGGCCATGCCGCAGCGCAAACCCAGAAATGTGATTCACAACATCAAAGGTTTTGGGCCAATCCGTGAGGCTACGGGATGTTGCGGCGACCCTACCGGGAGCAAGCTTTGCCTTACGAAGCACGAAAGCAGGCGGCTGCCAATGCGTATACCGGCCTGTGCTTGGTCGTGCACGATGATCTCGAGTTGCGCCTGCGGCTCGCGGGGCTGGTGCGCCGCGCGGTCCCGACGCTCGACGCCCATTGCGTCGGCCTCGCCGCGCTCGACAATCTTTCCGCCGAGCAGCTGCGCTCCTACTGCGCGATCCTGATCATCGTCGAATTCATGCAGAAGAGCGCGGGCACCGATCCGCTGGCGCCGCTCGCGCGGCTGCACGCGCGCGCTCCGCTCCTGCCCCTGTTCGTGTTTGCCCGGCACGGCAACGAGCGTCTGGCGGCGCGTGCCATGAAAGCCGGCGCGGTCGACTACTGGCCCATTCACTCGGTCGACGTCGCGGAGCTCGCCGCGGCGTTGCAGCCGCATGCCGGGGCCGTGGCGGTTGCCGGCGAGGTGCCCAAGCCGGCAGCGTCGGCGAGCGACGGATCCGACTACCCCGAGGTGGCGGGTTACCGGCTGCTGAAGAAGATCGCGCACACCTCCGCATCCACGGTGTACCTCGCGCGCAATAGCGATCTTGCCCAGATGGTCGCGCTCAAGGTGCAGAATCTGCAGGGCCTCGCGAGCGTGTCGGACGAGGATCGGCAGCGCTTCGCGCGCGAGTGCGAGATTCTATCGAGCCTCAATCACCGCTCGATCGCCGACATCATCGATTTCGGCATCACGCCGGAGTATCTGTATCTGGCGCTCGAGTATTTTCCTTGCGGCAGCATGCGGGAGCGCCTCAAGAATCCGGTGAGCGAGAGCGACGCTCTCAACTACGCCCGGCAGATCGCCGGCGCCTTGCAGGTGGTGCATGCCGCCGGCATCGTGCACCGCGATCTCAAGCCCTCGAATCTCATGCTCACGACCGACAATCGTGTGGTGCTGATCGACTTCGGGTCGGCGCGTGCGCAGCTCATCGGACACGATCTTTCGCGATCGGACATGATGACCGGCACCCCCTATTACGTTTGTCCGGAGCAGATCGACGGCAACGATCCCGACCAGCGCGGCGACCTGTACAGCCTCGGGATCATCTTCTACGAGATGCTCGCGGGCCGGCTGCCGTTTCTCGGCAACAAGTTGACCGACATATTCGACGGCCACCGCAGCGGCCCGATTCCCAGCTTGCCCGCGCCGCTGGCGCGCTATCAACCCCTCATCAACCGTCTGCTGGCGAAGAAGCCGGACGACCGCTATGCCTCGGCGGCGCAGTTCCTCGAGGCGATCGAAGCCGTGGCCGGCCCGAGGAGCAGCTAGAGGCACGCTCATGACGAAAGCAGCGATCGATCAGCGCGCTTCATCTGCGGCGCCACGACAGGGGCCGTCGCCCTCTTCAAGGAAGCAGAAGCTGTCCTCGTTCCTGGTGACCAGCGACGTCGATCTGTGGCCGCAGGTAGGTTGCGTACTGACTCAGAAGCTCAACCACCGGCAGATCGACAGCGTCGAAGAGCTGATCTCGACGACCGCGCGAGATCAGCCGGGCGTCGTCCTCTGGGACGCGCGCGACCATGCCGATCAGGGCGAGGTTCTGGCCCGGCTGCAAGAGCATTCAGCGCGCTTTGCGGTGGTGGCGCTCGATCATGAGAGCGGCGATGCCACCTGGCAGACGGCCGTCGCCCATGGCCAGATCGTGGGTTTCGTGCCGGTGCCGATCGATCCCGAGCACTTGTCGAGCACGCTGGCGAGCGCCTGCGAGGAGGCAAACGCACGGGTCGCGCTGCTCGGAGATGCCGGCGCGCCGGCCGAGCCGCCCGCGGCATCCACGATGGGCGCCCCGGGCGGGGTGCGCGAACGCTCTCGGCTGCCGCTCCTGGTCGCCGCCGCGGGCGGCGTCATCGCCTGCGTCGCGGCTGCCGTGTACTTCTCGCGCGATACCTCGACCCCTCCGGTGCCCCCGCCACAGTCCGCGGCCGCCGCGCGAAACGAGGCAGCGGCTCCGGCGATCGGCGCCGCCACGGAGGAGAAGGTGGACGCGCTCATCGACCAGGCGCAGCGTGCCATGCGCGATCGGCATTTCATCGACCCGACGGACGGCAGCGCGCTGTCGCTCTACCGCAGCGCCCTCGCGCTCGACCCCGCCAGCGGCGAGGCGCGCCAGGGACTGAAGCGTCTCGCCGAGATATTGCTGGCGCGCGTTCAATCGGCGCTCGAGGAGCGGCAGTTCGATGCCGCGTTGCAGGCGCTCGAGTCCGCACGCAGCATCAATCCCGACGATGCGCGCCTGCCGGCGCTCGATGAGCGCATTGCCAAGATGCGCGCCGAGCTCGGGCCGGTCGAGATCCTGGCGGCGATCAACGCCAAGAATTTCGATCGCGCCGCTCAGCTCATCGACGGTGCCGCGCGCTCGAAAGCGGTCGGTGACCAGAAGCTCAATCAGTTGCGCGAGGAGCTCAAGCGGCACCGGTCGGAATCCGACGTGGCCGGCCTGATCGAGCTGATCGACGCGCGCATGCAGCAGGACCAGCTGGACGAGCCCGCGAACGACAACGCGGCGTACTACATCGGCCAGGCCAAGCACGCGGGCGCGACCTCCGCCGACCTCGATTCCCGGGTGCGCGAGCTGTCGCGGCGGCTGACGCTGGCGGCACATGCGGCGATTGGCGAGCGGCGGCTCGGCGATGCGGACAAGCTCGCGGCGGACATGAAGAGCATCGGCGCGCCCGTCGCGGCGCTCGCAGCCGTGCAGCGTGAGATCGCAGCGGCGCGAACCGAGCAGCATCCGCCGCCGCAGTCCGACCAGACGCGGCTTCTCGATCTCGCGCGCTCGAAGCTCGCGCAAGGGAGCGTGATCGAGCCCGAGAACGACAATGCACTCTATTACCTCAATCAGCTGCGCGCGAGCGATCCGCAGAATGTCGCCTTGCCGCAGCTGTCGAAGTCGATCCAGACGCAGATACTCGAGCAGGCGCGCAGCGCGCTTTCGGCCGGGCAGTCCGGCCAGGCCGAGACACTGCTCCAGCTCGCCAGCGTGCTCGGCCCTTGCGCCGAGCTCGACGCGCTCAATGACCGCCTGCATACGACCAAGCTGTTTGCGGCCGGCGCACCCAAGGAGGTCGCCGAAGCGAGCTTGACACGCACTCGCAAGCTCGACATCGATTATCCGCAAGATGCCCTGGAGCGCCGCATCGAGGGAACGGTGGAAATCGGCTTCACGGTCACGGCGAAGGGAGCCGTCTCCGACATCAAGGTGCTCGATGCGAACCCATCGGGGGTGTTCGACAAGGCCGCCACCAACGCGGTCGCGCGACTGCGCTACCAGCCGGTGGTCGAGGACGGCAAGCCGGTCGCGGTCACCACCAAGATTCTCGTGAAATTCCGACTCGCGACTTAACTGGAGCCACGATGCCGATGCGTTCAATGAGCTCGTTGACCCGGAAAATCACCGCCGACCGCCTGGTCGTGGTGGTGATCTTGCTCGGATTGGGCTTCGTCGCCACCGTGCTCGTCCCGGGTCTGCGACTCTCGAGTCAGCTGGTGAACACCTCGGCGGCTCTCAAATGGGTCGCGGACCAGCAACGCTATCCGACCATCATCCGGGCTTCGCTCGAGACCCTGCGCGACCGCTTGACCAATCGTGGCTACTTGCAGGAATCGGTGGACCAGCTGAGCGATGCGACCAAGAAGCTCGATCAGTCGGTCGCCACCATGACCGCGGTCCATCCGGGCAACTGGCTGCCGCTCGGCGGCTGGTCCGGCGCCGAATCGATTGCCGGCGCTCGCGCCGAGGCGCTGCGCGAGGCATGGAGCCGCGAACGCGCGACGCTCGACCCCGTGCTCGGGTTCTCGGGCGTGCCCTACGTCGACAGCGAGTCGGCCGGCACCGTCCTCAACACGACCGGGCACCAGCTCGAACGTGACTTGAGCGCCGCCATCCGCGTGAGCCGGCACACCTTGCCCGACCTCGAGAGCGAGCTCGGCAACGTCGGGGCGGAGCTGCAGGCCGGCAACGCACGCGCTGCGCGACAGCTGCAATGGGTCATGGTCATGGGCCTGTTGATCGCCGCCGGACTGGTGCTGCTGGTCATCTTGCTGCTCAACGCCCGGCGCGGCCAGGAGGCGAAGCTCAAGGCCGCGCGCCAGCAGACCGTGGACATCCTGCGCACGGTGAAGGACGGCCTGTTTCTGCTCGATGAGAATCTGGTGATCGGAACCGCCTATTCGGGCGCCATGGAAACGATGTTCCAGCGCAAGGACATCGCCGGTCTGGAGTTCGAGCAACTGCTACGCAACATCGTATCGGAAAAGACCCTGGCCACGGCCCTCAAGTTCGTCAAGGTGCTGTGGGCCGAGCGCACCAACGAGAAGCTGGTCAAGTCGATCAATCCGCTCGGCGAAGTCGAGGTGCATCTCGCCACCGGGCAGGGGAAGTTCGAGACGCGCTATCTGGATTTCGAGTTCCATCGCGTGCGCGTCGACAACCGTATCACGCACGTGCTGGTCTCGGTGTCCGACGTGAGCTCGCGGGTCGAGCTGTCGCGCGAGCTGCAGAGTGCGCAGCGCCAGGCGCAGGCGCAGGTCGACACGCTGCTCGGCATCCTGCACATCGACCCGGGGCATCTCGCCTCGTTCCTGAGCGACTCGAATGCCGCGATGAAGATGATCAACGCGGTACTGAAAGAGCCGGCGCGCGAAGAAAGCATGTTCCGCAAGAAGCTCGACACCCTTTTCCGGCAGGCGCATTCGGTCAAGGGCGAGGCGGCCGCGCTCGGACTGTCATCGATCGAGAGCCGCGCCCATTCGTTCGAGGACGATCTCAAGGCACTGCGCGAGAAGCCCGACCTGTCCGGCAATGATTTCCTCCCGCTGGTCATCAAGCTGGACGACTTGCTGACGCACCTGCAATCGGTGAGCGAGCTGGTGAACCGGCTCTCGAAATTCCAGGTGCCGCGCGCTGACGGCATGCCGGCGCGCGAGGAAACGGGCGCGCCTGCCGCCGATCCCGAGGCCACCGGCCCGGTCAACGCCGACGGCGGCCTGGCGGCCGCGCTGCAGCAACTTGCGGAACGCGTGGCCGGCGAGCAGGAGAAACAGGCCCGCGTCCAGTGCCGTGGCCTCGAGTTCGTGCCTGATGAGTACCGGCGCATGATCAAGGACATCGCCATCCAGGGCGTGCGCAATGCCGTGGTGCACGGCATCGAGCCCGCCGCAATGCGGCTCGAGGCCGGCAAGCCGCAGGAGGGTGTGGTGCGGATCGAGTTCAAGAGCACGGGCGAAGGCGGCTACAAGCTCAGCATCGAGGATGATGGGCAGGGGCTCGCCACCGAGCGCATCAAGGAGGTGGCCCTGCAAAAGGGCTTCATCACACCCGATCAGGCGCCGAATCTCGACCCCAAGCAGATCCTCGCGCTGCTGTTCCAGCCGGGCTTCTCGACCATGGACAGCGCCACCAAGGATGCGGGGCGCGGCGTCGGCATGAATCTGATGGCGGACCTGATGCGCCAGGTCGGCGGACGGGTGGGGGTCGCGACGGCACCCGGAAAGTTCACGCGCGTGACCATGACATTGCCGGCGCCGCGCAAGCCGGTCGACGATACGGTGGCTGCATAAATGGACACCAGCACGGGCCAAAGCTCCCTGAAGCTCATGATCGTGGATGATTCCAACATCATCCGTCGACGCATCGAGCGCTCGCAGCAGATCGATCGCCTGGAAGTGGTGGGCGCGGCGGCCAATGGCCGCGATGCGGTCGAGATGTTCCGGCGCACCAAGCCGGACGTGGTGACCATGGACCTGACCATGCCGGAGATGGATGGCATCGAGTGCGTGCAGCAGCTCGTCGCCATCAACCCGAACGTGCTCATACTGGTGGTCTCTGCGCTGGCTGACAAGGCCACTGCGGTGGAAGCCATCGAGAAAGGCGCCAACGGGTTCCTGTGCAAGCCGTTCACCGACCGTCAGCTCAATGACGCGCTCGAGGAACTGTTGCGGGAGACTTGATGCTCAAGGAAGCTGAAATACGCACGTTCGTCGACGGAACGACACACTACTTCGAGACCGCCGGTCAGCAGCCTGCATCCGTGGGATCACCGTATCTGGTGACCGACGGCAAGCCCGGCGCGTACGAATACACCGGCGTGATCGGAATCTCGGGCGCGCGCAAGGGCATCGTCTACTTCACCGCTCCGCGTGGCATGCTGACCGTGCTGCTGATGCGCATGCAAGAGACCGACTGCAGCGAGGAGACCATCAAGGACCTGGTGGGGGAGGTGGCGAACACCATCTCGGGCAACGCGCGCCGCGATTTCGGCAAGAGCTTCGTGATTTCCGTGCCCACCGTCGTCGCTCACGAGCCGGAGAAGATCGCCGCCCCCCATCAGCGCGCGTACGTCATCCCGATCAACTGGCGAGCGCACTCCGCCAAGCTCGTGGTGTGCCTGGAGTGAGCGCCGCGCTCAGCGCGGCGCGTCTCGGGGTTTCCAGCCGGGCGACCCGCTGAGACGATTGCTCGCCGGCCATTGGTCGGCGAGCGGCGGGAGCTTGCCTTCCTTGCCGGTCACGGTTTCCGGCGTGATCGCGTAGACGATGGTCGAGCCCAGCCGCGGGAACGAGCCCTGCACGCGTCCCCAGGAATCAGCCGGCGCGTACTTCGCGAGAAACGCGCTGTAGAAGGCGATCTTCTCCGCCTCATCGTCGATGATGCGGATGCGCCCGAACAGGACCACCGAGCGGTACGAGACCGAGGTGTCGCACTCGACGTGGCCGTAAGGGAAGATCTGTCCCGGTTCGTCCACCTCGAAGCTCACGCGGTCGGAGTGGCGCACGTTGCTGACGAAATGTCCCGGGTAGACGGCGGTGTGCAGGTACACCTTGCCGTTGCGCCAGACGAAGAGATTCGGCGCCACGTACGGGTAACCGTCCGCATCGACCGTGGCCGTACGCCCGCAAAAGGCGCGAGCGAGGAACGCATCCACCTCGGCTGCGGTCATCACTTTGTCTGCGCGGCGCAGGCAACCGCGCAGCGGTGCCGCGGCGGGCTCGGCTTCCTGACTCATGGCGGTTATTATAGCGGCCGATGTCGAACGCGCACGACGCAATCTCGCCGGATTCCTTGTGGCAGAAGGACAAGGACCATTTCCTGCACCCGTGGACCCACTTCGACACCTTCAAGCACGAAGGCTCGCTCATCATCCGCGACGCCCAGGGCGCGTATGTGACCGATGCAGCGGGGCGGCGCTATCTCGACGGCATCGGCGGATTATGGTGCGTCAACATCGGCTACGGACGCGAGTCGATGGCGCAGGCGATCGCCGATCAGGTGCGCAAGCTGAGCTATTCGAACACCTTCGTCGATTGCAGCAACGAGCCGGCGGTCGAGCTGGCTGCGAAGCTGGCCGCGCTCGCGCCGGGTGCGCTCAATCACGTGGCCTATTCGGTGTCGGGCTCCTGCGCCAACGACACCGCCGTCAGGCTGGCCCACTACTATCATTCGAAGCGCGGCGAGCCGGAGCGCCGCATGATTCTGTCGCGCTACAACTCCTACCACGGGTCGACGTATCTGGGCATGACCATCGGAAATCGCGAGGGCGACCGCTCGCCGCATTTCCGCTATATCGAGGGGTTGGTTCACCATCTGGCGGCGCCTTACCTCTACCGGCGCCCTGCGGGACTGAGCGAGGCGCAGTTCACCGAGCGCCTGGTCGCGGAGCTCGAGCAAGCCATCGCGCGCATCGGAGCCGGCAAGATCGCGGCGTTCATCGCCGAGCCGATCCAGGGAGCGGGCGGCGTGGTGCCGCCACCGGCTGGGTATCTGCCGCGGATGCGCGAGGTGTGCGCGCGCCACGGCATCCTGTTCATCGCCGACGAGGTGGTCACCGGATTCGGTCGCATTGGACACTGGTTCGCGAGTCGCGACGAGTTCGACATCGAGCCGGACATACTCGTGTGCGCGAAAGGTCTGACCTCGGGGTACCTGCCGCTGGGCGCCACGATCTTCTCCGACGCCATTCAAGATGCGATCTCGAGCCCGGACCCCGATGCCTGGTTCACGCACGGGTTCACTTATTCCGGACACCCGGTGTGCTGCGCGGCGGCGCTCGAGAACATCCGCATCATCGCGGAGGAGAAGCTTCTCGAAAACGCCCGCGCGGTCGGCGATTACTTCGAAAAGCGCTTGACGGAGCTCGCCGCGCTCAGGATCGTGGGCGATGTGCGCGGGCGGCGGCTGATGATGTGCGTCGAGTACGTGGCCGACAAGCTGAGCAAGGCGCCGTTTCCGGACGCGGCGAACATCTCTCGGCGCATCGCGCAGCGCTGCGAGGCAAAGGGGCTCCTGGTGCGACCTCTCGGGCATCTCGACATCATGTCGCCGCCGCTGATCCTGACGCGCGCGCAGTGCGACACTCTGGTGGAGACCCTGCGCGAGGCGATCCTCGAGGTCACCGGCGAGCTCGAGCGCGAGGGCTTCCTCAAAAAAGGCTGAATCTGCGCCGGCACAGAGCGAATACATGGCGGATTCGCTCAAGCGTGCAGGCAAACACATCGAATTGGTGACCTTGAAGCACGAGGATCACACAACCCGCCGGATCGGTAGTGAGCTTCGTCAGCTGGAGGCGCCGCCGGGATTCTCCGAGGAGAACTCAACGGACTTGGCGTTCGCATCCACGGTCTTCAGGATCACGGGCCGGCGCCACACGCGCTTGATGTACTCGAGCACCCTGAGCGCACGCTCCGCGTCGAGACCGCGCCCATCGAGCTGCGTGTCGTGCTGCAGGATCATGGTGCCGTCGTTCTTCACCTCGGCAACCGACACGCGCGGCGCGCCGAAGTTGTACTTGTCGAGCAGCAGGCTCTCGTGCAGCTCATCGACGTCGGCCGCGACCACCTTGATCGGGCCATTCTGCTGGCGCTGGAAGCGAAACAGCCCCATCTCCTCGGCGATTTCCCGAGTGAGATAGTTCCTCACGAAGCTGCAGTCGTCGTCCTCGCGCATCACGCGGCGCGCGGCCTCCACGCCCGATTTCTTGACGATGTCTTCCCAGAGCGTGAAGCCGAGGTGGTAGGGGTTGATCGACAGCGCCACCTGCTCCCCGCTCGCCACCGGCCGCACCACGTCCGAGTGGCACTTGATCGCATCGAGGTAGACCTCCTCGGGGATGAAATCCGCTTCGCGCAGCAGGCGCGCATGCCAGTAGGACGCCCAGCCCTCGTTCATGATCTGGGTCGCGAAAACCGGATAGAAATAGAACGATTCATCGCGCACGGCGAGGAAGATGTCGCGCTCCCAGCTCTCCATGTCCGGAGCGTAGGTGGCGATGAACCAGAGCAGGTCTCTCTCGGGGTGCGGGGGCAGCGGCGCGCGCTGCTTGCGCATCTGCGGGGCGACCTCCTGGCCCTGATCGAGCGTCGCGAAGCGCGCCCGGAACGCATCGTCCGGAGGCTGCGCCTTGTCCGGCATGTATTCGGGGTAGTGCTCGCGGCGCAGCGACTGGTCGAGGTCGACATGCTGCTCGAGCGACAGCGCGGCGTCCAGCACCTGCTCGACGGCGTTGAAGCCGTGCGCCTCGATGTCGCGCTCGATCTGCCGCGCGTGTCCCGCCGCATGCTCGATGATCTGAGTGCTGCCTTGATCCTGGCAGCGGCGAAAGAGCATGTTGTTCTTGGAGAAGTCGGCGTGCCCGAGCACGTGCGCAGTTACCAGCACGTTGTCGGCGAGACCGTTGCTCTGCGCGAGGTAGGCGCGGCCCGGGTCGCCCGGAAACACCACCTCGAACAGGCGCGAATAGCCCATGTGCCGCTGCAACAGCTGATAGATGTAGCGCGCACCGAAGGACCAGTGCGGCATGCGCACCGGCAGCCCGTAGACCGCGATCTCGGTCATGAAGCTATCGGGGACCGCCTCGAAGATCACGCGCGACCAGTCGAGTCCATTCTTGCGTGCCAGCTCCTCGAGCTTGGGTACGTGCGAACGCCAGTCGGATTTCACGGTGCGGCGCCTGCCTTGTCGGCGGCGGACTCGACGGTGAAAAAATGGCGAACGGCGTGCGCCACATCGTCGGGGCCGGCGATGGAGAACTGGCTGCAGGGCAAACCCGCGCCCGCCACCGCCTGGAACAGCAGCGTGGTTTCGCTCGGCGCACTGCGCACGCCCGCCGTGATCTCCGCGTAGCCGGAGTAGCGGGCGGCCTTGGCGATCCTCTCGAGCTCGGCGCCCGCCGGCGCGCGATCGTCGGAAGCATTGTCTCCGTCCGAAGCATAGAAGAGGTACACGTTGCAAGCCGACGGATCGAAGCGCTCCTCCATGATCTCCCGAACCTTCGCAAGACCGACGGAGGCCACCGTGCCGCCGCTGCCGGTAACCTTGAAGAAGTCGGGCTCGCTGAACTCCCAGGCTTCGGTGGTATGGGCCACGAACACGATGTCGAGCGCCTTGTACTCACGGCGCAAACCGGCCGCGACCCAGAAGAAGAACGTCTTGGCAAGCTGCCGGTCGCGATCGGACATGCTGCCCGACACGTCGAGCAGGAAGAACACCGCCGCTCGCAGGGCCGGTTGGCGCCGACGCGTGAGCTGCCGATAACGCAAGTCCTCGTCGGTGAAAGCCGGAGAGTCCTCGTCGAGCGCGCGCCGCTTCACCGACTCCTTGAGCGAGCGGCGCCGGTCCAGGCGCGAGCGGGCTCCGCGCCGGTCCCAGCCCTCGCGCTTCCATTCGGACTCTTCAGTGGCGCCGCTCTTGGGCTGCAAGTTGGGGAGCTTGAGCTCTTCCCACAGCCAGTCGATGACATCGTCGACCTTGAATTCGAGCATGAGCTCGATTCCGCCCTTGTCCTTGCCCCCGGCGCCCTTCTGTCCGGGCCCGCTTTGCGGGTTGGCTTGGCCGAGCACGTCGCCGGGCTTCGCCTTGCCCTGGCCGACGCCCTGTCCCTCGCCGGTATTGAGAAGCCGGAAACGATAGTGCTCGAGCATGCGCACCGGAACGCGCACGGTGCGCGAGCCATCGCTGATGATGTCGCCGCCGGAAACGATCTGCGGCAGGTGGGCGCGGACGGCCTCGCGGATCTTCTCGTTGTGTCGCAACCAGTCCCGCGACCCGCGCGAGAACAAATCATACCAACCGCTCAACGCATCCGGCTCGCCCTTGCTCGAGTCGGCGCTCATGCAGTCCCCTGCGGCGGTTTTGCTGTCATGCGGCTACCTACTCTTGGGACAGCAGCGTGGTGACGTAGTTCAGTGCCTCTTGGGCGCTGTGCTCGTCGTAACCATACTCCTTCACCAGCCTTTCTTGCACGACGGATATCTTCTTGCGAGCCTCCTCGTCCGGGCGGGCGGTCGATGTGACGAGGCGCAGCACGTCGCGCCGCTCCTCGAACAGATATTGCTCGATCGCCTCGCGCACCCGCGCGTGGCTCGACAGGCGGAATTTCTCCCCGGCCTTGAACGCGACCATGGCCTTGCGGATGACCTCCTGGCGGAACGACTGCTTGCCGGACTCGGAAACCTTGATCTTCTCCTCGACCGAGCGCATGAAGCGCTCATCCGGTGCGCGGTTCTCGCCGGTGATCGGATCGGTCACCTTGCGCTGGTCGAGCGAAGCCTCGATCTCGTCCAGGTACTTCTCCAGGAGCTGCTGGGCCTCGTCCTGGAAGGACGCAAACAGAGCGCGGTGCACGTCCTCCTTGACCCATCGGTTGTAGAACTCCTTGCGCGCCGTGACCAGATGATCGAACCACAGCTTCTTTTGCTTGGCATCGATGCGCGCATCGCTCTCGATCGCGTCCTTGATGGCGAGCAGGAGCTCCATGCTGGTGAGGCTATGCGCATTGCCGCGCGTGATGGCGGTCGAGAGCGCGTTGATCACGAAGCGCGGACTCACTCCCGACAGTCCCTCGTCCGGCGACTCGCTGCGCAGGCGCTGTGCCTCCTGCTCGGAGAATCCCTCGACGGCCTCTCCGGCAAAGATCCGCACCTTCTTCGGCAGATCGAGGCCCTCGCGCTCGGGCTTGGTATGGCGGGTCAGGATGGCGAACACCGCGGCCAGGTGCAGGACGTGTGGATCGAGATGCACGTTGCGGAATGCGGGCGCCCCGTAGACCAGCTTCTTGTAGATGCGCGCCTCGTCCTTGTAGGAGAGTGCATAGGGGACCTTGATGATCACCATGCGGTCGAGCAGCGCTTCGTTCTCCTTCTCCTGGAGGAAGCGGTTGAATTCCGCGAGGTTGGTGTGCGCGAGAATCGTCTCGTCGAGATAGATGAGCGGAAAGCGCGCGACCTTGACGTTCTTCTCCTGCGTCATGGTGAGCAGCAGATAGAGGAATTCGCGCTTCACCTTCAAGATCTCGATCATCTCCAGAACGCCGCGGCTCGCCGCGTACACCGCTCCGGACCACGACCAGGCACGCGGATCGCCCTCATCGCCGACGCGCGCGACCTTGGACAGGTCGACCGAGCCCACCAGATCGGCGATGTCCGCGGTGGAGGGGTCGTGCGGCGCATAGGTGCCGATGCCGCAACGCGCCGCTTCCGACAGGAAGATCCGCTCCACCGGCACCCGCAGATAATCGCCGTCGCATTCGCGGTCCAGGAGATCGCGTGCCCACGGGCTGATCTCGCCGGTGATGTTGGCGCCGTAGGTCTCGCGGAACTGCGCGCGCAAGCTGGTGGGGATGAGATTCAGCGGCGATTCGCGCAGCGGTGATCCCTTGATGGCGTACAGCGCTCCCTCATCGGTCCGGCTGTATTCCTCGAGGCCGCGCTTGAGCAGAATGGCCAGCGTCGACTTGCCGCCCGACGGGGGGCCGAGCAGCAGCAGCAAGCGCCGTCCGACGTCGGAGCCGGCCGCGGCCGCCTTGAAGTAATCGACCACTCGGCCGAGCGGCTCATCTACGCCGAACAGCTCGCGCTTGAACAGCTCGCGCGCCTTCAGCGTCTCGTCGCCTTCCGCGGCGCGCCCATGCCACAAGAGCATGTCCCAGATGTATTCGTGGCTGGTGCGGATGAAGGAGTCTGGCCGCTTCGGAAGAACGTGGGTGAGGAAGTCGCCGAGCGTGCCTTCCCAGCGCTGCGCGCGATGCTCTTTGCTGAACTTGTTGAGAGAATCCAGAAAATCGGGTGAGCCGGATTCGTTCCCTTCTCTTAGCTGTACTCCCATCGTCAACCTCCGCGTAGGGATTGGACTCTGGCCGCTAGTCGGCATTTTCACATGCTCGATCGAAGTAAATGACAACTCTCTGCAATCGAGCGTGACCGCCTTCAATTCTAGTGAATGTTTTATGTTAGATCGGTCACAGCTTCAAGTTGTTTAGTGAAAAGACGCGGCTCGGAGTTCACCGCGAAAAATCACGCGCAACGCGCGTGCGTGCGTGCGCCATCCGCTGCGTGCACAAAAGCGCACGAGCGCAGGCACAATCGCGCGGCCGCCTCCGCGCGGCCGCCTCCGCGCGGCGCCTCCACGCGGCGCCGTTCGCGTCGCGAACGGCAGCGAGGCGCCGCCTCATGCGCCCGATCCGTGCGCGGCCTCGCCCACGTCTCGGCCTCACGCATGGGGAGGGCGCGGCAGCGGAGCGGGTTTGCGGGAATTGCCTAGCCGGCACCCCGGACGCGCACCCAAATCGCACAGCAACAAATTCTGCGGTGCGAAATCAGTGCGTCAGGCGCGTCCAACCATGGAACGGAGAATCAAACGGATCCCACGGCCGCGGTCCGGGGCCGCAATCGAGGCGACAAACGCCTCCCATCGGGATCGTTGACCAGATGAATCACCCGCCCGAAAAGTACATCCTGCGCGCCGCTGCGTCCGATGTAAAGCACACCGGTCTTGCCGAGCTCCTGGGTCAGGATCTCCCGCACGCGGGGTGCCACGTCCTCATCCAGAGCCTCGAGCGCTTCGTCGATGACCAGCCAGCGAGGCGCATGCAGCAAGGCGCGCGCAAACGCCAGGCTCTGCTGTTCCCCATCGCTCAACACCGTCTCCCAGCGACGCGTTTCCTCGAGCAGCGGGATCAGCCGCCCGAGTCCCAGCCGCTCGAGTGCCAGCCTGCAGGCATCAAGCGAGAAGCGGCTCAGCTCGGACGGATAGGCGAGCGCTTCCTGCAGCGTGCCCGGAGGGAAATACGAAGTGCGCGGCACGTACAGGATCGATTCGCCGCGCGGCCGCGCGATGCGCCCCGCGCCCCAGAGCCAGAGACCGGCGAGGGCCCGGAACAACAGCACCTTGCCCGCGCCGCTCTCGCCGATCACCAGAACGCGCTCGCCCGATTTTATCTCGACATGGGGGTCGGCGAGCCTCGCGGTTCCGGACGGGGCGCAGATCTCGAGCCTGTCGATCACCAGCCGGCCGGGCTCGCCCTCGACCAGCTCGAGGCGGCTCGCCGCGTCGTGAAGCGCATCGGTCGCGAGCACCGCACGCCGAAAGCTCGCCACGCGAAGCAGCGTCGCCCGCCAATCGGCGATGCTGCTGAAGTTGTCGACGAACCAGCGCAGCGAGGACTGCACTTGCATGAACGCGCCCGACGCCATCATCAGGCCGCCGAAGGAGATGCTGCCGGCGAAGTACAGAGGCGCCGCCACCAGGATCGGCGCGACCAGCGTGAACCAGCCGTAACCGGCCGTCACCCAGGTGAGATTGGTGGTTCCAGTCACCAGCAGTCGCATGGCCCGCAGCACGCCCTTGAGATCGAGCTCGATGCGCCGTGCCTCGTCCTCTTCGCCGCCCGCGAGTGCGATGGCATCGATGTGCTCGTTGACCCGAACCAGCGAGAAGCGCAGATCCGCCTCGCGCGCATAGCGGTCGGCATTGCGCACGATGAGGCTCTTGCCGACCCAGTAGCTCAGCAAGGAGGCCGATCCGGAATAGACGATCGCGGCCCACACCATGTAGCCCGGAATCGCGATGACGTGGCCCGTCACGTGAAACGTGAAGGTACTCGACAGGGACCAGAGGATCTTGATGAACGTGGCGAGCAAGATCGAGTCCTGCAAGAGGCCGATGCCGAGGTCGGCCGACAGCTCGGTCAAGTGGCGGGCATCCTCGTGCATGCGCTGATCGGGATTCACTCCGATCGCGCCCGCGTTCGCCAGGCGGAACGCGCGACCGGGCGCCATCCAGTTCTGGATCAGATCGTGCACCAGACCTTCGCGCAGCTTGAGCTTCATCGTCTCGCCGAACCAGCGCTGCGCCACGTTGAGCGCGAGCAAGCCGCCCGCGATGACGCCGAAGACGCCGAGCTGCCTCAGGAACTCAGCGAGGTTGCGATGCGAGAGTGCGTCGTAGAACGGCTGGTTCCAGCTGTTGAGGCGAATCTGACCATAGGCGGTCGCGGCGATGATCAAGAACAACGAGATCGCGAGGGCCACCAGCATGTTGCGCACGGGCGATGCCCACAGAGCCCGGGTCATCATGCGCATCTGCGCCACGAGGCCCGCCTGGGCGATCTCCTCGGGATCGGTCAAGGACGTGCTTCCATCGTCGGGGCGATTTATCATCATGCGTGCACTGCCTGAGGAGCGGAACAATTCAGCTATTATGGTTTACGCATGCCGGCAGTCGCGACTAATCGTATCGACCGCTTGATCCGGGAGATGTCGCTGGCCGAGAAACTCGGTCAGCTCACGATGACCGCCGCCGGCTACACCGTCACCGGGCCCACCATTGCCGGCGACTCGACCGAGGCGATCCGCACCGGGACCGTCGGCAACCTCTTGAACCTGATCGGCGCCGAGCACGTGCGCGAGATGCAGCGTCTCGCGGTCGAGGAGTCGCGGCTGGGGATTCCCCTGCTGATGGGTTTCGACGTGATCCACGGCTTCCGCACGCTGTTTCCGATACCGTTGGGCGAAGCGGCCGTGTTCGATCCCGGCATCTGGGAGCTCACGGCGCGAGAGGCGGCCAAGGAAGCCGCCGCCGATGGGCTCGCAATGACCTTCGCGCCGATGCTCGATATCGCACGCGATCCGCGCTGGGGGCGCAGTGCCGAGGGCCCCGGCGAGGATCCTTTGGTCGGGATGCGCATGGCGGAGGCCAAGGTGCGCGGCTTTCAAGGAGCGGAGCTCGGCGATGCCAGCGCGCTCGCCGCGGTGGCCAAGCACTACTGCGCCTACGGAGCGGCGCTGGCGGGACGCGACTATGCCTCGGCGGATATCTCCGAGCGCACCCTGCGGGAGGTGTACCTGCCCCCGTTTGCCGCGGCCGTCGCAGCGGGAGTTTCGGCGGTGATGCCGGCCTTCAACGACCTCGCCGGCATACCCATGACCGCGAATGCCCAGCTGATCAAGGGTTGGCTGCGACGCCGCCTCAAATTCAATGGCGTGATCGTGAGCGACTACAACGCCATCGGCGAGCTCATCCAGCACGGGATCGCCGCCGACCTGGCCCAGGCCGCAGCGCTCGCGCTCAACGCGGGTGTCGACATCGACATGATGGCGGGCGCCTACCGGCATGGCCTGCCGATCGCGCTCGATCGTGGCTGGGTCCGCTCCACCGATATCGACGAATCCGTGCGCCGCGTGCTCACCCTCAAGTGGAAGCTCGGCCTGTTCGATGACCCCTATAGCCGGGGGCGTGGCGCGGAGGGCGCCGAAGCGCTCGATGCGCGGCGCCGCCTCGCGCGCAGCGTCGGCGCGCGCTCGATCGTGATGCTGAAGAACGAGCGGGGAGCCTTGCCGCTGCGGCAAAACACACGCATCTTGGTGCTGGGTCCCCTGGCGGACGCCGCCGCGGAGATGCGCGGTCCGTGGTGGGGTGCTGCGGGGCCCGAGGGGCACGTGACGGTGGTGGCCGGTTTGCGGGCGGCCCTGCCGCCGGGGCAGGTACTTTACGAGCAGGGGGTCAACATCGATGGACAGGACGTCAGCGGTGTCGGCCGCGCGCTCGACGCCGTTGCGCAGGCCGATGCGGTGATCCTCTGCCTGGGGGAGGCCGCGACCATGAGCGGCGAGGCGGCGAGCCGCGCGCATCCACACCTGCCGGGGCGCCAGCGGCAGTTCGCGGAGTCGGTGTTCGAGCGCGCGCGGGCGCTGCGCAAGCCGGCGATTGCCGTGCTGTTCTCGGGCCGTCCTTTGATCGTGCCGTGGTTGGCGGAGCGCGCCGATGCGGTGCTCGCCGCCTGGTTCCCGGGAAGCGAGGCTGGCAATTCCATCGCCGACGTCGTCATGGGGCGAGTGAGCCCGAGCGGCCGGACACCGGTGACCTGGGCGCGCAGCGTCGGTCAGATTCCGCTCTTCTATGCCGTGCGGCCGAGCGGCCGTCCGTTCAATCCCAAGGATCCCTACACGAGCAAGTATCTCGATGCTCCGAACGAGCCGCTGTACCCATTCGGGCATGGACTCACCTACGGGCAGTTCTCGTTGACGAATCTCAGCGTGAGCCCCGACACGGTCACCGAGATCGATACGATCAGCGTCCGGGTCGAGGTATCGAATCAGGGAGCGATGGCGGCGGAAGAGACGGTATTTCTCTTCAGCCACGACAAGCTCGCGAGCGTGGCGCGGCCGGTGCTCGAGCTCAAGGGGTTCGGCAAGGTCCGGCTCGAGCCGGGGCGCTCCGCGATCCTCAGCCTATCCCTCAGGGCGCACGAGCTGCGTTTTCTCGGCCTCGACCTCGAGCCCGTATTCGAGCCCGGCGAAGTGGAGATCCTGGTCGGACCGTGCGCCGATCGCTCGCGGCTGCTCGCCGCGACCATTCACCTGGCGCCCGCCCCCCGTCCCTGAGCGCACGCCCAGACGAAGTTCGATTCTTCGCGCGTGCCGGGCACCACGGCGTTCCACGGGGTGTTCTTGCCCTCAGCCTCTTCGGTCTGCTCATTCCCCTGGATGTTGTTGGCCGAGTAGTAAATGACCATGAGACTGCGCGTTTGCTCCTTCTTGCAGTCGTATTGGGCCTTCTCGACGGCGCTGAGATACGGGCCGGCGTCTCCGGTCTGCGCTTCGGCATACTCGTGCCTCATCCAGACGGTGACGATCTGACCGGAGCGCTTGAGCTGATGGGTGCTCGAGAATATCGCCCAGGAGCCGTCGGTGGCGACACTGCGGAACTCCCATCCGCCGCTCGTCATCGGGTCGAGCGTGCGGACCCACGCCATGGGATCGGCCTTGCGCGCGGCGCGCTCGCGCGCCAGCTGCTCGGCCTTGGCCTTCTCGATCGCGCTCGCACGCTCGCGATCGGCCTCCCAGGCTTTTTCCTGCTCCGGAGTCTGCGCGACGCTGCTCGGCCCCGACGCGAACGCAAGCACCACCGTCACGGCCGCCAGGGCGTGCCGAGCTTGTTTGCGGATCATCCGGGGATCTTACCGCTTTGCGGTGCTCACGGTCAGGTCAACTCCTGGCGCTCCCGTCCTGCAAGGGAGCGCGCCGCAGCCGGCTAGGGCTTCGCTCCCGAGGAGGAGCCGCGGGTGCCGGCCAGAGTCTCGTCGTCCTGTTCGATGTCCAGACCGTCATCGTAAAGCGTGTCCTCTTCGTCGCCGAGCCGCAGTTCGGTATCCGGATCGCGTCGCTTTTCATATTCCATGTGGTCGACGCTACGCTTCTTCTCGGAGCCGCCCAGGTCGCCGCCGCGCAGCCGGCGCTCGCTGTCGGTGTCGGAACTCTCGGGGTCGGGCGCTTTGGGATTACCCATGGTACTTCCTCCTGAGTGAGGGGGCAGGTGGATCGCGCAGCGAGCGTACGTTGCGCCGGCGCGCGCAAGCTACCGGCCGGCGCGGGCTCGCCGTGTAGGTGCCCTCTGACGGAACCGCGTGCGATCAGGGCGCGATCGAGGGCGGCGGCTCGGCGGCAGGGGCGTCGCGAGTCTTGCTGTCGCGAAACGACAGGTACGATTCGACTGCAAGCGCATACAGGAACAGCGCCAGGCCGCCGATGATGAAGAGCACCGGAAGGATGGTCCAGCCGGCGACGCACAGCACGAGAAACAGCACGGTCTTGAGAAACGTCGAAATCGCGTTCATGCGCAGCGGCTCAGGGTTCCACGCAGCATCCAGCCGATCATAAGGACTCGATCCAACCCTAAACCGGCAGTCCGTCGCAAACGCCGCAATCATACTTCAAATATGTCTCATACAGGTTGCTGCGCCGCGGACTACTGGCTGGACGGCGATTGCGGCCCTCTCATAAGGTGATTCCATGAGCCGCCGCCGCGCCCAGCACGATCCCCTCGAGCCCACCTCCGAGCCGCGCTGGTACGTGGTGCGCAGCATGCACGGCACGGTGCTCGAATCGCGCCGCTTGCCCGAAGGCGCGGACCTGAAGCGCGCGTTCCTCGACGCGATGCTCAAGTGGCTGGATGAGGGCTGGCTCGTCGGGGAGTTCTCGTCGGCTTCGGCGGCGTTCTTTTGCCACCGAAATCCGGAACGGCGCATGGTGAGCATCGATCCCACCGACCCCTACGAGGTGCCGATGTACGGGGGCGCGCATCTGGGCGGTTGCCCAGGCTGCGGCGAATAGCTTTAGAATTGGAGTGATGCTGTCGAAGAACGGACTCGGCCCGGGCGCCGCTGGTTGCGCGGCGCTCATCCTGCTGGCGGCCGCCGCACGATCCAGTGAACCCGGTACTCCCGCTGTCGCCGCGGAACCCACCGCGATCTATGGTCCGGCGGACCCCCAGGCGAAGGACCCGAGCCGCTTCGATCCGAAGCGGCCGATTCGACAGGAGATGCAGACCGACGTGCCGGACGGCTTCACCGTGGGTGCGGTGGGAGATCTCATCATCTCGCGCCCGTTGTCGCAATACGCGGCTCGGCTCAACGGATTCGCGGGCGTACTGCGGCTGCTCGCGAGCACCGATGTCAACTACGGCAATCTCGAGACCACGCTGTTCGATGCGCGCTATTTCGCCGGTGCGCCCTATTCGTGGGACGATGACTGGACCAACTCGGCCGAGCCGGCCGTCGCCAACGATTTGAAGCGGATGGGTTTCGGCATCGTCTCGCGCGCCAACAATCACTCGCTCGATTGGGGGCTCGAGGGCATGCGCGAGACCTCGCGGCACCTCGACGATGCGGGAATCGTGTATGCGGGCGTCGGCGAGGATCGGGGCCGTGCGCGTGCCCCCCAGTTTCTCGAGACGCCGAAGGCACGCGTCGCGCTGGTCTCGGTTGCCTCGACGTTCCGGCCGACCACCGACGCGCTTCCGCATCATGGGGCCGCGCCCGGGCGACCGGGCCTTTCGGCGCTGCACGTCGTGCGCACCATCGTGCTCGGGCCGGAGGCGATGCGAGCGCTCGCCCAGACGGATTGCGCGGTGTACCGGCACCACTGTGGCGAGACCCCGGCCGAGCTCTCGATCTTCGACGGCAAATACCGCCTCGGCGGGGCGTTCGGCTACGATTACGCCATGGATCCGCAGGATCTCGCGGAGATCCTGAAGAACATCCGCGCGGCGCGCGAGAATGCGGACTTCGTGATCGTTTCGATCCACTCGCACGAGTGCAGCAAGGGCTGCGACGATTCGAGCCAGCCGCGCGGTGCCGGCAACTTTCTCAAGCAATTCGCGCATCAGGCGATCGATTCGGGCGCCGACCTGTTCGTCACCACCGGGAATCACAACCTCAACGCCATCGAACTGTACAGATCGCCCACGCGCGGGGTGCGGCCCATCTTCTACGGGCTCGGCAATTTCTTCTGGAGCGACGTGCAGTTGCCTCTGCCGCACGATCTCTATCAAGACAACCGCGAGCTGCTGGAGCGTGCCTGGACCAACCCCGCCAAAGCCACCGACTACGATCTCACCGCGCCGTTGAACGCCGCGAGCTTCGCCCATGACTTCACCTTCGAGAGTGTCATCGCCGTCAGCCGCTTCACCGCCAACGCGCTGGCCGAGCTGCGCCTGTATCCGATCGAGGAGGGCTATGGCGAGCGCCTGCCGAAGAGCGGAATCCCGCGTCTGGTGACCGATCCGCGACTCGCGACCGCAATCCTCGCCAGGATCCAGCAAGCCACCCGCGAGTTCGACCTTGCGCCGCTCGACTGGCAAGTGGTGCGGGGCGTGGCGACGCTGCGCGTGCCGTTGCCCGCGCGACTCACATCGCCGTAGTCGCGGCTGCGGGGACGCGCTCGTCCTCGGCGGGCGCGGGACTTGCGCTGGGCGGCTCCGCGGCCAGCGGCACTTGCATGACCACGCGCAACCCCGGTTGCCGATCGGCGAGCACCAGCGCGCTGCCGTGCAGCTTGGCCACCGCCTGTACCAGACTCAGGCCCAGGCCGACGCCCGGAGTGCCGCGGCTCGCATCGCCCCGGTAGAACCGTTCCATCACCTTGGCTTTCTCGGTGTCGTCGATGCCCGGCCCATTGTCGCTCACCGCGATTTCCGCCAGCGCCTCGTTGCGCCGGCGGATGGTGACCTCGATGAGGCCGCCTTCGGGCGCATACTTGAGCGCGTTGTCGATGAGATTGCTGAGCGCCTGGGCGAGCAGGATCGGGTCCCCGGAAACCTTCAGCGGCGCATCCGCATGGAGCGTCAGGCGGATGTTCTTGAGCTCCGCGGCCGGGGCGTAGAACTCCACCGCCGTCGTCGCCAGATCCACGAGATCCAGCGAGACGAAGCCCGAGCGGCGCATGCCCGCGTCGATCTCGGCGAGCCGCAGCAGGGCGTCGAAGATGCGGATGACGCGGTCGACGTCGGCCACTGCGCCGTCGATCTCGGCGAACGCCGTCTCCGGCGCCGGCCGCATCAGCGCCAGCTCCTCGAGGCGGGACCTGAGCTCGGCGAGGGGCGTGCGCAGGTCGTGCGCGATGGAGTTCGACACGTTGCGCACGCCGTGCACCAGCTGCTCGATCTGCTCCAGCATGCCGTTGATGGTGCGCGCAAGCGTGTTGAGCTCATCGTCGCTGAGATTGGTCGGCAAGCGGTGCTTCAGGTCGCCGTGGATGATGGCCGAGACCGTTTGCCGGATGCTGTAGACGCGTGACATCAAGGCGCGACGCGTGATCAGGCCGACGAGCAAGCCCGCGATCGAGAGCACCGCGATCGCTGCGGTCAAGCCGTACCAGAAGCGCCGCTCGAGCGGAGCGAACAGCTTGTTGTCCCGTCCCACCAGCAGCAGGTACTGGCCGAGCTGGGCGACGTGCACCAGAGAGTTCTGCACACCGTGCTCGCCCATATCCACCTTGATGCGGTAGTTCCCGGGTTGCGCCGGTAGATCCTTGGGCCACACCGACAGGTTGCCCGCGAGCGGTGCGAGCGAGGAGTCGGTGAGCATCAGGATGCGGTCACCGGCAATCTGCATGTGCACCCGCGCATCGATGAAGTTCTTGAGGGCGTCACCGCCATCACGCCGGTAAACGTCGGTGAGGCGCTGCGCGTCGGCTTGCAGGATTTCGCTGCGGCCATCCTGAATCGTCACCTGCCAGGCGTACCAGAGCGGCGCCGCGAACAGTACCAGCGCGACGATTCCCAGGATCACATAGCCGAGCGCGAGCGATACCGCGGAGGAGCGCATCATGGCGGGCTCGGGCGTGCCGACTCAGTCACCCGCGGTCACCATGTAGCCCGCGTTGCGCACGGTGCGCAGCAGCGGGCGCTCGAACTCGGCATCGATCTTCTGGCGCAGCTTGCTGATGTGCACATCGACCACGTTGGTCTGGGGATCGAAATGATAGTCCCAGACATTCTCCAGCAACATGGTGCGCGTGACCACCTGGCCGGCATGGCGCATCAGATACTCGAGCAGCTTGAACTCGCGCGGCTGCAGCGCTATCGGCCGGTCGCCCCGCGTCACCTTGCGGCTCATCGGATCCATGTGCAGGTCGCCCACCACCAGCGGTATCTCGCGGTTCACTCCCTGCGAGCGGCGATGCAGCGCGTCGAGCCGCGCCAGCAGCTCGCCGAACGCGAACGGCTTGGTCAAGTAGTCATCGCCGCCGCTGCGCAATCCGCGGATGCGGTCGTCCACTTCGGACAGCGCGCTCAAGATGAGTATCGGCGTGCGCTTTCCCGCCTTGCGCAGCACTTCGATGATCGTGAGTCCGTCGATATCGCCCGGCAGCATGCGATCCATGATGATGACATCGTAAGGCTCGCTTGCCGCGAGGAACATTCCGTCGCGGCCGTTGGCCGCGTGGTCCGTGGTATGTCCGGCCTCCTGCAGCCCCTTGATGACGAACTGGCTGACCCGCTCGTTGTCCTCGACCAGCAGGATCTTCACGGCGCCTCCTCGAGCCGCGGCCCCGGCTGCCGACCTGCAGCGAGCTCACCGCCCGCCTTGTGCCGCCCACGCCGCAGCCACAGGCTGAAGGTGTCGAGATAGAGGTACACGACCGGTGTCGTGAACAGGGTCAAGGCCTGGCTCACGATCAGACCACCGACCATGGTGTAGCCGAGCGGGCGGCGCAGCTCCGAGCCCGTGCCCTGACCGAGCGCGAGCGGCAGCGCTCCCAGGAGGGCGGCCATCGTGGTCATCATGATCGGCCTGAAGCGCAGCAAGCACGCCTGACGGATTGCATCGCGCGGGGACAGGCCCTGCTCGCGCTCCGCTTGAATGGCGAAGTCGACCATCATGATGCCGTTCTTCTTGACGATGCCGATGAGCAGAATGATACCGATGAGTCCCATGACCGACAGATCGATATGACAGATGAGCAGAATCAAGAGCGCCCCGACACCGGCCGAGGGCAGCGTCGAGAGGATGGTGAGCGGATGCACGTAGCTCTCATACAGCATCCCCAGGATGATGTAGACCGCCACCAGCGCCGCGAGAATGAGGTACGGCTGGGTCTTGAGCGAGCTCTGGAACGCCTGCGCCGTGCCCTGGAAGGTACCGGTTATGGTCGCCGGCAGGCGCATCTCGGCCGAAGCGCGGGTGATCGTATCCACGGCGTCGCCGAGCGCGGCGCCGGGCGCGAGGTTGAACGAGAGCGTGACCGCCGGGAATTGGCCCTGGTGGCTGATGGACAGGTAGGTGACGTGCTGGGTGTCGTAACGGGTCATGGCCGAGAGCGGCACCATCTGCCCCGTCAGAGGCGACTTCAGATAGAGCTTCTGCAAGGATGCCGGGTCCGTTTGCAGCGCCGGCGTGATCTCGAGTATGACGTGGTAGCTGTTCTGTTGCGTGAAGAACTGCGCCGCCTGCCGCTGGCCGAAGGCATCGTACAAAGCCTGGTCGATGGCCTGCGGCTGGATGCCGAAGCGCGCCGCCTGGTCGCGATCGATGGTGAGGGAGACCATGCCGCTGGTCGTCTGCTGATCGGACGCGACGTCGCGCAGCATCGGCAGCTTCTGCAGCCGCGCGAGCAGCTTCGGCGCCCAGTCATTGAGCTCGTCGATGTCGGCATCCTGCAGCGTGTATTGATATTGGGTGCGCGTGGTGCGGCCGCCGATGTTCAGATCCTGGGCGGCCTGCATGAACAAGGTCGCACCCGATACCTTGGCGAGCTCTGGACGCAAGCGATTGATGACGTCATCCGCGCTCGACTTGCGCTGATCGCGCGGTTTCAGGCTGATGATCACGAACCCGTTGTTGATCGGCCGGCTGCCTCCCAGGTTGGTGCCGTAGCTCTCCACGTCGGGATCGGCCGCCACCACGTCGAGCAGCTGGTGCTGGCGATGCTTCATCTCCTCGAACGAGATATCCTGCGGCGCGTCCGTCAAGCCGACGATGATTCCGGTGTCCTGCTGGGGAAAGAACCCCTTGGGAATCACCACGTAGAGCGCGACCGCGGTCGCGACCGTCAGCAGGAACGCGCTCATGGTCGCGCGGCGATGCTGCAGCACCAAATCGAGCCCGCGCGTGTACCACGCGAGCAGGCGGTCGAACGCGCGCTCGATCGCCATGTAAAGGCGTCCATGCCGGGCGTGCTTCTCGTCGCGCAGGAACAGCGCGCACATGGTGGGCGAGAGCGTCAGCGCCACGAACGCCGAGACCGCGATGGTCGCGGTCAAGGTGATGGCGAACTCGCGAAACAGCCGGCCTATGATTCCGCCCATCAACAGCAGCGGAATGAATACCGCCACCAGCGAGATGCTGATGGACATGATGGTGAAGCCGATCTCGCCGGCGCCCTTGAGCGTCGCCTGCAACGGCGACAGACCATCCTCGATGTGGCGGTAGATGTTCTCGAGCATGACGATGGCATCGTCGACCACGAAACCGACCGCGATGGTGAGCGCCATCAGCGACAGGTTGTCGAGGCTGTAGTTGAGCACGTACATCACGGCCGCGGTCCCGAGCAGGGCGAGCGGCACGGTGACGCCCGGAATGATGGTGGCCCAGGCGGTGCGCAGGAACAGGAAGATGACCATCACCACGAGCGCGATGGTGAGGAGCAAGGTGAACTCGACGTCGTTGACCGCCGCCTTGATGGTGGTCGTGCGATTGGCGACCGTGTCCACCTTGATCGAGGGCGGTACCGAGGCGAGCGCGTGCGGCAGGAGGGCCTCGACACGCTGCGTCGCGTCGATCACGTTCGCTCCGGGCTGCTTGAATATGAGCAGCAGGATGCCGTTCTTGCCGTTCTGCCAGGCGGTGAGCAGCGTGTTCTCGGGCCCGTCCACCGCAACGCCGATGTCGCGGATGCGCACCGGTGCGCCGTTCTTGTAGGCAACCACCACGTCGTTCCACGGTGCCGCCTTGAGCAGCTGATCATTGTCGTAGATGGTGAGGCTGCGCTTCACACCGTTGATCGAGCCCTTGGGCGCGTCGATGGTGGCTTCGCCGATGACGTTCGCGACATCCTCCATCTGCAGTCCGATGGCGGCCAGCTTGATCGGGTCGATCTGAACGCGCACCGCCGGCTTCTGCTGTCCTCCGATGACCACCTGAGCCACGCCCGGGATCTGCGAGATCTGCTGCGCCAGGATGTTCTCCGCGTAATCGTCGACGGTCGTCACCGGCAGCACATCGGAGTGCGCCGCGAGGATCAGGATCGGCGAGTCCGCCGGGTTCACCTTGCGATAGGTCGGCGGAGTCGGCAGATTCTTCGGCAGCTGACCGCCGGCCGCGTCGATGCCCGTCTGGACGTCCTGAGCGGCGGCGTCGATGCTGCGGTTCAAGTCGAACTGCAGGGTGATGAGACTCGTCCCCAGAAGGTTGGTCGAGGTCATCTGCGTGAGCCCGGAGATCTCCGCGAACTGGTACTCGAGCGGGGTCGCGACCGTCGCGGCCATGGTCTCCGGGCTCGCGCCCGGTAATTGCGCGCTCACCTGGATCGTCGGAAAGTCCACCTGCGGCAAGGGCGCGACGGGCAGCAGCGGGTACACCACGCAGCCGATCAGAAAGATCCCGCCCATGAGGAGCGAGGTGGCGATCGGCCGCCGGACGAAAGGCTCGGAAATGCTCACGTCGCGTTGTCGTCCGCCCGGGCGCTGCCCGAGGACGCCGTGGCGGCGCTGCTGCGCACGCGCGTGCCCGCTTGCAGCCGATACTGATTGCTCGTGACCACGCGCTCGCCGCGGCTCAAGCCGCGCGTCACGATGGTGAGACCGCCGCTGCCCTCGAGGACGTGCAGGGGTCGTACTTCGACGGTCGAGTCGGCCTTGACCACGTAGGTGAACGGACCGTTCGGACCGAGCTGCAAGGCCGCATCGGGAATCGTCAGAGCGTCGCGGTCGGTGCGCACCTGGACCCTCGCGTCCACGTACTGGCCGGGCCAGAGCGTGTTGCGCCGGTTATCGAAGGTCGCCTTGAGCTTGACCGTGCCGGTCGCCTGGTCGATCTGGTTGTCGATGAGCGAGAGCGTGCCCTGGTCGAGTACCTCTCCGCCGTTGCGTGAAAGCGTCGTCACCTTGACCGTGCCCGCGGCGAGCGCGGCGCCGACCGCGCCGAGCTCCTCCTCCGGGAGCGTGAAGATCACCGAGATCGGCTGCACTTGGGTGACCACGACGATGCCGGCGGTGTCGCTCGCATGCACGATGTTGCCTGGATCGATCAGACGAATGCCGGTGCGGCCGTCGATGGGCGAGACGATGCGCGTGTACTCGAGCTGGGTGCGCGCATTGTCGATCACCGCCTGATCGACCTTGAGCTGCGCGCCGAGCTGATCGACCAGCGCATGCTGCGTATCGACGGTCTGCTTGCTGGCGAGATCCTGGGGCTGCAGCTGCGTGTATCGCTGCAGATCGCGCCGCGCGTTGGCGAGCTGGGCTTCGTCCTTCATCTTGGTGGCGAGCGCCTGCTCGAGCGCGGCTCGATTCGGACGCGGATCGATCTGCGCGAGCAGATCGCCCTTGTGAACCATCTGGCCCTCGGTGAAGCCGACCTTCTGCAGCTCCCCGTCGACGCGTGCCGTCACGGTGACCGTATAGAAGGCCTGCACGGTCCCCAGGCCCTGCAGATAGATGGGTACGTCGGCCGGCTCCGCCAGCGCGCTGTCCACGTTGATCGCGGCAGGAGCCTTGTGCCCCGCCGCCGTCGCCGGTTTGTGCAGCCCGCGCCAGCCGACCGCGGCGATCACCAGGAGCGCAACCACCACCCAGGTCTTGTGCTTGATCACCGTATCCATCGTGGCCCTATCCTTGATGCCAGCCGCCGCCGAGCGCGGTGTACAGGTCCACCAGCGCCTGCAGGTGCGAGTACTGCACCTGCACGAGGGTGTCCTGAGCGCTGAACAAGGCGTTCTCGGTGTTGAGCACCGTGAGCACGTTGACCGTGCCCGCCGACATCTGCGCTTGCGCGAACTCGTAGGCGCGTCGCGCCTTGGCGACCGCGCTTTTCTGGCGCTGCTCCTGCTCGGCGGTCTGCCGCGCCGCGACCAAGGCACTCTCGACGTTCTCGAGCGCCGTGAGCACGGTCTTGTGATAGCTGCTCAAGAGCTCCCCGTAACGAGCCTTCGAGTAGGCGACCTGGCCCCGCAGCGCGCCGCCGTGGAAGATCGGCTGGGTCAATCCGGCGGAAAGCGCATAGACGCGGTTCGCCGGATTGACGAGCGAGGATAAGACGTTGCTCTCGTAGCCGCCCGAAGCGGTCAGCTCGATGCTCGGAAACAGCGATGCGCGCGCCACCGTGATGTCCGCATTCGCCGCAATCAGCTGCTGCTCGGCCTCGGCGATGTCCGGACGGCGCGCAAGCAGCTGCGAGGGCAGGCCGGCAATCACCTCGGGCGCCTTGAGCTGCGTCAACGCGCCATCGGTAACGTCCAGTGACTCGGGTGTCTTGCCGATCAGCACGGCGAGCGCGTACACCGTCTGGCGGAATTGTTGCTTGAGCGGCGGGATCGCCGCGTACAGGAGCGCCACCGCCGTCTCCTGCTGCGCGACGTCGAGTCCGGTCGCGGTGCCTGCGATCTGCTCGGCGGTGAGTCCGCGCAGGATGTGCTCGCCGTTCGCGAGGTTCTGCTCGGCGACCTGAATGCGGTCACGCAGCTCGAGCGCCTGGAAGTAGGTGGACGCGACGCTCGAGATGACGGTCAACGCGACCGTCTCTCGATCGTAGCGGCTCGCCACCGCGAGGGCGCGCGCCTCGGCGCGCGCGGCGCGGTTCTTGCCCCAGAAATCGAGCTCGTAGCTCGCCGTCAGCACGGGGTTCAAGACGTTGAACACGCCGAAGCTCTGATCCGAGATGCTGGCCCGCTCGTGCGTCGCGGTCGCGCCCAGATCGACGCTCGGCAGGAGCGGAGCCCCGGCGATGCGCAACTGCGCATCCGCCTCCTGGATGCGCGCGATCGCTCCCGCCAGATCGTCGTTGTTGGCTTGCGCCGCGACGATCAGCTCGTCGAGGCGCGCGGAGCCGAAACCATGCCACCAGGCGGGGGCCGGCCACAGGTCCGGGCCTTGCGCTCCCTCGCCGCTGTGTTGCGCTTGCCAGGTCTGAGAGACTGGAATCGCAGGCTTGCGGTAGGACGGTCCGACGCTGCAGGCGGCGGCCGCCAGCGCGCAGACAAGGACCAGGATCTCGCGGGCGATCGCTCGCATGGGCGCACACGTTCCGCCCGTGGCGGTTAAATGCGCGTGGTCGAATTGTTAAGACACTTTAATGTGCGGAGCGCCTCGCACCTCGGGCTCAGTCCGAGCCATCCAGAGTATGGCGGACCTTGCTTGCCAGCTGATCGACGGTGAAGGGCTTGGGCAGGAATGCGGCGCTGCGATCGAGGATGCCCTCGTGGAGCGCGGCGGCGCGCGTGTAGCCGGTGGTGTAGAGCACACGGATGCTCGGCCGCTGCTCGCGGATTCGATCCGCCAGCGCGCGTCCGTTCATGCCGGGCATGACCACGTCGGTGAACAACAGGTCCGGCGTCATCCCGCCTCCGAGCAGATCGATCGCGTGCTCGGGTCCCGAGGCGGCGATCACCGAATAACCGAGATCCTTGAGCGCCTCGACCGTCATGCTGCGGACCTGATCCTCATCCTCGACGACCAGCACCGTCTCGTGATTGGCCAGCACCGGCTGAGCGTCGCGCGCCGCTTCCGGCCGGGGTTGCGGCGCGCCGTGATGGCGCGGCAAGAACACTCGCACCGTGGTGCCCTTGCCGAGCGCCGACTCGATCGCCACGTGGCCGCCGGATTGCTTGACGAAGCCGTACACCTGTGACAGGCCGAGACCGGTGCCCTTGCCGGGACGCTTGGTGGTGTAGAAAGGATCGAAGGCACGCGCCAGCACCTCGGGAGTCATGCCCGAGCCGGTGTCGGATACGGCGAGGCTCACGTAGTCGCCGGGGCGCGCATCGACGTTGCCCGCGGCGTCGGTGGGATCGAGCCGGCCGTTGGCGGTCTCGATCGTGATCTTGCCGCCATCGGGCATCGCGTCGCGGCTGTTGACGCACAGGTTGATGACCGCGCTGCCGAGTTGCGAGGCGTCGACGTAGGTGGGCCAAAGCTCCGCGCCGAGCACGGTCTCGAGCCGGATGTTCTCGCCGATGGAGCGGCGCAGCAAATCGGACATGTCGCGCACCAGCTCGTTGACATCGAGCGCGCGCGGCTCGAGCGGCTGCTGGCGCGCGAAGGCGAGCAGATGCGAGGTGAGCTGCGCGCCGCGCTGTGCGCCCTCGAGCGCGTTGCCGATGAAGCGCTCGGCCTTGCCGAGGTCGCTCGCGAGATGCCTTTTCGCGATATCGAGTGATCCCACCACGATGGCGAGCATGTTGTTGAAGTCGTGTGCGATGCCGCCCGTCAGCTGGCCGACCGCCTCCATTTTCTGCAGCTGCCGGATCTGCGCTTCGGCGGCAGCGCGCGAGGCCGCCTCGTCGCGCAGTCTTTGGTTCATCTGCTCGAGCTCGACCGTGCGCTCGCGCACGCGCTCCTCGAGCAGCGCGTTGAGCTGCTTGCGCAGCGCCTCGCTGCCCGCGAAGTCTCGATAGGCCTGGTGCATGGCGGCGACCAGCGTGAGGATCACCAGCACCGCGATGCCGTACATGGAGAATCCCAGCAGCGAGGGAGCGCCCGTGGCCGTCTGCAGAGTGGGCGCGTTGAGCGGGACCGGGACATAGAAATACCAGCGCGCCGCGCCGCCGAGGATGGCGGCGAGGGCGCCCGCCCGCCATCCGCAGATGAAGCTCGTCAACAGGATGGCCGGTATGAAGGTCAGGAACGGAAAGCCGCCGATTTGACCCGCGAGCAAGAACCTCGCGAGCAGCGCCAGTGCCACGGTCGCGAGACCAAAGACATAGCCGAACGCACGGTTGTCGCGCAACGGGGTGGTGCGCTCGTAGAATTGCCTGGCTGTGCTGGTCAACATACGTGCGGCTTTAGGATACTCAAAAGCCGCTCAGTCGTTGCGTTTCGTGATCATGAACTCGGTGAGCCGACCGTCGGCGGCGTCGCGCTCGATTGCACGCAGCCGCGCGTCACGGCAAAGGATTCTCCAAACTCGTGTGACCATGCCGCCGCGCCGCTGTTCCCGCTCGAGCTCGACGAGGCGCGCGGGCCCGAGAGGTCCCAGGCTGGCACGCGATTCGGCGAGCACTTCATCGGTGAGATAGGAGCGGCCGACCTCGGTGAATTGCGCCCGATCGACGCCGCCGTTCTGGAACGCCGCGAACAGCGCTCGGGCGCGTGCCTCGGCCGCGCTCGGCGCGAGCACGATGAACGCGATGCGGTCCGCAAGATCCGCGGGACTTGCCCAGTCGTTGTTGGTCAGGACCGCGATGGCGACCCCCTCGCGCGGCCAGACACGGTTTTCCGCGAGGAATCCCGAGCCCGCGCCTCCATGGCTGAGCCGCAGCCGTCCGGCGGCGTCATTCCCGACCGCGAGTCCAAGTCCGTATGGATAGGTGCTGCCGTCGGCGAGCCGCACGGGCGCCGACTCCTCCTCGTAGGAGCGGGGCTCGAGCAGCGAGCGGCGGATCAGGCTGATATCCCAGCGCGCGAGGTCCGAGGGCGTCATGGCGAGACCGGCCGCGCCGAACAGCCAGCCGCGAGCCTCCTTGGGGGCGGGATGCACGGGACCCAGGCCATAGCGCGTATAGCCGAGTGCCTCTCCCGCCGCGGGCGGTTTCTGATAGTCGGCGACGCGCGACATGGACAGCGGCAAGAAGATGCGTTGGCTCATGAATTCGAACAGCGGTTCCCCGGCAACCCGCTCGACCACGGCTCCGGCCAGCACATAACCGGTGTTGGAATACTGCCATTCGGTGCCCGGAACGAAGTCGAGCGGCCGATCGGCCCATTCGTGAATGATGGCGGCCGGGCTTACCGGCGTGCGCATCTCGGGGGTCACGAAATCCTCGGGCCAGTAGTCACGGATTCCGCTGGTGTGCGTGAGCGCCTGGCGCAGGGTCACCGCGCCGGCCGGGCCGAGATCCGCGAGCCACTTGTCGAGGCGATCGTCGAGCGAGAGCCTGCCTTGCTGGGCGAGCAGCAGGATCGCGGCCGCGGTGAATTCCTTGGAGACCGAGTCGAGCGCATAGCGCACCCCGACTGCCGCCGGCAGGTCGGGCGCGAGGCGCGCGTGCCCGTACGCCCTCGCGTACGCGAGAGTGCCGCGCTCGACGACGGCGAGCGAGACGGAGGGCGCACCCGTGCTCTCGAGCCATTCGCGGGCGACCGCATCGATGCGCGCGGTGTCCGCGGCGTGCAGCAGTCCGGGCAGGGCAACGGCAGCACCCCACGCCGCCCATCGCCAGCAGCGGTGCGCGCTCACTTCAATGGCCGCGATGAGGCCATCGGCGCTTGTCCCGGCTGCACCGGCGGCAACAGCGCCGCGAGCTTGGGAGGGTCGGCGTCGCGGACCACCGCGAAGGCGACGATGTGCTCGAGCACATGCTCGAGGTAGCCGCGGGTCTCGGCGTAGGGGATGTTCTCGATCCAGACATCCGCGTCCACCGGTTGCGCCGGCAGCCAGCGCGCGACCGAGACGGGCCCGGCGTTGTAAGCCGCGAGCGCGAGGTCGAGCTGGTTGCCGTAGCGATCGAGGAGCTCGCGCACGTAGGCCGCGCCGAGCGGAATGGCGACCGCGGGATCGAACAGGCTGTCGCCACGGGGCGCCGGCCAGTGCCAGCGCTTGGCGACCGCGAGCGCAGTGCCGGGTTGCATCTGCATGAGACCGCGCGCATCGGCGCGCGACACCGCGTCCTTGCGAAACAGGCTCTCCTGGCGAATGATCGCGAGCAGCCAATCCGCCGGCACCTGGGTCAGCTTGCCGGCGTCGGCGACCACCGCGGCGTAGGGGTGCGGATAGCGCAGCGGCACATCGTCCCAGTCGTCGGCTTGCGCAAGGGTGGTGATCACCTCCGTATACCAGCCCCAGCGCGCAGCGAGATGGGCCGCCTGAATTTTCATCGCGGCAGGCGCTTGAGCCAGCACGGTGCTCCACTCCACCGTCGCCTCATCGATCATGTCGCAGTCGAAAAGCGCATGTGCTCGCACCAATCCCGGCTCCGCGGCCAGCGCCGACTGGAGCGAGGCGTCGTCCGCGCTCGGGTGAATGTTGAGGCTATAGGGACGCGCGAGCCGGTCCGCGGCCAGATAACCGTAGTAGTCGCGCAATCCGGCGAGATCCGCGAACGCCGCTGCGGCGGCCGCGGCGCCGCTCGTCTCGGCGAGCGCCCGGGCCCGCCAGTAACGCCAGCGAGGCTGCGCCGCGAGCGAGGCGGGCAGGCGATCGATCCATTCGAGCGCCTTGTCGAAATCGCCAGCCCAGAGCGCCGCGCGCACACGCCACTCCTGGACCTGCGCGTCGATCGCCTCGGCGGGCAGCTTGTCGAACGCGGCAACGGCGCCGGCCTGGCGCGCATAAGCCTCTCCGAGCGCCAGCGCGCGCTGCAATCGGCCGCGTTGCGCGGGCGCAAGATCGAAACGGGCGAGCAGCGCGGGCAGCAGATTCGACGCGCTCGAGACATCGGTATTCGCGAGGCGCGTGAAGCCGGCGAGCAACGCATCGGGCTCGACCGACGCCTCGGGAGCGAGCGCGAGAGAGCTGAGCGCGGCCTTGGGAGACTCGAGCAGGGAGAGCCACTGCCTGAGCGGTGCCGCGCGTGCACCGGAGAGCTCGGCGAGGAACTCGCGCGCCAGCAGCGGGTTGTCGGCGGCGAGCGCGGCGCGCACGCGGTTGTCCTGCGCGAGCGGAGTGATGAGGCCCTGCGCATGCAGCCAGGCAAAGACCGGCGCACACTCGGGGGGCTCGCGCTGCGCCATGGCCCAGCGCGCCAGCGCCTCGGCGCCCAAGCGGTCCGTATCGCCGCTCAACAAGCGACCCGCGAGACGATCGCAGATCAACACCGGATCGGTGAGATCGGCGGAGCGCGGCAGAAACCAATCCCAGCGGCGGCGCTGCGCGAGGCTCATAAGCCACTGATGGCGCAGCGCCCGGGTGACCGGCTGACCTTCGCGGGCGCGCAGGAAATCGTCCACCGCCGTGTCTTGCTCATCGGAAGGGTGGGCCGCGAGGTCCGTTTGCAGGCGCGCCGCGATCAGGTAGTCGTAGAGCGGGTAATTCTTGAGAGCCTGCGAGTCGGGTGGTTCGGCGAGGCCCAGGCGGGCGCGCTGCAAGGCCGCGAGAAAATCCGCGGGCGTGAGCCCTGGTGCGCCATCCGCCGCCGCTGCGCACGCGAATATCAGCGACACCAATGCGGCAATGAGCGTTCGCACGCGCGAGCTCCCGTTCCGCTAGTGCGGCGAAATTTCGAAGAATTTCAGCTCGTGGCGCCCGCCGGCGCGCGACCACTCGCAGCGCAACCGGCAGCCGTCGGCCGCGGCGACCTCGTACCAGCCCCGGTGGCCGGCAGCGGAGCGCTCCGCGCGCCGGGGCGCGCGGCCCGGCCCGCCATGCCGCGCAAAGAAGTCACGGATGCGATCCTCGGCATCGGGCGAGACGTCGTCCGATGGCTGGGCTGACTCATCTTGTTGCAAGGCGGCCTCTCGGTGGATAATGTGAGTGTACCGAATCTTGCCGTACACGCCATCGTTTCCCGCACGTTTCGTGTCGGCGCGTCGGCAAATTCCGGCAGAGATCCGAGCCACATACCCCGATCCCTTCAGCGCGAGAACTTCTTAAGCTCCCCCGATGCCGATCTACGAGTGCGATCCGTGGCGCGTTCAATATTTCACGGAAATCGATTGCCCGGCGGACGTTCACATTCCGACCGACGATGTGGACGCCTACAAGTTCAATCCGCGACACCGCTCGATCTACAACAAGCTCCTGGTGGCGCGTTCCCAGGGGCTCGAGTGCGGGCTCCACGATGAGCCGCCGCCCCGTTATCCCGTGTTCTGCAAGCCGATCACCAACCTCAAGGGCATGGGCGCAGGCACGAGCGTGCTCACGAACGAGAGCGATTTCCGCAGGAACTGCGGTCCGGGAGATTTCTGGACGAAGCTGCTCAGCGGCGAGCACGTGAGCACCGACTACGCGGTGCTGCGCGGAGAGGCGCTATGGTGCAGGCACACCCTGGGAATTCCCGGGGTGGCGGGCACTTTCGACTACTGGGTGATCGAGGCGGGCGAGCGGCCGCGCTTGCGCAAATACTGCAGCGACTGGATCCGCGCACACCTCCCGGACTATACCGGGATGGTCAACGTGGAGACGATCGGCGGGCGCATCATCGAGGCGCATCTGCGCTTTGCCGACCAGTGGCCGGATCTGTACGGACATCGCTGGCTCGATGCGGTGGTGCGGCTCTACGCGCGAGGCGTCTGGGATTACACGGATGACGCACGCGTCAATGGTTACAGCGTGGTTCTGTTCGGTCCCCACGGACGTCCGTACCGCCACCCGGCGCCCGAGGCGCTCGACGCCTATCGTGCGGTGCCGGGAATCAGCAGCCTGCAGATCACCTTTTTCGAGGATCGGCCGCAGAACACCCACGTCATGCCGCCCGGCGGCTTTCGGCTTGCGATCGTCAACAGCTTCGAGCTCGAGACCGCGCTCGAGCTGCGCGACACCATGGCGGGCGAATTCGGGGTCTGCGAACAAGCGCGCCCGCAAACGCGGGTGCTCGGGGGCGAAGCCGAATCGCGCTCAGCCTGTCGGTAGCTTGGCGACCAGGCGGTCTGCCAGCGAGCTCACCGCCGCACTGAGCGCGCGGGCGACGGCGGCATAGTCTGCGCTCTCGACCGGCGCCGTGAAGGTCTGCGCGCCGACCTCATCGCCCTTCGACTGCGGATTCACGATGCGCCAGTGCGCCTCGAGCGTGACATTGCCCGGCGCGCGTGCGGACAGCCGCACGATGTCGACCTTGATTCTGACGCGCGCGTTCGAGCGGTCGAGCGGGCGGTCGACCGCCAGCAGGTCCGGTCGTCGCCGCTCGATGTCGAGCCCGAGTGTTTCGGCGATGAGGTCGGACAGGGACGCCGCCCAGCGCTCGTGCTCGAGGATGACCACCTGATCGCCTTGCGCTCCCAGCACCATCTCGCGCCGATCGACCTCTTCGGGTAGCGTGACGCCGAGCGCGAGCTGCGTGGTGATGGCGGGGCGCGGCTGGTGCGCAGCCTCCGGCATGGCACTCAAGACGTAGAAACGATCGCGTTGCGAGGCGCAGGCGCCGAGCAGCAGGCTCGCAACGGCGGCGAGCAGCGGCGCGGCGCGCGGGAGGGCGGCGCCGGGCGGCCAAGCGAGGTGGTGTGGCGGGCGCGGCTTCATCGCGGGTCCGCCGGCTTGCCCCGCAGCAGCGTCTCCGGATGCCGTTCCAGATAGTCCGCGAGCGCGCTCACCGACTTGGCGGCGCGCGACAGCTCGAGCAAGGTGGTACCGAGGTCGGATTGCAACGGCGCTCCCTGGGATAGTGCTTCGCGCGCGTTCTTCATGGCCTCCTGCGCCTCCTTCAAAGTGGCGGTGACTTGTGGCGCGACGCTGTCGTCCACGTGGTGCATGAGATCGTCGGTGCTCTTCAGGGTCTGATCGAGGCTCGCCATGGTGGTCACCAGCCGCGTCGAGATCTCGTCGAACGGCACCTTGTCGAGCTTCTTGGCGACGCTGCCGATCGAGTCCTGGATCTCCTCCAGGCCGCCCGGTGCCGTCGGAAAGATCGGCGGATGCTCGCTCCAGTTGACGTGCTCGGGAGCCGCGCCCTTCACGACGTCGACCGCCACGTATTTCTGACCGGTCAAGAGCGAGCCGGTCTTGAGCTCGGCGCGCATGCCGTGCGCCACCATGCTGTCGATCATGATATGCCCGCCGATGTCGGAGGAATCCTCGTTCGGCGCATGTCCCGGAGCGTGCGTACGCCCGCGGATGCGCTGCGGGAAGATGTCCACTTCCACAGGGAAGCGCAGCTCGCCCGCGTTGCGGTCGTACTCGACCGACAAGCGTTTCACCTCGCCGATGTCGATGCCGCGCAGGTCGACCGGCGCGCCGACCGACAGGCCGCGCAACGACCCCTGGAAATACATGACGAAGGCTTGCGCGACGGTGTCGGCCTGGCGCAGCGCGCGCTCGCGATCGGAGTACAGCTCGAAGGCGCTGTCCGCCGCCGCAGGCGTGCTGTCGCCGTCATCGCCCACCGACTGAAAGGCGACGCCGCCCTCGAGAATGGATGCGAGCGATTCGGTGTGCAGCTTCACACCCTCGGAATTGACGGACATGTCCACACCGCTCGCCTGCCAGAAGTGGGTCTGCGCGTTCACGAACCGGTCATAGGGCGAGTTGATGAATACCTTGATGGTGACGCTCGCGCCGCTCGGATCGAGCGCATAAGCGACCACCTGGCCGGCCGGCATGCGCCGATAGAACACCGACGACCCGATGTCGAGCGAGCCGATATCGCCCGCATGCAGGATGAATTCCCGCCCGGGCAGTCCGGAGGTCACGATCGGCGGCACCTCGAGCCCGGTGAAGTGATGCTCCGGCACGTTGGAATGGCCGACGTCCACGCCGATGTAAGCGCCGGAGACCAGAGTGCCGAGTCCCGTGATGTTGGCTCCCGTGATGCGCGGCCGCACCACCCAGAAGCGGGTGTCCTTCACCAGGTAGTCGCTCGCGTTCGGGTGGATGCGCGCCTCGACCACCACCCCCTGGCGGTCCCTGGCGACGTGGATCTCCTTGACCTCGCCGATCTCGACCGCCTTGTAGCTGATCTTGGTCTTGTTCGGCTCGAGATCGTCCGCGGTGCGAAAGGTGATCTCGATGCTCGTGCCCTGCTCGATTCTCTGGTGGATCGCGACGAATATGCCGGCGATCACCACGATCACGGGCAACGTCCAGATGTACGGGAAGCGCAGGCGGTGAGGCGCGTCCGGCACTGCGGCGGGCAGATCGTCGATGGGCGTGCGTGGCGGCTCAGTCACGGGTATTCGCGTCCCAGAGCAGGCGCTCGTCGAAGGATTGGGCGGCAAGCATGGTGAGGACCACGACGGCGGCGAAGGCGAGGGCACCCGGCCGCACGTCGACGATGGCGAGGGACTGAATCTGGACCAGCGCGACCAGGATCGAAACCGCGAACACGTCGAGCATCGACCATCGGCCCACGAACTCCACGATGCGTAACAGGCGGCTGCGCTGCTGCGCGTTGCGCAGGGATTTGCGCGACACCGCGATGACGATTTCCCCGAGGGCGAGCAGCTTCAACAGCGGCACCACGATACTGGCGAAGAACACCAGGATCGCGATCGGCCAAGAGCCCTGTTGCGCCAGCGAGATGACGCCGCTCATGATGGTGTCGTCCTCATCGCTGAAGAACGTGTGCGTGTGCATGACTGGCAACAGGTTGGCGGGAATGTACAACAGCGCCGCGGTGATCAGCAAAGCCGCCGTGGTCGCGATGCTGTGCGGCTTGCGCGCATGCAGCCTTGCGCCGCATCGCGGACAGCGCGCGTGTCCGGCCGCGGCGCGCAGCGTTGCGCGGCATCGGCCGCATACCACCAGCCCCAGGCTCAGACCGGTGACGGGCGTGCTCATGCGTGGCGGCGCTCGATCCATTGCCAGAGCTGTTCGGTGGGAGTGATGCTGCCGAGCGCGGTGAGCGTGAACATGAGCAAACCATAAGCGCCGAGCGCGATGCGCGGAGTGACTTCGGCCTCCGCGGCGAGCTTCACCATGGCGACCAGGGAGGCGAGGATGAACACCTCGGCCATCGCCCAGGGCCTGAGCGCCGCGAGCAGCCGGAACAGCGTGCGTTGCGCCGGCGCGCGCTTGCCGAAGCGCAGCGGGACTAGGGCATACAAAAAAGCTAGAATCTGCGCCAGCGGCACCAGAATGGCGGTAAACATCACGAGCACCGCCATGGTGGCGTAACCTTGGTTGTAAAGGCCCAGCGCGGCACCGGTCAGGGTCGCAACGCGCGTGGCTCCGTTGACCTTGAGGGCGACGAGCGGATAGGCGTTGGCGAGAACGAACAGAACCAGGGCGCTCGCCGCCAGCGCGATCGCGGTATCGAGGGTTGCGGCGCTGGTTCGATACAGCTCGGCACGGCAACGCACGCAGCGGACTCGCGCGACGGGGGCGATCTCATCGAGGCGATGCGCGAGGTCGCAGGCATGACAGACGATCACTGATGACACGCGGCGGCTTCCAATAAATGAAAGAGTTACACACCGGGCCGGCCCAGGCGCGCTCGACGCATCGGCCGAGGCGACCCGGGAACGATCCAGCCGTACGGTTGATCAATTTAATGTAATGCGCGCCACTTTGCCCAGATTCTGCGCTCTCGCCGGGCTCGCCTTCCTCGGCGCGCTGGGCCTCTGGTGCATCCCGGCTCATGCGGCCGATCCGCAGACCTACAAGGTGGAACTCGGCTCGACCGGCAACGGGACGATGGACGCAACCTTGCGGGCGACATCCGATCTCGTGTCGCTGCGCAGCTCCGCTCCGGTGAGTCCCTACGGACTCATCGCGCGCGCGCGCAGCGACGTCGACCGGCTCAAGACCGTGCTCGAAAGCTACGGTTATTACGATTCGAAGGTGACGATGAAGATCGACGGGCTCGCGTTGAACGATCCGGGACTCGGCGACGAGTTGACGGCCTTGCCCAAGAAGCGCGACGCCAGGGTGCAAGTGAGCTTCGTGCTCGGGCCGCTCTATCATCTGCGGCGTGTGAGCGTGGACGGCGGGCTGCCGCCGAGCGTGAAGCTCGATCTCAAGCCGGGCGCGCCGGCGATCGCGGCCGATGTGCTCGGCGCGGGGGCGCGGCTGCTCTCGGCGCTGCAGGAGCAGGGCTACGCCTTCGCCAAGGTCGACCCGCCGGTGGCCTACGAGGATCAACACGACCCGCTGCTCGATGTCTCCTTTCACGTCGAGACGGGTGCGCCCGTCAACATCGGGCAGATCCATCTCCAGGGTTTGAAACGGCTGCACGAGAAGGTATTGCGACGCCGGCTCCTGCTGCACACGGGCGAGCTGTTCAGGTCGAGCGCGGTCGAGCGCGCGCGCACCGATCTTCTGAACCTCGGGGTCTTCGCCGCCATCAACGTGCAGATCGGCTCGCAGGTCGACCAGACGGGCGGGGTGCCGATCACCTTCAAGATCCGCGAGCGCATGCGTCATGCCTTCGGCATCAACGCGGCTTACTCGACCGATCTCGGCGGCAGCGGCGGCATCACCTGGGCGGACCGC
>Ga0335073_10000821_pt1 | contig 40719 bp, 53 predicted proteins | sample Lox_Sample_22_FD_207093 | JGI IMG/M metagenome (GOLD analysis project Ga0335073, IMG submission 207093) | Soil microbial communities from Loxahatchee National Wildlife Refuge, Florida, United States - Lox_Sample_2.2 | ecosystem: Environmental > Terrestrial > Soil > Wetlands | place: USA... | reverse complement strand
CCAACTTCCGTGAATCCGTTGTTGATCTGGCAGTAACTCCAAATCCCTAAGAGTCAGATCTCATCAAACAACTCGAGCAATACCAATGGTATATCGCTCATAGAATAAACAACGACTCCCTGATGTTCCGGTGTATCCTGCGTTATCCTTCCTATATGCGCCTTCAACACATGATTCCCATATAAAAACGGCATTTCTCCGTTTGGCTTCACCCAGACCTTATAGGTGGCATGTGGAGCAAGGTAGTCTAACGCAGTGACATGTAATCGGAACTTTCCCGTCTTTGAGAACTTCCCTAGACATGTTCCTAATGAGAGGAGAGCGTTTCGTGGTAATGAAGTTGCCAAGTTCGCTAGATGTGCGGATACATAGTATACTCGATCTTTATGTAGACGAAAGACGTGAGGATCGGAAGGACGATCGATCAACTGTGATATATTCTTTCCAATGTAGGATGCTAGCTTCGCAAAGAGAGTCTTTGTCTCTTCATCTGTCAAGGGCCGCATCTCTGGAGCCTCAAACGACCCTTGCAAAAAAGTCGTACGATGTTGGCTTTAATTGCGACAGATCGTCGTCTTGTCGTCGAAAATTTTTCTGCTTTCCTATGCGGGCATATGAAATGCCCGGCGCATTTTGAAATTTTAGCTGATGGAAAAATGGTATGATATTATTTAGCAGTGGAGTGATTAGTAAAAATTAAAAACGCTAATAAGGGAAGGGGGCGGTTCGTTACAACAGCTCCGAAACGGCCATTGTAACAGGACGGCGCTCGAGCGTTACAGCTTCCCTGCCCCGCCCCACCTCCCACAATTTGTTTCACCATCCAACACTACAGCGTCCCTTGTCACCATGACCACGTTGTGCTCTTCAAAGTCCTCTCGTCAGTAGCCTTTGCTATCATATCTTTGCTCGAAATCTTATCTTCGGTTTCTTACTGAGGTTAACTAGAGTATGGGGTCGACGAAGACAATCCCTGTATATGGTACCTGACTTCCGAACATTCCGCCACAAGTTCGCTACTGACCCTTAGGCATGACTTGCCAGTCCTGCGTGAAGGCAGTCACTTCTGCCCTCGCTTCACTTGAGGGAGTCGAGAATGTCTCCGTCTCGCTACCAAACTGCGCCGCCACCGTGAATTTCGACCCCTCCCTCGTCACCGAAGACCAACTCGCCGAAGCTATTGAAGACTGCGGATTCGAGACTACGTTGGCAGAACAAGATACACCTTTGCTCAACGATAAAGCCGACCAATCTCTCGAACTGACTACTCTTCCACCCATGAGTATCTCCCATTTGCCGTCCAAGCGCGGGAGTGTCATTCAGGATATCGCCAAGACCGTTCTATCGATAAAAGGAATGACATGTGCTTCTTGCGTCGCCAACATCGAAAGAATGGTCTCGCCGTCAACGCTACCTGGATTAATCTCCCTCTCCGTCAACTTAATCGCCGAACAAGGTCTCGCAGAACACGATGCCACCCTCCTTACAGCCGACAAACTAGTCGAAGCAATCGAAGATGTTGGATTCGAGGCGTCTGTCATGTCAACTAAAGAAGTCATATCCGGTTCCAACACCATCGATGCAGATTTCACGACCGCGACACTCAAAATATTCGGAATGACATGTGCATCCTGCGTTAATTCAGTCGAATCAGCCCTTTTGTCGGTCGCGCAAGTCAAATCGGCCATGGTCAATCTAGCAACTCAAGAAGCGAGAGTCGTTTATCATGCCGACTATGTTGGAATACGTGACTTGGTTCGATGTGTCGAAGAAGCAGGATTCGATGCAATTGTTGCCGACGCCCAAGACAACAATACTCAACTTGAATCCCTTGCTCGAACTCGCGAAATACAAGAATGGCGCCACGCCTGGAAAGTATCCGCCATGTACGCTATCCCTGTCTTCATCATCTCAATGGTCCTCGGCCACTTTGAATGGGGTCGCAAAATAGTCATGTACGAGATACCATTTATACCAGGATTATACCCTTCCGATGTAGTCTGTCTATTACTCACGATTCGCCCTCAATTCGGCATTGGAAGACTCTTTTTCAGACCGGCATTCAAGGCGTTGAAACATGGTACCGCGACAATGGATGTCCTCGTTACATTTTCCACCTCGAGTGCCTTCCTATTTTCATGCATCGCAATGATAGTTGCGCTGTTGGTTCCACCACATACGAAACCTAAAATCTTTTTCGACACTTCTACCATGCTGATATTCTTCGTTTCGTTCGGACGGTATCTGGAAAACAGGGCAAAAGGACAAACTTCGGCTGCACTCTCACGACTAATGTCACTTACTCCTTCTACTGCAACCATCTACGTGCGACATCCTACCGACCCCGAAAAACCATTAGAAGAACAAACTATTCCTACTGAACTACTCCAGAAGAATGATATAGTTATTTTGCGACCAGGCGATAAAGTGCCAGCTGATGGACTTGTGGTTTCAGGAGAAACATATATTGACGAAAGTATGGTCACTGGTGAACCAATGCCAGCATTCAAAAAGGAATCAGATATGATTATCGGCGGAACAGTCAACGGAGCCGGACGAGTTGACTTTCGAGTCCTGAAAGCAGGCAGCGAGACTCAATTGTCACAAATAATACGGATGGTCCGCGATGCACAAGCTTCAAAAACTCAAGTCCAAAGATTCGCAGATGTGGCAGCTGGATATTTCGTTCCGTTTGTTCTTTCAATGGGAGTTTTGACTTTTACTGTTTGGATGGTGTTAAGTCATGTTTTGCCGACTGGCGAGTTGCCTATGCTGTTCTCTATGGAGGGAAGTGAGGATGAGGCGGGAAGAATCATGCTTTGTTTACAGCTTTGTATTTCTGTGATTGTGGTTGCTTGTCCTTGTGCGCTTGGTCTTTCTACTCCCACTGCTGTCATGGTTGGAACTGGTGTTGGTGCTTCAAATGGTATTTTGATTAAAGGCGGAGCAACGCTGGAACAAGCTACCAAAGTTACTCGTGTCGTATTCGACAAAACTGGTACTTTGACAGTTGGAAACATGTCCGTTGCCACAAGAGAGGGAGGAGTACAAATTGCTCCGAGTTGGAATCGCTCTGCAGAGTTGAAGAAAGGGTTTTGGAGATTGGTATCAGCAGCAGAAAGTAGTTCGGAACATCCTGTTGGCAAGGCAATTGCTAGGGAAGGCAAGGTACAATTGGGTCTTATTGAACCTGAGAGACCCGTCACTCCAGTTGAAACACAAGTCAACGTTGATGCTGCCATTTCGGATTTCTTCGTTGTCCCTGGAAAAGGTGTCAAGTGTTCGGTTACTCCGTCAGGTGGAAATCAATCTTTCAACGTCATCGTCGGCACACTAGAGCTGTTGCAAGAAGAAGGAATTAAAGTGCCCGAATACATTGCAATGGAAGGTGGTGTGGTACAAGATCATCAGGAACAAGGAAGAACATGTGTTGTTGTTGCCATCGACGGTGAATATGCCGGATGTATTGCTCTCAACGATAGCGTCAAACCAGGCGCAAAGAAGACTATAGCTGCATTGAAACGAATGGGTTTAAACGTTGCGATGGTATCCTACTTTTTCATGAATTTTACTAAGTTTAGGTTACTGGAGATCAAATGGGTACTGCACTCAGAGTTGCAAAGGATGTCGGAATCGACAAGGCCAGTGTCTGGGCTGGTGTTTCTCCGGCAGGCAAGAAAACCTTGGTTGAAAGAATGCAAGAACAAGGTGATGTTGTGGCTGTGGTTGGCGATGGTATCAATGATTCTCCAGCTCTCGCAGCCGCTACAGTTGGCATTGCATTAAGTTCTGGCACCGACGTCGCTATGGAAGCAGCTGATATTGTGTTAATGCGGAAGAAGACGTCACTATCTGATGTACCTGCGGCTCTTCATCTCGCTCGCACCACCTTCCGTCGTATTCGTCTGAATTTGTTTTGGGCTGTTGTATACAATGTTGTCGGAATACCTTTTGCTATGGGGCTTTTCCTTCCATGGGGACTTCATTTGCATCCTATGATGGCTGGATTTGCCATGGCTGCTTCCAGTGTGAGTGTTGTCTGCAGTAGCCTTCTGTTGAAGCGATGGAAACGACCACAATGGATGGTTGATACTGAAAGTCTCGAAGCTGAACCTCAAACGCCGAGACTGCGTCCAGCGTCGAACAACAGAAGACCGATTTGGTGGAGACGAATGCTGAGGCGTGGAGGAAGAGACAATTATGAGTATACCAGAGTTCCTACACCTCTTGTAGTCAATGAGGTTTAGATTTTGTGCATTGCGATTTTGTTTTATATTATGAGGAGAAACAGTTGGCGGCCGGAGTGGATTGCATAGTTAAGGATTCGTTGTTATTTAGATATAGTTAAAGAGAAGCCATTGATACCACGATACAATTATAAGCTTGAGACTTCATAATTCCGTTGCTGCGGCAAGCCCGCGAACGATTGTTGCTGCCAAAATTTCTCGACGCCAAAACACGAAATTAGTCAACGGTCATCGGCCGCCACTGGCGAAACCAACGGGCGGATGTCCCATAAGCTCTACGCAAGCACCGGAGACCGTGTGAAGAGGGCTCTAGAACATCGTCCTTCGAATAATGAGGAGGGTAACTTGATGTGTTTTGAAGAAAGGCTAAATTTGAAGGCGAGGAGTACGGAGCCTCATCTTTCGGTGAATTTGGAGAGTATATGAGGAGGAAGAAACTTAAACTCCAGAATCAAGACGAACAGATACGAAAAGAAATCAAAGATGAGCCTCCAGTATTTAAGGGAATGGTTATTCATGTATTGCTGTCCTGGAGGCTTATCTAACAACAGATCAATGGTTATACAAAACCTCCAAGAGAGGACCTCCATCATTTGATTGTGAAGCATGGTGGAATTTACAAACAGGCACCTCTATCATACTATCACGTTTCTAACAGTAGTACCTGGAAGGAAAAACGGGAGTGACCCATATCATAGCGTCGAACTTGACCCCCAAAAAGCGTGTAGAATTTGAACGCTACAAAGTCGTCCGTCCTGAGTGGATAGTGGATTGTGTGAAAGCAGGCAAGGCATTACCATGGAATCGATATCGATTGTTGGACTGGAATAATCAAAAGACTTTGGATGCTTCAAAGAAACCCCTTGAAGGTTATAGGGCTGTGTCATCGCGTGAGGAAACGGTCGTCTATGGTGGCGGAGGACTGAACGAAATGAAAGAAAGCTCAAGCTATCCCACTCCACCCGAAATGAAGTCGTTGGAGTTGGAAGAAGGTGGAGATGAAGTGCAACTGGTACCAGCAGAGGAGGCTGTTCCCATGGAACTCGACGAATCCCCTTCCTCCGTTAAAATGGACAAAGAACCCAACCAACAAACTTCACCCGTGGCTGTCGACATGCCCAGTACACTGTCTCCAATCACCATCTCATCTCCCTCGGCTGAGAAATCTACAGAGCATCTAGAAAAACCGGTGCAGACTATTGCGGAAGATACTGTCGCTGTCTCCACTGCACATAACGCAGCACTCCTAGCAAATCCCGCTCTCCGCCAACACACAACGATCAACCCCGACTTCATCAAATCCTATTTTGGCTCGTCTCGTCTTCACCATCTCTCAACATGGAAAGCCGATCTCAAAAATCAAATGCAACATCTCACCTCTCAAAAACCTACAAAAGTTCACGTGAAGCCAGTTGGTCAACGATGGATTATGCACGTCGATTTCGATTGTTTCTTCTGTAGCGTCAGTCTCGTGTCTCGTCCTGAATTAAAAGATAAACCTGTTTGTGTCGGACACGGGGGAGCTAAAAGCGGTGAGATAGCGAGTTGTAATTACCCCGCTCGAAAATTTGGAATTCATAACGGGATGAGGTATGTTTGTGTAACGTGATTAAATTGACCTGTAGCATGGGAAGTGCTTTGGAGAGATGTAAAGATTTGGTGTGTTTGCCGTATGATTTCCCTGCATATGAGAAAGCTTCTCGAGATTTCTATGAGATTCTATTGTCTGTGAATGCAGATGCCACTCAAGCGGTGAGTGTAGATGAAGCGTTGTTGGATGTTTCGTCGCTTAGTAATGACTCACCACTGGAGGATTTGGGTATATCTATACGAGATAGAGTCAGAGAGAAGACGCAGTGCGAGGTTAGCATTGGGATCGGACCAAATATCCTGCTTGCGAAGTTAGCTTTGAGAAAAGCAAAGCCTGCTGGTCAATATCTCTTGAAATCTGAGGATTGCCAGGAATATATGGAGGACATAGACGTTCAGGATTTGCCCGGTGTGGGGTGGAAATTATCTGAAAAACTGGAGGAAACGATGAATATCAGGACCGTTGGTCAACTACGTGTCAAGTCTTTGCATGAATTGAAAGAAAAATTTGGACCGAAGACAGGAGAGAAATTGTATAACTTTGCTCGAGGAGTAGATTCAACAGAAGTTGGCGAGATTGTGGAACGAAAGAGTGTCAGCGTTGAAGTGAATGTATCTTTCTGTGTTGTCTGGGTGCTGATATTAGTGGGGCGTACGCTTCGAGACCGCCGAGCAAGTTGATAAATTCTTACTTTCACTTGCTGAAGAATTATCCTCAAGATTGATGAAGGAATCGTTTATTGGTTCTCATCTGATGTTGAAAGTTATGCGACGTGCTGCTGATGCGCCTCTGGATCCTCCAAAGCATCTCGGACACGGACACTGTGACACCTTCAATAAAAGTCTTCAGCTTGGTGTTCCCACCAACGACTCTGAGGTTCTTGGAAAAGAGACAATTGTAATGTTGAGATCTTTCAACGTCCCTCCCGCGGAATTGAGAGGTATTGGCCTTCAGATGGGAAAATTGTCCAAAGTTGGTGAACTCAAGATGGAAGCAGGACAGAAAAGGCTGGATTTCTCGAGAGCGATGCAGAAACCGGAAAATCTCCCGCCATCTCCCAAACCGTCAGCGGTAGCCTCACCGAAATTGGAGCCTGAGACTGGTCCGTCTGCCCAACCACTCAGCCTGAAAACTCCCATCAAGCACACCCAGTTTCTTGCACCAACCCAAATCGACTCTGGTGTTCTTGAAAATTTACCAGAGGACATCAAATCACGGCTTGTATCCCGGAAGCGTGTTGCCGAAGTACCTCCAAATCAGATTGATCAAGATGTTTTCAACGAATTGCCTCCAAGCATCCAGGAGGAATTACGACAAGGCTACAAACCAACACCTAAAATCAAGCTCACTCCGAAAAAGAAACCGTCTCCTAAGAAAGTCAAGTCGATCTCTTTGATTCCCGGACAATCGAAACTCCCGGTAGCATCACCAAACGATTTGGATGCTTCAGTTCTCGCTGAACTACCCAGTAGTCTCCGCGAGGAAGTCATTTCGGATGCTCGTCGCGAACGAGCTCTCGCCAAAGCTAGCGAAGCAAGACGTCAAGCCTGGGCAGCCGAAAAAGCGGTTTGGGATCGTAAAGTTAGCAGAACCATCACTCTCCCTGATCCACCACCTGTACCAACCTTTCAAAAATTATCAAAACTTGAAGATTTGCGGAACTTGATTTCGATGTGGTTTGAAGAGTTTCGAGACGAGGGACCTGCGGAAGAAGATGTGGAATTACTTGGATCTTATTTGAGGAAAGTCGTGTTGATTGAGAAGGACTTGAGGAAAGCTGAAGCCGTGGTGAGATGGTTTCTGTATTGTTGTAAAGATGTTGGTCCGGCAATGGATGAATGGTGGTGTGCTGGACAGAGGCTGGGGGATTATGTTAATGAAGCTTGCCAGGAACGCGGCATGCAAAGAATCGATTTTTGATACCTAAAGCTGTACGTAATTTTTGGATATCTTGGATCAAGGTAGTATTGGTAATAAACGTACGAACCGTTGTCGACGCGGCTCGGTCATACAGATGAGCGTTAAGGCAGAATGAGATTCCTATCTTGGAGGATATCGTTGACTATGCCACTAAATCTATGCACATTTACACAACCCTTTTGACCTCAAAGAACCTCTTGAGATATGAAACTTGGAAAAGACATACTCCTACCAGAACTCCGGTCTGGAAAATGCTCCACCATTTCACCCTGGAATTCGTGCTCTCAGCAGCTATTCATTAGCTACAAACCGTGGGAATAATACTATTGCGATGCGTTCGTTCTCGTATTTTAATGTACTCTTGCTCATCTTTAACTTGTTGAAGTAATTCTCCCAATATTCTCACCTCCTTCTCAAGAGGGTCCGCATCATCTGGTGAGACAGCTACGAAGACTGTTCCATGCACGTTGAAAGATATCTCTTTAGGCGATGAATCAAATTCCTGGAAAAGTAAGTCACGCATCGATGAAGCAAGTTACGTTTGAGAAACAGTACCGATAAATTCCATCTTCAGTAGCCGTGAACGAAAAGTCTCCGTTCTCCATCCTCGATTCTCGGACGAGTTGAGTGTCCGAAGGAGTATTTATCTTATCGGTTAGCTGAGAAAGTAGGCCTGAATTCACCCAAAATGAGACTTCATGTCCTCCTCCGTCTACACCTGGTCCCACGAGGAAGGTGACAGTCATTTTATCATCCCGATGCAGGTCTTCAAAGAAGCATTCTGTCAACGTGTCAGAAAGTCTTGCAATAAAGGAGGAATAGCGATGTCATACCTCGTGCATGCCCCTCAATGTGAATGTTATGAGCATTCGCAAGCCAAGTTAAACTTGATAAAATGGCCAGAGAGATGGCAAACAGAACCCGCATCTCTTCCTCAAATCGATGGTACAAAGGCTGTTCCTGCTTTGCTGGCAAATAATCGCGATCGACCAAAAAGCGGCCCCAGCACAGTCCCGCCGGAGTTACGTGGCGGACAGGTCCCCGCCCGGATACCAGAATCGTCACGCAAATTTTTGGCCTCGTCGCCGAAACTTTTCAGTTTCTCGACGATGTCTGCATCCATCACTGTACCATTAATCAGACGAGCGGTGACGCCTGTGAGAATCGGATTCCTTCGGCAGTACCATTTTTCGCCTGTCGCAGGTCTCCGCAGCCCACATAAGGCGTTTGTCCCTCGTTTGCGTCCTCCACGGCAAATACAGCCTCGACGTCCATATAGCACCGAGAGCAAACCAGCTCAAGCCGCAGAAACTTCGTCGCCGACTGAATCCGCAGAAGATCCCAGACTTCCTGTGACCCAAAGACTGAAGATCCTATTCAAAAAATATCGATGGCCAGCGTTAGGTATCTATCTCGGCCTCAGCTTCGTCGATTTTGGCGTGGCATTCCTCGCTGTTCGAGCGTTCGGAACGGAAAGAATAGGTCGGTATGAGAGGATAATAATAAAAAAGGTGGAAGATACATTTGGCTACAAGACAAAAGGGACTGCTCCTGAATATATGGATGGAGGCCCTGAAGTGGCGAGTATTTGGACAGAAATTGCGCTGGCCTATACGATTCACAAGACGTTGTTTGCGTTGATTAGAGTTCCGGTTACGGTGGCGATTACACCACCTCTTGTCAAGTGGTATCAGAGAAAAGGGTATGGGGCTGTTTTGGCACGACTTCCTATGATCGGGGGAATTTTTAAACCGTCTCCGGCTGCCGCTCAGGTTGCGAGGAAGAGTTGAAGGATTGCAGTTAAAGGGATATCCATTAGAAAAGTTAAATATAGACGATTTGGCATGATTTGAAGCGTTGAAAGTATATTAATAGCAACTTCCACTCGTCACGTATCTCAGTTATTTGCATAGACTGAACATTATCTTGTTACTTCTCCTTATGATTATCCAGTAGGCATTAAACAGTAACTTCTCCCGATCTGTAATTATAAGTTGGCCCAAAACTCCTCAATTCTACGTCGTCTGGTTTCCAAACTGTGTCCGTACTGGAATCTACAACTATCCCTGCTTTCCTTGCCTTCTTCGCCTCCTTCTTGGCTCTTTTCGCCTCTTTCTTCAGACGCTTTTCTTCCTTCTTTTGAGCCCTCGTCTTCTTAGGAAACTCAGATTCTGGACCACGAAGTGTCCTTCCAGGATGAATAATATCCATGAGCCAGATCGCAAGAGCCATAGGGACTGCCTCAAAGACATAGAAGAACACCTCGTGAGTCGGAATAGTACTCTCGACACCAGCCGAATATTGGACCAAGCGATAAATGATTCTGACAGTAATACATACGAGGGAAGCATATAAGGCGTATAACAACGGTCGCCAATTCGGTTTGTAGGAATCGATGGCACCTTGTCGTTCGAGAACGAGCATTCGTCGATGAAACTGAATCGCCAACGCCATAAAACACAAAATGAAGAATTCCTGCAATCCAATTCCACCCATGTAGACATGTATCCCTAGCAAAATTGTATTTGGATCTTCATTAGGTCCACCAGATGCAATACTTCCTCCAACACCTTGCACAGCAAACGATACAATATCAAAACAAACGAAATAAACCGCAAACTTCCGTCCCTCAATTCCAAACACTTTCTGCTCAGGAAGGAAATAATATATCATTCTCCCAAGAATCATATAGTCGAATGCATTCACCCATAATGGAGCGAGTAGAATAAGAAGTTCTTCAGGCATGTACAGACCGAGACTGAGTTGGTTTCGAGTTGCTAATGTACGTAGGATGAAGCCGGCGAATTCCCAGATGGCTGCCATGATGATGACCCAACAGAATCGTTTACGGTAGTAGAATGCTTGGAAGATGTGGAGAAGCATGGCCATGCCGAAGATACATGCAAAGAGAATTGCGGCGCCGAAGGAAGGATAGTAGGGCCAGAGATTGCGACAATCGTCGAGAGGAACATAGCCATTTTGGTCTGGAGTGACAGTGATACACGACCCTGTAGCAGCTGATGTTGCGGTGGTCGCCGTAGAGATTAAAGTTGAAGACATAACTGAGATCGAGGATGAAGTAACTCAATCGAGACGTATTGAGTTGTTTCAATGGAGTTCGATATGAATTGACGATAGCGGCTGCAAAAAATAAGACTCATTGCCTCCTTTATATCCCCATCTCGCCAGGCTAAGCGGTGCTAGTGCCAAGACATGTTGATCCATTGACTAAGAGTTCGGGTCTTGGTCCGCGGGCTGTGTAGACCCCGACCCCTGAACGGACAATTCAAGCCAAGCATCTATTTCGATCGTCCATTTAGACCGTTCCGGAAGGTTTAAAGTAATTCGTTTATTTGAGTGAGAACCTTCGAAAACTGGTCAAGCGAATTCGGTTTTCTCACCCTCCCCTCATCTTGGCGAGAGAGTCTTTGACGACAACGTCAAGGAACGCACACATTGGCAGACTCACCTTGATGGGAATACGGCCATAAATTATGGCGACAAGAAAAATATGGTTCCAGGAGCGAATAAAATCGTCTTCAGAGGTGCTTGTCTTGAGGAAGCGCTTCGAAGGGTCTAACAAATAAGGTTAAGTGATTTTCGGAATTAATATATCGGCTCGTCTCCATTATAAGCCAAGACTGAGCAGCCATGATGTCAGTCCAAGTATCTCTGCCTCAATTGATTATAGTCTGTAACTTGACGACAGCATTATTGTATCTTCTGTCTAATTTTACTACTTCCCTTTGACTCATGGGCTCTCACGGCCCAATACATCAGTCCAACAGCTACTTTACCCACAATAAACCAGGCAACGACAGCCACGACGCAGGCATACCCTATGATAGGCAGCAAACTCTCCGGTATTACTCCAAAAATAAGTGGATCCAATACTATCAATTAGACAGAATAACAGAGAGGACATACTAAGATCAAAGTAGACAGGAGGTGGAGTCTCCATCAATTCTCGCTTATGCGATAAAAATGCAGGTGAAGCTTCAAGTATCAAATAAGTCTTTGAAGCACCCTTTCTATCTTCAATTTGTCCTCCCGGCAACATTGTGCTATTCGTCTCAGGCTCAACGACAAGTTTAAAATCTGTAGGAATCTACACAATGTTAATATCCATTTCCAAGATCGAGGTGGTACCATTGCGGGCCAACATACTCGTACTTCGTATGTTCTCCCAATATCAAGTGATTCCAGGGAAAAGAATGTTTGCGTAGGAGCTTCAAAAGAAAGCTGAACTTGAATTTTATGCGCAACGGGGTTGGAAGGTGTTAGAGTTGCTAGTGCACGGTGGTATTCTAGAGGTTCGAGAGGGGCAGGAGGGGCCACGAAAATGACTTTTTCGGTGTTGGCGAATACACGTCCATGTAGGGAAAAGAGGGTGATAAGGGAAACGAGTAGTTTCATGTATTCAGCAGAAAGACGCAAGAGAGATGGATATTAGGCTGTGTCTGCCATTGAAGTCGGGAGAAGAAAATGGGCGAGGTACGATGTCTAGTGCAAAGACGACGAGCTTTGGGGATCGACAACGAACAATTCCAAAGATTCTCGTTTTCATGTTGGTGTCGATCAGCAAAGAGGAACGAGAACTTGCTCTCAAAGTCTTTTGAGACGACCTCAAGCTACGAGCCACCGAGAAGCCTATAAGGAAGGCAACCAACGATGCACGCGAACGAGTAACTTGCCTCTCATACAATGCCTCAGACGAAGAGGAAGGTCGATACAGCGACGCGAGATATCAGTCCGCCTCCAAACAAGAAACGCGAACCTCCAATCTCACAGAAATCCGCAGGTCCGTCCCAGTCATAAGGATGTCTGACATTTCAGCATTGAAATCTTTCTTCACGCCTCTAACTGAGAAAAAGGCCTCTGGAAGCCGGATATCATGGGAAATTCGGGACAAGACTCTAATTGTGGGAAAGTATCGCTTCAAAGACATCAAACAACATCCGAGCAAGATAGCTGCCTTCGACTTGGTATATCCTCTGATTTGAGTGGGTTGGACTGACGGACAGGATGGGACGTTGATTCGTGTGAAATCAGGAGCTAGGTTTGCTTCTAGTGCGGCTGATTGGACTTGGCTTTATCCTAAAGTACCTGCCAAACTGAAGGAGGTGCATGCTGAAGGGTAACGCTTTGGATTGTCGTAATTGATAAAGATATGAGATTGTCATTTTCAGTAATCAGAGTCGAATCTCGTTTGAGCCAAAGGCTACAATATATCCTCAGTGGAAACAAAAGTTGCAAGCTATTGCTGAAACTGTGAGTTATCTCATCACGGCTGACGCTTATCAAAGTTGGATATCCCGTTTATGGTGTTTGCGGCTACCAGCAAGGACGACTGGTTCAGAAAACCGCGGTTGGGAATGTGGGATGCTTATACGAAAGAAATGGGTCTTGATGATGGTAAGTCCATGCAGGATCGGTCTGATTTGAGGTGTTGAGATGTTTTTTGTCGGAGATGCGGCCGGGAGAGTGGACGAACATCCAACTGGGAGAAAACAAGATCATGGCGACACCGATCGGTATGGCTTGTTCTGTGTGAGTCACTTATAATCAGGAAATTTGCCATGAATCTCAATATTCCATTCTATACACCCGAGGAATACTTTTTAGGAGATAAGCCTGGCAAGTACGTTCTTGGAGCGTTCAATCCGATGGATTACATTCCCGTCACAGAAAGCATTTCTGCCACAGTAGTAGAAGGACTTTCAACAGAATCTGCACAGTTACTAGGAAATGTTATTTCCCCTCCTACTAAACCGGATGTGCTTCTCTTTGTTGGATCTCCGGCATCTGGCAAATCCACTTTCTATCAAGAGCATTTGATGCCGCTGGGTTACGCTCGTATAAACCAGGATACCCTCAAAACTCGTGAACGATGCGTCGAAGAAGCTTCTGCACTTTTAGAAAACAATTTATCTATAGTCATAGGTTACTCTATCTGATTCCCATCTAACGACTAGACAATACCAACGCAGATCAGAAGACGAGGAAAGTATGGATTGATTTAGCTGTCAAATATGGTCGGGATATTCGCTGTATACATTTCACTGCATCAGCACAACTTGCATGGCACAATAATCTGGTAAGGGCTTTAGGTGGTAAAGCAAAGGTACCAATCCCTATTGAAATGTTGAGATGGTATTGACAGAGTAGGAAAATAGAAAACTTCTTCCTGCATCGGCGATTTATTCTTACATTCAGAGATACCAGGAACCTACTTTGGACGAAGGTTTTTTAGAAATCATTACCGTGGATTTCAAGTTCAAGGGGACGCAAGAGGAAAAGAAAATCTGGAGTATGTGGTGGGATTAACCTCTAACCATATATCTGTAGTATACAGCATTCAATATATATCTGGATATCCCTGCTAATCAGTTTATTATGATTCCACATCGTCTGCAGATTCATCTGTTTTCTCTGTTGGTGGGTGTCTTAGCCAACAGCTCAATGAGAATGATACAAGACATAAAATTCCAAATAAATTCCATGTCAGAGAGGCACCTAGTGGCCACTTTTTCTGTTCCTTGTGATTATCGACTTCCGCAAATTGACTCCACAGAAATCCAGCGATAAAAGGAGCAAAAGCCCTAGAAAGGGATGCGAATCCCTGTGTAAGACCATTCAATGCGCCCAGGGTATTTTTCGAAGGAGCACTATTAGTAACCTATCTCTCAGCCTTAAACAGACGAAGGGATATACAAGAAGCATAGCACACGTCAACCCCAATACATTAGCGACTGTTTTCAATACCAAAACTCCCACAAGTTCAATCCATAAAACCACTCTTCCACCCTGTAATCCAACGAAGGGAGTTAAAAAGAAGGCGAGTGAGAATGCAAGGAGACCAGCTCTGTAACACCATGTAAATCCAAATAAACGTTCTATCGTAGTGAAGAGGAGTGCTTGCATAGCAACACTAAATAAAGCAGCTCCACTCAACGCATATCCAATTTCACTTGGCGACATTCCTCGTCCAACAGGCCAATCGCTCGACAGAAAGATGGGGAATAGTTGATTATATGCAACGATACATAAACTGAATAATCCAAATGTGCCAACAATTAAGATGATGTTTGGGGTTAGAAGAGTTCGGAGAGGGATATCGTGGATGGAGGCTAGTGATGAGCGATTACGCAGGAGAGGTTGGCGTTCGGAGGTTGGTGAGGTGGGAGGTGAGGGAGCTCCGATTGCGAAACGCCATTGTTTCATTAACCAATCCCAAAAATGGTATGTTGCCACTTCGATTTTGCGAATTGTCCCTCGTTCGTGGGATTCTTTAAGGAAGAAAAAGACGAGGATAAAGTCGAGTGCAAGGAGGATGGAAGAGACAAGATTGGGAAGGAGGAATCTAAAGTCAGCGCTCGATCATTGAGGAGAGATGTTACGGGAATCGTTTAAGGAGGTCACTGTTTCCAAAGAGGGAGGGAAAATTGTCGACGGGGTATACTAGAGTTCCACCGAGGATGGGACCAATAACAGCTCCAAGACTCCAGAATATTGGCATTAGGGAGAATGCGACGCTTTGATTGTCGGAACTTGAAATCTCTCCAAATATTGTGCTGATTATACTTTGATTCGCATTCATTACTCCCGCCAATACCTGTGACAAGATAGCCTTAAGTGAGATGATGTTTCTAAAGTAGATATACCCAAGTATACGTCTCTGAGAATCCAAACATTAGAAAACCGATCACTGTCCCCAGCGTTCCGAGAAGGACAACAGGCTTCCTTCCTATTCGATCACTGGTCCATCCCCAAAACGGATTCATAACACTCTGACTAGCGAGAAAGGCAGTAGTTATTAGACCAAGGTAAAAGCCGATGTCTGCTTTCTTCTTGGCTATTCCGAAGTGCTCTACCATGAAATATGTATACGATGGAGTTGAATTGAATGCCACCCTTCCAGTCAGAAATGATGAGAACCGGGAATGTACTGTTCACAGAAACAGGCGAAGCACAGAACAGACATCTGCAGTAGTGGAAGAGGCTTTCTTTCATGACGATGTCTCTGTAAATCATGGTCTGAGTGAGCATCGTTATTATCCTCCGAGTTCATGATCTCCTCGAGGATGTCTTTGTCTGAAGTCGTACGATGGTGAAAAGTTCTGACTTTGGGGAATTAGGCTCAATTCCGTCTCGTGCTATTGGGCCCTCCATCTCCGTCGGCGCCACAAGATTTCCGAGGTTAATCCGACAAGGGCTGCAATTCATTTGCGAGATCTCAAGCGGAACCTTGGAGTAAATGGAGCCTTGATAGGATTGATATCTCTAATGAAGCAAACCGCTTCAGGGAAGTTCGAGGCGGTGGAGTCGCGTATTAATGCTCGGGCAGTTCCTAGGTGGGTGGGTTCCTAGGTGGGATGTCTCTTATGCGGAAAAATGACCCTTCCGGGAACAGCGATCTTCGAATTGGTCTGAAGAATGAACCAAGTTGTCGGATCCCGCTTCTTCCAGCATTCCGCTACTTCCTTGCGACAATCGACCCCACGTTCCATGTGATACCGATGCAACCTGGCTCACAGTCTGTCTTCTGATCGTGGTATTCAGTTGAAGTCGGTTAGGACATCAGGACTTGATAGCGCAAGATTTGGATCTCCTTTGCTTGAGAAGGATGACTTCAGACGAGGGCTTTCTTCTCAAGTACTGTATCGGTGCCATCATAGTACACACTTTCAGCCTTCGATATCCCCCACAAGCCTTCGTTATCAATAGTATCCGCAATGTGCTCATGCTCAACGTGACATTCCTCGGATGCCATTGCTATTTGAAGGGCTTTCAGAATCCATGGAATCTTCTCTCTGATCAAGCACTATTCGCATTGCTTTACGTATTTTGATCCCTCTTGCAAAACTGAAAGTGCCTAGGCCTTTGGAATCAGTATTACAACTCCCCTCTACAATTTAACCTTCCTTCATCGCAAAATACCAGGCCCAATTTCCTGGAAAGCTTCAGATCTGCCCTATTGGAAAGTTTTCAAAACAGGCTCTGGATACCTTGAAATCGAGAAGCTTCACAGACAATACGGTAACCCTTTATTTCAACGCGAACTGACCAGTAGGTCCCGTCGTTCGTATTCAACCTAATCACTTGAGTTTCGCCTCGTTACAAGCTGTCGAAGATATATGTGGGGTTAAAAGTAAAGCCACGAAACATGAAATATACACCCTTTTTCATGGCGCTCGAGTCCAGCGCGGGACACTGTCTGAATACCCACCCACTGTTTTTACCGCATTGTATGAAACCCATAACTTTGGATTGACGTATTAGAGATAACAAGTATCATGCTACAATTCGCAAGGCAGTGAATCCTGCATTCAGTCCAGCGGCTCTGAAGGAATTAGAACCACTTATCAAGAAACGAATGGATGAGTTCATTAACAGCATTGAAACGGTTTCCAAACGAAACGCAGGAACAGTAAACATGTCTGAATGGTTTGAGAACTTAGCATTTTCGGTAAGAAAAGTTATATGATGACGTTGATAATGTCAGATTATGGGAGATCTAGCGATTGGGACAGATTTTGGTGCTTTGCAGGTTGATGGAGAAAAACATCCCTTCAGACAACGTTCACCGGCATTCTACAGTATCATCAAAAATGTGCGTCTCACGTTTATTGATAACATGCTGATTCTGTGTAGTTGTGGCCACTTCCATGGTTGTTGACAATCTTCAAATTCATGCCTGTTCCTAACTCGGCAGTTGAGCTCCGAAGGCGAAGTTTGGAGGTACAATCCACGTTGTTACTAGATTGACTTCTCTGTCTATGAAAGGATCTATTGATCGAACAATGGAAGAAGAAAAGAACGGGTCAAAGAAATTGCTTTTGGGATTCCTATCTGAAACTACATCTATCAACGGAAAACTCTCCTACCCAGAACTGATCGCCAATTCCGCAAATTTATTGTACATCTCCCTAGAGCGTCCAATAATCTCCAGGTTCGCAGGGATCGATACAGTAGCTACAGCCTTGACTTTCACATTATATCATCTCCTTGCCAACAAGGATAAATGGGAACGATTGAGAACTGAGGTTAAGAAACAGTTTATGTCTGAAGATGAGATCAATTATACCTCAGTGGGTTCACTGACATACCTGGATGCCGTCATCCGAGAAAGTCTACTGCCATCTATTCTCAACTTACTTTCAGGTCTTCGAATTCGTCCCTCCCTAGTCGCTCCATTTCCCCATCTCACACCCGCTGAAGGCATGCTCATAGACGGAACCTTTGTTCCTGGAAACGTAACCGCCTTCCCTTCACACTAACAAGTAGACAACAGTAAGCGTATCGTTCTGGACACTCATGCACGATTCCCAGTATTTCTCGAATCCCAATTCATTTATCCCTGAACGATGGATCGAATCTGACAAGGGAAATGAAACCTGTAATAAAACGGCTTGGTTACCGTTTTCGTATGGTAGTAGGAATTGTCTTGGACGACCGTAATCTTCTTTATGTGTTGAATAATTGTTAGATTGGCGTTGATGGTGATGAGTTTGGCATTGGCTAGGTTGGCATGGAAATTTGATCATCTCCAGTTGGGCGTGGGACAAGGAGAACCTTCCTTGGAAGATTATTTCATTCCTAAAAGAGGTCCGTTGGAAGTTGATCTTGGTGCAAGCACGACGTGAAATTCATAAGGAAAATAGCATTTGCATTGTTAGCTCGCTAGAAAGTGAGATTGAGCTCGGGAACTGCGTACCTTGAATCCAGGAACTACACCAAAGGCGGCGTTTCGTCATTGGACGCCACCATTTAGGCTTTAATTTCAAGCTCTCCCTGCATCAAGCTTGGGATCCAGAGATGAGACGTTGTAAACGGGGTTGCATTGTGTTCTTTGACGGTGTGGAAGAACAGGTTTGGTTGATGGAAAGCATTGCTATCTTTGGTCGAACTGCAAGAGAGATGCGCGTGCGCCGGACAGAACACTCCATCGCAGCTACGCTAAATTTCTCCGTCACCGGTCTCAATTCTGTTGACTGTCAGCATTTGTTGGGTCATCAGTTAATCCAGGACTTGTTCAGCTACCTGTGCCGTCCACCCCCGAGATATAACATCCTCGACAACTTCGCATTCTTTAGCGCGCTAGACTGGTGGAGTGTGAATGAGATTTCTTCTTGTAGCAGTGATGATGACTAAAACCTCGTAAGATTGGGAGTCGAATGTCACGTAGTCCTCGTGTCCCTCCATCTCACGGCGGTCGGAGTCGGGACAATTATAATCTTAATCTCCACAAGATCGCCACGAAAGTTTGCGGAGTGCAGACAGTATAAGATCCGTGTTGCGCCATATATGAGAGATTTCTCTACCACTGGCAGTGCCCCGGTGAATGGAACGTTTTTGGCTTGCTTCTAGCCGTTGATCCACGCACAATGGCGCCGATCAACTTAAAGTAGTGTCGAGAATTGGGCTCGTTGTAGCGATTCATTGCGACGCTAGTTCGTAAAGCTAAGGATTAAGGAGAAAACTCGAGATTCAAGTTTGTAAGCAAGTGTGGGAGTTCATCTCGCTTGGTGTCTAAACTATCTTGGGGCCTTTAAGCTCTTACGGAGCAGATGAATTGGTGAGACGAGAAAGAGGCGAGGACGTAGACAACTTTATTTATTTGCCGTTTTGTCAAAGGGGCGGTTCCTTACAAAAAGATTGCTAATCTCATGTGAGAGTAAGGGAAGCTCAAGATCATTTTAATATCAATATGCCGAAATTGCCGGGCTCGTCATATGCATTTCACGAAGTGTCTGCAGTGTCGATGGCAAACGTGGGGGTGAATACGAAATCTTTGAGGGCCGATTTTAATTCAACACCGATGTGGTTTCTCTGAATGTGGGTTGATTGCGGAATGGCAGTCGATGGCGCGGAGAGGCCGTGTGCTCGGCCCGGCAGTTAGCCTGGTCGGAAGTGATCGCCAGACCTGCCCCTCGGGAAAAAGCTTCTTTTCAGCTGTGCATTCCCAAAAGCGCAATTACTCCTGTAAAACGAAATGGCAAAGTCTCCGTGTGACCAAACTCTCAGTGGAATGAATTTATGGATGCCCTTTTTGGGAGTGGATACACGTAAGGTATGAAGACGATTGACTGGTTTTCTGGCGGTTTTTTCATTTTTCAGGCCGGCAGGCGGACCGATATTGCGTTTGGAACCCTTCGGTGGCTTAGCGACGTCAATCTCTGCGTGGGATGTGGGCATTGAATGAATGAATGAATGGGGGTGGATCTCATGGCCGCCAGGTTCATAGGTGCGCCGGAGATGGCCACCCGGCCGGCATTCACGAGAGTCGACTGCTGTGTCATAGTTTTTCCGCTCAACCCCGTACTTTGTCTTTTTGTGTTCCCACCTTTACCACCTCCAAAGGCGGCAATCTGGGGTGCCGACCCCTCTCTGTTTCTCGCTTAACCCACACCATATTCATTTCGCAATGTGGTAGCGCCTGGATTAGAAGATTGATTATTCACCCACCATCAAAGACAAAATTTGGCCGAGGAGGGACGCAAAGTTACCGCCATAACATTAATTCAAATTATTCACTGAGTTGGTCAATTGCCCCATTGAGGTATAATCCCCTGTCAATCGCAACTATGGCACTCGAATATCACGGAAATGACGGAAACCAAAAAATCAAAGTTAAATTTATCAATCTGATCTGTAAAACCTTTAAAAACAACGACAAGGTACATTTTAAGAGTGAAGGGCGGGTCGCTGTTCGAAGACCCAAACTCTGATCAACCTCCATCTCGAATGTGCACCGAGTTTCATTGGTCGGGGGAGTGGAGGAGTTCCGGACTGCATGATGCACAATATGGTATGTGTTTTGCCCCACTATTTTAGCGAAAAAGTTTATTGCTCACCATGTCATAGTCTCGCTTAGAGCACCTCCAGGTCTTTCTGGAATCAAAGCAGACCTGGAAGGCTCTCTGCAACGGACAAGGGCCGCCTTCCACGGTCCAACAGCTGTGGATCTCAAGACGAAATATCTTAGAGGTATCAGAATTTGTTACTGAGTTACTAAAAAATGTAGAGCAGCAATTCATTGCTGAGTCGGCCAGGGAGGTCACCGCTTTCCTCGACAGAATGATTGACTTTGAGGGTACTTGAGTTTGTCTACTATTACTGACGACACAGACGTGGCAGATCTGAAGGTAACAACTGCCCATAAACATAAGAAGCGGCATCGCCGCAGCAAGGAAATTCAAAATGCTGAGCCGAGCACCAAATTCACCGCTCTCGGTCGGTCAATGCGGGTCCCCGAAGATTTCTTTCTTGATCCAGGTGATTCGTTGTACCTCCAATTCTTCATTGAAGAATTCCATGAAGTTTTCGATCTCGGTATAATGGATGGTACCCGTCCGCTGTGGAATCTATTGTCTCGAGCCCTAGAACATCTTCCGCTTCGCTACACTCTGATAGCTGTCTCGGCATGGCTGTATGACGGTATCGCAGGCCGTTCTCGGGAACGCTCGGTCGCAAACCTCCGAAAAGCTATTCCTATGATTCAAAGTGCTGTTACCGCTACGGCTCTCGACGATGGACACGGATTTGCTGTCTTTCTACTTGCTTATCTCAGTGTGGTACGAGGTGACGTCAATGGCATTAGTCTTCATATTGGTGGATTCTACCGGATACTGCGCTATTGTAATGTGTTGAAGGAGGATGGTAGTCCGAATGTCAGTCACAGTGCACTTTCAATGTGTTTATGGCGAATAGCTGTTCGAACCGATAATATTATAGGATTTATCATACAGCGGGCGTCGTTTCCAGCAACCAGCGTACCAGACTCTTTCCATCATAGCTGGGTAAAGGAGTTGGATAATCCCGATCGCTCAGACACAGTCGAATGGGCAGCAGCACAGTTTGCTCTTGACGATCTGGGGAATAAAGCTGTTCATCTCGGCGTTAGATCAATAACAATTCAACGGGAAATTCAGCGGGGAAATGGGGATGGCATAGAAGAGTTGAATGTCGAGCTTGACATGGCATTTTTGGTCCGAGATCTAGAAGCTTGGAAGCGTCGTCGAGTTTTAAGAGAAGCTGAATCTCGAGAACGAGCTCGTCGCGCTGCGTTACCATCGGTTTCACCACCTATCAGGTTCCTCGACTATGAACCTCTTACATTCGCCGATGAGAGTTATGCCATAATGCTGGTACAATACTTCACCATCAGAATCCAATTGAGTCTGGTTGCGAATCCTCAGATCGGTCCTTATCCGGCTGAACGGCACATGTTTGCAGTTGAATTATGTCGAGTTTATGCAGCTATTGGTGGACTTAGGAAACCTGGCTTATCTGGCTTACTGGTGGGATTATTTTTTGCTGGCCTTGCATTGACTGATAAAACTTATCCTTTAGGTAAGAAACTTTTGAAAAGAACTTGAATTTTAACATGTAGAATATGTCTGGATTCAGGGAAGACTTCGAGATATTGATAATGTTGCTGGTTACTCTGCAGGGTCGCAAGCTATCAGAATTATGGACGAGATTATGCAATTGCGCTCTCCTTCACCTTTTTGGGATTATTTTAGTAGAATTCGTAATTGAGATTGGGTCAGATGGACGGTATAGGAAGAAGGTTGGACATTTTTACTCGGAAGGAACTCAAGATACCCCGTGAAGTTGTGGTTAATTACATTTCATAGCCTAAAAGTATTGCTTGGAACTGTTGAGAGCCTGTATTTTCAATCAAAATTCACCATAGCAGCTAGCAACGCGTGGCACAGGATCATTTGTTCATTTTGGACCGAATGAATAATTAACCGAGAGAGACTGGAACCTGCTCCAAGGAGAGCTCCTGGAGTAAGTTCTTGAACCACCTCACTTCGCCTTCTTCGACCTCGCCTCTCCCTGTCGATGCCATTTCCTCTGGATACCGTCTCACATTGTAATAGTGCGACATTGCTCGTAACGCATTCTCCTGCGGCTGCGCATCCTCAACTTCCGCCTCAATATCACCCGTAGTCAACCAATCCTCCCTCAACTCCGGCCGAATAGTCATGTATACGCTCGTGATAAATTTCATGTTTGCTTTCAATTAGCACAGTTAGAATAGAGGACATACGTTGTCTCCATTTCCTCCCACTATATGGAACTTGTCCTTTAATAATCTTGAGGACGTAATATACGACAGTTTCATTTGGGATCCTGTACTGTTTCCTGAGAAGTTGTGTATATTTCATCTGCACGAGTTGGAGATTACGATAGGGTTTTCGTTTCACTACTTTCTGCAGAATTCTTAGGAAGGTCGTAATGGTAAAGAGAGCACGCCAGGAGAAGTCAGTTATAGGAGCCGGCTCGTCGGAGTCTTCGGAGGAAGGCTCCGGTTGTGGGGGTCGACGACGAGCAATAGGAGGCGGAATGGCGCTGTCTCGAAAAGGGAAAGAAAACAACCTGTCATGAGAACATTCTCAAAAGATAATACCCAAAGCCTGGAATCTCCATTGATTGTGTGATGGACACAATTGCATTTTCCATAGCCAGAATCTTTGCTAAGAGGATATGATAATTCGAATCATAAAGGAGTTGACTGAGATACTCGAATTTGAGGACATCTGACGTCAGTTACAAACGACATTAGCGAATACGTGACGCATGAAACCATTTCAACATCAGAAGCAGAATTCCTGCGATAGCCTTGCCAAGGATCTCCTTTTCACGACTCAGATCTACCAAGACCACCTGGATTTCTTCCGACGTCTCTGGCTTGGATTCATCATCCTCCTTGAAAGCGGGCAAGGTCGTTGGCGTGAAATTTGCCAGTATCAATTGTAATAATGTAACCACCATCCCTTGCAAATGAGGCAACGATTCTCGCTACCATTAGCTCGAAATCGCGACAAAGGACAAACATAAGTATCTTCAATTCGTTCAAGAATCACATCTTCTCGCTTTTGCCAACTATTACCAGATGTTTCTCCTTCCGCTTCCTCCTGATCATTTACAACAAAGAATCCCTTTACATATCCATCGAACCGCTCTTTCTCCTGCCACATCTGCACTGTCGCACTGGTGATTCTCATTCTCTGACTGTACAGTTCTCCCGCTTCGATAATACTCTTGGGAACTTCGCCATTACCAGGTAACAGCAGTGGCACTGTTTGATCAGTCTGAAAAATCGACTTCTTAAGTTTCGGGCTAGGCGGTGGAGATGGTGCTGGGGTTGCGATGTGAACAGGGCCACCTGACCCATCGTAGTAGTTGGTGGTTGTGGTATGTGGCTCAGGCGTTGGGGAAAACAATTTAGCGTCTGTTATCAGAGTTTCTCGTACGGGAAGAGGAGGCGGCGTGTATGTGGGATATTTTGCAATGATTTCTTGACGAAAAAGATGATAATCTAGAGGATTGGCGGTAATGCTGGATTTTGTCTTGTCAAGAGGCGGAAGGCCAAGTTTGGTTCGGACATGGTCTTTGACCTTTTGCAAGTCTTCGCCAGTGTTTCCAAAAAGGAATAGAAGCGCTTTGCGGAGTAAAAGAGTGAATTCCTTGGGATATCGCTGAGATTGTTCAGCTGGATCTTTTGATCTCATGAGGGCGAGTATTCGGATAAGCCAGGGAATGAAAGGAGGATCCAAGGACGCTACGTCTTCTCTGAACGAATCCTCTGGTTCCACAGCGATCATGAAGTAGAGAATAAGAGACGAGCACTTGATTTCGAGCGTCGATTTTCGTCGTCCTTCTGAATCTTCAGGTTCGTCACTGTCCATCCACGAGCAGGAAGACCGTAGTAATGTGTAGACTGCATCAAATGCTCCACATCGCCGCAGAAGTTTGACATTTTCAGTGAGCCAGAACAACTGATGTTCGGCATTCACAACTTCCCCAAATACACCTTGAACAAGATGACACAAGCATATCAATGCAGACCGACGGACATTAGAATCAGCTACTTCTAGATTCGACAGCTGCAGACGTATGAAGTCGAGCTTATCCGCCTCCGGCTGATATATCCACGGAGTAGGGTGATTTTCTTCGAAAAGTCTCATCCCATCCTCAAGGCTCTTCACATCCCTATAAGCAATGAATTCTTCCAGCTCTTTCTTCAACGACTCAGTGTCGGAGTACGTGAACGCGTATTGTCGCGGCTTCTTTGTCTTATGAACTGCTCCCTCCACATACCGTCGTAGTTCACCCAACGTTAAGCTATCCCGTATCATACCATCTTCATTGAGGTTCACAACCTTCAACGACTTGTCATCTTGGATCGCCTCTCCAGCGTCCACGCCATGAGGGTGAGAAACGAGAGGCTCGACCTCTCGATCATCACGTTTCCCTTGTTCTCCTGCTGGAAGATCAGCTTCATCGACAATCACAGGAGGGTCGTCTCCGTCCTCTGAAGCTAGAGGCTGAGGAAAGGGCGCAGGAGGCACTAAGTTCAATGTCGAGGGCGACATTGATCTCTTTGTCCCGTGTGAACTTGTCGCAACAGCGTGCCTGGATCGACTGATGCTGAAACACTCTGGAAATTGGGCCAATCAAGTGGAGGAACCCAAGATTAGGCAAAAGTCGGGAGGGAAGCAGGACCACACAGAGTTCATGGAGAAGTGTTCAAAATAGCCTTACAAGATCTTATCTAGATGACTCGATCACACTACAATAGGGGGTTATAACACCAATTCTAACGGATTTTCGAGAATCTTTTTGAGTTCGTTCATATATCTTGCTCCAACTGCTCCGTCCACCGTGCGATGGTCACACGACATTGTCACCTAGAGAATTAGTTCCCTGGAGAAGAGGCTTGGTACCTTCATGATTTGTTCAACAGTGTATCCCTTTTCTGCGGTATCGTTGGGAACAAGTTCATCCTTGACAGAACCAACAGCTAGAATGCATGATTGCGGTGGGTTAATCTACATTAGCGAGATATGGAGTGCAAGCTACAATAGCCGTAAAATGTTCGATAGACTCAAACATGCCAAGATTCGAGATGGTGAATGTACCACCGGTAAATTCCTCGGGTTTCAGTCTGGTGTCAGTAGGCGCAAAAAGATGGAGACAGACTTTCCGTCCCGCGCTTTCTTGCCGAGAACCTTGATCTCATCACTGATGCTTCGGATGCCTTTACTCTGGACACCTCTAACAATAGGGGTAATCAAGCCAGCATCTGTGGCAACAGCGATCTGAAACGTTAACGGAGATAAGAGGAAAATGTTACCGAAATATCGACGTATGAGTATAAACGTAAAAGACCTTCCTTTTCCAACCACTGTGAGTTTGCTTCTGGTACACGAAGAAGAGCACATCCAACTGCTTTAACAATGAAATCATTAACACTCAAACGATAAACAGGTTTTCCATCTTTTATTGCAGCAGCATCATTCAAAGCTTTTCGAAGTTTCAGCATCTTACTCATGTTGATGCTCGATGTGATGTAATAATGCGGTGAAGTATACATACTTTCGCTCAACCGCTTAGCAATTGTCTTCCTCATTCCTGTTAGAGGGATATCTGTATATCCTGGTCCAGGTTGCGCGCCAGCAGCAGCTGTGGATGGCGCGGCGGCTGCAGGCGGAGTATATTTTTCGACATCAGCTTTGATGATTCGTCCTCCAGGACCAGTTCCTTTAATTTGGGCTAGAGGAACTCCCTTCTCAAGGGCAATTCTTCGGGCAATTGGACTCGCAAGAATAGGTCCACCGAACTCGGCTGGTTTGGACTCTCCTTTAGGTGCTGGTTTTGAAGATTCTTCCTTCTTAGGCGGAGGAGCTGAGTCTTCCGCTTTAGTTTCAGGCTCTTTCTTCTCTTCTTCTTGAGGTTTGGGTGCAGGTTTGGCACCTCCAGCATCGTCAGCCGTAAAATCCTTGAAAGCATCGACGGTAGATTCATCTTCGACCATAACGGCAATAGGCTACAATTAGTACTTGTGTCAACGTAGCATATACAGTTCCAACGGCAACATCCTTTTCTCCACTTTCGACAAGGATTTTAGCTAAGAAACCTTCTTCCTGACATTCGAAATCCATTTGAGCTTTGTCGGTTTCAATCTCGACAAGGACGTCGCCGACAGCGATTGGATCTCCCGGTTTCTTTTGCCAAGTGCCGATTGCTCCTTGTGTCATTGTGGGACTCAATGCTGGCATGGCTATTACAGTATGTTCTGGAAATGCTAATCATTAGTTCCGATGTTGGGAAGAAGAATTCAACATTTTGAGGCATAATGTCGCTGCAGTAGCCGATTGTTCTTCACGAAACCGGTATTCGAGAAGATTCTAAAGTAAGCTATGAAATCAGAAGATAGAAACCTCGGGTAATTAGAGGTTGTTGTGATTGTGCGTCGGGAAATTGCTGCGACCTGTGTGACGGCTCGCTTTTCAGCCGTCGATAGAATCCTCCGCTGGACCAGTCTTGAGACAGGCCGAAGTGAGCCCCTCATCATAGTTGATGCCATCTTGAGAGTGATGGCAATACAATTGAGGGAGACAAGAGGTCAAAGGGGAAGGTCGGATGGGGAGGAGAAGGTGGAGGTCAATCAGGGATTGTGGACCAGACGATGTACGAAAAAGAAACGTTGGAGACTTTTTCGCAGTCGGGTTGGGGAGGATCACCACAAAAGTCGTAATCCTGTAAACTCAACGTTCAGACAGGGCTTTGGCCCGGAAATCTTATCCAACCATACTGAACAACTTATGTGAGCCAGCTTGCTGAGTTATCAAGATCTGCGACATCTGAGAAAAAAAAGCTTTTTCAGTGAATTCGTTCAACCTTGTCAGAAGACAAGGATGCCGATTCATAGACACCAGCACGGCACATCCCGCTCTGTGGATGAGGATGATGAACCTGTCTCTCCAGTAATCCGTCCAGCGACAGCACCGCCTCGTACGTCTGCCAGGACAGATGCCTCGCTTGTGCCTATCCCCGCATCCGTTCCTCGAACTGCCGACGAGATTCAGAATACGGCGAGACTATACGTAGTCCTCGAACAGGCTACTCTGGAAGTGTTCAAGTCAAATAAGCCTGGAGATCAGCATGGTAAAGGACAATACCAGCTTTTGAACTGTGACGATCATCAGGGGGCGTTACGGAAAATGGGACGGGATATCGGAGAAGCAAGACCCGATATCACTCATCAGGTATGGAATGATGACCTTTTTCCGCTGTATTGGGAACAATACTGACAGGCAGTGTTTGTTGACATTGTTGGATTCTCCTTTAAACAAAGCTGGCTTGCTCCAGATTTTCATACACACGTCTCGAGGAGTCTTGATCGAGGTCAATCCGAGTGTTAGGATTCCTCGCACATTCAAACGATTCTCTGGTTTGATGGTTCAATTGCTACATAAGTTATATATTCGTTCTGATGACGGACCTCAGAAGCTGTTCCGGGTTATCAAGAATCCTGTCACAGATTATCTACCTCCTGATTGTCTAAAGCTCAGTAACCGCCCCTTTTCTTCAATTTTAACTGAATAGCGTTGTCATTCGATGCACCAGTAACCAAACTAGAAACATACCTTGAAAACACACTCAGACCAAATCAGTCAGTATGTGTCGCTGTCGGCGCCATGGCAAAAGGACCAGACGACTTTGCCGACAGCTGGGTTGACGGCAAAATCGCTGTAAGCGGATACATCCTAAGTGCAAGTGTAGCGTATGTCCCCAAAGAGAATCTTGCCTAACGCTGCAGTTGTTCAAAATTTCTTCATGCATGTGAAAATATTTGGGGTGTTTTATAGTCCGTTAGCAAGACCTTTGAGATTTTTGCAAGTTGTTTGGCGATCAAGTATGGATTAAGGTTCGGCGTTCAACAGGTCAGAGTTTTGCATGAGACGTTCAACTCGTCTCGAATTCTTGGGTGGCTTCACACGGTAGCTAAACTGAAAAGGAAATAAAAAAGAAAGTTAATTAAGCACGCAATGGTCAATGTTCGATGCTGAGGGTATTTTGATTGCTCTATTGAGTTGGTTGGCTGACCGGTTGTTGTTTGACTAGTTTCTCCACCACATCTTCACATTCTTTCTCGCTCAATCCATCTACAGTGACTTTACTCTCTTGACCATATTCTGTTTGTCAGTACAATTAGACTCGTCTCTGTACCATATCTTGCAAACACTCGTGCTGGCACCCCGAAAGCCTCTCGTATTAGGATGGGAACATTCGGATTGTGTTTCTTTATAACCGGATACGATTTCTGCAGGAACGTTCTGAATCCATTAGACTTTACCCATAAAAAGAATGCACCGTAATCCTTGTGAAGACGGTGTTGTCTGACATAAATGAAACCGCAATTCTTTAACCGTCTTCGGGAACGCATACCGAGAGGCCATCGTTCCCGACAGTCAAGAGCAACATCATCAACGCCGCACACAAAAAGTTGGGGATCAGTTGGGTTAGGTGTTGTTGCCTAAAATCCGAGCTTTTCTTAGCCCCGAACTTCAACATCATCCCCACTCAGTCATCATGGCAGCCCCAGCTCAAAGCACGCTTAGAGCGTATTCTCCTAACTCTATGAAGCTAAATGGGTCAGGTTCTGGAACTCTGAAGTTGGGCCAAAAACTGTACATTTCTGTAATCTCCCCAGGTTAATCAACCACTGACAGTAGGGTATCTCCTCAACGTTTTTTGCTACTACTATACCATGGTCGGAACAGATTACTGATAAACAGGGTATGTCTTCTTTACCTTTATTGGATATGGTTGATGTGAATAGGCACCTATGATGAAATGGGGTCTGGCAGCGGTTACATTCTCCCAATTTCAATTACCTCCTGAGAAGATTTCATGGCAAAGTAATCTTGCACTGATGTGTACCGGTGTTATTTGGACACGATGGAGTCTTATAATCAAACCAAAGAACTACTTGTACCTTCCGTTTTCTATCCTGTGTTAATATAGACTTGCTGGATGTAATGCTTTCCTTGGAACAGCAGGTACCTTGTTATCTGGAGACACCAAACTGATCACATTAGCGGCGACACAGTTAGGAAGACTATATTTTTATAATCAAGAGCAGAAGAGGTTAGTAAAGAGTGGTGAAAAAGTTGAGGTGGCTTCTGCTTCATCTTAGAAGGAACTGAAGATATTAGAAATGTACCGTTAGTTTATCTTGATGAATGGGATTTTGCAAGTCATCTACGTCTTCGATGTGACAAAGCCAAAGCCAGCAGGATTTGAGGTTGCGACCAAGTTACTGACCCTGACAAGGGGCTGAAATGTCTGATAATAGATACATACACAATTGAAAGTAAAGCCGCTCTGGTCTAGAATTCTTACAAGACATCTCGCGCTCTGTAAGTCCAATCCGTACAGCAAGAAGAACTACTTTTCCATCTCTTCTTATAGAACATAAGTCTTTAGTAAGGAGTATATCCTCTTCCACGAGGCCTAAATCCTCCACGATACCCACCACGTCCCCTATTAAAGCCTCTCCCTCCACCTCTTCCACGTCCTCTCCCTCGTCCCATAAACGGGATATTCGTCCGCTTTGTAGTAACCTTGATCACACGATCCTTAAAAGTACTTTCGTTCAACAACAGCGCATTAGGCACTAAACTCGGTTCCGCAAATTCAATATACGCAAATCTACCCATTAATCCAATGATCCCTAACAAAAGACGAAGAGAACACATACCCCTTGGGATGTCCGGTAATTTTATCGCATAGAATCGTCACTCGAAGGATTGTCCCACAAGAAGCGAAATGAGATTGTATTTCTTCAGGAGTAGCTGAATAATCCACATTCCCAACAAACACACTTCGTGCATCGACGTCTTCTCTTCGATCTTGTGTTGATAAAGCACTGTGTTCTCTGTCTACGCTCTCTTGCATTTCTCGAATTTTTTGTGCCTCAGCTTCCATCTCTGCTAATCGCTTTTGCATGGTTTCAACGTCCTGAAAGTAAGTATTTTGGTGCATTAGAAGCAAAATGTACTTCATTTTCTCCATCGTCACCTTCTAGGTGGTCTGAGGGTATATCTTCTGTTGTTGACATTGCGAAGAGTTTTTTATTTGCGATGAATACCGATGGATGATGTTAAACGAAGTTTCTGAAAAGGCTGAAGATTTACTTCCGAACCCCTAGGCTGAGTCTAACCCTAAGGAAAAAGTTGAAACAAAGCAGACTTGCAGTCTCGCCTTCGCCGGCCAATTGGGCCCGAACCGAGGCGTGACTCAATTGAGTGTTGTCTCTTCTATGAAATAAAATACTGATTCCTGTACACTGTGCAGGTGGATTACCGTAGGTGGTCACTGGTGCTCCTCGAACAGCCTAGTTTTTTTGTGTTAGGGTTTTGGAGCGCCGCAGTCACACCTTAAAGTTCGAACACGCTGCATGCGCGTACAACACTGGGAGCCTGAGGGAACACAGAGAGACAGCACCAGGAGACGCACGTCGGCACGCAAGATAAGCTTAGTGGCAACTGTCGGTGTGTCTCGCACTTTTGCTAACTTTGAGGTAAAGATCGATCGATTGGAGTTCAGAGTATCCGGTGCCCTTCAAGTCTGGCCGCTGGCTCGCTGGTTGTTGTATTTTCTTAGCGGTCTCTCGCTATCCATAGAGTGCTTCAGACTTCTTGCCATGCCATGTCTTGTGCCTGGCGCAAAACCTGTCCCATCGAAAGACAGTCCTTTTGCCGCGCACATCTGCAATCTCCGCTCCAACACAAACACACGCGATCTGCGGGTCCGAGCTTCTCAGGAGTTTGACTCGGATGACGAAATGCTGTCGACGGACTCTTTTCTGGCTCTGCCTCTTCATCCTACCGAACATACAGGCCTCTGAGATAGAAAGGATAACTTCCACTACCCATACCATATTCCGAGAGGTTGGCTCGCAGAACATGACATTACGGGCGATTACATTGAAGAACTCATCCAGCTTCTTCAAGACCTCCTCCAAAGAAAAAGGGGACAGACTCAAAGCGAGGGATCAAAGGCACACGGCACTATCAATTTTGGGTTGGAAGCAGACGAGACGAGCAGGCGACGAAGGAAGGACGTGATAGAACCGGCCTCTTGGGTGTGAGTGCAGATTACATCAACGACAGAGAGAAGGAGCGGAAGTTCAATGACCACTGTGCACAGTTGTGGAATGTAGTAGGTGATGTCCACGGCAAAGTCTTCAAAAGATATGGAGACGTTTTGTGGCGGTTCAAAGCTCCTGAGTCGGCGATCGGTACCGTTTACATTTGCAAATCAATATAACGTTTGGGGCAGGTGCGAACTAAGTGCCCTTCCAAAGGTACCGTATATGGTAGTAAGCAGATATAGCAGTGATGATTATTCTACCTAGTTTGAAGATCTACCTATATCACACCCCTATCCTAGCTGTGCAAGCGAGTGAGCACGCTACAACGCTTATCTGGCCTGTACATTTGTTTCATGTGTCAATTAATACAATTGATGTTGCTTCATCATTTGTAGGCTCATTGCAATTGCTAGCGATTCCCCGCAATTAAGCGGGGAATACTCATGTCTCCAAGTGACTGTTTTCCTCCCTGCAGTTTCATAATTTGTCATGCTTTTGTGAACAAATTCGCACCGCGCACATGGGAGACCCCAAGTGACGTCAGGTAAATGAATTGCCATAGACCAAAGATGGGTATTTGCTTGTGTATGAGGCGGTCCATGGAGATTATACAAAATTTGTCTCTTCTTTTTGTCGCCTGGATGTATCTCTCGGATACCTTGCCTTTCCATCTCAGCATTAAATGCTTCTTCGGCTTCAGCTGCGAAGGGCTCGAATTCCTTAATGTATGAGCATCGTGCAGGAAAGAATAGTTGTCGGATTTTCCGAGGAGGTGAGGGTCCCTTCTGACTTTCATGATTATATCTTTTTAGATAGCCTGGAACGTGATAATTGGTCGCCATTTCCAATTTCCCATTCGCAACCCGGAAGAAGATAGCGTATGCTGGTATCCATGTTTCTGGAATAGAGGCCATAATCTTTCTTAGTGCATTTTGGCAGGCTTCAAGGTACACAGAAGGCACAGTCTCTTGAATCGGAAGAAGACTCTGACATATTAGTTAGTTATAAGATGAGACAAATCATACAATTTTCATTACGATTTCCGCCAACGAGTGGGGTCCGATCGTCTGCCATGAGATGTCAACCCATTCATTGAGAATGTCTTGGATAGGCAAGACAGATGAAGTAAGTCGATCGACGACGTCGTTTTCGGTTGCAGGATACCTATACAATCCACATTCTGCCAAAAGCAGGGCTTGTCTGCAAAACTATCAATTAGTTGGCTTTAACAAAGATTCTTGTTGGTACCCAAACTTTCAACTTCTTGAGCTCCGGATTTCTTTCTGTGGAAGACTCTACTTCAGCACAAACGACTCCCATGACCGTGATTAATGCAGTTAGGTCAGCACGAAGAGTTTTTGGAATATTAATCTGAGGCTCATCGTCACGGAGGAATTTAAGTTCCCATTGTTTCGGCTAAATTTTTAGGTTGAGTTATTTGGAGGGTGATGTAGAAGAAGCATCTTCTAAGAAATAATCTCGAGGAAAGATCATCACTAGGAACGAGAAACTTACGATCTTATAGTCGCTAATGAGGCTCTTGATTGATGCGGGAAGATGCATTCAGTCGGAGATAGTCTGTACGTGAAAGTGACGATATAAATGTGAGAGAGATGATATTGGTTTCACGAGATAGATGTCACAGGTGCGGAAAGAAAATGAGGAAGTTTGTTTAGATATTTGTTTAGGTTTTGTCACCATGGCAACCTTTTCACAGCCACCACCAGCGCTTTCGGCTGGAATTCTGACCGTTGACTGTCCTCGAAGATCGGCGTCCAACTTCTTAGCAGTGACGCTGTCCGAAATGCAGAGCAAAAGCTCTGTACCTGAAGTCACTGTTTTCAGCGTTCGAGCCGCTGCATCGAGCGCACACGAAGCATGCCCAGGTTGAATGTCATTGACTTGAGTAAGTCGGAGTCCTGCATTGCAGCGTTCTGGGCCAACTCCAGGGGAGCATTACAAGTTGCTCCAGGAACGAAAGCAGGACAGTACACCGTCATATTTAAATGAAATAAGATCGACTCACTTTTGAAACTCCTTCCTTTAGGCCAGCTGAGGATCCATGGCAGCTACTGGGATACTGGTTGACCTCTCTCCGCACACTCCTACCCATGGTTCCCCTCTACACTACGACATAGAGTTACCATGGGCTCGCTTCCTCGATTCCGAGCTACAGATTACTCCGCTGATACAGAGCCCTGGTCGCACGTCTATCTTCTCTCCCCCCGTACTTCCAGCGCCGCACACCCCCTCTCCCCTCTCTCCTACATTAGAGGATGATGATACGCCGTCCAAAGTCCTCGCTCGGGAGTTTGCACATTTGACGCTGGACACTGTGGATAAAAGCTCTGGTGCTTCTCCCATCCATATCGCCTCTCCCTCCTTAGACAATGATACACCATCGAAAAGGCTCACTTGGGAGTTTTCTAAATTATCATTGTATGCTCCTAATCAACCGAAGGATGGCGCCGATATCTACGTCACCCCTACCAAATCAACTTCGATGGATCCTAGTTTAACTTCGAAAACCGTGTCTCCATCTTGTCTGTCCTCATTACTTGCCCGACTAACGTGATAGTATCCGACAGGATAAAACGCAATTCGAAATCCCCGTTGGGCAAGGACAGTCTAACTCCCCCAATAGCTTCCGAATCGATCGTCCGTGCCAAAACAGCTGAAGATTTTGATGAATCAGTCAGTGATTCAGTCTCAACGTTGTCATCAGACACTATTCCGCGCCAACCACTTCCAACACTCAGCAGACTTAGACCTGAACAGGAATCAGAATTTTTTGCTGAACTTTATAATGTGCTTGCTATTGGCTTCCGAATGTGGGAAGATCGTGTGGGGGGGGACAAGGCAGACAATTACAAGCTATTGCAATGGAACGATAGGATGATTAACCTTCCTGCCATACAGGAAAGGCATGTTGTCATGGGACGGCGTCAAGACGGTGGATTTTGGAGTGGGAATTTCATTCTCGCAGGAAGTGACTCTGTAGTAGTCCAGTTGGATACAACTATTGGATTACTTCCTGCTGTAGAAATCGGCTGGATCCGTGATTTTGAGTGCCGATATGGGGCAATGTTATTTTTTGCTAGAGATAAGAAGGTTTATTATATGGATACGGAGGGGGATTGTGGGGAAGATGAAGAAGGAAATGATATCTATTGGGGCCATGGACCGTACGACCTTAGAAATTTCGGAACCTCACATGAACTCAACCCTTAGGTCGATACCTCCATAGCTCTAAGTATCATCTATTTCTTGATCAATCACTCAGGTTTAGGTCATATTGCTTCATCTGAAGGTGAGCTCGATACAAAGAATCGGCTAGCGCTATCTAATGTAATACATACATGATATGCCAAATATCATAAAACATGCAAAGGTCCTAAAGATACACCGCAAGCTTTAGTAGAAAGCAGTGGAATAGTAACCAGAAGCAGATTCCGTACAATACCAAGCAATCTCCAAACAAAGATTTTTCTAAGCGAGATTCCGAGCAAGCCACAACTTGCTCCACAGTACACTTTTAGCTGATTTCTCTCAGACAAAGCCAGTTTGCAATCCTTGAATGGAGAAGTCTTGTTCAAATCGGTCACAACGATAGCTTAGTTTAGTCGGAGGCACGCTAAACGCTGGAAGGATCTAGAGATTATTGGCAATCGCGACTTCTGCCATAGCTATAGGGATTACTGACAGTAATATTCAGCATATGACGGTCTACGGTGAGATGGAATAATGCAAAGAGAGAGCTTACGGGAGAGGCATGGCATTTTGGGTTTCTTTGGCTGCTATCTCCCGAAAACAACCTCAGTTTTGACCACTGGGTTTTATGAAATCTCATTTCCGCACAGACCGTAAACAGACCAGGTAACCTAGTAACCCCTCACTCAATTCACAACAAACTCCACCACCACAACCGAAATTTTCCTTGCCGTCTTCAAAAGTTCGCAAAAAGTTTTTTCTTCTCGTTCTTCTTTTCAAGCATTTGTCGTTGAAAGGTTACCGAGGGCATTTTAGCGCTGCATTCTGCATTGATTCGTCAGGATCGTTTCGTTCCTCTCCAGCCACCGCCGCATAACGTAATCTTGCATAGCAACAAATAAACCAATTAGGAAAAAAGTCAACAAAGCCCCAGTCTCGTCATCCTTGCACTCGGTCAACAAACCCACAGTATCCCAGTAACCTCTTGTCAACTGAGTCAGAGAGTATGGACGCTTCAAAGTTTAAGTTACTCGAACAAGTTGGAAACGGATCTTTTGGAGTAGTGTTTAAAGCTGTCAATATCGAGACTGGAGAAGTTGTCGCGATTAAAGAGGTATTTTCGATTCTCAAGAAACTGGTCGATTGACGGTCTAGATTGATCTTGAAAGCGGAGATGATGATATTGCTGAAATACAACAGGAGATCACGGTGCTGAGCACTTGCGACAGTCCTCATATCACGAAGTATTATGGTACGCCTATCCGGTGAGACAAGACTGAACAGGTTTAGGAAGTTTCTTGAAAGGATATAAGTTATGGATAGGTATGAGACTGTCCTGAGCTTGGTTGACATGAACAGTTATGGAATTTCTAGCCGGTGGGTCATGTTTAGATCTGGTTTGTTCTCGACAAGGCCTTTGCTGACTGAAGATGAAACCTGGGCCGATGGAAGAAGCACACATCGCAATTGTCTGTCGAGAGATACTTGAAGGCCTAGTCTACTTACACAGGCAAGGGAAAGTATGGTTCTAGATTATCTCCTCTCTAATCATAGATCCACAGAGACATCAAAGCTGCAAACGTCCTACTCTCTTCCTCCGGTCAAGTCAAACTTGGTAATTTCTCCATCTTGAAGACGTCTGATGATAGCCGACTTTGGCGTCGCCGCTCAACTGGTGAGCAACAAATCCCGAAGAAACACATTCGTGGGAACGCCTGTAGTTCCCCATTCTGACTCAATCGACTAAATTAATAGTTCTGGATGGCCCCTGAAGTCATTAGACAATCAGGCTACGATTTCAAAGCCGATATCTGGTCCCTAGGAATCACCGCAATCGAACTAGCACGAGGGGAACCGCCATTATCGGAATATCATCCAATGCGAGTACTCCTACTCATTCCAAAAGCAGAACCGCCTATTTTAGAAGGCTCTTATTCCCGCGACTTCAAAGACTTTGTTGCGAAATGTCTAGTGAAGAATCCAAGGGACAGACCCACCGGTACACTTCCCCCCGGCAAATAGAGGAGACTGACAGTAGCACGCGAGCTATTGAAACATCGATTTATGAGAAATGCTGCACCGACTGAGACATTACGAGAATTGATTGAGAGGAGGGATGATTGGGAATCGAGACGAGGAGATCGATTGAACAAACAGGAGTTTTATAACCAGGAGACTGTGCGGACGATAGTAGGTAATGAGGATGATGATCCTTGGATTTTTGCTACTGTGAGACCTAGTAGCGCTAGTAGTGCAGCTACTTCTCAAAGTGACGCAGAGTCTAAGATGTAGGCTCTGAGACGGATCGATGTCAATACAACTGATAAGAATCGTACTGTTCGACCTCGTACCGCGTCGAAAGATCTGGTCACAACACCGACAAAGACCACTAAACGTCACGATCCAGCTGCAACGAGCCCCGACAAAGGAACCGTCAAAACAGTATCGCGTACCAAGCAGAGTCCTGAAAAGCAACCAAGAAGCCCAGAGAAACGCGCTTCTACTCCCCAAAAGTCTCCTGAGAAGTCAACCTTAGGGAGAAAATTCCAAGCCAACGTTATGCAGCCAGCTTTTGAACAGGTAATGCCCTCTTGGACGTTTTCTGATTATAGTTGCAACAGCAATTGAAGAAATCACCAGGAGAGATCGAAGCACTTCTACGACTTGAAAAGACATGGAAGAATCTAGATAGAATCGACTCTGATATTCCGCTACATCTCATCAAGACAACAATATCTATACTAGCTCGGTATCTTCGATTTGACGATTGGTGTTGACCCTAGTGATCCTGAAATGAGTAATTTCTTTCTCAAAGAGATCCTGGCTTCACAAACTGTAGAGAATAGTAATCTGGAGAAACTACGTGAATCGTATCGACAGAAGAGTCCTCTTGCAGAGCTCTTGTATGGTAGATGGATTGAGGGATTAAGAGAAAGATGGCCTGCAATCTAATAATCTCGAGACAAAAAATTTTGGCGGCAAAATTGTTTGGAGTTCTTCGTGGTTTTGGATTCAATGGCGTGCATGGGATATATCGGCATAGTATAATTATTTGAATGTCATTGTCCTTTAGTTGTTATTGCCTTTATCCCGTCCATTATGTTTCTAGAAGATGGGAGAGCCCATCTCAGGTTCCTCCGCAATTTAATTGCGGAAGTTTCCGACCCGACGCTTCCGAGTTTGTGGAGGGGAAGATCTTTCACCCCACGCTAATAGGCCCCGCAACTGCCCTCTAAATCCAGCAATTGCCGCGCCATTGACACTCATTATCATGGCTCCTCAACCTAGCTTGAACACAGAAGTCTATGCAGAAATTCATCCGGATAATTTCAAAGGCCAATTTAAAGGCAAATTGGTGATTATCACTGGAGCTGGAAGAGGAATTGGCCAACATATTGCGACTTCCTTCGCAAAAGCTGGTGCAACTCTCGCACTCCTGGATTTCGATGTTGAAAGGCAAGAGGAGACCAAGAAATTGTGTGAGGCTGAGGGAGTAGAAGTACATTTGTTCGGATGTGATGTAACCAAGTATGATCAATGTGTCAAGACTGTTGAGGCAATCAAGAAATTGGGGCAGATTGATATTTTGGTAAACAATGCTGGAGGAGGACCTATTCGAGGATTTACAAGTCAAAAGTTTGACGACTTTTGGGCTGGTGTGGAACAGAATTTCAAGGGAGCAATGATTATGATGCATCTTATACTTCCTCTTTTCAAGGCGCGCAAAGAGGGATGTATAATCAACATTGCTTCAAGGTATGTTTACTTTTGAAGGAGCTTATCTCTTTGTAGAGCTGGTACAGTGACGGGACCAATGTCCGTGCATTATTATTCCGGCAAAGCGGCGTTAATACGAGCCGTTGGGTGCATCCAAGCAGAACTCGATCTACAAGGTTACGATGATGTTCACCTCTACGCTCTGCATCCCGGTGGTTGCAAAACCGGCCTTCAAAGTAAGTCCATCTCTCGGCGGGTCTGACAATAGAACCTCTGGATCCCGACGTCGCTGCAGAATTCCCCGGAATTGCGGCTGTCTTTGAGGAATTTCAAAAGACTTTCAGGACGTCGCTTGATGTCCCTGGTCAGACGTGTGTCTATATCGCAACGGGAAAAGCCAAGAACGCACTGAAGGGAAGGTACTTTGACTGCGAACAGAATATCCAAACTGTCGTGGATCATGCCGATGAGATCCAGAAATACGATCTGTATGATCTCAAAGTGGAGTTTTTGGGTGGACTTCCTAATGACGGGGGAACTTCCAAGTTTCAAGTTGGAGATAAAGTCATCTAGATTTATGTGAATATTAGGTATTTGAAAATGGTATATTAAGAATTGTTCCCTTCCTCAACGTCCTTGAAGTCCAAAAATACTTTGAATGGCATCTTTGAAACATTGAACGTTATATTCTAGTAGACCGTGGTCTTCCATTGCTTTTATGGGTAGAATACAAATCAGTGCAAGGCATCTGCAGTCAGCATATACAAGACTAAGTGTATACTTGTTGATCTCGCGCAAATATAGTACAGTGTCGGGTTGCTCAGTGTTGAGCGTTGAGCTGCCACTTAGCTTCTTGTCTCCAGTTTCTTTCCGTATTCGCATGATCGAAGATGTTTCGCCTTCGTCGCTAGTCAGAAGATCAATATCCTTTCGATCGTACATCCTAAAATCAGCTTCGTTCGCTGCCGCAAGTACCCATAGATATCCGAAACATCGATTACAACGTCGATGAAGTCTGAACATATCTCATAACTCGGGATGTCCACGGGCGACCGATCTGTAGCTATATAGATCTTGCTTATGACATCGAATAAGAAAGCTTTGGCTATATCGGTTGTCTAATATAAGTTGGATAACGTCGCAGAAATACATCAACAAGATTGTTCAAAAGATCCTGTAGCGTATGCAGTTGTGGAATTAGCTTCTGAATGATCTTTGAGAAGGCTTCGAAAATGGAATGATCGAATATGGAAGTCATGTGGTATTCAATGGGGACATCCACAAGTCCAACATCAGCCAATTCGTCTCCGACACGCTGCTGTATATCTCGTTTGATGTCTACATTAACTATCATCGCCGTGAGAACAATACCTTGCTGGAAATCAGTTGTTAAGCTGTCGACTTTATGTATGAAGACTTCTAGATGAATAGACGGGTTCACTGCCAAAGCTCTGGTAATTGTGAAATGTAGCTTGCTCAGTGCTCCTTGATAGTCATCCTACAAACGTCAAGGCAATCCAAAGTCGAGGAATACCACAGCGTCGATAACGAATATCAAAGCTCCCATCTCGCCGAAGATGGAATCCAGATCGAACGTAGGATCGAAGAAATCTATTTGACCAGGAAAATCCCATACTTGGAAATCGATAAACGAACTCTCGTTAACCCAGTCTGCGTGCGTACTTACTTTATGTTGTCTTTCGTTATCTTGGTCGTTGACTCCAGAAATAAAGTGAGATTCGGCTGCATTTTGTGGAATACGACTCGCTGTATTGAGGACTTTCCACTCCTTCAACAGTTAGCCCTGGACTCAGGAGATAGAATGATACCGTCGGTTTCCGAGGAGAAGCAGCCGCGGTTTTGATCCATTCTCTATTATTGATTCGTCTGACATGCCTTCCAGCAGTGAAGTCAACTTGATGTTGATCGGTCTTCCACGAGCTTTGATGACAGCTGGCCGACGGCACCTAACCCAACTGACGCCAAAATATCGTGTGCAAAACTTCCTGATCTTCAAACTTTATTTGCTGTTGAAGCCAGGCAAACGAATTGGGTAAATGGGAAGCGCCGAGAGC
>Ga0335073_10000820_pt1 | contig 40726 bp, 31 predicted proteins | sample Lox_Sample_22_FD_207093 | JGI IMG/M metagenome (GOLD analysis project Ga0335073, IMG submission 207093) | Soil microbial communities from Loxahatchee National Wildlife Refuge, Florida, United States - Lox_Sample_2.2 | ecosystem: Environmental > Terrestrial > Soil > Wetlands | place: USA... | reverse complement strand
GCGAGCGCACCCTGGTCTTTCTGGCCGAAGACTTCACCGAGCTGATGCCGCTGACTCTGTCCAGCCTGTATCAGCCGCTCAGCAGCGTTGCGTAAATGCTCGCGTTTGCGGTTTACACCAGGGGTTTCTTTCCACGGGAGAAGCAACTTTCCCGCGCGCGTCTGGCCCTCTCCTCGGAACGGGACCATGCCCATATAGAAGACGCGCCGGCCGCACGCTGTGCTCCGGGTCCCGACGCCGGGTGCCCTGCATCGATCGGGGAGTTGCTGTATACAGGACAGCCGGTCAGGGGGAATGGGTGGGTTGGGACTCTGCAGAGATACCGCAGATGATGATGATGACCATGATGAAGATAGCCGGCATAGGGAAGATAGAAGAACCAGGGGATGGCTGGCGGATGGGTGTTGCCGGTGGCGGCTCATGGCTTTCTGTGGCGGGCGGCGCCCTAGAGGGATTCCAGTGTGGAATAAGAAGGGATCGGGGAGATCCGGCAGTTTAGGGATCTGGGGATCTGGGGTTAGGGGTAAGCAGTGGAAGAAGAATGGAGACAGGTAGGATGAATCTGGTTTACGCCGCCGGCCTTCGCTCTCCATCCAGCCCACTCTCAAAGTGCGGCTGCCGACTCAACGGCAATTGCGCCGACGAACATACACTCGCAAGCTCTTGCATACAGGGTTGCGGCGTCAAAACGCCGCCTCGCTAGATAATCGTCTGGCTGCGGGCCGAGCTAACTGACGTGATAAACGGGATTATCATGCCTTTCATGTGTACCGCAGCTTCCGCGTTGGACCTCATGGCGGATTTCGATCATCAGCGCCAATAGATGCCGCGTCTTCAGCTTCGCAGCTTTGGCATATTCGAATCTCCAGCGCGCAACTTCGCAACACGAACATGCCAGGGGCGCCTCAAGCTGGCGGTTCTCAATTCAGAACGATGTGCTCCCCGCGCAATTTTGCTGTGAGACGTGAGGGAATGTACGGGCGAATGTCACATATGTAAGTGAAGGCGGCTGCGGTTGTTCTCACATCCGCACACCGCCTCCAGATTCAGTTCTTAGAGTTGTGTTCGGCAGTAGCCGCAAACATACCTTGCAGGAGAAGTCATGCAGCGCACTCAAATCTCCATCGTCGCAAAATGTAATCCCATCAAGAACCGTCTCATCCAAGCGATGGACGCGCTCATACTCTCATGCCTTGTGCTGCTGCCTGCGGGCAAAACGCTGCAGGCCCAGGAAGCAAGCGCCAGTCCCTACCTAACCGCAAAGCTCAACTCGCTGAACCAGGTTCCTGCCGTGCTTGCGCCCAGCAGCGGCCGCTTTCTCGCCCGGATCAATGCCGATGACACGATCTCATTCTCGCTGACCTACGCGAACATGAGCAGCGCAGTCACACAGGCTCACATTCACTTTGGCGCGAGCCGCACCAACGGTGGCGTAGCCGTATTCCTCTGCGGTGGTAAAAAGCCAGCATGTCCGGTCTGGGGGACCGTCACCGGTGTCATTACGGCCGCGGACGTGAGCAGACTGCCGGTCAATAACGGCGATTCTGTCATCCCGCAGGGGCTTACCCCGGGCGACCTGGGTGGCCTACTTGAGGCGATTCGCGCCGGCGATACCTACGTCAATGTCCACACGGCTAATTTCCCGAGCGGAGAGCTGCGTGGTCAGATCGAAGCTGCAGGGCAAAGCGCCGCCCACTAACCTCAGGTGATGCGAGGGCGCTCAGCGGCTCGATCTCGCATCCCGATACGCCTGTCGATCCCTCCAGCCGCAATCCGGGGCGGCGTAAAAAACCGCCCCGCGATCTCGACAGGAACTTTACTATTTCGCTACTTACAGGTGAGAACAAACTTCAGGTTCGAGCCTGAATGAGTACCCATTTTGAAAATACTGGTGCCGCCGTTATTGGGCGGTTGCCCATTCTTGCTGGTAATGATTCGCGAGGTCTGCCAGTTGGTTTGGGAGGGATCACCTCGCCGATGCACGCAAGTTACATCCCATAACGGATCTTCATTAGGCTGAAGGACGCTCCAGCTCTTGCATACCGGACGCCATCGTGTGCCATTGTTGCCGACAGCCACCCAAACGAAGAAAAGGTAAGGATCCGGCGAAGCTGCATAGGCATCTCCCGCCAGATCGATCTTGTATTCCCCAGGTTTGATGGTTGTGCACGAGGCACTTCGTATCGTTACTCGTGGAGGCGCCGTGGTGGTTGGAGTCGCCGCGGCTTTAACGGCGGTGTCGGTCTTGCCGGTGGCTTTTCCAAGAGCTGCGCTCGACACCGGCGGATTTTTCGCTTTGGTTGTGCTCGCCGCCGTGTTGGTTGCATTTGTGTTTTGCTTCGTCTGCGCCTGCCGCGCGGCCGATCTCTCATTTGCGGCGTTGCCGGACGAAGGCGCGGCAGATGGAACAAGATCAGACACCACCAAGTCGATTTTGGTTCCGCTCGCAACCGTCTGGCCCGGGCCAGGGTGCTCCTCCAGAACAATATCCGGAGCTACATCGGCACGCGGTTGCCGCTCGACATTGCCGACGGCCAGTTTGTGCTGACTGAGGGTTTGCCGCGCCGCCTCGAGAGGCTGACCGGTTACGGTCGGAACCTCGATTAAAGAAGACGGCTTGGCGATGATCAGATCGACAGCCGTGCCCGATCGTACGCGCTCGCCCGAAGGAGGGTACTGGCTGATCACGACATCGGGTTCCCTGGCGGTATCTTCACGAGCGGTCGTGTTGCCGACATGGAGGTGTGAACTCTGCAGCTGCTGCGTAGCCTGGGCCAGTTTGCGGCCGCGCACATCCGGCACCGTTTCCTGCTTTGGGGAGGCCAGATAGATTATGCCGCTCGCAGCTACAACGACACAGATTCCGATAATGGTTGTTAAGAACCAGCGGCGACGGTTATCCGCAGCCTCAGCATCCGGTAATTGGTGGGAGTTGTTGTCATTCACCACGACGACAAACCTTGGTTTACGCTACGACCAGACCAGCCGCCCACAGGTCGCATCGCGCACACTTTGTCGCAAGGTCTTCCTTCGCAAGAGATCCGATGCGGCCTTTCAAGTATGCAAGAGAAAGTCGTACTCGTCCAACGCTGGTTTCCGTGAGGATAGGGCGAGCCGGCTTCAGCAGGCGTAGCCTTTCTGTTACGATTTGTCGGATGCTTTGCCTATGAAGCTTCTTCTCAAATTCAACGTCGTCCTGATACTGGTCTTTGGAACGGGTATTGGTATAGCAGCCTACATTTCCCGCAACTTCCTGGAGCGGAGCGCCCGCGAGCAAGTCTTGCAGCAAGCGCGTTTGATGATCGGCGCCGCCAGCGGAATGCGGACCTATACTGCGGCGCAAGTGGGCCCGCTATTGGAGGCCCATCAAAAGAACATCAAGACCTTTCTTCCGCAGACGATTCCATTCTTTGCCGCTACGGAAGTATTCGATTACCTGCGATCCAGCTATCCGGATTACGCCTATAAAGAGGCGACGCTGAACCCCACCAATCTTCGCGACCGAGCGGTGGATTGGGAGGCCGACATCATTGAGAATTTCCGAAATCATCCCAAACTGCAAGAGGATTCCGGTGAGCGCGCCGGGCCCGATGGACGTTCTCTATTTCTGGCTCATCCGATCGTGGTCGAAGCCGGATGTCTGCAATGCCACAGCTCGCCGGAGACCGCTCCCCCAGCCATGGTTAAGATCTACGGTATGAATAACGGTTTCGGGTGGAAGCTGGGCGATACCGTGGGCGCTCAGATTGTCTCCGTCCCTATGTCGGTGCCTCTGGCAATTGCTGACCAGGCCTTTCGCAATCTGATCATTTACCTTGGCGGTGTCGCATTGCTGACCCTGATTCTGCTGGATCTGGCGATGATCGTCGTGGTTATCCGTCCAGTGAGCCGGCTGGCCGCAACCGCCGATCGGATCAGCAGCGGCGATTTCAATGCGCCGGAAATTCCGGTCAAAGGATCAGACGAGATTTCTGACCTCGCGCGCTCGTTCAACCGTATGTACTTGAGCATGGTGAAAGCGATTCGCATGCTCGAGTCCTGAGCGCGTTTCAGAGGGGAAGCGATTTGAGGAATGCCTGACGATCTTTCGGCGAGGGAATCTCAGCCGCCAGAGTTTCGTAGAGCGCCTGGCGCGAGGGGGCAATCTTGGCGGCGCGATGGACAATTACCTTAGCCATCGGACCAATATAGGCAGCCAGGCTTTTCCTGAGGATTTCAAGTAAGGCAGGATCGAAAGATCCGGAGCTTCCGGATTCAAATCCTTGCCTGAATGCTAAGCCGCTCACGGGCGTCGTGGTGTAAGCAGCGGCCGGCTCTGTTGCGGCGGGGGGCGTCTCTGGGTAGATTCTGCGCAAGGCAGCGCGAAACTGGTCCGCGGTCTGAAAACGGTTCTCCGGCGCTTTTTCCAGGGATCGTTGAATCAGCGCCGAGAATTCTGCGGAAATATGTGGCGCCAGCTCAATAGGTGGCAAAGGCCGTTGCTCGAGATGGGCCTTTATTACGGAGAACAAACTGTCGCCTTGAATGGGCCGGCGCCCGGTCACGACTTCATAAAGCGTCACGCCCGCTGAGTAAATGTCGGAACGCGCATCCAAAGGCGCGGCATTTACCTGCTCGGGTGACATGTAGTAAAGCGAGCCCAGTGCTGTACCTGCGGCTGTGAGTCGTGGGTCCCCGGCTCGGCTCGCGATGCCAAAATCAGTTAGCTTAATTCCGCCATCGTTACGCACCAGAATGTTGGAGGGTTTTACGTCGCGATGGACCACGCCATGCTGATGCGCATAGCTCAAAGCACAAAGGACCTGTGTGATGTAGCGAACTCCAAGCGCAACGTCAATCCTTCGCGATTGCAGTATCCGCTCCAGTGAGCTGCCCTCCACATACTCCATGATCATCAACATCTGGTCGCCGACCCGCAAGGCGGTACGCAGTTCGGCAATGTTCGGGTGATCCAGGCTGGCAACCAGCCTGATTTCTCGCATGAAGCGCTCGGCGATCTCCGGCGTGGCCTCAACTTCCGCCAGTAGAACTTTCATTGCTTCAATGCGGTGGGAGATGGTATTACGGACTTTGAAGACCTTGCCCATGCCGCCACGGCCCAGCAGTTCCAGGACCTCATAATCGCCAATGGTCTGGCCAACTTCCGGCTTAATTGGAGGGGAAGACATAAAAACTTGTGCTAGCATACTCAAACCGTGGTCAAAAGTCATTGATTGCGGTCGTCCCTCTCGACGCTCGCGTCACCAGTCAGGCAGTACTCGCCCATGGTCAATTCCACATGCGTTTCACGCTGCATGCCGCAGGTAAAAGTGACGTAGGTCTGGTTCGCCAAAACAACGAAGACAACTTTGGTTTCGATACCCGACGCGGCATTTTCGTGGTCTGCGACGGCATGGGCGGAGAGGCGGCCGGTGAGCGCGCCAGCAAAATCGCAGTCGACACCGTCTTGGAATATTTCTGTCAGCCGCGGAAGGAACGGCATCATCAGCTTCTGGGTAGAACGTTCGAGGGCGTTTCAGCACGAGCCAATGCTCTGGGCCGAGCTTTGCAATTAGCAAATCAAATGATTCTTCAGGAGGCGGCACAAAATCGTTCCCAGGCTGGAATGGGATCCACGATCGTCGCTGTCGCAATTGAGGGAAACTATTTTTCGATTGCGAACGTAGGCGACAGCCGCATCTACTTGATCCGTGCAGGCAGTATCCAACAACTGACAGATGACCATTCGCTGGTGATGGAGCAAGTCCGGCGGGGACTATTACCGGCTGAGCAGGCGGAGCAATTCAGCATGAAGAACGTGATCCTTCGGGCATTGGGGTCGGATGAAAGCGTTGAACCGGATCTGGTTGATCATGAGTTGCTAGCCAATGACTTGCTTCTGCTATGCAGTGACGGCATGACGAGGCAGGTCAATGACGACACGATTTTGGCGATTGTCAGTTCCGCTAAGAATCTCTCGCAAATCTGTGATGACTTGATTCAGGCAGCGAAGGATGCCGCTAGCGATGACAATATCACCTGCCTCATGGTGAAGGCACTTGAGCCGAGTTGGCGTGATCGGCTGATCGGCAGAGCACATCAAAGTCAAAAGTCTCTTTAGCCCAGCGTCAGCGGGCAATCTGCGACACACAGTGCAGTCCCGAGAAAGCTCCCGGTCGAAGCGGATTGGCTCCATTCACCTGTAGCTGATAGCTGTACGATTTGGGTTTTCCATTGGGGAGCATGATGGGACGACCATTGCTCTGCAACACCCAGTCCAGATCAGTGGTAGACCCGGAGTTCTGCGCGTGAGCATCCGCAACGAAGCGAAATACCGCCCAAGGTCCGGTGTAACTGGCGAGAATATCTCCACCCTTGGTCGTAACCTGAACGTTTTCCGAGCCGGTCCAGTTGAAGGTCTTGGCCTGACCCGTGCCTGATAGCGTCTCATTCCCAATTTGCAGTATGAGGCCCTCCACGTTGCCCGGCATCTGCTTCAGGGTATAGGTGAACCGCGGAGGAGGACTTCCCGATGGGAAAAAAGCTGAAGTCAAATCAGCAGTACGGTTGAAAAAGCTGACGAATGCGGGCGAAAGATGGACGGTGCCTGCACTGTTCTCCACATAGTGGGAACCGTCTTTGACGAGGAACGTCTTCAGCTTGCTGTCGTAGAAGCTCCATAGTGTTCCCGAGCCGGGAGCGAACATCTGGTTGAACTGGGCTAACGACAAATCGTTCGTTGCCGCCGGGTTGAGGGGGTATGAATTTGCCAGGGCGGAGAACTGACTGCAAAACTGGCGTCCGCCGCCGTTCAATGCGTCGCGCGGGCCCATTCGAATGAGTGCGTCGGCGTGTTGGATAGGGGCATCCAGTAGATTCTGTGTAACGGTTTCGATGTGGAAGTCCGGATCGACGCGAAACTGCTGCGCCATCGCTCCGACTGCTTTGTCTCCCTCCGTTGCGGCTTCCAGCGTCTGATTGACAAGATTCGTGTCGGAGGTTCCGGTCGGACTGTTTGCCAACAACGCAATCGCCGATTGCAAACTGGTCAGGGCCGAGACGTATTGCTGATTGCCGGCTTGAATGTATTTGTCTGGCGGACCCGGTGGCTGCACGCTCCTCACCGGTTGGAACGCATCCTCGATCTCCGGCAGGTTCACATCCGTGTTATGTGAAACGAACCAGAATAGCTCCAACAAAGGGGAACTGGGACTGGACAACCTTCCGAGTTTGCTCTGTGCATCCTGCAGGCTGGTGTAACCGATTACGCTGCTGGTTTTCAGCACGTTGCGCCATTCATTCACAAAGTCCTTGTAGTAACGGCTCGCCAATTCCTGCTGTAAATGGGAAGCATCAAGCGACTGCGAGGTATTTTTCCCCAGCACCCATTCTTCATTCGTGAGGTATTTGGACGGTTGTCCCAGCGCCGATTGCATGAAGCTGAAGCCGCCCTTGGTAAACGCACCCTTCACTTCGTACCTGCTGGCAACCACGCCGGACGTGTCCTTGAAATCGCGATTAAAGCTCACAGAGGGATTGTTCCTGCCCGCCTCGTCCAGCAGCGGCAGGTAATAGCGATCGATTCCCGCGAACTGCGAAAGGTATGATCGAGCACGGCTGATCGCACTCGCGTCGTTGTCGGAAGAAAAAGGGTTTTGAGAAGTGAGCTCGCGAGCATAAAAGTCAAACTGGCGTTTCGCCAAGTCGGACTGCTGAGGATCGACCTCGCGACCTCCCGACCAGTAGCTCATCAACACCGGGGAAAGAAACGGCTCAGTGCTGTGTTCGTGATGGGAAGTCGTGATCAGGTATGCCTTCAACGCGCTGTAGGTCTTTTCGTATGAGTCCTTCGGTCCGGGCGAATTAGGGAGACTCCGCAGCCAGGCAAGAATCTGATCCTGGGTAGCGCCGAACATCATCTGGTGAAACCGGGCAAAATATATTTGCCGGGCTTGAGGATACAGGCGGTCCCCCGTAAAAAGACCCCAGCGCAAGTGCAGCGGAGCTCCCTCCGACTGGTAGTGAGACAAAGTTTCAACCTGCTGGCGTAGACCATCCAGCCGGCGCAAATCCTCCAGCGAAGCTAATTGTCCTGAAGCCAAATGATTGAATGGCACCTGGCTGGCGGCTTCAGCCAAGTCGTGCTCTAATTCGCGATTGCCGATGTACGAAACGGTAAACCCGATGATCAGTACGAGGCACACAGCCGCAGCCGCAATCAGAGCAGCCCGCCGCAACAGACTGACTTTGGAACTGAACCCGCTAGCCGTGAGGGCGACTTTGTCCTTCAGGATGACATCGTTAAACAGGCGCGGTAAAAAAACCCATTGCGGCACCTTGCGCGATCCCGCGACCGGCGCGGCAATCGCGGCCTGTCTCATCTGAGCGGCGTTAAAAATCTGGGTAGCCCCGGCCTCGGGGGCGGCTTGCGCTGCCGCGGCCTCCACCGCTGCAGGTGCGACATCACTAATGACGACCGGCCGCACGCCGGAAAAGTAGAATCCACGCAGAAAAGGATTAGCCTGGAGCTGACTTGGTCTAGCCAAATCGACGAGAAACTGCACCAGCAGGCCGCGAATCTTTCGCAGTTCGCGAGGAAACTCGTAGATGCCAGGAAGCTTTTCTGCGTCACCCTCACGTGCAAGGAAATCCAGCCGCTTCTCAGCGAGCGAGTAGAACAATTCGTCAAAGGCTTTGGTGAGGCGCTTGCTCTCTTCCTCAGCGTATACTCCGGTCCGATGTTGTGCTCGCGCCGGTAGGGTTGCGCCTACAACCTCGCTCACTTCTTCCTTTGATAGTTGACGGCAGTAGTCTCCAAAAGCCGGAATGCGATCCAACTTGGTGAAGAGAACATAGACGGGCAAATTGATGCCCATCTGCCGCGAAACATCTTGGAGCCGGGCGCCCAGTTGTTTCGCAGCGTTCGCTGTAGCTTCGCTGGCTCCGGGTCGAAGAAAGTTCTCGCAGGGAAAGCAGACGATAGCCGCCCGCGGCGATTGCTGTCCCTTTGACAGCACGGCGGAAAGCTGCCCGGGCTGCAGCAGCCTGAGCAGCCGCAACCAGCGTCCTGGTTGAGAAACCAGATCGCCGCCAACATCGACAAACACAGCAGCATGGGTGTACCAGAGATTGGCCGTGCGTGTCGGCTGAACACGCTTTTCCTGATACGCCTGACCAGCCAGCAGCTCAGGCTCCAATCCGGAGTTGACAATCGAGCTGGTCTTGATAGAACCAGGCTCGCCGAGTACAAAAATCAATGGCAGCTTGCCTAAGCTCGCCGAGCTTCCCAGGCTGGAGTTGCGCAGCCGTCTGGTCGCCTCGTGCACCAGAAGATCAAGCTCATCATTGGCACCTGCCCCACCCCCCGCGGCGCCACCTTCACCATTGTCTTTCGAGCGCCGATAGAACCACAACACGCTGGCAGCAGCGATCAATCCGACCAGGGCCAGTGCTCCGCGCAATATCCACAAATCGGAACCACTCAATTTCAGCCACGAACCGAGAAACCAGACCAGGATCAGGTAAATGAGCAGGCCTGCACCGGTCGCGAGGTAAACCACCATCGTTACTTTCTAGCTCCTGAGTGGCGTCAGCAGTGCAGTCAACTCGGGAACCCCCGTGTTGAGTGCGAATTTGAAGATTACGAACAGGAGGATCGCACCGATCAATGCCGCAACCACTGCGATTGAAAGCTTGCGGATTAGCGGGTCAGTTCGGTTAAACCAAACGGCATCAGTGGGCAGTCCGCCGCGAGGCGACAACGGCGATGGTCCGCGCACGCGTTGAATCTTCTCTTTAACCATCGCCATGATCGCAATCAGATCGCCCCGCCCGCCGGCGGCATACTTGCCCTGAAATCCCAGCAGTAAGCAGAGATCGAACACTTCCAGGAGGTCGGCCGCTTCCGGAGAATCGGGCCGGCCTAGTATTTTCTGGAGCTCCTGGAAAACTACCTCGCCCGCCAATTGATGTCCGAATAATTCTGCTTGCAGCGGCAGTCGGGGCCATTCGGCAAAAGCAGGGTTGCGGGATGTGAGCACCGATTCATCCAGAAATCCAACGATGACGAAAATCGCGCGATTCACATCGTCCGGCTTGTATCCACGTGAAACCGCTTCCTGCTCAGCAGAACGCAGGGCCTGCTTGATCTGACTGCGAAATGCATCGGCGTTGGGGACGTCCTGCCGGCGGAATCGCAGCCGTACGATCGCCGCGAAAACCTCTTGGAAACACAACGCTAGGTTCCAGACGCGGCGATCCATGGAACTGGCACCGCGATAGCTGCCGAGCGGCTCAATATGGGCAGTGGAGGACATGAATTCTCAATCCTGGAGAAGCACCACCAACTCCAGTTGCGGCGACGGCAGCTCTCCCGGAACATAGACCCCGGCCGATTTGGTTTGCATAAGGTGCTCCCAACATGGTCCGGACCGGTCTATGAAAAAGTACTGGAACTCAACTTTGGCCGCGATCGCAGCGGGAGGCACCGGCACATGCGTCAGCCTCAGCCCGGGTAGTGCCCGCTTGACTAACTCCGGAACAAACTTCTCCGAACACACTTTGACGAACTGTTGCGTCTTGGCGATCAGGTCCGCCTCTCCCATGTTGGCGTGAATACCCAGAACCCAGCGCGCATTAGCAAAACAGCGTTCGTCTTTGATCTTGCCGACGTAAAAATAACGCTCACCTTCCCGCAGTGGAATCGTGATCGCCTGCGATGGAACAACGATCTCCAGATGACGCCGAATGTGGTCATCGAGCTGCTGGAAACAGCCGTCCAACTGATTGTGATCGTAAGCCGGCAGACCGCTGGGATCCACATCGAGGCCAAAAGTACACAGCGCTCCGCCTAGGCGAAGCATCTCGCGGAACAACTCTTCAGGATGACCATGTTTGGAGAGCAGCAAGTGCCGCAACGGCGTGAGGCTGGAGTTGATTGCGTGCAAGAACCAGAATCGAGCAACGCTCTGCGATGAGAGACCGACCCTGAACTTCCCCTCGCTGGAGGGCTGGTCCTGAGAAACGACCGCACTCTTCTCTTCCAGAATCTGAACCAACCGGGAAAGCAGATCCAGCAGCCGATCGCTAGCACTTATCTTCAGGCAAGGAGGGATAAAGGTGGCATCGAACGCAAAGTGACCGGAACCGTCCCGAACGATGCGGGCAATCGGGAGCGTCAGGAGATCTTCGCTGCTCTCGCCGTCGAAAACCAGGCGAATGTTCTTGCGGCCCAATCTGACTGGTTTGGGATCACGGCCCGTACTCTCATCGAGAAGCTCCTGCAGATATCCGGAGTACCGGATGCGACTCCCATTGGCGGGCTCCAAGTCAACATTACGACCGTCCGCCGAATCTCGCGTAATGCCCAGTCTGACCGTCAGGTGGTTGGCGGTGGGGGAAAACGCGTCGCCGATGTTGCGCTGTGCCGGGAGGGCATCGCACTCCGGCATGTCGAAAGCCAGCCCGTCTTCAAAGAGACCGCGAGCATGTACCACCAGGACAGTACCATTGCGCAGCGCATCGGCGTCCACCTGGCAGGCGGCGACTCCGTAAGCGTCATCCCAAAGATTCGCGGTTACGAAGTGCGTGGCATCTTCAAAGTAATGGCTTTGCGCTTGGAAGTGCTGCGGTCCCAAGTACATGCCTTCCGACCAGACAACTTTAGACAAGAGCTTCATTGCAGGAGCGGTAGAGTTACAACCGTCAGTTTCTTGCGACGCCCAGTTTATAAATCACGACGGCTTTCCATCGCAGAAAAAATGTGAGCTTCCGACGCCGAGGACTGCTCGCTCGTGACTACAGGGCGCCTTACCGCATGTGAGCAACTCTATCACGAACTGAAGTGAGTCCCAGCGCGCATTGGCACTGCTTTACTGTCAACTTTGAGGGGTGTAAGCTCCGAAAAGGAGCCGCCGCCGCGCCGGTCAGCAACTTTTGCCACCTTGCGCCGCATTCCTCGGGAAAATGACGTCTATCAGCGAATACCAGTTGCTCGAGCCGATTACGCGCGGCTCCCTGGAAGTTTTTGTAGCGGAGGAAAGACGGACTGGCCTGCGCCGACTGGTGTACCTCACTTCCTTGGAAGATGCCAGCCCGCAGCCGAGCACTCGTGACATCCTCAAGCGAGTCCGTGAGCTGGGGCCGGAACCGGTAGGCGTCATTGTCGATGCGGGCACCGATCCGGTCGAGGCTTGTATTTACCTGGTGACCAGCTTCCCTTCCGATCCCTTGGCCGTGCAGACCTGGGTGCGGGAATATTACGCTTTCTCAACCGGGAAATCCGGCCAGTCGCCTGCGGCTTCGGCTCCCGCGCTAACTCGCGACGTGACAACTAGCCAGAGCTCTGCGTCGTCGACAGAATCGGGAGCACGGTCGACAGCGGCTGGGGGCCAGCCGACCAGAAGCGGCGTTATCGGGGCGAGCGATTCAGCGGGAACGATTGGCAAGGCAGAAGCAACTCCGCAAGTCGATCCGACGATGCCTATAGCGGATGCTGGCGCAGCGTCTGTAGCCAATGCCTCATGGCAAACAACGCCAGAAGATGCATCCCGACAGGGCTCAGTGAGCGATCTCCATAAGCCGGAGCCCTCTTCAACTTTAAGAATTACCGGGTCAGTGACGGAACAGAGGTTCTCCGGCCCTGGTTCGCCACCGCCGACTGCTCAAGAGTGCCTGGATCACAAGACCGGGGAGTTTACCAAGTTCTTTCGGGGCAACTCGAGCCAAGCGCCTGACCACGCGGGCTTGAGTGCGATTGACCACGCGCCAATGCCCGCAAACCAAGGTCCGGGCGAATTTACCCGGATGTTTGGCTCCGAGTCACAGTCCGGGCCCAGAGCGGACACGCCTGAAGTTCGGGACGCCGTGACGCCAAACTTCAATAATCCCTCGCCGTCTCGAAATACCGACCTTTTTTCAAGTTCTTCCGAGGCCGCCTTGGTTTCGAGCGAACCTGTGAAAGAGAAGCCCGCGTGGGGCGGTGATTTCAGCTCGCCTAAAATCGACGTAACGCCGCCGCGCATTGCTCAGACCAGTTCGGTTAAAGACACCCCGAAGCCTATATGGGAGGAGATTAGTCAGACAGGCGGCGTAAGTCAGTTATTTCCATCCACAGCCAAACAGCGGGTTGCCGATCAGCCTGCCACTGCGGCGGGGCCAAGCGAGTTTACTCAAATCATTTCCGGAGGATTACACGAGGCGCCATCTACGGTCGCCGAAAACATCTCTTCGTTCTCAACGCCTGCGCCTGTGGTCTTATCGCAGGCGCCGGCTCCACTGGCCGCGGCGGTTCCCCAAGTACCAGTCGTTCCTCAGCCATCCCCCCAGCCTGTGGCATCCCAGGCGCCGGCCGGGTTTCAGCTACCGGTGCCGCAAGCAATCCCCCAGCCAGCCGCGCCCGCGAAGCCCACACTGCCGCAGGCTCCGCCGCGAAAAATGGCCTCTTACCTTCCGATGATTATTATTCTGAACGTCCTGCTAATAACCGCGATTGCCATCGTGCTTTATTTCCTTCTGAAACCGCGGTAGCCGACTGTATCGTCCAATACGCCCTATGATCTGGGGCGCTTAGCTTTCCGGTAAGAGGATCAACAGCTCAAGTTGGGGATTGGGAAAATCTCCGGGAACGTAGGCAGCGAAATTTCGTGCGCGTCCCACTGCTTCCCACGCCGGACCCGATTGGTTCAGACTGAAGTATTGGTAATGGAGCTTCACTGGAATTCCGCCGGGCGGGTTAGAAAGATGTGTTAACTGAATGCCGGGCAGTGCTTGCTTCACCAGATGGTCAATGTGTGAGCCCGAACAGGTCTTTACCAGCTGTGGCACCTTTCGAATCAGTTCCTCTTCCTTTACGTCGGCCGAGACGGCGAGGAACATGCGCGTGTTTGTCAGGTACCTCTCCTCGTTGATGGCGGTTGCGTAAATCGAATTGCGGACCTTCTTCAGCGCCAGGGAAACCAGGTTCGTCGGTACGACGGTTTCCAGCAGAGTTCGAAGTGTTTCATCCAATTCCGCGAAAATGGGACCGATCTGGTCATGGTCGTAAATCGGCAGATCGCTGGGACGAATCTTCTGTGAAAAGGTGGTTAACGACCCGGCCAGGCCGGTCATGGCGGCGTAGAGTTCCTCGGGATGCGCTCGTTGCGTTTCGAAAATATGCTTGAATAGCGGAAAGTGCGAGTTGATGCTATAGAGGAGCCAGAAGTCAGCAATGTCCGCGGCGGTGAAATCGGCCAGACTCTGGTTCTTCTGCCGGCGCATGGCGGACAATTCGGCGCCTCGTGCCGACAAAATTTCGACCAGACCTCGCAGCATTCCCAGGATGTGCTCGTTGTCGCCGATATTGAGCAGGGGCGGGACAAGTCGTGGATTCAGACGGAAGGTTCCCGCGTCGGTTCTTTCGATGTTGGCCATTCGCAGCGCGGAGTTCCCTTGCAGGCTCTCACCCGCGGCCAACACACGAAAATTCTTGCGTGCTACCTGCACCGGCTTCTCGCGATTACCCGTATTCTCGTCGCGAAAAGGTATCACCTCTGCGCGGTAGCGGGTGTTGGCATCACGTGAACTGAGCGAAACGTTGAGCCCCTTCGGTCGGTAATCAGGAACCGTGAGATACACATCAACCGAAGTGATGCCGGGCTCAAAATATTCTGCGATCGATTTGGAGGGTGGCGCCGGATCGGCTTCGGGGATATCGAACAGGAGACCATCTGGAAAAATGCCGGCTGCACGCGCGACCACCACCTGACCCTCGCTCAGCCGCTCCTGATCGATTTGCAGTTCAGCAAAGCCCCAGCCGCAGAACTTTAATGCTTGCAGGCGGAAGCTGAGCGAATCCTCAACAAAACGGTCCTGCGCCTGCAGGTGTTGAGGAGTCAGGAACGTGCCCTTGGACCAGATGACTGGCTGGAGCTGTCTCATAGAGAAATCGCCTGCTCACGATAGCAGTTCTATCGCAGCGAATCAAAGAACGAAGCTCTGCCACCGGGAGATCAGCCTATGCACCTGGCAGGTCTTTCAGGTCTTTGAGATCGCTCAGTGGGCTGACAGTGGAGAAGATCTTGCTTATCGAACTGAAAACTCCGCCGGTCGTGCCTTTCGGCCGCTTGGGCAGACCACTGATCTCCCAGGGAGACTTCTCGACCAACTCGGTTGCCGAGCTATAGATCTCATCGAAAGCGTGCTTCTTCATGTTTTCGATATAGTCCATCCATCCCGGCGTGCCGAAGGACTCGATGGGGATCATATCGCTTAGGGTAGCGCTAATCAGCAGATAGCAACCCATCAGGGGATAGGTGCGGAAAAGCCGGATATCGAGTTCGCCCGCAGCCAGAGCTTTGTTGATCGCTTTGGTCGATCTCCATTCCATTCCCAGTAAGTACAAATTGTGAGCAAACTCGGCTAAGGCATTGGCTGCACCGACAACGGGACCACTGATCGCGCCTCCGTCAACAAATGCCAGCCCAGTCTTTAATGCGAACGAAGTAGTGGCGCGAGTCGCGCTGATAGCTTCATTCTTGGTCTCGTCCTTAAGACAAACTTGCAACGCGTTGAACGCGAGGGTAGGCGCGCCGGTGTCAATCGTGTATTGCCGTTCAGCGATGTTGTGCTGCTTATAGAGACCGGAACCGACCTTGGCCCACTCAGTAAAGAGATCGTAGCCATCTTTAATGTGTCCCACGACAGGCGGGATGCTGACCGCAGCCTGTTCCAGAAGGCTCAAGATCAAACCAGCCAGGCTTCCGAGCTGCTCGATACCTTCGACACCGAAATAGGCCTTGACCATCTCCATCATCTTTTTCTTCACGGTCTCCGAGGCTGATGGTCCGGCGGCAGCGGGAGCGTTCTTGCCAATCGATTTCAAATAGGCGACTCCCTTTCCGGCGGTTTCCTTTACCTCATCAGCAGACTTCTTCAGTTGCTCTTTTAGCTTGGCCGCCTTGAAAGTGACCTCTTTGTCCTCAAAGATCGTTGCGATGACTTTCTTCCGTTCTTTCGCAACGAATTGCAGCGCCATCAGCTCCTGCATGGTGAAGTGCGTGATCTGATAGGTGCGGTAGTCGGCAGACTTGTCTAGTTCAACATTGAGGCGAGTGACGGCGCCGGTACGATTCCGTAAACTCTTGTCCCAGGTAGGGCCCTCGCTGCGCTTCCAGTCCTCGAACGCGTTCCTGATCCGCCAGATGTCGTTGGAATTCTTGGTTCTTTCGTATTGCAGGATCGCCTCATCGACCACCTTCAACTTGGCGCTGCGCGGTTTAGTGAAGCCGCCGGCCGTGTCCTGCATCCATTGCCAGTGCGAGGGAATCGCCATAACTGCCTCCCACACAAATATGCGTCAAACAGCCGACAGTTCCCTCATTGCTGTCCAATAAGGGCGAACTTTATTCCGGAGCCGTGTCAACAGGAGTTCAAGCCAGCAAGCCGCTTGCTTTCAGCTGGCTCTCGGTTCGTTCTATGCTGGGGATTAAGACCACACCCTCCGATCGAGCTCGTCCCGCCCACCGGCAAGCGACATCCTCGCTGAGCCCGATTCCTATGAGGAACTGAACCAAGTCGTCGTGATTGCCCAAACGGACGGGATGAGAATTGATTGTGCCGGCGTAAGGTGTAAAAACTACTTCGAAATATGTCCGTGCCTGGCCGGAACCACGGCTGGTGGTGATTCGGAGATTGCCCACCAGTTTCAGCATCCTTCCACCTTTGTCACGATGATTCGGCCGTTACCAAGCGGCTTTCATCCTTCAGGCGCAAGTCATTATGCGAGCAGCAGCAAGGCACGTCAAGCGGCTATGCGGTGACGAAACCGCGATCAATCAGCATGCGGACCATTAGAATGCATTCGTTGGTTACCTTCTCGGAGGGCACATCGGCCTGGGTTGCAAATTCCCCAATGATCTCAGCAAGAGTTCTGCTCCCGCTGCAAGCGCTAAGGAACTCCGCCACTAACGGCTGCACCGCGCTTTTGCATGGCAGTCCCTTACTCAGGCGCAGGCTAGCCGACGATAGTTGCCATTTCCCGTTGACTGGTTGAAAAGCCTCTTCCAGCCGCGAAATGGGTGAGAGGCGCGGCTTGATTTGCAGGAGCTGCTCGTCGTCGGCGTGGGCTTGCAGAAAATCGCGCGCCTCAAATCGCCGCTGGATGGCGTCCCCGAACGGCTCAGTCGGTGTTTGCGGGACGTCTTCCATGAGCAGCCAGTTTTTCCCCGAGCGACGCCTGATCACGATGATGCCATCGTGAATCGCTTCCACATTATTCGTGCGGTAGTAATTCATGTAGCTGTCATACAGCGTGGCGTCGCGTTCCAGCGAGGGATTGGTCTCGCGGATGCGCTCCTGGGCGTAATCGGCGGGATCCTGCGTACAGCCCTTCATGATCCAGACGTCACACCCGATATCGTCGAACCACTGCGAAACGCGCTCTTCCCAAGGCTGACCGCTCACTTGTGCCCATTCGCACAGCATCTGGAAGTAGCCGCCGTCGTGAAGGTGAGCGGCAGCATCGCGAGCCCATTTGCGGCACATCTGGTCAAGGTTCAGAGTGTTATCGCAGAAAAGGAAGCGTGAGGCAGGAGTGACAAAAAACGGCGGGTTCGCAATGATGAGATCGAACTTGGCCCCCTGAACCGGCTCAAGACCATCGCCCACCAAGACACTCACATTCTCGGCGTCATTGAGCTGCATGTTGAATTCGGCGTAGGCCACCGCGCGTGGATTCAAATCCGTCGCGACAACCGCTTTGCTATGGGCCGAAGCGACGAGCGCCAGGACGCCATTGCCCGTGCCCAGGTCCAAGGTAGCCGACGAAGGTTGACGCACCATCAGGCGCGTCAGCAACCGGCTGGTGGGATTCGGCCACAACACGAACTGCGGGTCGCCTGCCTCCATACGGGAAACCGGATCGGACCCGATCAGCAGGCCGTCGGTGGGCACGAGCATTAGCTCCGGGACGAGCTGACCGCCCGCCTCGACCAGCAATCCGCAACCCATCGCAAGCTCGAGAAACCACTGGGGCACCGAATCTCTCACATCGGCCGCTGCACAGGGCACGCCAATCCAAAACCAGCGCAGTAGAGCATTTAGGCAGTTAGATTCACGAGTAGCGTCCAACAGCCGGGCCTGATTCCGCAGGCGGCGACACGGAAGCTCCGACAGCCCCAGCTTGTTGCGAAGCTGCTCTTCTGTGTACCCCTGATCCGCGAAAAAGTGTCGAATCTGGGCTGCTTGCTGGGGTAAAGGCGGTCTGAACATGAGTACACCTTTCGCACACTTAGTATCGCCGGGTTAGGTGAGTAAAGCCACGACGTTGGCGCCTAGGAACGGTTCAGCATACTAGATCACGAGTAAGACGGTCGGCGAGGAGTTTCCAGTGCGAGCGCCTGCTCAAGAACTTATTTTTCCAACTGGCAGCGGCACGCTTGTAGTTTGGTGCTACAATTCCTTCGCCTCTGAGAGCGAAGTTGGCAGCTAAGAACTGCTTGGTCGTGTGGGCTGCACGTGGAACGCGCGGAGGGATTTGTGGGGTCTGTGGGGATCCGGCTACCTAATCATCTATCCTGCGACACGCGCCTACGCGAGACAACTCAGCTTCATTTGAATTCTTGGGATCGCGGCCCGGTTGTCTGAATTTACTCCGTAAGGCTCAAGAATTACCCGAAATTCAGAGAGGCATGAGGGCTTTGCCGGCTCTTTGACGCATATAGAGAGTGTAGGGATTTTTGCTCGATCTGGACACGGATGCAAATCTCGTGGTCCGAAGCGGATTTCTACCTCAGCGTAAAGATACGGCGACTCCGTTAATCACGCTGGTTTCAATCTGTCTGAGAAGGAGAGCTCATGGCCAGACAAAGCGCGCAACACAAACTGGATCGCGTGCGTCCTCCGCGCGTCCAGATCACCTACGACGTGCAAATCGGAGATGCGATCGAGCTGAAGGAATTGCCCTTCGTGGTGGGCGTGCTCGGGGACTTCGCCGGGCAGCCGGAGCAACCGTTACCACGCCTCAAAGACCGCAAGTTTGTCGAGGTCAATCCCGATAATTTTGACACCGTGCTAGAGGGCATGAAGCCGCGCCTCTCGTTTGCCGTGGAAAATAAGCTCAGCGAGGATCCCAACGGCCCGCAGCTGAAAGTTGATCTGAATTTCAAGAAGCTGGACGATTTCGAGCCGGCGAATGTCGCCAGGCAGGTCAAGCCGCTCAAGGAGATGCTGGATCTGCGCACTCGATTGGCGGATCTTCGCGGCACGCTTCAGGGCAATGACAAGCTGGAAGAACTGCTCCTGGACGCGGTCAGTAAAACGGAAAATCTCGATAAGTTGAAGGAAGAGATCGGGTCCAAGGAAGGAGAATCCTAAAAATGGCGGAAGCAGCAGCGTCGTCTAAAACCAGCGCCAGTAAGGTACTCACCTCCGACGAAAAAAGCCTGCTCGATCAGATTGTGGAACAGGGGCGTTTCGGCGCAGAACCGGAGGCTCGCGAGCGCGGCAAGGATCTCGTAAAAGAGTTCGTTGCCCAAGTTCTTGAAGGCTCCATGACCGTGGCTAAGGATGCCGAGATGATGATTAACGCGCGAATTGCGCAAATCGATCACCTCATTTCCCTGCAATTGAATGAGATCATGCACCACGCCTCATTTCAGAAGCTGGAGGGAAGCTGGCGTGGGCTGAAGTACCTCATGGACAAGAGCGAAACCGGAACCCAGCTCAAGGTCCGGGTTCTGAACGTCAGCAAGAAAGAGCTGTTGCGCGACATCGAGAAAGCCCCCGAGTTCGATCAAAGCGCTCTGTTCAAGAAAGTTTACGAAGAAGAATACGGCGTCTTTGGCGGGGCACCTTTTGGCGCTCTCATCGGGGACTACGAATTCGGCAAGCACCCTGAAGATATGGCGCTGCTGGACGGAATCTCGCATGTAGCGGCACAGGCGCATGCGCCTTTCGTCAGCGCGGCTGCACCCGAACTGCTGAATCTGGAGAGCTTTACTCAGCTAGACGCGCCGCGCGACCTGGCCAAGATTTTCGACAGTACCGAATACGCGAAGTGGAAGTCGTTCCGCCAAAGCGAGGACTCCCGCTACGTTGCCCTGTGTCTGCCCAGAACCTTAGGGCGCCTTCCCTACGGAAAGGAAACCAAACCGATCGACGAGTTCCAGTACGAAGAACACGTGGATGGCACCGATCACTCCAAGTATCTCTGGATGAACGCCGCTTATTCCCTGGGAACGCGCATGACCGAGTCGTTCTCTCTCTATGGCATGTGTGTGGCGATGCGAGGGGTGGAGGGCGGTGGCCTGGTGGAAGGGCTGCCGGCTCACAACTTCTACACCGACGAAGGTGATGTTGCCCTGAAGTGTCCGACCGAGATTCCCATTACCGATCGTCGCGAGAAGGAACTGGCAGACCAGGGCTTTGTTCCCCTGGTGCATTGCAAGGGCACCGACTACGCGTCGTTTTTTAGTGTGCAGACTTGCCAGAAGCCTAAGCTCTACGACTCGGATGCGGCCAATGCGAATGCCCGTCTGTCGGCGCAACTGCCTTACATCATGGCAGTATCGCGCTTCGCGCACTACCTGAAAGCCATGATGCGCGACAAGATCGGCAGCTTCATGTCGCGTGAAGAGGCTGAGCGTTTTCTGAATCGCTGGATCACGAACTATGTAACTCCCGACGATTCGGCATCGCCCGCGACCAAAGCGCAACGTCCCTTACGCGAAGCGCGGATCGAGGTCTCGGACGTCGCTGGAAAGCCCGGCGTCTACAAGGCAGTGGCATTCTTGCGGCCTCACTTCCAGTTGGACGAGCTTACCGTTTCTCTGCGGTTGGTAGCGGAACTCCCCGCTCCGGCCAAATAGCTGGTTGATGGCTAACTAAGCGTTAAGTAGTAGAAGTTGGGACCCAATCAGGCCACGCATTACCTGTCGAGGTTCGTTGTAAAGGAGACGAAGTATGGCCGTAAACGCATATCTGATCATCGATGGAATTCCCGGCCCCAGCACCAGCCGGCAGAACGCTATCGATATTCTCTCGTTCAGCTTTGGCGCTAGCAACAGTTCTGTAATTGGGCCCGGGGCTTCCGGTAGTGAATCCAGAGCTGGACGCGCCGATCTGAGCAACATTTCCATAATGAAGGTTTTAGACAAAACCTCACCTAACCTTTTCGAGCAATGTGTTCAAGGGAATTATCTAAAGAAGGTTGAGATCATCTACGACAAGCCGATGGGAGACAAGCAAGAAGACTATTTCAAGATCCACATGGAAGATGCGTTGATTACTTCGATTCAGTTGGCTGGATCCAACGAGAATCCAACTGAGTCGGTGGCGTTTGCATTTTCCAAGATTAAGGTGAGCTATAACCCGGAAAAGGACGGGAAGCTCCAGGGATTTGTGGATCGGGGCTTCGATGCGCTCAAACTCGTAAAGTGGTAAAGGCAGTTGGAGAGTATCAATGCCGACTGCGATGGTAGCAAGGCGGTTCTTCGAAGAAGGAAAGGTGCGCGAGGCACAGAATGAGCTTGCGGCTTATCTGCGCGAGCGTCCTTCCGACAATGCGCAACGCATCTTTCTCTTCGAGTTGCTCTGCTTTTCCGGCGACTATGACCGGGCGGAAAGGCAACTGAGCGTTCTCGCCGACGGCAATGCCCAAACTCAGATGGGAGCCGTGTTGTATCGATCCGCCATTCATGCGGAGAGAACGCGCCACGGCGTCTTTGAACGACAGGAGTTTGCCTCAAGCCCAGTACCGGACTCTCCCTCCGGCAAACTGAACGGGAAGCCATTTCGGTCATTGCGAGATGCCGATCCCGATCTTGGCTCGCGTCTGGAGGTGTTTGCCGCCGGCGCTTATCTGTGGATTCCGTTCGCGCACATTGAGTCGATTGAAGTCGAACCGCCGCGCCGGTTGCGCGACACGTTATGGAGTCCAGCATTCGTGCGTACCGGGCCGGCTTTCCAAGAGAAGGAATTGGGGGAGGTCTTGATCCCAGCAATCTATCCGTTCTCCTGGAAGCACAGCGACGAAGCGGTCTGGCTTGGCCGCGTTACTGACTGGGCCGCAGATGACGAAGGGAATCAGTACCCTTCCGGGCAGAAGATTCTGATGATGGACGAAGAGGAAATTCCTTTTCTGGAAGTGCGTTCGCTGGAATTCGCCGTCGAATCGGCCTCTCCGGCAACAGCGAATTGATCCGAGCCCTCCATGCCGATACCTGAAGACCTCTTAACTCCGATTAACGGCGACAATCCCAGCGGAGTCGATGTCCGCTATGACAGCAAGCTGCTGCTCTACGACAAAATTAAGGAAGCCCGGCGACAGGACGACAATCTCGACCAGGGAGATTGGCAGTACCAGCGAAAAGTACCAGACTTCCTGCTGGTGAGAAAGCTGGCGGAAGAAGCGCTCGCGACCTGCACCAAGGACCTTCAACTGGCCGCGTGGCTTACAGAAGCTATGCTGTGCACGGAGGGTTTTTCCGGCCTCCACCGAGGGCTTGCTCTGTGCCAAGGGTTGCTCACAGATTTTTGGGAAACTCTCTACCCCAACGTCCAGGACGGCGATCTGGAGCTGCGAGCTGCACCTTTGGACTGGATAGGATCGAGGCTCGAAATTCCATTAAAATCCGTTGCCCTAGTGCGCTCAGGCTATGACTGGTACCAGTACAAGGAGTCCCGGTTGGTAGGGTATGAGGAGGCCGCGCAGAGTGACAAGGAGCGCGAACTTCGGAACCAGAGACTCGCCGAAGGAAAGCTCGCGCCCGAGGTTTTCGACAAAGCCTTCTCCGAGACGCCTAAAGCGTTTTACGCGCAGGCCGGGAAGGACTTAGACGAGTGCCTGGAAAGCTTGCGGGCTCTCGATGAAGTATGCAGGCAGAAGTTCGCCGATGCGGCTCCGGCACTGGGCAAACTGAAGATTGCGCTGGAAGAAGTCAAACACACGGTCCTTGCGCTTTTGCAGAAGAAGCGGGAAACAGAACCGGATGCCGTTGAAGAAGTTATCATGACAGTGTCGCCCAATGGAGATCAGCGGCGGTCGGCTGAAGCCGCAGCGCCAACTCCCGTCACCGAACACGCAGGTATCATCATAGCCTTGGCAAGTTCTGAGCCCCCTGAGCGCAGGCAGGCCATCGCCGCGGTTGCGGCTGCGGCCGCGTTCTTGCGTCAGAGCGAGCCTTACAGCCCTGCGCCTTACCTCATGATGAGAGGCTTGCGATGGGGAGAACTCCGCGCCGCCGCGCAGTCGTCGGACGCGACGTTGCTTGAGGCTCCGCCCACCGAGCTTCGACAGCACATCAAGCGTCTGGCACTCAGTCGCTCCTGGGCAGAACTGTTGGAGACGGCGGAGAATGCGATGTCTCTCCCATGCAGCCGCGCCTGGTTGGATTTGCAACGCGCGGTGGTGGAGGCATGCGATGGCATAGGAAGTAAGTATCAGGGTATCGCCAACGCAATTCAGTCGGAGCTGAAATCATTGCTCACCGATTTGCCGCAGCTGCTTGACGCCAACTTGCTCGACGACACCCCGGCTGCGAACCGCGAAACCAAAGCCTGGCTCGTGCGCCTGCTCGAAGGACCTGCGCAGCCAATAGGTAGCGATACGGACACTGCGGGATCGGATGATGATGCGGCGACCAAGACTTCATGGCCGGCGCCCAGTACAGACGGATACGCTTTGGCGCAGCAGGCGCTCGCAGGCGGGAACGCGGAAAAGGCTTTCGAGATCATGCAAGCGGAGATCGGCCGCCAGCGTTCCGGTCGAGGCCGTTTCCAGCGCACGCTGCAGTTGGTTCATCTCTGCGTGACGTCGGGCAACCAAGCGATCGCTCAGCCCTACCTAGAAGACATTGCCGCGGCCATTGAAAACCATAAGTTGGAAGACTGGGAGAATCGAGAGATGGTGGCAGACGCTCTGGCCACGATTATGACGGTGAGCGCCAGGGTATTGGAAGACCAAAGCGAGCGACGGCGACTGTTTGAACGCATCTGTCGTCTGGATCCGGTCCGTGCGCTGGGGGCCAGGTAACCATGGCACGCACTCCTGGCGACGTTACGGTTACCCTTTCGGTGCTCGATCGTTTAATCGATGCGGAACCGGGCAATCGAGTGGAATCGCCACTTAGCCGAGCGCAGTCCGTACGCCTCCTGAAGAATGCGGTACGGCGGGACTTGGAATGGCTTTTGAATTCCCGGCGTATTTTTCTCGAGCCGGACGAAGCTCTGAAAGAAGTAAACCGGTCGGTGTACGCTTACGGCTTGCCGGACTTCTCCGCTCTGACCATCAGCTCCACTACCGATCAGGCAAAGCTCGTGCGCCAATTGCTCAGCGCAATCAAGCTGTTTGAGCCAAGGCTGGGAAATGTTCGCATCGTACCCGTCGAACCCGTGGCCCGAGGCATTCAGGAGCTGCGACTGCGGATCGAAGCTTTGTTATTGATGGATCCTGCTCCCGAGCCCATTTCTTTCGACACCGTCATTGAGCTGAAGAGTGGAAACTGCCGGCTCGCAGGAGGCACGAATGCGGGATGACCTCCTCCTGTATTACGAGCGCGAACTCGATTACCTGCGCAAGATGGCGGCGCAGTTCGCGGAAGCAAATCCCAAAGTCGCTTCCCGGCTGGTGCTGGAGCCGACCAAGTGCGAGGATCCCCACGTGGAACGACTGCTGGAGGCATTCGCATTTCTGGCTGCCCGCATTCATCTGAAGATGGACGATGAGTTTCCCGAGATCAGCGAAGCTCTTCTGACAGTGGTTTATCCCCAGCTGATTCGGCCGATTCCTTCGATGTCGATCGTTCAGTTTGAACTGGATCCTACGAAAGGAAAATTGAGCACCGGTCTGCGGATTCAGCGCGAGTCGCCGCTGTATTCATCTCCTGTCGGTGGCGTGCCGTGCACTTTCCGAACGTGTTATGACACCGCGCTGTGGCCGATCTCCCTGACCGCAGCAGAGTGGAAGGCGCCCGGGCAACTGGAACCGGCGGTGAAGGCTGCTGATTCTTCCGGCGCCATCCGCCTCGAATTGCGCAGTGCTCCCGACGTCGATCTGCGGGAGCTGCGGATCGACAAACTGCGCTTTTACCTGGACGGCGAAGGAGGCTTCATCGGCACGTTGTACGAGCTATTATTCAGCCGTCTCAATCGTATTTTGGTGCGCGATCCCAGTCCACGGTCGAAGGTTCCTCCGATTAGCTTGCCGGCCACCGCATTGAAACCGGTGGGATTCGCCGAAGACGAAGGGATGGTGCCATACGCCGCCCGCTCGTTCATCGGACATCGTCTGCTGATGGAGTACTTCAGTTTCGCCGAAAAGTTCTTCTTCATTGATCTGACCGGCCTGCAGGAGCTGTGGTCGGCAGGATTTAAGAATGCGGTCGAGTTCGTCTTCCTGATTTCGGAGGTCGACAGCGAGGAACGCCGGCAACGGCTGGAGCTGGAACTGTCGAAAAAGACATTCCGCTTAGGATGCACCCCGATCGTAAATTTGTTTGGCCAGGTAGCTGAACCGATCCAGCTAACTCAACGCAAGTACGAGTACCAGGTTGTTCCCGATGTGCGCCGGCCGTACGCCACCGAAGTTTTTTCGCTTGATGAAGTGGTCTGCATCAACAGCGACACCCAACAGACGACAAGCTTCGAGCCGTTCTACTCGCTCAAGCATGCAACGCTGCGCACTCAGAAGAACACCTTCTGGCTCGCCCGGCGGCGTCCGTCGGCTCGGCCCAACGACAGCGGAACCGACCTGTTTCTGTCCCTGGTTGACCTTTCCAAACAGCCGGTGCATCCTGACGCGACGATTGTTTCGGTGCGCACGACCTGCACGAACCGGGATTTGCCGGCCCGCCTGCCGTTTGGAAACGAAGCCGGGGATTTCGAGTTGGAAGGAGTGACATCGCTGAAGCGGATTGTTGCCTTGCGCAAACCCACGGCGACGGTGCGGCCGCCACTGGGTAAAAGTGCCCTGTGGCGTCTCATCTCGCACTTGTCGCTCAATTACCTATCGCTCGTACAGCAAGGAAAAGAATCGTTTCAGGAAATTTTGCGGTTGTATGATTTCGGCCGCTCCGCCTACTCGCGCAATGTGATCGACAGCATCCTCGCGGTACACAGCCAGCACCATTTTGCCCGCGTCTCCTCCGACGACGGAATCTCTTTCGTTCGCGGGTTGCAGGTTCAAATCGAACTGGACGAGGACAAGTTTGTCGGCGGGGGAGCGTATCTTTTTGCCAGCGTTCTGGAACATTTCCTCGGTCTCAGCGCGTCGCTGAACAGCTTCACGCAGTTGCAGGTCACTACCTCCCAAAGAAAGGAGCCTTTGCACGAATGGCAGCCCCGAGCCGGACGCAGGATTCTGGTCTAACTGAGTCCGCGATTGCCGATGCACTGCGCGAGGACGCGTGCTCCTTCGAGTTCTTTCAGGCGGTGAGCCTGCTGCAGCGCCTTGCCCCAGAACGGCAGCCGGTGGGTGGGTTCTTCGATCCTAAAGACGAAAGTGTAAATTTTGCTTCCAACAGCGAGCTGTCATTTCCGGCAAGTCAAGTGGAATCGATTGATTGGTCGGAGGGCGAGGCGCCGCGAATGACGGTGAACTTCATGGGCATTACCGGGCCCGTGGGCATTCTTCCGTACTGCTACAGCGAGATGCTTCTGGAAAGGCTGCGGGCAAAGGATCATGCGCTCGAAGCATTTCTGAATATCTTCAACCATCGGGCCATCTCGCTGTTCTATCGGGCCTGGGAACGATCGCGGTTCCCGGTGACTTATGGCTTGGGCGATGCGGACACCTTTAGCCGCCACCTGCTCGATCTTCTCGGCCTCGGCACATCCGGTCTACAAAATCGCCAGCGGCTCCCTGATCAGGTGCTGATGCATTACGTGGGTTTACTCTCTTCGCAGTCGCGTTCGGCGGCGAGCTTGCGGCAGATTATTGAGAACTACTTCGAGGTTCCCGTCGAGGTAGAGCAATTTGTTGGAGCCTGGTACCCGCTCGATACCGGCACACAGTGCGTCCTCGACGAAGACGACAGCACATCGCAGCAGTTGGGAGGCGGCGCGGTTGTCGGCGACCAGATATGGGATCAGCAATCGCGCGTGCGGCTTAAAATAGGCCCTTTGAGACTGGGGGAGTATCGCGAATTTCTCCCTGAAGGGAGTGCCTTTGAGCCGTTGCGCGCGCTGACTCGTTTCTTCTCGAATGATGAGTTCGATTTTGAAGTGCAGCTCATACTTCAGCGGGGCGAAACGCCACTGTTTGAAATCGGCAGCGAGGATGGCGTTTTGCAGCTGGGATGGGTTAGCTGGCTGAACTCTTCAACGATGCGACGGGATCCCGACGAAACCATATTGTTGTTATAGGTAGAGAGTCACTATGGGCCTTAATCTGAAATCGCTAATCGGCAAGCTCGACGATCAGGCTCGTTCCGCGCTCGAGGCGGCGGCCGGGCTGTGTCTTTCCCGAACTCACTATGACATCGAGATTGAACATTACTTACTGAAGCTTTCCGAAGCCTCGGGTGGGGACTTCCAACGGATTGCCAATCACTTCGGCATGGATATGTCACGATTCACTGCCGAGCTCACGCGTGGCTTGGATAAGCTGAAATCCGGCAATGCCCGCACTCCAACCCTAAGTCCGACGCTTCTGAGGATGCTGACTGAGGCGTGGACGATCGGCTCCATCGATTACAACGCGGCTCAAATTCGGACCGGTTTCACTATCCTGGCGCTTACCACAAACGAAGATTTGGCGCGCCTGATGCGTGAAGTCAGCCGTGAATTTCAGAAGATTGAAGCCGAATCTCTGCGCAAAGACTTCGCCGCAATCGTTGCGCGCTCGCGCGAGGAACTGCAGAGCGTGCAAGCAGGCGGCGCCGAACCTGAGGCGCGAGTAGCGGGCGGTAAGACTCCGAACCTCGATCAGTACACCATCAATCTCACCGAGCATGCACGCCAGGGGAAAATCGATCCTGTGCTCGGTCGCGACCTTGAAATCCGGCAGGTGATCGACATTCTGACCCGCCGGCGGCAGAACAATCCTATCCTGACCGGTGAGGCGGGAGTTGGCAAGACCGCTGTGGTAGAGGGTTTCGCGCTGCGGCTCGCCAATGGCGACGTGCCTCCGTCGTTGAAGAATGTCACCATCCGTACGCTTGACCTGGCGCTGCTGCAGGCGGGAGCCGGGGTGAAGGGTGAATTTGAGAACCGTCTGAAGGGCTTGATCCAAGAAGTGAACGCTTCTCCCACGCCGGTGGTTCTTTTTATCGACGAAGCCCACACCATGATCGGCGCGGGCGGACAGGCCGGACAAAATGACGCTGCCAACCTGCTGAAACCGGCACTGGCGCGCGGTGAACTAAGGACCATCGCAGCCACCACCTGGTCGGAGTACAAGAAATTCTTTGAAAAGGACGCGGCTTTGGCGCGCCGTTTTCAGGTAGTCAAGGTCGAGGAGCCAACCGAAGCGCAGTGCATGATGATGATGCGCGGCATCGTCACACCGCTGGAAAAGCATCACAATGTCCGCATTCTCGATGAAGCCTTGGCGGCGAGCGTGCGTCTTTCGCACCGCTATCTGGCAGGACGGCAGCTCCCCGACAAGGCCGTCAGCGTTCTGGATACCGCGTGTGCCCGGCTTTCTTTGGGACAGAACACAACTCCTCCCGCCATTGAGGATGTAAGTCGCCAGATTGATGACCTGGCCATTCAGCGGCGCGTCCTACAGCGCGAGTTGGCGATTGGCGTGGATCACAGTGAGAGGTTGCAACAGATCGCCGGGGAGAAGGCGAACGCCGAGACGCAACTTTCAAGCTTGCGTGAACGGTGGGACAAGGAGCGCGAGCTGGTTTCGCGGGTTCGCGAAATTCGCGCCCAACTCGAAGGCGGGGCCACGCAATCAGAGATCGCCGGCGTACGGCAAGGCGGGGCCCATGGCGATGGATCCGGAACTCATTCCGCCGCCGCTACGATGACGGCTGCCGGGTCGGCTTCGGCCGCAGCAGTGGCACTCTCGCCATCCGAGTTACGAGTCCAGCTTTCGCAGCTCGAGGCCGAACTCGCAGACCTGCAGGGCGAAAACGGTTTGATCCGCGTCTGTGTCGACGCCCAGATCGTGGGCGAGGTGATCTCCGCGTGGACGGGAATTCCCGTGGGCAAGATGTTGAAAGACGAGATTGCCACGATTCTCAATCTGCAGGCACTGCTCGGTAGTCGGGTCATCGGACAGACGCACGCGTTGGAGGCAATCAGCCGGCGAATTCGAACTTCCCGCGCCAGTATGGATGACCCGAACAAGCCTGTAGGCGTTTTCCTGTTGGTGGGCCCTAGCGGCGTTGGCAAGACCGAGACTGCGCTCGCGCTCTCCGATCTGCTTTACGGGGGCGAGCATAACCTGATCACAATCAACATGTCGGAATTTCAGGAGTCGCACACCGTCTCGACCTTGAAGGGTTCGCCGCCTGGCTATGTAGGCTACGGCGAGGGCGGTGTGCTGACGGAAGCGGTGCGGCGGCGGCCCTATTCCGTGGTGCTGTTAGATGAAGTGGAAAAGGCCCATCCCGACGTGCTCGAACTGTTCTACCAGGTATTTGACAAGGGAAACATGGAGGACGGTGAAGGACGCCAGATCGACTTCAGGAACAACATCATCATCCTGACGACCAATGCCTGCACCGATCAGCTTATGAAGTTGTGCGCCGATCCGGAAACCGCGCCCAGCGCGGCTGCACTGGTGCAGTCGTTGAAGCCGGAGTTGAACAAAACCTTCAAACCGGCATTCCTGGGAAGGATGGTTATCATTCCCTATTATCCGGTGCGCGACGAGGCGTTGAAGAAAATCATCGTGCTGAAGCTGGGCAAGATTCAACGGCGCATTCAGGAGAACCATGGCGTGGCGCTCACCTATGACGGGGCGCTGGTGGACGAAGTCGCTCGCCGCTGCACCGAAGTGGAGAGCGGTGCTCGCAATGTTGACAACATCCTCAGCAATTCGCTGCTGCCAGATGTATCGCGTCAGCTTCTGGGACGCCTAGCGGAAGGCGAACGGCTCAGCGCCATTCATGTGGGCATCGGTCCAGATGGCAACTTTGTGTACTTGTAACTGTGTAAGTTCCGATGGAATACAAGCAAGAGGGCCGGCTGATCGGAATCAAGACTCCGCTGGGCGAAGATGTTCTGCTGCTGCAGAGCTTCGCCGGCAGAGAAGCTATCTCGCGTCCGTTTCACTTCGAACTCGAACTGCTGTCTGCGAACCGCAGTGTTGCCTTCGACGCTATCATCGCCAAGAACGTAACGCTGCGCATCCGGCTCGCTGATGACTCGGAACGCTACATCAATGGTTATGTGAGCAACTTCCGCCAGGGAGCCGTGGATTCCAGATTCGCCCACTATCACATGACGGTTGTGCCTTGGCTGTGGTTTCTAACACGCCGGTTCGATTGCCGCATCTTTCAGAATGTCAGCGCGCCTGACGTACTAACCAAAGTTTTCCAGGCAGCAGGATTTCAGGACTACAAGAATGCGCTGAGCGGAAGCTTCGATCCGCTCGAATATTGTGTGCAGTACCGCGAGAGTGATTTCAATTTCGTTTCCCGGCTCATGGAACGTTTTGGGATCTTCTATTACTTCGAGCACGAAGACGGCCGGCATACGCTGGTGCTGGCTAACTCCCCCAGTGCCCATCGCTCTTGTCCCGGGCAGGCGAGCGCGGACTACAACCAGGTATCCCGCGGTCTGGAAAATCTGGATATTGTTACCGGATGGGAGATGACACAGGAATGGCGCACCGGCAAATACACTCTAAACGACTACAACTTCACGACTCCGAACGCCAACCTGATGGCGAGTGAACCTACGGTGGTCAGTGGATTGAATAGTTCCGAAACTTACGATTATCCGGGGTTATACCTGAACAAGTCCCAGGGCCAGACCGCGGCCAAGGTGCACATGCAGGAAGAAGAGGTCCCGCATCGCGTCGCACGCGGATCAGGAATATGCCGGGCATTCACGTCAGGCTACAAATTCGAGCTGCGGGAACATTTCCGCGCAGATATGAACGACAGCTATGTACTGACCGAAGTGGAGCACAACGCGACTGTAGGCGACAGCTATACTTATGAGGGAGGCCAGGAAGGCGAAAACTACTCGAACAGCTTCACGTGCATTCCTGCCGACGTACCTTATCGTTCAGCACGAGTTACTCCCAGACCGTTTGTGCGCGGACCGCAGCCCGCAGTTGTAGTTGGCCCGTCGGGAGAAGAGATCTACAGCGACAAATACGGACGTGTCAGGATCCAGTTCTTCTGGGACCGCGTCGGGCAGAAGAACGAAAACAGTACCTGCTGGGTTCGCGCCTCGCAGCCTTGGGCAGGAAAAAACTGGGGAAGCATTTGGATTCCCCGCATAGGGCAGGAAGTGATCGTCAGTTTCCTGGAAGGCGATCCCGATCGTCCCATCGTCACCGGGCGAGTCTACAACGCAGACCAGGAAGTTCCGTACCAACTGCCCGACCACCAAACTGTCAGCACCTTCATGTCCAACAGCTCTAAAGGAGGCGGAGGTTACAACGAACTACGCTTTGAGGACAAAAAGAGCAGCGAACAGGTTTACCTTCAGGCCGAAAAGGACCTGGACGTTCGCGTGAAGAATGATTCTCGCGAATATGTGGGCAACGATCGCAGCTTGATCGTCAAGCATGACCAGAAGGAAAAAGTTACTGGCGATCAACACAGTCAGGTTATGGGCAATCGGTTGGAAAAGGTGGGGCAAAATATGTCCCTGCAGATTGGTGAGAACCTGAACGAAAAGAGCGGCATGAAGTTTGCCCACGAAGCCGGCATGGAGATCCACCTGAAAGCGGGGATGCAGGTGACTATCGAGGCCGGCATGCAATTAACTCTTAAAGTAGGCGGCAACTTCGTGGACATCAGTCCGGCAGGGATCGCGATCCAGGGTACGATGGTGATGATTAACAGCGGCGGTGCGGCAGGTTCGGGTAGCGGTTCGAGCCCAGGGAGTCCGCAGGATCCCGATGAAGCCGATCCTGGCAAGAATTTCGGTAAGGCATAGGAGATCACACGATGCCCCCAGCAGCGAGATTAGGCGACCCTACAACGCATGGCTCTCCTTTAGCGCCCGGCTTGGGAAGTCTCGATGTCCTGATCGGCGGTCAGCCGGCGTGGCGGACCATGATCGACCAGCACGCCTGTCCCGCGGTGAGTATAAGTGGCGCGGACGGTGTCGGCTCGGTCATGATGGGAAGCCCCACGGTGATGATCAATGATCAGATGGCCTGCCGCATGGGAGACATCGTGATCGAGAAACCGGGTCTGGCCATGGGACCTGCCAACCCAATCATCATGGGTTGTCCAACAGTGATCATCGGCCCATAGCAATGACCCGATGTGCACGAGCGGAGTTGGCGCTTGCGTTCCGGCGCTAACCATCTCTTCCGATCACAAGTGCGCCCAACGTCGCTAAGAGATAATTCCCGTCTTCTGCAGTGACGAGTAGGTGGTAGGCGCGCTCGCTTGCAGCATCTTCAGTGCGTGCTGAAACGGCGCGTCATTGTTGGCGCTGACTCCACGATCCAAAGCGGACCAGATTTGCGGAAAGGTTTTCCGAAACTGGCTGGCGTGGTGATCGTTGATGAAGTAGCTGGTATCTTGAAAACGGTTCGGGACCACCCGGTGTTCGCGACCTAGGAGTTGCAGAATTCCTCCACCCATGGCTTGGTATTGCGCGATGTCGATACGAACCTTGGCGTAGAGTTCGCACATATCGCGGGGCGTGAGCTGGATCGAGTTTTGGAGCTGCGTGCCATGCTTCTGAAGGAAGTGATGAGCCAGATATGCCGCAATCAAGGCCACTTCGCTCTTCGTGCGGAAAACTGCGGTGGAATGCCCCCCAGGCATGTAGTAAAACCTGGTTTTGATGCCAGGTGCCTGGTCGGCGTCAATTAACGTCGGTCTGAAAATCTTGCGGCGCTCATCTTCCTGAACAACTGCCGCGTAACGTCGCACATTGCCCGGCAAGGTCACTTTGTCCGGATCATCAAAATTTCCCGGTCCCGGGACGGGATCGAACGCGAAGATGTTGACTTCGATCCCATTCGTTCGTGGATCGCTGTAAAGAGCGTGGGCGATCATGAAACAGGTGATTGCGCCCCGGCTCCAGCCCACCATGTTGATCGTGCGAGGCAAGTCAATTGTCGCGTTCAACACCGCCATGGTGTGCGCGACATTGTCCTCCCAGCCGCTCCCGCTGATAACGCCGCGAGTGGCTTCGAAGAACGAATCTTTCTTCAGCCCGGTGACGGGGTTCCAGGTACCAGGAGTTTTGGCTTGCGCCGCAAGGCTTCGCTCCGCGAGGGAAGCCGATTTGCCGACGGCGTGTGAAGAACTTCCCGGACCGTCGTTGATCATCCAGTCACGATTTTCCGCGCCAACGGTACGGCGTGCCAGATCGGCCACGGTCTCATCCAGGTTCTGACGATTGTGCGAAGTGCCGCAATTGTAAATCGAAAACACTGCCGGCATTTTTGGCCCTCCCATGGCGCTCGTCACGACACTATTCGCGTCGCAGAAGGCCCCGGATTGGGGATAAATCCCTGTTAAGTAATGCGATATTTTTGTGGCGATAGCCTCAAAATTCTCGCCGCTGGTCAAATTGAAACGATGGATCCGGAACCGGCCGAGGCCGCAGCTCTGACCAGACTGCGGCAGAGCGCATCCTCGTTGCTGGTGGGCTCCATCTCGGGGTAAGGGTTTGATGTCGATCTCCAACTGCCTCCACTTCTGCCACATGCGTTCCAGCAGCCAGCGCATTCGTGGACTCAGGTTCTGCCTGGGCAGAATACAATCGACATCGAGTGGGAGCCAGGTGTCTTCTTTGGAAATGTCGAGCTAGGAGTGGGAGTGTTTGAAAGCCTGGCCAACAGCGATTCTTTGTCTGTCGGCTACTTGAGTGCTTTCGAGCCAAGAAGAGGCTTCTTGCTGACAGTCCATCACGATATGGGTCCATTGGTGACAGCGATCCGCAGAACTAGGTGCGCTCGCTGCGGTTAACGGAAGGCAACAACGCGTTTGCATGTGAGTAGCGGTCCAATGGATCCTCCATTGCATTCAGCGTAGCCGCTGATGCGTCCCAAAAGGCCGCGGCCGACTTTCCGGCCCCTTGAACACGCTGATACTTGCCCGAACAAAAACCATGGCGGCTGAAACCATTTAAGGGGCTTGACCTCACCAATGAACCCGAGATAGTTCATGGTGCAAAATCGAACAGCCGCCCTCAATCCGCTATATCAGCTGGGAAGCTAGCGTGTGTGAATACGAAACCGATCCTGAATCGAGAGCTTGCTCACAGGACGACCTTGCGCAATCTTCTTTCGTCGGACAGACTCCCGGACGGGAATGATATACCGCAAGCCTGGCGATGTGTGTTTCCGGAATACTGCTGTTCGAGAGCAACCGGGCACCGCGAAGCAAAGAAAAGGCGTTAGGCCCAAGAGAAGATAAGGCGAAGGAAACTTGACCAAAATTTGACCAACAACCACCAACAATAGCCGCTAAGATCAGCAAAATACGTACATGTAAATTTCCACGCGCTGGCCGCATTTTATGGTTTAAGTTTTTTGTTTTCAGCAGCTTTGGTGTGTTTTGATCTCATGATTCGTAATCGACAGGTCATCGGTTCAAGTCCGATCGTCGGTTCCAGCCTTGCACGGTTCGTTCCGGAGGCATAGGTAACAGAAAGTTCCGGAGACATGGGTTACAGTTCTGGCCCGAAGGGGTTCTCCAAGGGCTGCAAAGTTTCCTCCAGATCAGTATGGCCGATGATCCTGTGTGGAGTCCGCAGGGCATCGGGTTATGTCTCCGCTGCTGCACTCTCTTCACGTAACGCCCTCGCGTGACCGCTGTCACATCTCAGCGTGACTCTTAACACGGCACCTAGGTACCCACTTTTTGTACTTTTCGTATGGCTCAGAGTTATACGAACGTTCGATAACGCGAGAAGCCGTTCCAAGAAGCAGCCGAGGTATAGGAAACTTGAAGGATGCAGGGCACCTTTTCCGCCTAGCCGCAGTCTTCTTCATCGGGCTGATTGTATTCCTGGTCGTCCGCAGCTTGCTGGTACCGCGCAGCTTCGGCCGCTATGGCCACTACCGCGCAGCAGCCATCGGCGAGATCGCGGCATTCCCCATGCACTACGCCGGACACCAGGTCTGTGAAGGCTGCCATACCGACGTCGCTGAGGTGAAGAGCCACGGATTTCACAAAGGCGTGGCCTGTGAGTCGTGTCATGGACCGCTGGTGAAGCACGCTGACGATCCCGCTTCAGTGACGCCGGCGAAACTCGACACCACAGCGCTGTGCCCGCGGTGTCACCAGGCCAACATCGCCAAACCCAAAGACTTTCCTCAGGTGGAAGCGGCCGATCATTCCAACGGCGCGGCCTGCAACTCCTGTCATCAGCCGCACAGTCCGGCAATCGGCGTGGGAGGCAACTGATGGACATCACTCGTCGCCGTCTGCTTGTATTGTTGCCCGCTGCGGCGATTGCCTGGAAATACGTGCTGGCCGGCACTCCCGAGGCAGCGCCCAACTACAGCATGACCGAGCATTGGTGGGCCATGCTGATCGACCTGCCGAACTGTATTGGTTGCGGCAGTTGCGTGCGTGCCTGCCAGAACGAGAACCAGGTTCCGGACGGTTACTACCGCACTTGGGTTGAGCGCTACCACGTGGATGACTACCAGATGGAGTATCCGATCGTCGACTCGCCTGACGGCGGGAAGCACGGCTTTCCGCCCGCGAAAGAAACCGGCGGTAAGAATTTCTTTGTTCCCAAGCTGTGCAACCACTGCGCCGACTCGCCTTGCACGCAGGTTTGCCCGGTAGGGGCGACCTTCATCACTCCCGATGGTGTGGTGCTCGTCGATCAGACGTATTGTCTCGGCTGCCGATATTGTGTGCAGGCCTGTCCCTACGGCTGTCGCTTCGTGAATCCCGCGACCGAGACGGCGAACAAGTGCACGCTCTGCTATCACCGCATCACCAAGGGCCTGACCACTGCCTGCTGCGAAGTCTGCCCCACCGGCACGCGGCAATTGGCGAATCTGAAAGACCCGAAGGATCCCATTCATAAATTTCTCAAGACTCACGATGTGCAGGTGCTGAAACCACAGATGGCGACGGGTGCGAAGTGTTTTTATGCCGGACTGGACGGTTCGGTGCGATAAGGAGATTCTGTGCAGATCCCCGTACAAGGATTCATGTACCCGAATGAAGTGGAGTTGCAGTGGAGCGTACTCATCGTCCTCTACCCATACATCACAGGGCTGGTGGCGGGCGCCTTCATCCTGGCTTCGCTGGAACGCGTGTTTCGTGTCGAGGCCGTGAAGCCGACCTATCGGCTGGCGCTGCTGACCGCGCTGGCCTTCCTGCTGGTTGCACCGATGCCCTTGCAGTTGCATCTTGGGCACCCTGAACGCTCTTACGAGATGTACCTCACGCCGCACCGGTCTTCAGCGATGGCGATGTTTGGCTTCGTCTATTTGTGGTATTTACTGGCGGTCTTGCTGGTTGAGATCTGGCTCGACTACCGCCGCGACATCGTGATTTTGTCGCAAACCACGACCGGCTGGAAGCAGTTGTTATACCGCGCCCTTACTCTCGGTTGCACCAATATCAGCCAACGCTCGCTCGAAATCGACGAACGCGCCGGCTGGATCATCACGGTTGTGGGTATTCCATCGGCATTTCTCCTGCACGGCTACGTGGGTTTCATCTTCGGATCGGTGAAGGCGAATCCGTGGTGGTCGTCGCCGCTCATGCCGGTTGTGTTTATCTTCTCCGCCATGGTCTCGGGCATTGCCGTGGTGATGCTCATCTACATGCTGCTGACCCGTATGCGCGGCGAGACCATTGATATGCGCTGCGTCGACACGATTGCGAAGTATCTGTTTTATACCTTCATCATCGACTTCAGCCTGGAGATGCTCGATCTTGTCCACCGCATCTACGAGGCCGACGAATCCTTTCGCAGCCTGGACTTCATGGTTCACACCAAGCTCTACTTTTCCCACATCGTGTTGCAGATCATGATTGGAACGCTGCTGCCGATCCTGTTGCTGGCGGTCACCCAGGTGGTAAAGTTGAGCGAACCGGCACGCAAGCGTATCTATTCCATCGCCGGCTGCCTCACGCTGATCGGAATTTTTGCTATGCGCTGGAACGTCGTGATCGGTGGCCAGCTATTCTCCAAGAGCTTTCTTGGATACACCACCTACAAGATGGGCTTCGTGGCAAGAGAAGGCTTGCTGACAGCGATCATTCTCAGTATTCTTCCCTTCTTTTTTCTGTGGATCCTGCTGGAGCTCCTGCCACCCTGGCGGGAAGCGAAGCCGCTGGCGAAGGCGGTCTCGGCCGGTTGGTCATGAAATCGGAGTCTCACGCTTGTGTTTTTTGCAACTAAGCGATCGGCGTGCGATTTTTGAGCACTGATCAAGTCCGGTCGCCTTCGCGATGCCGTTGCCGCTCCGCGCGGGTGACCTTCAGGCGCTGCATCTCTGAAGGTCGGAAGCCAGTATTGGAAAATGCCGGAGGGCTTCGTCGAGCTGCGCCGGTTTCCGTGAACGAATGAGAGTGGCGCATACCGCATCATTGCCCGCCGGCGTAACCTACATCTCGCCGCGCCGGTTGGCTATCCATGTCTGGCCTGAAAAATCCAGCAATTTTTCGGCATTGGGCTTGTAGACTATGCAGAACTGCTGTTGGGAGGCTATATGCGACGAGTTTACGGTGTTGTCTCATCATGGTTATTTGTGCTGCTGTTTGCCTCGGTAACCTGTTTCGGGCAGGCGCAACATCAGTCGGTCACGTTCGTGGTCAACGGACAGTCCGGCAAAGTACCAGTCCTACGGGAAAACGGGCGCACATACGCCGACGTGGAGGCTCTGGCGCAACTGGCGAACGGGTCGCTCAGCTTCAATCCCAATGGAATTGTCTTGACGATCCCGTCGTCTGGGAGTGCCTCCGCCGCCGAAACCTCGCCAACGACAGACGACTCCACGCTATCGCGAGGCTTTATGAAGGCGAGTATCGAAGAGATGGCGCTGCTCCGGGAATGGGGAGCCGCGATGGCCTACGCCATCGACAATGGGTATCCTGTCCAGGCGGCGTGGGCGGCGAATTACCAGCAAAAGGCGGCGCAGGGAATGAGAGTGGCTGGGGTCGCTGCCAACACGAACGGTGACAAGAACGCGCTGCAATTGCTTACGAACGAATATCAAGGGGTGCGTGACTGGAGCGATAAGCTCGTCCACGCCAGCCAGTCCATGAATACCGCAAAATACTCCATGTCGCCGGGCTCGCTCAAGAATGAACCCGAGTCTCAGAAACTAATCGCTTGCTGGCAGTTTCTCGGGTCGATGTTGAGCAGCGGCAGCTTTCAGGATGACAACTCTTGCCACTGAAGAAGCGCGGCGGAAAGCAACGCGCCAGTGAGATACAGTTCCGCGACTCAGCACGATTTCAATTGCTGATAGCAATTTCGTTCTGCGGGCAATGCGCGATGTGAGGATGAAACGACGACGCGTTCTTCCCGACGGCTGAATACCCCGGATCGCTCCCATCGACAAAGCACTGACCGACAGTGATGCGGCAGCTCAAGAACTCTCCTGATACCCGCCACACTCGGGCAGGCAAAGCCGGTAAGCGGACCGAGGCATTCGATTATCATGGTCGGGTGCCCCGCCGAGCTGTGTGCATTGCTGCTATCTGTCTCTGCACCTCCCTTGCCTTGCCCGCACAGTCGGGCCGGCACGGTGGCTCCCATTCTGCCAGTCAAGGGAGTTCAACCACGCCGGCGGACAATCCGGACCTGGCAAATTTCAACCGCGCGGTTGCGGTCGAGGCGACCGGCGAGCAGAAAGCAGACTTTAAGCTGCTGGTGAAGTACACGGAGGCGGCTCGACAACAGGCGCAGAGTCTGCAGAAAGCTGCACCGGATGGAGCGGTCAGACAGGCTGCGGCATTGCAGGACTCGTTGGATGAAGTTCAGCGCCAACAGCGCGACTTCCTGAGAACCTTTTCCGACGCCCAGGCCGCCGGCTTGAAAAAGCCAGCCCGGAAGTTGACGCAGTCTGGGGCCGGATTAGAGAAAGAAGCCAGGAAATTTTCGGCGCAACTGGACCAGATTCCCCCCGACCCGCGACACTTGCAGCAGACCGCAGTGCGCCTGGATAAGGCGTTGGCGGCGCTGCGATCGGATCAGAACGCATTGGCCACGGAAATGGCAATCGACGCCCATTGACCGGGCGTCTCTCGCCGAAGGCGGTGATGCGGCAGAATCGTGCTGCATCGGCGCGTAGCTGGAACTGGCGCCGATGCAGCAGTGCTTACCCGTAAAGCTACAGCGAGCGCAAATAGTTCAGAATGTCCTGCTGATCCGCCTCCGAAAGCGCATTGAACTTCTGAATGACCGGGTTGGCCTCGGAAGGTCCGAAACTCGCACCACACGCGGCCCGTCCGGCATTGCTCATGTGGTCCTCGATTGCCTGATAGATGTCCGTAGTCCGGCCATCGTGCAAAAAGAAGACGCGCTGACCGACGTTCCACAGCGGCTGGGTACGGAACATGTCGCCGGTTGCCGCACCCTGGGTAATGCAGTCGGCCAATCCGGGCCCCATGTGATGCGTCAGGAGATCGGAAAGCAGGTTCACCGTGACGTTGCTCATAGCCGCCACCGAAGTATTGGTGGGCGTCTGATAAGAAGCTTTGTGGCAGAGAGCGCAGCCGACGCTCTGAAAGAGCTGACCGCCGGTCGTGCAAGTCGATGGATTTCCCGGACACTGGCCGGGGACTGGCTGCGCCAGCATGCGCATGAACGAGTCGATCATTGCCGCATCACTGGGAACCTCAACCCCCGAACCGCTCTGCGTGAAGTTGGTCTGGTCTTCCGGGAGGGTATTGAACTGGCAGCCTGGTGTCTCGATCCGTTCATTGGGGAACGTTTCGTTGGTAACACCCAACTCCACATCCGAAGCTTCGAAAGCAAACAGCATCAGCGTCGGATTCTGGTCTTTCCAGCCGAACCGAAGCAGCGTGCCGGTATTGCCGCTCGGATTGGTGGTGCCGCAGATACCGGAAATGCCCTGGCGGCGCAACGGGTTGGAGCATTCGTAGGCTTGCTGATTCAGGATGTCCTGATCGCGAATCATCTCCACCAGACCGTCTCCGAAGAGCTGCAGGGGGATGCGCAGACCGACGTTGTGCGCGGCCAGTTCTGCCGCGAAGTCCGGCTGCGGAGTGTTGCACCCGGGGGCGTCGGAGCGGCCTGTAATGGTGAACAAATTATGCACGCCGCCATCTGGGGCGCCGTTCGGCAGGGAGACGAAACGGGCTTCACGAACCGGTCCTCCCTGAAAGATGAAGGACGGGATTGTGTTAACTGCTCCGTCCAGATTGGCGATTGCAATTTGTGGCTGCGGCACGGTGGTCAGCGGACTGGTACCTCCGCTGGCCGGCTGACTATGACAGCTTTCACAGCTATTCGAATTGAAGCCCGGTCCCAGACCCACGCGCGTGTCAGGATCCGTTCCCTGCACCGAGACGGTCTCGTTGAAAACACTCTGACCCTGGTTAAAGAATGCCATTTGGTCGGCTGTCAGTCCTTGCATCGGACCACCTCCTCCGGGCGGCCCGCCGCGCACCCCTGGGTCGGTGGCGTGAGAACCTGCATGCACTAGCATGGGTGGACCAAATGGAAG